>Ga0160433_100037_pt1 | contig 158548 bp, 150 predicted proteins | sample HID1972K_E0MG_FD_108235 | JGI IMG/M metagenome (GOLD analysis project Ga0160433, IMG submission 108235) | Enriched pill bug-associated microbial communities from UW Madison campus, WI, USA - HID1972K_E0 MG | ecosystem: Host-associated > Arthropoda: Insects > Digestive system > Unclassified ...
CCGTGCGCGTCTTTCAAGAATGGATACCAGTTGCGCGATCAAGGCAACGGCCCATCAGATTGCGCGGTTGATCTATGCGATGTTGACCCAAGGCCAGCCGTACGTTGAGCAGGGCATTGAGGCCTTTGAAGCGCGAAGCAAAGACAGACAGCTACGGGCCTTGCTGCGCAAGGCCCGAAAGCTGGGACTGGAACTGGCAAAAGCTGCCTAATTTTTATCTTTTTAAATCAATGAGTTACTTTATGTTTGAGGGGCTTCACCGTTTTTAGTGGGTGATTTATCCTGTTAGCCCATGAGAGATACTGATTTATATGCCCAAATTCTAGGACTCAGAACGCCTTGGGAAGTGATCGGCGTTGAGCTTGATCGTGTCAGGGGACAGGTAGTCGTCAAAGTAGCAGCCACCGATAATGCGGCCTTCTCCTGCCCTCATTGCATGCAACCTGCATCACGGTATGACAAGCGTCTGCGTCGCTGGAGGCATCTGGATACTTGTCAGTTCGTGACGATACTGGAGGCTCAAGTCCCCAGATTGAGTTGTCCTGAACACGGTGTGATCAACGCCCAGGTGCCATGGGCTGACTCGGGCTCTGGCTTCACATTGCTATTCGAGGCCTTGGTGATTGACTGGCTCAAGGAGGCCAGCATTCAAGCGGTCTCGCGCCAAATGCAGGTGAGCTGGAACAGCATTGACCGGATCATGGCGCGCGCGGTTGCGCGCGGACTGGCGCGGCGCCAACCGCTGTCGCCCACTCAGCTGTGCGTCGATGAGACCTCGTTCCAGAGAAAGCGCGAATACGTCACGGTCGTGACAGACCCTGATAATGGGCAGGTTTTGCATGTGTTTGACGGCAACCGTACAGAGAGCCTGGCAGCTTTTTATACCCAGCTCAGCAGTGACCAACTTCACGCAATAACGGGCGTCTCGATGGACATGTGGCCTGCGTTTATCACGGCGACTCAACATTACGTTCCTGATGCACAACACAAGATAGCGTTCGATAAGTTTCATGTGGCCAAGCTCTTGAGCGAAGCGCTGGACAGAGTGCGCTACATGGAGAACCGCGAACTGCTCAAGGGAGGCTCAAAGGCGCTCAAGAACACGAAATATGTCTGGCTCAAACGTTCCGAAAACATGACCGAAAAGCAGCTGGCAACCTTTGAATCGTTACGCGATAGCTCGCTGCGCACCGCCAAAGCCTGGGCGATCAAGGATTTGGCCATGCAACTTTGGAGCGCAAAGGATCGAGAAGAGGTTGAGCGTCAGTGGACGCAGTGGCTGGAATGGGCTTTGAAAAGTGGGCTGCCACCGATTTGTAACGTAGCCAGGACGATCAGACGGCGCCTCTGGGGGATCGTCAATGCCATCGTACTGAATCTACATAACGGGCATGCCGAAAGCATGAACGCCCGCATTCAACGGCTCAAGCAACGTGCTTGCGGTTTTCGCAGCCGAGAGCGTTTTCGCAATGCCATCTTCTTCCATTTTGGTGGTTTGGATTTATATCCAGGGGGCCTTCAAAATGAGTGAGACCCACCAGATATGATGAAGCCCCATGTTTGATGAGAGCGGGTTTACCCGCGAATCGGGGGCACAGGCCCGCTTGGTAGGGGCATGCCTGGCTTTCTCTTTGAATTAGTCGCCTGTACCACCGCGAAGAGGCCCCAAAATAGCTTTAATTGCACGCAATCGTCCGCAACCCCCTGGCACTGACGTATCATTAGCGACCTAACGGCCACACGGGATCGCTGGCAATGCTCGCCCTTCTTATCCAGATACTGAACATCACGGCACCGGTCTTCGCCATGTTGTTCATGGGCGTGCTGCTCAAGCGCATCCGCTTGATCGATGACGGCTTCATCCATGTCGCTTCGACGCTGGTGTTCAACGTGTGCATGCCGGCGCTGCTGTTCCTCGGCATCTACCACGCCGACCTGTCCGCCGCGGTCAAGCCGGGCGTCATCCTCTATTTTGTCGCCGCGACCCTGGTGGGCTTCGCCATGGCCTGGGGCTTCGCCATCTGGCGTTGCCCGCTGCAAGAGCGCGGGATCTACACCCAGGGCGGTTTTCGCGGCAACAACGGTGTGATCGGCCTGGCCCTGGCCGCCAGCCTCTATGGAGACTACGGTATCTCGCTGGGCGCGGTGCTGGCCGGCTTGGTGATCCTGCTGTACAACTCGCTCTCGACAGTGGTGCTGGCGGTGTACAGCCCGGACCTCAAGTCCGACCCGTGGAGCATCTGCAAGAATATCTTCAGCAATCCACTGATCATCAGCGTGCTGATTGCCACACCCATGGCCTATGGCCAGGTGCCGCTGCCCAACTGGCTGCTGACCTCCGGCGACTACCTGGCGCAGATGACCCTGCCGCTGGCGCTGATCTGCATCGGCGGCACCCTGTCATTGGCGGCCCTGCGCGACAGCGGTCGGCTGGCAGTCAGTGCCAGCCTGGTGAAGATGGTCTGGTTGCCGCTGGTCGGCACCCTGGGGGCCTGGCTCTGTGGTTTCCGCGGGGCGGAGCTGGGCATCCTGTTCCTCTACATCGGCAGCCCAACGGCGGCGGCCAGCTATGTCATGGCCCGCGCGGCGAACGGCAACCATGAGCTGGCGGCCTCGATCATCGTCATCACCACCCTGGCGGCCGCGATCACCACCAACGTCGGAATCTTCTTCTTGCAGTGGGGTGGATGGATCTAGATCCTGACTGCAGACAACGCCAACACTGCCTCCTGACCCTAAGGACACTTCATGCAAGACCAGAGCACGCCCGAGCGATTGCAGCGCGGGCTGAAAAATCGCCATATCCAGTTGATCGCGCTGGGTGGCGCCATTGGCACCGGGTTGTTCCTGGGGATCGCCCAGACCATCCAGCTGGCGGGCCCCGCGGTCCTGCTCGGTTACGCCATTGCCGGCCTGATGGCCTTCTTCATCATGCGCCAGCTTGGCGAGATGGTGGTCGAAGAGCCCGTCGCAGGCAGCTTCAGTCACTTTGCCCACCGCTATTGGAGCGAATTCGCAGGCTTCGTCTCAGGGTGGAATTACTGGGTCGTGTATGTCCTGGTCGGCATGGCCGAGCTCACCGCCGTGGGCATCTACGTGCAGTACTGGTGGCCAGACTTCCCGACCTGGGCGACGGGCGCGATCTTCTTCGTGGTGATCAACCTGATCAACCTCACCCAGGTGAAGGTGTATGGCGAGATGGAGTTCTGGTTCGCCCTGGTCAAGGTGGTGGCCATCGTCAGCATGATCGGTTTCGGCGCCTACCTGCTGGCCAGTGGCACCGGCGGCCCGGATGCCAACGTCGCCAACCTGTGGCAGTACGGCGGCTTCTTCCCCAACGGCATCACCGGGCTGGTGATGGCGATGGCGGTGATCATGTTCTCATTCGGCGGTCTGGAGCTGGTCGGCATCACCGCCGCCGAGGCGGACGACCCGCGCCACAGCATTCCGCGCGCCACCAACCAGGTGGTGTACCGCATCCTGATCTTCTACATCGGTGCGCTGGCCGTGCTGCTGTCGCTGTACCCCTGGCAGAAGGTCGTGCAGGGCGGCAGCCCGTTCGTGATGATCTTCCACAACCTGGACAGCAACCTGGTGGCCACGGTGCTCAACGTGGTGGTGCTGACGGCCGCGCTGTCGGTCTACAACAGCTGTGTGTATTGCAACAGCCGCATGTTGTTCGGCCTCGCCAGCCAGGGCGATGCGCCGCGCGGCCTGCTCAAGGTCAACCGCCGTGGCGTGCCGCTGGTGGCCCTGGGCGTGTCGGCTTTCGCCACCGGCTTGTGCGTCATCATCAATTACCTGATGCCGGGTGAAGCCTTCGGGCTGCTCATGGCGCTGGCGGTGTCGGCGCTGGTGATCAACTGGGCGAGCATCAGCATCACCCATCTGAAGTTCCGCCGGGCCAAGCTGGCCGCCGGGCAAGCGCCATTCTATCCAAGCTGGGGGCATCCGCTGACCAACTACCTGTGCCTGGCGTTTATCGTCCTGATCCTGGTGGTGATGTACCTGACGCCGGCGGTGCGAATCTCGGTGATGCTGATCCCGGTGTGGATCGCCGTGCTGGGTGTGGCGTTCTGGCTGAAGAAGAAGGCAGCTCCAGCAGCCGCTGTCGGCAACTGATCGTCAGGTCAGTGCTGCCGGCGCCAGGCGCGCAGGGTGGTGTAGAGCAGCACCACCCCAAGCGCGGGCAGTGCGTAGAACAGCATCAGCCTTTCCAGGCGCCCGGCCAGCGGCATTCCGGTGGTGAAGGCCACCACGTGCAAGCCGTAAGCCAGGTACAGGCACAGGAATACCAGCCCCTCGGCACGGGTAACCCGGTAGCCCGAATAGAACACTGGCAGGCTCAAGGCCGCGACGCCGAGCATCACCGGCAAGTCGAAATCCAGGGCATTGGGCGAAATCGACAGCGGTTGCGGAGCCACCAGCGCCGTCAGTCCCAGGACCGCCAGCAGATTGAACAGGTTGCTGCCGATCACCGTGCCGACGGCAATTTCCCGCTCCCCGCGCAAGGCCGCGATCAACGCGGCCGCCAGCTCCGGCAATGAAGTGCACACCGCTACCACGGTGAGGCCGATGATCCGCTCGGACAGGCCGAGGTCGGTCGCCACCTCTATCGCGGCTTCGAGCAGCAGGTGGCCGGCCAGGCTGAGCAGGCCAAGGCCCAACAGAATCTGCAGCACGGTGCCGAACCAGAAGCGGCCCGCCGGGCGCGAGGTCGGATCCGGTGCCGGATAGGTCCGAGCGTAGTGGCGTGACTGGTGCCAGAGCATCGCCAGGTAGCCCAGCAGGCCAAACACCAGCAACAGGCCTTCCAGGCGCCCCAGGTAGCCGTTGAGCGCCAGGACATAGACCAGCGCGCTTGCCGCGATCATCAGGGGCAGGTCCAGGCGGACCAGTTGGCGCGACACCCGCAGGGGGATGATCAGCGCCGCCAGCCCCAGGATCACCAGCACATTGAAGATATTGCTACCGACCACACTGCCGACCGCCACGTCCGGAGCGCCCTGGTAGGCGGCCTGCAGGCTGACCGTGAGCTGCGGTGCGGTGCTGCCGAACGCGACCAGGCTGAGGCCGATGATCAGCGGCCGCACATGCAGGCGCACAGCCAGGTCCAAGGCGGCGCGCACCAGCAGCTCGGCGCCGCCGACCAGCAACAGCAGGCCGAAGGCCAGTTGCAGGAGGCTGAAGGTGGGGAGGGTGGCCAGGTCGAAAATGGTTGCTGCTCCGAATCAGGTCAGTTGCTCAGACCTTGTACCCGCACGCGCGCGGTTCCGCTACGGATCATGCCGATTTTTTGCGCGGCGGCCCGTGAGAGATCGATCAGCCGGCCACGCGAATGTGGGCCACGGTCGTTGATACGAACCACGACGCTGCGCTTGTTGTCCAGGTTGGTCACCCGTACGCGGCTGCCAAAAGCCAGGCTGCGGTGCGCGGCGGTCAGGCCATGTTGGTTGAAGCGTTCGCCGCTGGCGGTCCGGCTGCCGTGGTGGCGCGAGCCATAATAGGACGCGGTGCCGGTCTTGTCGTAACCGCGTGGATCAACATCGTGGCTGGCACAACCGGCCAGCAGGGTGATAAGCGCCAAAGCGCTGAGAGGACGCCACATATGCAACTCCGAACCAATAGCCGCTGCAGTCCCCTGTAGGCGCGGGCTTGCCCGCGCCTACAGGGGCGCAGTGTTGCGGCTTTAGGTGATCACCCCTCCAGCTTGGCCTTGAGCAACTGGTTGACCTGTTGCGGGTTGGCCTTGCCCTTGGACGCCTTCATTGCCTGGCCGACGAAGAAACCGAACATCTTGCCACGCTTGGCCTCGTCGGCGGCGCGGTACTGTTCGACCTGCTCGGCGTTGGCTGCCAGGACTTCATCGAGCACCTTCTCGATCGCGCCGGTGTCGGTGACCTGCTTCAGGCCGCGGCTCTCGATGATGCTGTCGGCATCGCCTTCGCCCGCCGCCATGGCCTCGAAGACCACCTTGGCGATCTTGCCGCTGATGGTGTTGTCGCGGATGCGCACCAGCATGCCGCCCAGTTGCTCGGCGCTGACCGGCGCCTGGTCGATCTCGACGCCGAGCTTGTTGAGCAGGCTGCCCAGCTCGACCATGACCCAGTTTGCGGCCAACTTGGCGTCCCCGCCGATGTTCACCACCTGTTCGAAGTAGTCCGCCTGTTCGCGGCTGGAGGCCAGCACGTTGGCGTCATAAGCCGACAGGCCGTACTGGCTCTGGAAGCGCTCGACCTTCTGCGGCGGCAGCTCCGGCAGGCTGGCACGGGTGGCTTCGAGGAAGGCGTCCTCGATGATCACCGGCAGCAGGTCAGGATCGGGGAAGTAACGGTAGTCGTTGGCTTCCTCCTTGCTGCGCATCGAGCGCGTCTCGTCCTTGTTCGGATCGTACAGGCGGGTTTCCTGGATCACCTTGCCGCCGTCCTCGATCAGGTCGATCTGGCGCTGGATCTCGCTGTTGATCGCCCGTTCGATGAAGCGGAACGAGTTGACGTTCTTGATCTCGCAGCGGGTGCCGAACTCGGCCTGGCCCTTGGGCCGGATCGAGACGTTGCAGTCGCAGCGCAGCGAGCCTTCGGCCATGTTGCCGTCGCAGATGCCCAGGTAGCGTACCAGGGCGTGGATGGCCTTGACGTAGGCCACCGCTTCCTTGGCGCTGCGCATGTCCGGCTCGGAAACGATCTCCAGCAGCGGGGTGCCGGCACGGTTCAGGTCGATGCCCGTGGAGCCGCTGAAGTCTTCATGCAGGCTCTTGCCGGCATCTTCCTCCAGGTGCGCGCGGGTGATGCCGACGCGCTTGATGGTGCCGTCTTCCAGGGCGATGTCCAGGTGGCCCTTGCCGACGATCGGCAGCTCCATCTGGCTGATCTGGTAGCCCTTGGGCAGGTCGGGGTAGAAGTAGTTCTTGCGCGCGAACACGTTGTGCTGGCCGATTTGGGCATCGACCGCCAGGCCGAACATGCAGGCCATGCGCACGGCTTCCTGGTTGAGCACCGGCAATACGCCGGGCATGCCCAGGTCGATCAGGCTGGCCTGGGTGTTCGGTTCGGAGCCGAAGGTCGTGGCGCTGCCGGAGAAAATCTTCGACTGGGTGGCGAGCTGGGTATGAATCTCCAGCCCGATCACAACTTCCCATTGCATGTGTGAATTCCTCAGAAGCCGTTGGGTGTGCGAGTGTGCCAGTCAGTCACTTGCTGATAGCGGTGCGCGACGTTGAGCAGGCGGCCTTCATGGAAATACGGGGCGAGCAGTTGCACGCCCACTGGCAGGCCCTCGACGAAACCAGCCGGCATCGACAGGCCCGGCAGGCCCGCCAGGTTGGCGGTGATGGTGTAGACGTCTTCCAGGTACGCGGCGACCGGGTCGCTGTTCTTGGCGCCGAGTTTCCAGGCCGGGTTGGGCGTGGTCGGGCCAAGGATCAGGTCGACATCGTTGAACGCGGTCATGAAGTCGTTCTTGATCAGGCGGCGGATCTTCTGGGCCTGCAGGTAGTAGGCATCGTAGTAGCCAGCCGACAGGGCATAGGTGCCGACCATGATCCGGCGCTGCACCTCGGTGCCGAAGCCTTCGCCACGCGAGCGCTTGTACAGGTCGGTGAGATCCTTGGGATGATCGCAGCGGTGGCCGAAACGCACACCGTCGAAACGCGACAGGTTGGAAGACGCTTCCGCCGGGGCAATGACGTAGTAGGCCGGGATCCCGTGCTGCATGTTCGGCAGGCTGATTTCCTTGACCACGGCGCCGAGCTTTTCAAGCGCCTTGACGCTGGCCTGGACCAGGTCGGCGATGCGCGGGTCCAGGCCTGGGCCGAAGTACTCTTTCGGCAGGCCGATGCGCAGCCCCTCGAGGGAGGCGTTCAGGTTGGCGCTGTAGTCGGCGACCGGTTCGTCGATGCAGGTCGAGTCCTTGGCATCGAAACCGGCCATGCCTTGCAGCAGCAGGGCGCAGTCTTCGGCGGTGCGGGCCATTGGGCCACCCTGGTCGAGGCTGGAGGCGTAGGCGATCATGCCCCAGCGCGAAACACGACCGTACGTCGGCTTGAGGCCGGTGAGGTTGGTCAGCGCCGCCGGCTGGCGGATCGAGCCGCCGGTGTCGGTGCCGGTGGCAGCCGGCAGCAGGCGCGCGGCCACGGCGGCGGCCGAGCCACCGGACGAGCCGCCAGGCACGTGCTCAAGGTTCCAGGGGTTCTTCACCGGGCCGTAGTGGCTGGATTCGTTGGCCGAGCCCATGGCGAACTCGTCCATGTTGGTCTTGCCCAGGGTGACCATGCCGGCTTCGGCCAGGCGCGTGACCACGGTGGCGTCATACGGGGCCTTGAAGTTGTCGAGCATCTTCGAGCCGCAGCTGGTGCGGATGCCCTGGGTGCAGAACAGGTCCTTGTGGGCGATCGGCGCGCCCAGCAGGGCACCGGTCTCGCCGCTGGCGCGACGGGCGTCGGCGGCACGGGCCTGGCCAAGGGCCAGGTCCTCGGTGACGCTGATGAAGCTGTTGAGCTGCGGGTCGAATTGCTGGATGCGCGCGAGCAGGTCGCGGGTCAGCTCCTCGGAGGAAAACGATTTGTCGGCGAGTCCGCGGGCGATCTCGGCCAGGGTCAGTTGATGCATGGCAGGCTCTATCCCTTACTCGATGACTTTCGGAACCAGGTACAGACCGTTTTCGGTCGCGGGTGCGATGGCCTGGTAGGCTTCGCGCTGATTGTGTTCGGTGACCAGGTCGGCGCGCAGGCGCTGGCTGGCCTCCAGGGGGTGGGCAAGCGGTTCGATACCATGGGTGTCGACAGCCTGCATCTGGTCGACCAGCCCGAGAATACTGTTCAAGGCATCGGTAATGCGTGGCAAATCGCCTTCATCCAGGCCCAGGCGGGCCAGGTGGGCAATCTTTTCCACGTCGCAGCGTTGAAGCGCCATGGGGATCTCCAGGGGAAACAAAACGGAAAAGGTCCGCGATGAGGAACATGCCGGCGTTCTAGCGGTCATACGGCCGCGATCGTCTGCTGGCGTGCTCGGAAAAACTGCCAATTTAACATATTGGCGCCTTGCCCAAAATCCCCGCCATTGTTAGAGTTTGCCGCACTTTTTTACCCACGCGTTGCCTAGGGTCACTTTCCCATGTTCAAGAAACTGCGTGGCATGTTTTCCAGCGATCTTTCCATCGACCTGGGCACTGCCAACACCCTTATTTACGTGCGTGAGCGCGGTATCGTCCTGAATGAGCCGTCGGTTGTTGCCATCCGCACCCACGGCAACCAGAAAAGCGTCGTTGCAGTCGGTACCGAAGCCAAGCGCATGCTGGGCCGTACGCCCGGTAACATCGCTGCCATTCGTCCGATGAAAGATGGCGTGATCGCCGACTTCAGCGTTTGTGAAAAAATGTTGCAGTACTTCATCAACAAAGTACACGAAAACAGCTTCCTGCAGCCGAGCCCTCGCGTGCTGATTTGCGTGCCGTGCAAGTCGACCCAGGTCGAGCGTCGCGCCATCCGCGAGTCGGCTCTCGGCGCCGGTGCCCGCGAAGTGTTCCTCATCGAGGAACCCATGGCTGCGGCCATTGGTGCAGGCCTGCCGGTCGAGGAAGCCCGTGGCTCGATGGTCGTCGACATCGGTGGCGGCACCACCGAGATCGCGCTGATCTCGCTGAACGGTGTGGTCTATGCCGAATCCGTACGCGTCGGTGGCGACCGTTTCGACGAGGCCATTGTCACCTACGTGCGTCGCAACTACGGCAGCCTGATCGGCGAGTCCACCGCCGAGCGAATCAAGCAGGAAATCGGTACCGCCTATCCGGGCGGCGAGGCGCGCGAAGTCGATGTGCGCGGCCGCAACCTGGCCGAAGGCGTGCCGCGTGCCTTCACCCTTAACTCCAACGAAGTGCTCGAGGCCCTGCAGGAATCCCTGGCGACCATCGTCCAGGCGGTCAAGAGCGCCCTGGAGCAGTCGCCGCCGGAGTTGGCCTCGGACATTGCCGAGCGTGGCCTGGTGCTGACCGGGGGTGGCGCGTTGCTGCGCGACCTGGACAAGTTGCTGGCCCAGGAAACCGGCCTGCCGGTCATCGTCGCCGAAGACCCGCTGACCTGCGTCGCCCGTGGCGGCGGTCGCGCCCTGGAGATGATGGACAAGCACGCCATGGACCTGCTTTCCAGCGAATAAGCTGGCACGCTGTCCGTTGGTCGCCCGGTTTACAGGTAGCACACACAGTGCTACCTGTATGCGCTGGGCTGGCGTCCGTCCGGGCGTCGTTTCCGTCAATCCGCAAACAGGCTGGTACGTTGCCCATGCTCAATGACCTCCTGAGTCGTCGTCCACGAGGAACGGCCCATTAAACCGCTTTTCACCAAGGGCCCTTCGCTGGGCGTCCGCCTGCTCGTCCTGGTAGTGCTGTCGATCGCCCTGATGGTGGTCGATGCGCGCTTTGCCGTGCTCAAACCGGTGCGCAGCCAGATGGGGCTGGTGCTGATGGAATCCTACCTGGTGACCGACCTGCCGCAGCGTCTGTGGCAGGGCGTGGCCAGCCAGTTCGGCAGCCGCACCGAGCTTGCCGCCGAGAACGAGAAGCTCAAGACCGAGGCCCTGCTGTTGCAGGGGCGCCTGCAGAAGCTGGCGGCCCTGACCGAGCAGAACGTACGTCTGCGCGAGTTGCTCAACTCTTCGGCGCTGGTCAACGAAAAGGTCGAGGTGGCCGAGCTGATCGGCGTCGATCCCAACCCCTTCACCCACCGCATCCTCATCAACAAGGGCGAGCGTGATGGCGTGGTGCTTGGCCAGCCGGTGCTCGACGCCCGTGGCCTGATGGGGCAGGTGGTCGAGCTGATGCCCTACACCTCGCGCGTGTTGCTGCTTACCGATACCACCCATAGCATCCCGGTGCAGGTCAACCGCAACGGCCTGCGGGCGATTGCCAGCGGTACCGGCAACCCGGAAAGCCTTGAGTTGCGCCACGTGGCCGACACTGCCGACATCAAGGAAGGCGACCTGTTGGTCAGTTCCGGCCTTGGCCAACGCTTCCCGGCCGGCTACCCGGTGGCCACGGTCAACGAAGTGATCCACGATTCCGGCCAACCCTTTGCCATTGTCCGAGCCATCCCCACTGCCGCGCTCAACCGTAGCCGCTACCTGTTGCTGGTGTTCAGCGACAGCCGCACGCCCGAGCAGCGCGCCACCGATGCGGCGCTGGCCCAGGAAGAGGCCGACCGCCATGGCGTGACCGGCCAGGTCGCACCTGTCGGCGGGCAGGCCCCGGTGGCGGGTGAACAGGCTGCACCGGTGGCCACCCCTAACGCGGCCCCTGCCGTTGCGCCGGCACCCGCGGCGTCCGCGCCCGCCGCGGGTGTTCCGACGCCGGCCAACGCGGCCCCGGCGCCTGCGGCACCGGCCCAACCCCGGAGAGAATGATGGCTAGCACCCGCAGCAAGAATGGCTGGGTCATCTGGTTGACCTTCGTGGTCGGCCTGTTGCTCAGCGTTTCCCCCATGCCCCAGTTCATGGAAGTCTTGCGCCCTATGTGGCTGGCCCTGCTGCTGGCCTTCTGGTCACTGACCGTGCCGCACAAGGTCGGCATGGCTACGGCATTTCTTCTGGGGCTGGCCGAAGACGTGCTGTACGGCACCTTGCTGGGGCAGAACGCCTTGGTCCTGACCTTGATCACCTTCCTGGTGATGTCGCTGCAGCAACGCTTGCGCATGTTTCCGATGTGGCAGCAGAGCCTGGTGATCCTGGTGATCTTCGGCATCGCCCAACTGGTCCAGCTGTGGCTCAGCGCGCTGACCGGCAATCGCCTGCCGACCCTGGCGCTGGTCTGGTCCGCTGTGATCAGTGCCGTGCTCTGGCCGTGGGTGAGTTTTGCCCTGCGCGACCTGCGCAGACGCCTGAGCATTAACTGAAGGTTCCACCGACACTGACAGGGAGATGCCCGAATGACCCCGTTGTACCTGGCTTCTGGCTCGCCACGACGGCGTGAGCTGCTGACACAGATCGGCGTGCCGTTCACCCCGGTCAGTGCCCCCATCGATGAAACCCCGCTGCCGGGCGAAAGTGCTCCGGCCTACGTCGAGCGTCTGGCCCGTGCCAAGGCGGCGGCTGGCCTGGCCGGCGTGTCGCAACCTGGCGTGGTGCTGGGCGCCGACACCGCCGTGGTGCTCGATGGCAAGATCCTTGGCAAGCCCGAGGACGCGGCCCATGCGCAGGCCATGCTGGCCGAACTCGCCGATCGCGAGCACCAGGTACTCACCGCCGTCGCCCTGAGCGATGGCCAATGCTGCTTGAGCGTCTGCGTCGCAAGCCTGGTGCGTTTTCGTGCCGTCAGCGCCGAAGAGGCCCAGCGCTATTGGGCCAGTGGCGAGCCGGTGGACAAGGCCGGTGGCTATGCTATCCAGGGCCTTGGTGCGGTGTTCGTCACCGGCCTGCAGGGCAGCTATTCGTCGGTGGTCGGCCTGCCCTTGAGCGAAACCGCCGAACTCCTCGAAAAATTCGGAATTGCCTGCTGGCAAACCCGGCCACTTCACACAGAGGATGCGCAACAGCTGTAGCCAGGCACCCGCCAGCGATCCATCATTACCGAAGACCTTTGACGAGAGCCTGCCATGAGTGAAGAGATTCTGATCAATATCACCCCGATGGAATCGCGCGTGGCGGTGGTGGAGAACGGTGTCCTGCAAGAGGTGCACGTCGAGCGTACCCAGCGCCGGGGCATCGTCGGTAACATCTACAAGGGCAAGGTGGTGCGTGTCCTGCCGGGGATGCAGGCGGCTTTCGTCGACATCGGCCTGGAGCGCGCCGCCTTCATCCATGCCTCGGAGATCTCCCAGCGCGAAGGCTCCGCGGTGGAGAGCATCAGCGCGCTGGTACACGAGGGGCAAAGCCTGGTGGTACAGGTCACCAAGGACCCGATCGGGTCCAAGGGCGCGCGTCTGACCACCCAGCTGTCGATCCCCTCGCGCTACCTGGTGTACATGCCGCGCACCAGCCACGTGGGGATTTCCCTGAAGATCGAGGACGAAGCCGAGCGTGACCGCCTCAAGCAGGTGGTCACCGACTGCATGGCCCAGGAGAACATCAAGGACGCCGGCGGCTTCATCCTGCGCACCGCAGCCGAGGGCGCGCGCTCCGAAGAAATCCTCATGGACATCCGCTACCTGCGCCGCCTGTGGGAACAGATCGGCACGCAGATCAAGACCGTTGGCGCGCCTACCGTGATCTACGAGGACCTGGGCCTGGCCCTGCGCACCCTGCGTGACCTGGTGAATCCGAAGATCGAGAAGATACGCATCGACTCGCGGGAAACCTTCCAGAAGACCACGCAGTTTGTCATCGAGCTCATGCCAGAGATCGCCGATCGCCTGGAGCATTACCCTGGCGAGCGGCCGATCTTCGACCTTTACGGGGTCGAGGACGAAATCCAGCGCGCCCTCGAGCGCAAGGTGCCGCTCAAGTCGGGCGGCTACCTGGTGGTCGACCCGGCGGAGGCGATGACCACCATCGACGTCAATACCGGTGCCTTCGTCGGCCACCGCAATCTCGAAGAAACCATCTTCAAGACCAATCTGGAGGCTGCCACCGCCATCGCCCGGCAGCTTCGGTTGCGCAATATCGGCGGCATCATCATCATCGACTTCATCGACATGGAAGACGAAGAGCACCAGCGCCAAGTCTTGCGGACCCTGGAAAAACAACTCGAGCGTGACCACGCCAAGACCAACATCATCGGCATCACCGAGCTGGGCCTGGTACAGATGACCCGCAAGCGCACCCGCGAAAGCCTGGAGCAGGTACTGTGCGAGGCTTGCACGTGCTGCCAGGGGCGCGGCAAGCTGAAGACGCCCGAGACTATCTGTTACGAAATTTTTCGCGAGATTCTCCGCGAGGCGCGCGCCTATCAGGCAGAGGGCTATCGGGTCCTGGCCAATCAAAAGGTGGTCGACCGGCTGCTGGACGAGGAGTCGAGCAACGTGGCCGAGCTTGAGACCTTTATCGGGCGAACCATTCGTTTTCAGGTCGAATCCATGTATTCCCAGGAACAATACGATGTGGTGCTGCTCTGACGCGTTTTGAACACTTTTGCCGGCTGGCAAAGCCATCGCTTCGAGCCATAGTTAGGATCTGTACAGATCCTGGGGCACCACGTGGAGGGCCATGGCCATGGAACGTCTGATGCGCGTTCTGGGCGCCTTGACCCGTTGGGGGCTGGCGACCTGTGCCCTGCTCGCGGTACTGGTGGCGCTGTATGTCAGCCTGGGCCGGCAACTGGTACCGCTGGTAGCCGAATACCGCGCCGATGTGCAAGCCAAGGCCGAACAGGCGCTTGGCCTGCCGGTGCACATTGGCGCCCTGGAGGGACGTTGGAGTGGCCTGGCGCCGGTGTTGCGGGTGCGTGACATGCAGCTAGGCGAAGGGCCCGGCGCCCTACGGCTCGATGAGGTCAAGGTGGTGCCCGCCTTATGGGCCAGCTTGAAGGCGCGCGAGGTGCGCCTGGCACGCCTGCAACTGGGTGGGCTGCAACTGAGCCTGCGTGAAGACCAGCAGGGTGGCTGGGCCCTCGAAGGCCTGCCCCGGCAGGATGACCAGCCACTGGACCCGGCGCAGCTGCTGCAGCGCCTGCGGCAGCTCGGCCGCATCGACGTGTTCGACAGCCAGGTCACCGTCGTGCCCTGGCAGCGCGATCCGCTGACCCTCACCTATGTCAGTCTGGGCCTGCAGAGTGGCGTTTCACGCCAGCAGCTCGACCTGCGTCTGACCCTCCCTGATGGCCAGCCGCTGGCCATGACGCTGCGCGGTCGGGTTCCTGCCAATGCCTGGCGTGATGGCGGTTTCAAAGGCTACCTGAGTCTGCCCCAGAGCGACTGGGCACGCTGGCTGCCACCTCGGCTGCTGGGCCAGTGGCAGGTCGTGCAGTTGCATGCGGGTGGCGAATTCTGGTTCGACTGGAACAAGGGCCAGCTGCAAAGCGCCGTGGTGCGCCTCAATGCCCCGAAGCTGCAGGGCGCGCATGTCGGACGCAAAGCCGTCACGCTCGACAACCTGGCGCTGGGCGCCTGGTTCCTGCGCCAGGAGCAAGGGTTCGACGTAGTGCTCGACTCGCTTGCCGCCAACATCGGCAAGTCCCGCTGGGAATCGCACATCCAGGTGCGGCAGCGCGCGGACCTGGACCCGACGCAAGCGGCCTGGCAGGTACAGGCCGATCGCCTCGATCTTACCCCGCTGACCCCACTGGTCGAGGCCCTGGCGCCGTTGCCGGACACCCTGATGGCGGTGGTCGAGGGCCTCAAGGTGACCGGCGCGCTGCGCAATGTCCGCCTGGAGCTGCGTCCCCAGGCCGAGGGCGACAAGCGCATGCAGTTTGCCGCCAACCTGGAGGGGGTGGGCTTCGACGCCTATCATGGCGCGCCCGCGGCGGGCAACGTCAGCGGCAGCGTCAGCGGCGACCTCGGACAGGGTGAGCTGCGCCTGGATACCGACGCCTTCATGCTCCACCTGTACCCGATCTTCGCCAAGCCCTGGCATTACCAGAAGGCCAATGCACGGCTGATCTACCATCTCGATCAGGAGGGTTTCACCCTGGTCGCGCCCTACCTGAAGGTGCTGGGCGAGGAGGGCAAGATCGCCGGTGACTTCCTCATCCGCCTGTTGTTCGAGGAAGGCCGCGAGGATTACATGGACCTGCGCGTCGGCCTGACCGAGGGCGACGGACGCTACACCGCCAAGTACCTGCCCGAGATGTTGAGCCCGGCGGTCGACGAGTGGCTGCGCAGCGCCATCGTCAAGGGCACGGTCGATGAAGGCTATTTCCAGTACCAGGGTTCGCTGAACCACGGCGCCCCGGACCACGCCCGCAGCATCAGCCTGTTCTTCAAGGTCCGCGATGCGGCGCTGGACTTCCAGCCGGGCTGGCCCCAGGTGCAACAGGTCGACGGCGACGTCTACATCGACGACGCCGGCGTGCGCATCAAGGCGCAAAAAGGCCTGCTGCTCGATACCCGCGTCAGTGATGTCACGGTCGACATTCCTCACGTCGACAGCGGCCAGCACAGTCATCTCTACCTCGACGGCACCTTCGATGGTGGGCTCGGTGACGGCCTCAAGATCCTCCAGCAGGCGCCTATCGGCACGGCTGAGATCTTCGCCGGCTGGGAGGGCCAGGGGCCGCTGAAGGGCACGCTGAAGCTGGACGTGCCGCTGGCCGCCGGCGATCGGCCCAAGGTGCTGGTGGATTTCTCCACCGCCGATGCCCGTCTGAAAATCGCCCCGCCCACGCTGGAGCTGAGCCAGCTCAAGGGCGACTTCCGCTTCGACCTCGACAAGGGCCTCAGCGCCAAGGGCATCAGCCTGCGGGCCTTCGACAAGCCGGTTACCGCGCAGATCGTCGCCCTGGGCCAGCCGGGGCAGATGCAGACCCGCATCGACGCCAGCGGGCAGGTGTCGCTCAAGGCCCTGACCAATTGGTTGCAGTTCAAGCAGGCGTTGCCGGCAACCGGCGAGTTGCCCTACCAGCTGCAAGTCAGCCTCGGCACACGGGAAAATCGGCTCAGTGTCGACTCCTCGCTCAAGGGCCTGGCCATCGATCTGCCGGCGCCCTTCGGCAAGGCGGCGGCCGAGAGCCGCGACACGCGTTTTGCCATGAATCTGCAAGGGGATGATCGGCGCTTCGATGTTCGCTACGCCGATCTGGCCCGTTTTGCCTATGCCGCGCCCGCTGACAAGCTGGACGCCGGCCGTGGCGAGCTGCTACTCGGCACCGGCCAGGCACAATTGCCCGCCGAGCAGGGCCTGCGGGTGCGCGGGCGCCTCGATGCCCTGGATGTGCAAGCCTGGCAGCAACAGTTGGAGCGTCTGGCGGGTGGTGATCCTGGTGGCAGCGCCCGGCAGACCCTGCGTAGCGTCGATGTGAGTATCGGTCAGGTCAAGGCCTATGGCATGGACCTGCACCAGGCGGTGGTCCGCCTGGGCCGAGCCGGCACCGGCTGGTCGTTGCGCCTGGACAGCCAGGAAGTCATCGGCAACGCCCGGCTGCCGGACGCCAAAACCGCGCCGATGGTGGTTGACCTGCAGACCCTGCACCTGCCGGCCGCCGATCCGGCCCAGGCCCAGGCCGAGGACGCTCCCGACCCATTGGCCAGCGTCGACCCGCGCAAGGTGCCGGCGCTGGACCTGAACATCGACAAGCTGTTCCTGGGCGACGACCTGCTCGGCAGCTGGGCAATGAAACTGCGCCCCATCGAAAGCGGCGTCGCCCTCAATGGCATCGCCCTGGACCTCAAGGGCCTGCGCATCAATGGCAGTGGCGCCTGGGAAGGCGCGCCTGGCGCCAGCAGCAGTTGGTACAAGGGTCGCCTGGAGGGCAAGAACCTGGCGGACGTGCTCAAGGCCTGGGGCTTCGCCCCGACTGTCACCAGCCGCGACTTCCACCTCGACGTGGATGGCCGCTGGCCCGGCTCGCCGGCCTGGGTCGGCTTGCAGCGCTTCTCCGGCAGCCTCGACGCCGTCCTGCGCCAGGGCCAGTTCGTCGAAGTGGAGGGCGGAGCCCAGGCCCTGCGGGTGTTCGGCCTGCTCAACTTCAACTCCATTGGCCGCCGCCTGCGCCTGGACTTTTCCGACCTGCTCGACAAGGGCCTGGCCTACGATCGGGTCAAGGGCTTGCTGGTCGCCAGCCAAGGCGTGTACGTGACTCGCGAGCCGATCATCCTGACCGGCCCGTCGAGCAATCTGGAGCTGGAGGGTACCCTGGACATGGTCCGCGACCGGGTCGATGCCAACCTGCAGGTGACCCTGCCAGTGACCAACAACCTGCCCTTGGCAGCGCTTATCGTTGGAGCACCGGCCATTGGTGGAGCGCTGTTCCTGGTCGACCGCCTGATCGGCGATCGCGTCGCTCGCTATGCCAGCGTGCATTACCGCGTCGAAGGACCGTGGAAAGAGCCTAGAATCACTTTTGTGAAACCCTTCGAAAGATCGCGCAAGGAGCAGCCATGAAGTCAGCCGTGATCCAGATGGCCAGCCAGGACGATGTGCAGGCCAACCTGCAGCGCGCCGCTGTCCTGCTGGAGCAGGCAGCGCAAGGGGGCGCGCGCCTGGCCGTGCTGCCGGAGAACTTCGCCGCCATGGGGCGACGCGATGCCGCCGCCCTTGGCCGTGCCGAAGCCATGGGCGAAGGTCCGATCCTGCCCTGGTTGAAACGCACCGCCCGCGACCTCAGGTTATGGATTGTCGCCGGCACTTTGCCGCTGCCGCCGGTTGGCCAACCTGATGCCAAGGCGCACGCGTGTTCGCTGCTCATCGATGAGCATGGCGCGGTTGCGGCGCGCTACGACAAGCTGCACCTGTTCGACGTGGATGTGTCGGACAGCCGGGGGCGTTACCGCGAGTCCGATGACTTTGCCCATGGCGCCCAGGTGGTCGTGGCCGATACCCCGGTCGGGCGACTTGGCTTGAGCGTATGCTATGACTTGCGCTTCCCCGAGCTGTACAGCGCCTTGCGCGCCGCCGGAGCGGAGCTTATCAGCGCGCCCTCGGCGTTCACCGCGGTGACCGGCGCGGCACACTGGGAAGTGCTGGTGCGGGCCCGAGCGATCGAGACCCAGTGTTACCTGCTGGCCGCGGCCCAAGGCGGCATCCATCCAGGTCCGCGGGAAACCCATGGGCATGCTGCCATTGTCGACCCTTGGGGACGGATCGTCGCCGAACAGGCCAGTGGTGAAGGCGTGCTGCTGGCCGAGCGCGACTGCAGCGAACAGGCGTCCATACGGGCGCGAATGCCGGTGGCCTCGCACCGGCGCTTTTTCTCGCAGGACGCCTTGCGGCCTGCGCACACCTCGGAGTGACTATGAGCCAAACGTTAACCACCGTCAGCGAGCAGCTACTGGCACCGGGCGGATTGACCCTGGACAGCCTGCAGTCCGTGCTGGGCGAGTTGGCCGGCCCTGGCATCGATGCCGCCGACCTCTACTTCCAGGGGCAAATCTCGGAAACCTGGGCGCTGGAAGACGGCATCGTCAAGGAAGGCAGCTTCAACCTCGACCAGGGAGTCGGCGTGCGCGCCCAGTCGGGCGAAAAGACCGGCTTTGCCTACAGCAATGCAATCAACCTCGAAGCCCTGACCGCGGCGGCCCGGGCCGCACGCTCGATCTCCCGCGCCGGCCAGGACGGTACTGTCCAGGCATTCCGCAGCCAGGACGTCGCCGCGCTGTATGCGCCAGAAAACCCTCTGGATGTCATGAGCCGTGCCGAGAAAGTCGAGCTGCTCAAGCGGGTCGATGTCGCCACCCGGGCACTTGATCCACGTATCCAGCAGGTCAGCGTGAGCATGGCCGGGGTTTGGGAGCGCATCCTCATCGCCGCTGCCGACGGCAGCCTGGCCGCCGATGTGCGGCCACTGGTGCGCTTCAACGTGAGCGTGATCGTCGAGCAGAACGGCCGCCGCGAACGCGGCGGGCATGGCGGTGGCGGGCGTACCGACTATCGTTACTTCAGCGACGAGCGGGTCATGGGCTATGCCCGTGAAGCCCTGCGCCAGGCGCTGGTCAACCTCGAGGCGTTGCCGGCCCCGGCCGGTACCTTGCCCGTGGTGCTCGGCCCGGGTTGGTCCGGCGTATTGCTACACGAGGCGGTCGGTCATGGCCTGGAAGGCGATTTCAACCGCAAGGGCAGCTCCGCCTACAGCGGGAAGATGGGCGAAAAGGTCGCCTCGTCCCTGTGCACCATCGTCGATGACGGTACCCTGGAAGGGCGCCGTGGCTCGCTGAGCGTCGACGACGAAGGCACGCCGACCGAGTGCACCACGCTGATCGAGAACGGCATCCTCAAAGGCTACATGCAGGACAAGCTCAACGCGCGCCTGATGGGCATGGCGGTAACCGGCAATGGCCGTCGCGAATCCTACGCGCACTTGCCCATGCCGCGCATGACCAACACCTACATGCGCGCCGGTGACAGCGATCCGGCCGAGATCATCGCGTCGGTCAAGAAAGGCCTGTACTGCGCCAACCTTGGCGGTGGCCAGGTCGACATCACCAGCGGCAAGTTCGTTTTCTCCACCAGTGAGGCCTACCTGATCGAGGACGGCAAGATCACCGCGCCGGTCAAGGGCGCTACGCTCATTGGCAATGGCCCGGAAGCGATGAGCCGGGTGTCGATGGTCGGTAACGACCTGTCGCTGGACAGCGGGGTCGGGACCTGTGGCAAGGATGGGCAGTCGGTGCCGGTGGGCGTTGGCCAGCCGACATTGAAGATCGATGCGATCACCGTCGGTGGTACCGGGGCATGATCGTGATCGGGCAGGCGAGTGCCTGCCCGGCGTCGGAACTCAGCGCAGACCGCGCTGGGTTTCGTCGAGGTCGCGGATGTACTTGAAGATCTTGCGCGAGGCGGTAGGCGGTTTGTTGCGCGCCTTCTCGTGCTGGGCCTGGCGCACCAGCGAACGCAGTTGCTGGCGGTCGGCCTCGGGATAGTCGTTGACGAAGCGTTCCAGGTCTTCGTCATTACCGTCGATCAGCCGGTCACGCCAGCGTTCGAGGTTGTGGAAGCGCTCGTTGTACTGGCGGCTGGAGGCGTCGAGCTGGTCGATCACCGCGGTGATCGCCTCGATGTCCTGGTCGCGCATCAGCTTGCCGATGAACGACATGTGCCGTTTGCGGGCGATGTGCGCGGTGTGCTTGCTGGCATCGTCTATCGCTCGACGCAGGGCATCGGTCAGCGGCAGGCGCGCCAGGGTATCCGGCTTGAGCGTCGTCAGGCGCTCGCCGAGTTCGACCAGCGCATGCAGCTCGCGCTTGATCTGGGTTTTGCTTTTTTCGCCTTCGTAAGAGGCGTCGTCGTAAGAATCAACCATGGTGGCAGTCCGCTGGAAAACGCCGCCATGATAACCAGTCGGGGGCCGCTTGTCCGGCCCGGTCGTACAATGACCCTTGCCGAACGCAGAATTTGAGTGGAGAGAACCATGAGTGCAGTCCAGAGCGTAGGCCCCAAGGCCCTGCCGGCGTTGCAGGAACAGGTCGAGCAGATCATCGCCGAAGCGCGTCGCCAGGGCGCCAGCGCCTGCGAAGTGGCGGTGTCGCTGGAGCAGGGGTTGTCGACCACGGTGCGCCAGCGCGAGGTCGAGACCGTCGAATTCAACCGCGACCAGGGGTTTGGCATCACCCTGTACGTCGGCCAGCGCAAAGGCTCGGCCAGCACCTCGGCCAGCGGCAGCGAGGCGATCCGCGAAACCGTGGCGGCGGCCCTGGCCATTGCCAAGCACACCTCGGAAGATGAATGCTCAGGACTGGCCGACCAGGCCCTGATGGCACGCGAGCTTGCCGATTTCGATCTCTACCACGCCTGGGACATCAGCCCCGAGCAGGCCATCGAGAAGGCCCTGGCCTGCGAGGCAGCGGCATTCGACGCCGACTCGCGCATCCTCAATGCCGATGGCACTACCCTCAACACCCATCAGGGCTGCCGCGTCTATGGCAACAGCCATGGCTTCATCGGTGGCTACGCCTCCACCCGCCATAGCCTGAGCTGCGTGATGATCGCCGAAGGCGAAGAGCAGATGCAGCGTGACTACTGGTACGACGTCAACCGCCAGGGTGAGCTGCTGGCCGACCCCGCGAGCATCGGCATCAAGGCCGCGCAGCGTGCGGCCAGCCGCCTTGGCGCGCGTCCCGTGCCGACCTGCGAGGTGCCGGTGCTGTTCTCCGCGGAGTTGGCCGGTGGGCTGTTCGGCAGCTTCCTCTCGGCCATTTCGGGGGGCAACCTGTACCGCAAGTCATCGTTCCTCGAGGGCACGATTGGTCAGCGTCTGTTCCCCTCCTGGCTCACCATCGACGAGCGCCCGCACCTGCCACGGGCCTTGGCCAGCGCCGCGTTCGACGGTGATGGCCTGGCGACCTACGCCAAACCGTTCGTCGAAAATGGCGAGTTGGTCTCGTACATTCTCAGTACCTATTCCGGACGCAAGCTCGGGCTGCCAAGTACCGCCAATGCCGGAGGCGTGCACAACCTGTTCGTCACCCACGGCAGCGAAGACCAGGCGGCGCTCATCCGGCGCATGGGGCGCGGCCTGTTGGTGACCGAATTGATGGGACACGGCCTGAACATGGTGACCGGCGACTATTCGCGCGGCGCGGCGGGCTTCTGGGTGGAGAACGGCGAGATCCAGTTCCCTGTGCAGGAAGTGACCATCGCCGGCAATATGAAAGACATGTTCCAGCAGATAGTCGCGATCGGCAGCGATCTTGAAACCCGGAGCAATATTCACACGGGCTCGGTGCTGATCGAGCGTATGACGGTGGCGGGCAGCTAACCCCACCTTCCAAAGGCAGCACCTTGGGTGCCGACAAATAGAACCCGGCCATCGTGCCGGGTTTTTTGTTTGTCTTCTCGCACTTGAAGTGATTCTGTTTATCACTTAATAATGAATATCATTATCCACAGCTGCAGCGATGATGTTCATGAAACCCGTCCTCCAAGAGTTGCCCTACCTGGAAAACTGGCGCTGGCTGAGTCGGCGCATTCGCTGCGCCCTCGAGCCGGACGAACCGCGGCTGATCGAGCATTACCTGGCCGAAGGCCGGTACCTGGTGTGTTGCACCGAGACCTCGGCCTGGACCGTTGCCATGACCTCCTTCCGCCTGCTGCTCGATACCGCCTGCGACCGCATGCTGCCCTGGCATTGGCGCTGCCTGTGCCTGGACCAGGCCTGGCGCCCGCTGCTGGAGCTGCGCAACCTCGATCGCCGCGAACAGAACCAACGCTGGCAGCCCTTCGCCTTGCAACTGGCGAACTGCGTGCTGCTGCCTTCGATTTCTCCCGCAGAACTGATGCAAGGATTTGATGATGAGTGATACCCGTATCGAGCGTGACAGCATGGGCGAGTTGCAGGTGCCAGCCCAGGCCCTGTATGGCGCCCAGACCCAGCGCGCGGTCAATAACTTCCCGATCAGCCAGCAGCGCATGCCGGCGCAGTTCATCCGTGCGCTGCTGCTGGCCAAGGCCGCGGCGGCCAAGGCCAACGTCGAGCTCGAGCAGCTGACGGCCGAGCAGGGCAACGCCATCGTCAAGGCGGTGGAGCAACTGCTGGCCGAGGACTTCATGCGGCACTTCCCGGTGGACGTCTTCCAGACTGGCTCCGGCACCAGCTCCAACATGAACGCCAACGAGGTGATTGCCACCCTGGCCACGCGTGTACTGGGCGACAACGTCAATCCGAATGACCACGTCAACTGTGGCCAGAGCAGCAACGACATCATTCCTACTACCATCCACGTCAGTGCCGCCCTGGGCCTGCACGAACAGCTGCTGCCAGCCCTGCGCCACCTGATTCAAGTAATCGAGGCCAAGGCCGAGCAGGTGCATCCGTTCATCAAGACGGGTCGCACCCATCTCATGGATGCCATGCCGGTGCGCATGAGCCAGGTGCTGGGTGGCTGGGCGGCGCAGATCAAGGGGGCGCTGGGCCATCTTGAAGCGACCCTGCCGAGCCTGCAGGCCTTGGCCCAGGGGGGGACCGCCGTCGGTACGGGAATCAACGCCCACCCGCAGTTCGCTGCCGGTTTTGCCCGCCAGCTCAGTGGCTTGACGCAGGTCGACTTCGTTCCCGGGCAGAACCTGTTCGCCCTGATCGGCTCCCAGGACACTGCGGTGGCCCTGTCTGGACAGCTCAAGACCACTGCGGTGGCCCTGATGAAGATTGCCAACGACCTGCGCTGGATGAACTCCGGACCGTTGGCCGGCCTGGGCGAGATCGAGCTCGAAGGCCTGCAGCCGGGCTCCTCGATCATGCCTGGCAAGGTCAACCCGGTGATCCCGGAAGCCACCGCCATGGTTGCCGCCCAGGTCATCGGCAACGACGCGGCCATCGCCGTGGCCGGTCAGTCGGGCAACTTCGAGCTCAACGTGATGTTGCCGATCATCGCGCAGAACCTGCTTGCCAGCATCGAGCTGATGGCCAACGCCAGCCGCCTGCTGGCCGACAAGGCTATCGCCAGCTTCAAGGTCAACGAGCCCAAGCTCAAGGAGGCGCTGTCGCGCAACCCGATCCTGGTCACGGCGCTGAACCCGATCATCGGCTACCTCAAGGCCGCGGAAATCGCCAAGACCGCCTACAAGCAAGGCCGCCCGGTCATCGATGTTGCCCTCGAGCACACCGACCTGTCGCGCAGCCAGCTGGAGATCCTGCTCGATCCGGAAAAACTCACCGCTGGCGGTATCTGAACCGTCACCCCCGTAGCGCCCGCCGCTAGAGAGGTTCGTCATGCAGCACTGGAAACGCACGACTGAAGTCGCCAACAGCCTGTTCGAACAAGGGGAGTTGGTAGATGCCCGCGAACATTACCTGCAGGCACTGGCCCTGGCCCAGGTGCTGTTCGAGCGCTGGCATGACGTCGACGAAGCAGTGGCCGCTTTTGTCATCGCCCATCACAACCTGGCCGATCTGCACCTGCGCCTGAACCAGCCCCACGAGAGTGCCGACTACTTGTGCGCGGCGCATCAGCGCTTGCTTCAGGCCAGCCAGGACGCGCGCCTGCCGCAGGGATTGCGTGACGCCGCCTTGCGGCACAGCAGCAAGACCTACACCGAGCTGCTGAATTTCATTGGCGAGTACGGCCAGTACCCGCGCACCCAGTGCCTGCTCGAGCGGCACGTGCCGCAGACCGGCGCCATGACCATTGAACCTGATTTCCCTCGCAACCACGCCTATGGAATCCATTGATATGCCACATACCTTGCCTGCACTGCCCTACGCCTACGATGCGCTGGAGCCGCACATCGATACCCAGACCATGCAGATCCACCATACCAAGCACCACCAGACGTACATCAACAACCTCAACGCCGCCATCGAGAACACCGAATGGGCCGAATGGCCTGTGGAGAAGCTGGTGGCCAGCGTCAAGCAACTGCCCGAGAAACTGCAGGGCGCGGTGATCAACCAGGGTGGCGGCCATGCCAACCACACCCTGTTCTGGACTGTCATGTCGCCCAAGGGCGGAGGTCAGCCGCAAGGGCAGGTGGCCAAGGCCATCGAGGAGCAACTGGGTGGTTTCGAGGCTTTCAAGGATGCTTTCACCAAGGCAGCCTTGAGCCGCTTCGGCAGTGGTTGGGCCTGGTTGAGCGTGACCCCGGGCAAAACCCTGGTGGTAGAGAGCAGCGGTAACCAGGACAGCCCGCTGATGAACGGCAACACGCCAATCCTCGGCCTGGACGTCTGGGAGCACGCCTACTACCTGAAGTACCAGAATCGCCGTCCGGAATACATCGGTGCCTTCTATAACGTGATCGACTGGGCCGAGGTCGAACGTCGATATGTAGAAGCCGTGGCGTGAGTCGTCCTGGCATGCGCTCGGAGGTGATGTCTGTCAGCAGCGTGCGCCTGTTTCGCCTGGCCTTGGGGACTTTGCTGTTGCTGGTGGGTACGGCGCTGCTGGTAGTGCGCGGTATCTCCTGGTTGGACCTCGAGCCGCGCATGTTGCGCGCGCTCGAGGGCGGCGCGCTGTGCGCCCTGGGCACGGCGCTGGGCGCGGTGCCGGTGCTGGTCATTCGCAACATGCCGGTGGCCCTGGCCGACACGCTGCTGGGTTTCGGCGCTGGCGTGATGCTGGCCGCGACTGCGTTCTCGTTGATTATCCCGGGTCTCGATGCGGCCCAGTCCATCGGTTTCAGTCCTTGGGGCGCCGGCGGCCTGGTCAGCTTTGGGCTGATGTTCGGCGCCTTGTGCCTGTTTCTCGTCGACCTGAAGGTCTGCGGGGCCTCGCCCGAGGCGTTGGTGGGCACGGGCGAGCAGCCGGTGATCGCCGCGCGGATCTGGATGTTCGTGATTGCCATCATCGCTCACAACATTCCCGAAGGCATGGCCATCGGGGTGTCTGCGGGTGGCGGCATGGCCGATGCCGACAGCCTGGCCATGGGCATCGCCCTGCAGGATGTGCCGGAAGGGCTGGTCATCGCCCTGGTCTTGGCAGGGGCGGGGATGTCGCGCTTCAAGGCATTCCTGATCGGCGCCGGATCAGGCCTGGTGGAGCCGCTGGCGGCGGTGGTCTGCGCCTGGCTGGTCAACATCGCCGAACTGCTGTTGCCGCTGGGCCTGGCTTGCGCGGCGGGCGCGATGTTGCTGGTGGTCACCCAGGAGATCATCCCGGAATCGCGCAGCAACGGTCATCACCGGCTCGCAAGCCTCGGCTTGTGTGTCGGTTTCTGCCTGATGATGGTGATGGACACGGCGATGTCGTGAAGGTAGGCGAGGGTATCCGGTCACCCTCGTCTACTCTTGTCTGCATGTCAGGCGAACAACGGAGCGTTACTTCAACGAAGGCTGGTTGTCGCTCCCCGCGCAGATTGCGTCTACTCGCCCTCGTCGAACCGATTGTTGATCAACTCGATCAACGCCTTGAGCGCGTCATCGTCCTGCTCTCCTTCGGTATGCAGGTGTACCTGGGTGCCCTTGCCAGCGGCGAGCATCATGACGGCCATGATGCTCTTGCCGTCGACCAGTTTGTCGGCCGCGCGGCCGACCTTGACCTGACAGGGGAAGCGCCCGGCTACGCCGACGAACTTTGCCGCCGCCCGGGCATGCAGCCCCAGCTTGTTGATGATGGTGATTTCGCTGGCGGGCATCGTGGTGCGGGTCCTGTGGGCTAGAGGTCGCGGTGGCGGACCTGGACGTTTTTCAGGGTTTGCTGCAGCAACTGGCCGAGACGCTCGGTCAGGTAGACCGAGCGATGGTGCCCGCCCGTGCAGCCGATGGCAATGGTGACGTAGGCGCGATTGCTCGCGGCAAAGCGCGGCAGCCACTTGAGCAGATAGGTGGAAATGTCCTGGTACATGTCCTCGACATCCGGTTGGGCTGCCAGGTAATCGATGACCGGTTGCTCAAGGCCGGAATGGTCGCGCAGTTCAGGCTTCCAGTACGGATTCGGCAAGCAGCGGACGTCGAACACCAGGTCGGCGTCAACCGGCATGCCGCGCTTGAAGCCGAACGACTCGACCAGGAACGCCGTCCCGGGCTCGGGCTGATTGAGCAAGCGCAGCTTGATCGAATCACGGAGCTGATAAAGGTTCAGATTGGTGGTGTTGATCTTCAGGTCCGCAAGGTCGGAAATGGGACCGAGCAATTCGCTTTCGACCCGGATCGCCTCGGCGAGCGAACGATTGGCGTTGGTCAAAGGGTGGCGACGGCGGGTTTCCGAGAAACGCTTGAGCAGGACGTCTTCGTCCGCGTCCAGATACAACACGTCGCACTGGATATGGCGGTTGCGGGCCTCCTCCAGGAGTTCGGGGAAGCGCGTCAGGTGGCTGGGCAGGTTGCGCGCGTCGATCGACACGGCAACCTTGGGTTGCAGCAATTCGGTATTGATCAACGCATTTTCGGCCAACTGTGGCAGCAACCCGGCAGGCAAATTGTCGATACAGTAGAAGCCGTTATCTTCCAGTACGGCGAGGGCGGTGCTCTTGCCGGAGCCGGACCGGCCACTGACGATGATCAGGCGCATGTTCAGTGCTCGTTCTGTGCGTCCAGGACCACCTGATACAGGGCCTCGCTGCTGTTCGCGGAGCGTAGGCGGGCGCGTACCTCCTTGCGATCAAGCATGCTGGCGATCTGGCGCAGCAGTTCCAGATGGGCATCGGTAGCGGCTTCCGGGACCAGTAGCACGAACAGCAGGTCTACCGGTGCGCCATCGATGGCGTCGTAGTCGATCGGTGCTTCCAGGTGGAGAAGGGCGCTGACCGGAGCGGTACAGCCTGGCAGGCGACAGTGAGGGATGGCGATGCCGTTGCCGAAACCGGTCGAGCCCAGTTTTTCGCGGGCGATCAGTTTCTCGAAGACGTCTTCCATCTCGAGCTCGGGCACCTGCCCAGCGATCAGGGTGGCGACTTTTTCGAGGGCGCGTTTCTTACTGCCACCCGGCACGTTCACGAGGGAACGGCCGGGGGTCAGGATGGTTTCAAGTCGGATCATGGATGAGAGAGGTCAGCGTGCCGCTGCGCCTTGCAGCAGGCTCTGCTGTTTTTCCTTGTGTTTTTTCAGTTGGCGGTCGAGCTTGTCGGTCAGGGCGTCGATTGCTGCATACATGTCTTCGTGCTCGGCATTGGCAACTACTTCACCGCCTGGAATCTGCAGGGTCGCCTCGACCTTTTGCTGCAGCTTCTCGACCTTCATGATGACCTGCACGTTGGTAATCTTGTCGAAGTGACCCTCCAACCTTTTCAGCTTCTGCTCGACGTAGTCGCGCAGGGGAGGGGTGACTTCTACATGGTGTCCACTGATGTTGACTTGCATACAGCTTCTCCTTTGTTGCCCGTGCATAAGAGGCAGGTATTGCACCTGCCACTGAACTGCTGTGGCACATCCCGGGGCTACATCAGTCGCTTGCGTTCACTCGACGGTGCGATGCCGAGCGACTCGCGGTACTTGGCGACGGTGCGACGGGCTACCTGGATGCCTTGTGCTTCCAGTAAACCAGCGATCTTGCTGTCACTCAATGGCTTTTTCTGATTTTCCGCCGCAACCAGTTTCTTGATGATCGCCCGGATCGCTGTGGACGAGCATTCGCCGCCTTCCGCGGTGCTCACGTGGCTGGAGAAAAAGTACTTCAGCTCGTAAATACCACGGGGGGTGTGCATGTACTTCTGGGTGGTCACCCGCGAAATGGTCGACTCGTGCATGCCCACCGCTTCGGCGATGTCGTGCAGCACCAGTGGCTTCATCGCTTCGTCGCCGTGGTCGAGGAAGCCGCGCTGGTGCTCGACGATCTGCGTGGCAACCTTCATCAGGGTTTCGTTGCGGCTTTGCAGGCTCTTGATGAACCAGCGCGCTTCCTGCAGCTGGTTGCGCATGAACGTGTTGTCAGCGCTGGTGTCGGCGCGGCGGACGAAGCCTGCGTATTGCGGATTGACGCGCAGGCGCGGCACTGCCTCCTGGTTTAGCTCCACCAGCCAGCGATCACTGTCCTTGCGCACGATGACGTCCGGCACCACGTATTCCGGTTCGCTGGATTCGATCTGCGAGCCGGGACGCGGATTGAGGCTCTGGACCAGTTCGATGACCTGGCGCAGCTCGTCTTCCTTGAGCTTCATACGGCGCATCAGCTGGCTGTAGTCGCGGCTGCCGAGCAGGTCGATGTACTCGCTGACCAGTCGCTGTGCCTCGGCCATCCACGGCGTGCGGGCGGGCAGCTGGCGCAGTTGCAGGAGCAGGCACTCGCCCAGGTTGCGCGCGCCGATGCCGGCGGGCTCGAACTGCTGGATGCGGTGCAGTACGGCTTCGACTTCATCGAGCTCGATGTCGAGTTCGGGATCGAAGGAGGCGCAGACCTCTTCCAGGGATTCTTCCAGGTAACCCTGGACATTGATGCAGTCGATCAGCGTCACGGCAATCAGCCGATCGGTGTCGGACATCGGCGCCACGTTCAGTTGCCAGAGCAGGTGGCTCTGCAGGCTTTCGCCGACCGAGGTGCGGGTGGTGAAGTCCCACTCATCGTCGTCGCTGCTGGGCAGGCTGCTGGCACTGGTCTGGTAGATGTCTTCCCAGGCCGTGTCGACCGGCAGCTCGCTGGGGATGCGTTCGCTCCATTCACCTTCATCAAGGCTTTCGGCGTTGGGGACGCTTTCCTGGAAGCTGCTGTCCTGCACTTCGGTGGTCGGCTTGCTCTCGGCGCTGTCCGCCATCGGGTCGCTGTTGTCGAAATCTTCGCCGTCTTCCTGGCGTTCGAGCATCGGGTTGGATTCCAGCGCTTCCTGGATTTCCTGCTGAAGGTCCAGGGTAGAAAGCTGGAGCAGACGAATGGCCTGTTGCAACTGCGGGGTCATCGTCAGTTGCTGGCCCATTTTTAGGACGAGCGATGGTTTCATGGCAGGGGCTTTACACCTTATTCGCCGGCGCACATGCGCCATCCACTACACAGCGGCGCCGAAGCGCCGATTTTAAGCAAATTATATGCCTGAAATTGTAGCGTTTGCCTAGAGCACTGTAACAAATAAGCCGCACAAGGATGGCTTGCCAGTGCTCCGGCCAACCAGGGCTAGAGTCGGAACTCGTGACCCAGGTAGACCTCCTTGACCAGGTCATTGGCCAGGATGGCCTGCGCGTCGCCTTCGGCGATCAGCTGACCATCGTTGACGATATACGCGGTTTCGCAGATATCCAGGGTCTCGCGGACGTTGTGGTCGGTGATCAGTACGCCGATACCCTTGGCCTTGAGGTGATGGATGATCTGCTTGATGTCGCCGACCGAGATCGGGTCAACACCGGCAAAGGGTTCGTCGAGCAGGATGAACTTGGGTGCAGTGGCCAGGGCGCGTGCGATTTCCACGCGGCGACGCTCGCCACCGGACAGGCTCATGCCCAGGTTGTCGCGGATGTGGCTGATGTGGAATTCCTGCAGCAGGCTTTCCAGCTCCTTGCGACGTCCATCGCGGTCGATGTCCTTGCGGGTCTCGAGAATCGCCATGATGTTGTCGGCCACCGACAGCTTGCGGAAGATCGAAGCTTCCTGCGGCAGGTAGCCGATGCCAGCACGGGCGCGCCCGTGCATGGGCTGGTGGCTGACGTCCAGGTCGTCGATCAGCACGCGCCCCTGGTCGGCCTGGACCAGGCCAACGATCATGTAGAAGCAGGTGGTCTTGCCGGCGCCGTTGGGGCCAAGCAGGCCGACGATCTGGCCACTGTCGATCGACAGGCTGACATCGCGCACGACTTGCCGGCTTTTGTAGCTCTTGGCCAGGTGCTGGGCTTTGAGGGTCGCCATTTACTCGGCCTTCTTCTTCGGCTGGATCACCATGTCGATACGCTGACGCGGCGTGGTCACGTTGCCACCGCGGCCGGCGGTCGCCACCTGGGTCTGGGTGTTGTAGACGATCTTCTCGCCCTCGGTGGTGTTGCCTTCGTTTTCCACCTTGGCGCGATCGGTCAGGATCACCAGCTCCTTCTGCGACTGGTACTGGATGGTCACGGCCCAGCCCTTCATCTTGTCCGGCTTGGCGGTGCTCTGCTGCTGCTCGAAGTAGGCCAGGTTGCCCACGGAGGTGACCACGTCGATGTCGCCGTTGGCGGCCCGGGTGATGGTCACGGTGTTGCCGGTGATCTTCATCGAACCCTGGGTGATGATGACATCGCCGGTATAGGTGGCGACGCCCTGCTTGTCGTCCAGGTGAGCGTTGTCGGCCTGGATGCGGATGGGCTGGTCACGGTCGGTCGGCAGGGCCCAGGCACTCGCGCTTCCCAGTGCTGCGCTCAGGCTGAGCAAAAAGGGGAGGGTTTTAACGAGCCTCATACTGTCCTCTTACGTTGGACAACAGGTCCATCCTGCCGTCTTTCAGGTACGCTTTCATTCCTTTGCCCGTAGTCGTGCCACCGGCGCCGTCGATTCTAACGGCTTGCTCGGTTTGCGCATATTGCTTCTGCGGGAATACGGTCATGCGGGTAGTGGTAATGATGGTCTCGCGCTGCTTGTCGTCGGTACGGGCCACCCGTACGGAGTCGATCAGCTCGACCTCGGTGCCGTCCGGATTGACCTCGGCGCGCACGCTCTGCACATGCCAGGGGTACGGTGTGCCCCGGTACATGTTCAGGTCGGGCGTGGTCAGCAGGGTCACCTCGCTGGCCTTGAGATGCTCGACCTTGTCGGCGGTCATCTCGTACTGCAGCTTGCCATCGGGCAGAAACTGCACGGTATGGGCATTGACCGCATAATAGTCGATGGCGTTCTCGTCCACCTGCGCCACCGGCTTGTCGAGGAAGCTTTCAGGGCTGATGTTCCAGTAGCCGACCGCCACCAGCAGGGCGGCTATCGCGCTGAACAGCACGATGCTGCGGATTTTCTTACTGAACATGTATGGCTCTACAGGTAATTGGCATTGGCGGCGTCCAGGTTGCCCTGGGCCTGCAGGATCAGTTCGCAGAACTCTCGGGCGGCGCCTTCGCCGCCGCGTGCCAGGGTAACACCATGGGCATGCTGACGGACGAACGGGGCGGCACTGGCCACGGCCATGCCCAGCCCTACCCGGCGGATTACCGGCAAATCGGGCAGGTCATCGCCCAGATAGGCAACTTGCTCATAGCTTAGATCGAGTTGTGCAAGAAGCCCGTCCAGCACCACCAGTTTGTCCTCGCGGCCCTGGAACAGGTGGGGGATACCCAGGTTCTGCGCCCGGCGCTCGACCACCGGGGTCTTGCGGCCACTGATGATCGCCGTGGTAACGCCCGTGGCCATCAGCATCTTGATGCCTTGGCCATCGAGGGTGTTGAACGTCTTGAACTCGCTGCCATCCTCGAGGAAATACAGGCGCCCATCGGTGAGTACGCCGTCGACGTCGAAGACGGCCAGCTTGATCGCCTTGCCACGTTGCATCAGGTCTTCGTTCATCACATCACTCCAGCGCGCAGCAGGTCGTGCATGTTCAGGGCGCCGGTCGGGCGGTCGTCCTTGTCGACCACCACCAGCGCGCCGATCTTGTGGTCTTCCATGATTTTCAGGGCCTCGGCGGCGAGCATGTCCGGCCGGGCAGTCTTGCCGTGGACGGTCATGACTTCATCGATGCGGGTCTTGTGTACGTCGATGTTGCGGTCAAGGCTGCGGCGCAGATCACCGTCGGTGAAGATCCCGGCTAACCGTCCGTCGGCTTCTGCGATGACGGTCATGCCAAGACCTTTGCGAGACATTTCAAAAAGCGCGTCCTTGAGCAATGTTTCACGCGTTACCAGCGGCAGCTCGCCGCCCGAATGCATGACGTTCTCGACTTTTAGCAGCAGGCGGCGACCCAGGGCGCCACCAGGGTGCGAAAAGGCGAAATCCTCGGCGGTGAAGCCGCGTGCCTCAAGCAAGGCGATTGCCAGGGCGTCACCCAGGACCAGGGCCGCCGTGGTCGACGAGGTCGGCGCCAGGTTCAGCGGGCAGGCCTCGTGGGCCACCCGGGCATCCAGGTTGACCTCGGCAGCCTGGGCCAGGGGCGAGTCGGGATTGCCGGTCAGGCTGACCAGCTGGATACCCAGGCGCTTGATCAGCGGCAACAGGGTGATGATTTCGGCCGTACTGCCGGAATTGGACAGGGCGAGGATGACGTCGTCACGGGTGATCATGCCCATGTCGCCGTGGCTGGCCTCGGCCGGGTGCACGAAGAACGCGGGGGTGCCAGTGCTGGCCAGGGTGGCAGCGATCTTGTTGGCGATGTGGCCCGACTTGCCCATGCCGAGCACGACGACCCGTCCGGTGCTGGCCAGGATCATCTCGCACGCCTTGACGAAACTGGCGTCGATACGGGCCAGCAGGCCCTCTACGGCCTCGAGTTCCAGGCGCAGGGTGCGCTGGGCGGATTGGATCAGCTCGCTGGATTGGCTCATGTCTGAAAGAGGAATGCCTGATGAAAGGCGACGATTATACCGGCAATGGACGAAAGCCTCATCCTGTGATTGTCACGCGCGGGCTCGGCAGCCTGTCGGCGGGCTGAACGAGTGCGGCGATGGCCTTGGGGCGGGGCTGTCTGCGGTGATATAGTTCGCCGCTGTCCGGCCCGCTCGGGGGCGTGTGTGCCTCCATGATGGGGGCAGACGTCTAGTTGACGAGGCCGCATCGCAAGGAGTCTAGATGAGTGTGGATAGCGCCTACGCGGTCGAGTTGAAGGGCGTCACCTTCAAGCGCGGTTCGCGCAGCATTTTCAACAATGTCGACATACGTATTCCCCGCGGCAAGGTTACCGGCATCATGGGGCCTTCCGGATGTGGCAAGACCACGCTGCTGCGCCTGATGGGCGCGCAGCTGCGTCCGTCCAGTGGCGAGGTGTGGGTGGCCGGGCAGAACCTGCCGACATTGTCGCGCGGCGATCTGTTCGACGCCCGCAAGCAGATGGGCGTACTGTTCCAGAGCGGCGCGCTGTTCACCGACCTCGATGTCTTCGAGAACGTCGCCTTCCCGCTGCGCGTGCACACCCAGCTGTCGGATGAGATGATTCGCGACATCGTGCTGATGAAGCTGCAGGCGGTCGGGCTGCGTGGCGCCATCGAGCTGATGCCCGACGAGCTTTCCGGCGGCATGAAGCGCCGCGTCGCACTGGCCCGGGCTATCGCCCTGGACCCACAGATTCTCATGTATGACGAGCCTTTCGTCGGTCAGGACCCGATCGCCATGGGTGTGCTGGTGCGCCTGATCCGCTTGCTCAACGATGCCCTGGGCATCACCAGCATCGTGGTTTCCCATGACCTGGCCGAGACGGCGAGCATCGCCGACTACCTCTATGTGGTCGGTGATGGTCAGGTGCTGGGTCAGGGTACGCCTGCCGAACTGATGGGCTCGGACAACCCGCGTATCCGCCAATTCATGAAGGGCGATCCTGACGGTCCTGTGCCGTTTCATTTTCCTGCGCCTGACTACCGCGCCGATTTGCTGGGAGCGCGTTGATGCGCAAGAAATCCTTACTCGAACGTGTCCGCCTGTTCGGCCGCTCGGCGATCGACATCGTGGCCGTGCTGGGCCGCTCCTGCCTGTTCCTCGGTCATGCGCTGATCGGCCGTGGCGGTATCGGCGGCAGTTTCCAGCTGTTGGTCAAGCAGCTCTATTCGGTGGGCGTGATGTCGCTGGCGATCATCGTCGTGTCCGGCGTGTTCATCGGCATGGTACTGGCGCTGCAGGGCTACAGCATCCTGACCAAGTACGGCTCGGAGCAGGCGGTCGGGCAGATGGTCGCCCTGACCCTGCTGCGTGAGCTCGGACCGGTGGTCACCGCCCTGCTGTTCGCCGGCCGGGCAGGTTCTGCGTTGACCGCGGAGATCGGCAACATGAAGTCCACCGAACAGCTGTCGAGCCTTGAAATGATCGGCGTCGACCCTCTCAAGTACATCGTCGCCCCGCGCCTTTGGGCTGGCTTCATCTCATTGCCGCTGCTGGCGCTGATCTTCAGCGTGGTCGGTATCTGGGGAGGGTCCTGGGTCGCCGTCGACTGGCTGGGAGTCTATGAGGGGTCGTTCTGGTCGAACATGCAGAACAGTGTCTCGTTCACCGACGACGTGCTCAATGGCCTGGTCAAGAGCCTGGTGTTCGCCTTCGTCGTCACCTGGATCGCCGTGTTCCAGGGCTACGACTGCGAGCCCACCTCAGAAGGGATCAGTCGTGCCACCACCAAGACCGTGGTCTATGCCTCGTTGGCAGTCCTGGGTCTGGACTTTATTTTGACCGCCTTGATGTTTGGAGATTTCTGATGCAAAACCGCACCCTGGAAATCGGTGTCGGCCTGTTTCTTCTGGCCGGGATCCTGGCGCTGCTCCTGCTGGCCTTGCGCGTCAGCGGCCTGTCCGCCAGCCCGAGCAGCGATACGTATAAAGTTTACGCCTACTTCGACAATATCGCCGGTTTGACGGTCAGAGCTAAAGTGACCATGGCCGGTGTGACCATCGGCAAGGTCACGGCCATCGACCTGGATCGTGATTCCTACACCGGTCGGGTGACGCTGCAGTTGGACCAGACGGTCGATAACCTGCCGACCGATTCGACTGCCTCGATCCTGACCGCCGGGTTGCTCGGCGAAAAGTACATCGGCGTCAGTGTTGGCGGCGAAGACCGTGTGCTCAAGGATGGCGATACCATCCATGACACGCAGTCGTCCCTGGTGCTGGAAGATCTGATTGGCAAGTTTCTGCTCAATTCCGTCGGCAAAGAAGCTAAATAAGGAGTTTTCATGATCTCAATCCTGCGACGTGGCCTGCTGGTCCTGCTGGCGGCCCTGCCGATGCTGACCCTGGCGGCTCCGGGGCAATCGGCCCATGACCTGATCCAGGGCACCACCGACAAATTGCTGGCCGACCTGGAAGCCAACAAGGAAACCTACAAGGGCAACCGCGAGGCCTTCTACGAGGCGCTCAACACGATCCTCGCACCCGTCGTGGATGCCGATGGCATCTCCAAGAGCATCATGACCGTCAAGTATTCGCGCAAGGCCACCCCTGCGCAGATGCAGCGCTTCCAGGAAAACTTCAAGCGCAGCCTGATGCAGTTCTATGGCAACGCCTTGCTGGAATACAACAACCAGGGCATCACCGTCGATCCGGCCAAGGACGAGAGCGGCGAGCGTACCAGCGTCGGCATGAAGGTGACCGGCAACAATGGTGCGGTCTATCCGGTGTCCTACACCCTGGAGAAGATCGGCGGCGAGTGGAAAGTGCGTAACGTCATCGTCAACGGCATCAACATCGGCAAGCTGTTCCGCGACCAGTTCGCCGATGCCATGGCGCGCAATGGCAACGACCTGGACAAGACCATCGACGGTTGGGCAGGCGAAGTGGCCAAGGCCAAGCAGGCCGCCGAGCAATCGCCCGAGAAGGAAGTGCAATGAGCGAGGCTGGCGTGAGCATGGCCGAGCCCGGCGTCCTGCGCCTGGCCGGCGTGCTCGATTACCGCAGCGGCCCGGGCCTGCGCAAGGACGGCAAGGCGCTGATCGGCGCTTGCCGCGAGCCGCGCCTGGTACTCGATTGCTCGGCGGTGGCGAAGTCCTCCAGCGTTGGCCTGTCGTTGCTGCTGGCGTTCATGCGTGACGCCCAGGCCGCAGGCAAGACCTGCGAGCTGCGCCACATGCCTGAAGACATGCGGGAAATCGCCCAGGTCTACGACCTGGACGAAGTGCTGGCAGGCTGATGGCCTGCCGCATGTGAACGGCCCCTCGGTCAGCGCGCTCGTTCATGGGGTTCGCAGGCGGGGGGCTTTTTTGTATGATGGCCGACCCGCGCGCACAGGGCGCCGATTGAGGTTGAGCATGCAGGCCGTAGAAGTTAAGAGCTTCCTTGAAGAAAAATTGCCGGGAACCCGGGTCGAAGTTGAAGGCGAAGGCTGCAACTTCCAGTTGAACATGATCAGTGACGAGCTGGCCGGCCTGAGCCCGGTCAAGCGCCAGCAGGCGGTCTATGCTCACCTGAACCCGTGGATCGCCGACGGTAGCATCCATGCGGTAACCATGAAATTTTTCAGCAGCGCAGCCTGGGCTGAGCGCACCTGAGCCAACTTGGCGGCGAGATTCCAATGGACAAACTGATTATTACTGGCGGCGTTCGCCTTGATGGCGAAATTCGCATTTCCGGGGCGAAGAACGCCGCCCTGCCGATTCTTGCCGCGACACTGCTGGCCGATGGCCCGGTCACGGTCGGCAACCTGCCGCACCTGCACGACATCACCACCATGATCGAGCTGTTCGGGCGCATGGGCATCGAGCCTGTGATCGACGAAAAGCTGGCCGTGGAAATCGACCCGCGTACCATCAAGACCCTGGTCGCTCCCTACGAGCTGGTCAAGACCATGCGGGCCTCGATCCTCGTGCTCGGGCCGATGGTTGCGCGCTTCGGCAAGGCCGAAGTCGCCCTTCCGGGTGGTTGCGCCATCGGTTCGCGTCCGGTCGACCTGCACATCCGCGGTCTTGAAGCCATGGGTGCGAAGATCGAGGTCGAGGGTGGCTACATCAAGGCTCAGGCACCTGAGGGCGGCCTGCGCGGCGCGCACTTCTTCTTCGATACCGTCAGTGTGACCGGTACCGAGAACATCATGATGGCGGCCGCGCTGGCCAAGGGCCGCAGTGTCCTGCAGAACGCCGCGCGCGAGCCGGAAGTGGTCGACCTGGCCAACTTCCTCAACGCCATGGGCGCCAAGGTTCAGGGCGCCGGCAGCGACACCATCACCATCGATGGCGTCGAGCGCCTGCACTCGGCCACCTACCGGGTGATGCCCGACCGTATCGAGACTGGCACCTACCTGGTCGCCGCCGCCGTCACCGGTGGTCGCGTCAAGGTCAAGGACACCGATCCGACCATCCTTGAAGCCGTCCTCGAGAAGCTCAAGGAGGCCGGCGCCGACATCACCACCGGTGAAGACTGGATCGAGCTGAACATGCACGGCAAGCGGCCGAAGGCCGTCAACCTGCGTACCGCCCCGTACCCGGCGTTCCCGACCGACATGCAGGCGCAGTTCATCTCGCTCAACGCCATTGCCGAAGGCACCGGCGCGGTGATCGAGACGATCTTCGAAAACCGCTTCATGCACGTCTACGAGATGCACCGCATGGGCGCGCAAATCCAGGTCGAGGGCAACACCGCGATCGTCACCGGGACCAAGTCGCTCAAGGGCGCGCCGGTCATGGCGACCGACCTGCGGGCATCGGCCAGCCTGGTCCTGTCGGCCCTGGTTGCCGACGGTGACACGCTGATCGACCGCATCTACCACATCGACCGTGGTTACGAGTGCATCGAGGAAAAACTGCAGATGCTGGGCGCGAAGATCCGTCGCGTACCGGGCTAGCCTGTGACCGGCGCAGGGACGCGCCAGCCGAACCGAATGCAGCCGGGCCTATGGCCCGGCTAGCTGTAGCCGCTTAAGGACCGACGTTTCCCATGTTGACCATCGCGCTATCCAAGGGCCGAATTCTCGACGATACCCTGCCACTGCTGGCCGAGGCCGGTATCGTGCCGACCGAGAATCCGGACAAGAGCCGCAAGCTGATCATTCCCACGACCCAGGACGATGTGCGCCTGCTCATCGTGCGTGCCACCGACGTGCCGACCTATGTCGAGCATGGCGCCGCCGATCTCGGCGTGGCGGGCAAGGACGTGCTGATGGAGTACGGCGGCCAGGGTCTGTACGAGCCGCTGGACCTGCAGATCGCCCGCTGCAAGCTGATGACCGCCGGCGCGGTCGGTGCGCCTGAGCCCACGGGGCGCCTGCGCGTGGCCACCAAGTTCGTCAATGTCGCCAAGCGCTACTATGCCGAACAGGGTCGCCAGGTCGATATCATCAAGCTGTACGGCTCGATGGAACTGGCCCCGCTGATCGGCCTGGCCGACAAGATCATCGACGTTGTCGACACCGGCAATACCCTGCGTGCCAACGGCCTGGAACCCCAGGATTGGATCGCCGACATCACCTCCCGCCTGGTGGTCAACAAGGCTTCGATGAAGATGCAGCATGCCCGCATCCAGAGCCTGATCGACACGCTGCGCCAAGCGGTCGAATCGCGACACCGCGGCTGACTTCCGTGCGCGACCTCTGCCGTCGCGCCCGTCTATCCGCGTCATAGCCTTTATTCTCGGGTGCCCGCGCGGATGGACTGGTAGCCTAGGGCGCCTGAGCATTCGCTAATAATCGAGGCCCTCGCCATGACCGTGTCCACTGCTATCGCCCGTCTCAATGCCGCCGACCCGGATTTCGCCCGACATCTGGATCATCTGCTGAGCTGGGAAAGCGTATCCGATGAGGCGGTCAACCAGCGCGTGCTGGACATCATCAAGGCCGTGCGCGAGCGTGGCGACTCGGCGCTGGTGGAATTCACCCAGCGCTTCGATGGCGTCCAGGCCACCCGCATCGAAGACCTGATCCTTGGCCGCGAGCGCCTGGAGCTGGCCCTGACCCGTATTACCCCAGCCCAGCGCGAGGCCCTGGAAACCGCCGCCTCTCGCGTGCGCAACTACCATGAGCGGCAGAAGCAGGACTCCTGGCAGTACACCGAGGCCGACGGCACCGTGCTGGGACAAAAGGTCACGCCGCTGGACCGTGCTGGCCTGTATGTGCCCGGTGGCAAGGCGTCCTATCCGTCGTCGGTGCTGATGAACGCGATCCCCGCGAAAGTGGCCGGTGTCGGCGAAGTGGTCATGGTCGTGCCGACCCCACGTGGCGAGGTCAATGAGCTGGTGCTGGCCGCCGCCTGCATCGCCGGTGTCGATCGCGTGTTCACCGTCGGTGGCGCCCAGGCGGTCGCGGCCCTGGCCTATGGCACCGAGAGCGTGCCGCAGGTCGACAAGATCGTCGGCCCCGGCAACATCTACGTGGCCACCGCCAAGCGCCACGTGTTCGGCCAGGTCGGCATCGACATGATTGCCGGTCCTTCGGAAATCCTCGTGGTGTGCGACGGTCAGACCGACCCGGACTGGATCGCCATGGACCTGTTCTCCCAGGCTGAGCACGACGAAGATGCCCAGGCGATCCTGGTCAGCCCCGATGCCGACTTCCTCGACCGCGTCGCCGCCAGCATCGACAAGCTGCTGCCGACCCTGGAGCGCGCCGAGATCATCCGCACCTCGATCAACGGCCGCGGCGCGCTGATCCAGGTCAGCGACATGCAGCAGGCGATGGCGGTGGCCAATCGCATCGCCCCCGAGCACCTGGAGCTGTCGGTGGCCGACCCGCAGGCCTGGCTGCCGCACATCCGCCACGCCGGGGCGATCTTCATGGGCCGCCACACCAGCGAGGCCCTGGGCGACTATTGCGCAGGCCCGAACCACGTCTTGCCGACCTCCGGCACCGCGCGCTTTTCCTCGCCGCTGGGGGTCTATGACTTCCAGAAGCGTTCGTCGATCATTTTCTGCTCCGAGCAGGGCGCCTCGCAGCTGGGGCAGACCGCGTCGGTCCTGGCCCGAGGCGAGTCGCTGACCGCCCACGCCCGTAGCGCCGAATTCCGCATCCTTACCGAGAAGAAGGGGAACTGAACATGAGCCGATTCTGGAGTCCCTTCGTCAAGGACCTGGTGCCCTACGTGCCGGGCGAGCAGCCCAAGCTGAGCCGCCTGGTCAAGCTCAACACCAACGAAAACCCCTACGGCCCGTCGCCCAAGGCGCTGGAGGCCATGCGTGGCGAGCTGAACGACGATCTGCGCCTGTACCCTGATCCCAACGGCGATCGCCTCAAGCAGGCGGTGGCCGAGTACTACGGCGTGCAGCCGCGCCAGGTATTTCTGGGTAACGGTTCCGACGAGGTGCTGGCACACATCTTTCACGGCCTGTTCCAGCACGGTGGCCCGCTGCTGTTCCCGGACGTCAGCTACAGTTTCTATCCCGTGTACTGCGGCCTCTATGGCATCCCGTTCGAGCAGGTGCCGCTGGACGATCGGTTCCAGATCCGCATCGAGGATTACCGCAAGGCCAACGCCGGGATCATTTTCCCCAACCCCAATGCACCGACAGGCTGCCTGCTGCCACTCGAAGCGGTAGAGCAGCTGTTGCAGGCCAGCCCGGATTCGGTGGTGGTGGTCGACGAAGCCTACATCGACTTCGGCGGGCAGACTGCCATCAGCCTGGTGGACCGCTACGACAACCTGCTGGTCACCCAGACCCTGTCCAAGTCGCGTTCGCTGGCGGGCCTGCGGGTCGGCTTGGCCGTGGGGCATGCGGACTTGATCGAAGCCTTGGAGCGGATCAAGAACAGCTTCAACTCCTACCCGCTCGATCGCATGGCGATTGCCGGAGCCGCTGCGGCATTCGAGGACCGTGAGTACTTCGAGGCCACCTGCCGCAAGGTGATCGACAGCCGCGAGCTGCTGGTCGAGGCGCTCACCGCGCGCGGCTTCGAGGTGCTGCCGTCGGCGGCCAACTTCATCTTTGCCCGCCACCCGCAGCAGGATGCCGGCGAACTGGCGGCGCGCCTGCGTGAGCAAGGGGTAATCGTTCGGCATTTCAAGCAGGCGCGAATTGCGCAGTTCCTGCGCATTACCGTTGGCACGCCGGAGATGAACCAGGCGTTGCTGGATGCGTTGAGCTGATCGCGCCGTAGTCCTGATCGCGGGGCCAGTCCGGGCCTACCTGCGCAAGCGGTAGGTTCAGGGCTTGCCCCGCGGACCGTTGCACGCTACCCTTTCGTTCCTGAAATTCATCCGATGACTGGATGTAAGCATGCCCTTACTTATCAAGCGTTCCCTGGTCGAACAGGCCGTTGACCAACTGCGCGAGCGCATTGCCAGCGGTGCCTGGGCGGTCGGCCAGCGCCTGCCCACCGAGCCGGAACTGGCCCTGGAACTGGGCATCAGCCGCAATACCGTGCGCGAAGCCATGCGGGTGTTGGCCTTCAGTGGCCTGGTTGAAATCCGCCAGGGCGATGGCAGTTACCTGCGCACCGCCCTGGATCCGCTCGATGCGGTCCAGGCGCTGTCGCGCTGCACGCCCGAACAGGCGCGCGAGACCCGCCACATCCTTGAGGCCGAGGCCATCGGGCTGGCAGCCCTGCGCCGCACCGATGACGACCTGCGCGGCCTGCGCGAGGCCCTTGAGCACAGCGGGCACCACTTTCATGGGGATCTCGATGCCTACGTGGAGTGCGACCTGGTGTTCCACCAGCGGCTGATCGACGCTGCGCACAACCCGGCCCTGAGCGAGCTGTACCGGTATTTCTCCGGGGTAGTGGCGGCCGCGCTGCAGCACAACATGAGTACCGTACCGCGTTGCCAGTCGGTCTTTGACCTGCATGAGCAGATCCTGGAGGCCATTGCGCAACGCAACCCGGAACGGGCCAAGGCCCTGAGCCGGACACTGATCGAATCCTGACTGAGCGAGATGGCCATGGCCGACGAACTGACCCGCAACGCCGCCACCCGTGAGGCGGAGCTCGATGAATGGCTGATCGATGCCGAGGCGGATGATGAGCAGGTCCAGCAGCACCCGCCGCTACTGCACAAGCCGTGGCTGCTGCTGTTGGGTCTGGTGCTGGTGGCGCTCAACCTGCGTCCGGCATTGTCGAGCATGGCGCCAGTGCTGGGGGAGGTGTCCGCCGGCCTTGGCTTGAGCGCCGCCCAGGCGGGCTTGCTGACCACCTTGCCGGTACTCTGCCTGGGGCTGTTCGCCCCCTTGGCGCCGGTGCTGGCGCGCCGCTTCGGCAGTGAGCGGGTGATTCTCGGTATTCTCCTGACCCTGGCGGCGGGCATCCTCGTGCGCAGCTCTCTTGGGGTTGCTGGCCTGTTCCTCGGCAGCATCCTGGCCGGTGCCAGCATCGGTGTGATCGGTGTGTTGCTGCCGGGCATCGTCAAGCGCGACTTCCCTCGGCAGGCCGGCACCCTGACCGGCGTCTACACCATGGCCTTGTGCCTGGGCGCGGCCATGGCGGCCGGCGCGACCGTACCGCTCAGCCAGCACCTGGATGACAGCTGGGCGGCCGGGCTGGGCTTCTGGGCGCTGCCGGCGCTGCTGGCGATGCTGGTGTGGCTGCCCCAGGCGCGCCAGGGCCATGGCAGCCACCGCGTGGCCTACCGGGTGCGCGGTCTGTTGCGTGATCCACTGGCCTGGCAGGTGACCCTGTACATGGGCCTGCAATCCTCGCTGGCCTATATCGTCTTCGGCTGGCTGCCGTCGATCCTCATCGGCCGTGGCCTGAGCCCGACCGAAGCGGGGTTGGTACTGTCGGGCTCGGTCATCGTTCAGCTCATCAGCTCCCTCGGTGCCCCCTGGCTCGCGACCCGCGGCAAGGACCAGCGCCTGGCCATCGTCATCGTCATGCTCGTCACCCTCATGGGGTTGTTCGGCTGCCTCTATGCGCCGCTCGAAGGCCTGTGGGGCTGGGCGATCCTGCTGGGCCTGGGGCAGGGCGGGACCTTCGCCCTGGCGCTGACCCTGATCGTGCTGCGCTCCAAGGATGCCCATGTCGCGGCCAACCTTTCCAGCATGGCCCAGGGCGTGGGCTACACGCTGGCCTCGATGGGGCCGTTCGCTGTCGGGGTGGTGCATGACCTGACCGGCGGCTGGAATGCGGTGGGCTGGATCTTCGCCGTGCTCGGCGGTGGCGCCATCCTGTTCGGGCTCAAGGCCGGGCGGGCGCTGCATGTGCAGGTGGTCAGCGAGCGGGTCTGAGCCCGCTTGCAGTCAAACCGGGCGCGCGCGTTCCAGGCGGGACGGTGAAGGGGTAAGCTGTCGCTTTTTACCGTCCTGTCGAAATTGCCCGTGAGCGAACGCATCCTCTCCAACCAGGCCAAGCCCTGGTACGTCTACCTGGTACGTGCTGCCAATGGCTCGCTGTATTGCGGAATCAGCGATGACCCGCAGCGGCGTTTCCTGGCGCACCAGAAGGGCCGCGGGGCGCGCTACTTCAAGACCAGCCCGGCGCAGGCGCTGGTCTATGTCGAGCAGTGGCCGGACAAGGGCGAGGCGCTGCGCCAGGAGCGCCTGGTGAAGAAACTGCGAAAGACCGCCAAGGAGGCGCTGGTGGCCTCCTGGCAAGCGCTCAGTCCTTGCGACGCTTGAGCTGATCGATCAACTGAGTCGGCAGGCCTTTGATCACCAGGGTGCCGGCCTCTTCGTCGTACTCCACCTTCGAACCCAGCAAGTGCGCCTCGAAACTGATCGACAGCCCCTCGGCGCGTCCCGTGAAGCGGCGGAACTGATTGAGGGTGCGTTTGTCGGCCGGGATCTCCGGCGACAGGCCATAGTCCTTGTTGCGGATATGATCGTAGAAGGCCTGCGGACGGTCTTCGTCGATCAGCTCGGACAGTTCCTTGAGCGTCACCGGCTCGCCCGCCTTGGTCTGGCTGGTGGCGTAGTCGACCAGGGTCTGGGTCTTCTCGCGCGCCGATTCTTCCGGCAGGTCCTCGCTCTCGACGAAGTCACTGAAGGCCTTGAGCAGGGTGCGCGTCTCCCCGGGGCCGTCGACGCCTTCCTGGCAACCGATGAAGTCGCGGAAGTAATCCGACACCTTCTTGCCGTTCTTGCCCTTGATGAACGAGATGTACTGCTTGGAGTTCTGGTTGTTCTTCCATTCCGACAGGTTGACGCGCGCCGCCAGGTGCAGCTGGCTCAGGTCCAGATGCCTGGACGGGGTGACATCCAGCTCGGCATTCACCGCCACGCCTTCGCTGTGGTGCAGCAGGGCAATGGCCAGGTAGTCGGTCATGCCTTGCTGGTAATGAGCGAAGAGCACGTGGCCGCCGGTGGACAGGTTGGATTCTTCCATCAGCTTCTGCAGGTGCTCGACCGCGGTGCGGCTGAAGGCGGTGAAATCGCGTTCCTGTTCCAAGTACTGCTTGAGCCAGCCGCTGAATGGATGGGCACCGGACTCGGCGTGAAAGAAGCCCCAGGCCTTGCCCTGTTTGGCGTTGTAGCTGTCGTTGAGGTCGGCCAACAGGTTCTCGATGGCGTCCGACTCTCTCAGTTCGGAGTCGCGTGCATGCAGCACGGCAGGACTGCCATCGGGCTTCTTGTCGATCAGGTGGACAATGCAATGACGGATCGGCATAGGATTCTCGGCTGAAAAAAGGCGGTGCGTGGCCGCGCTGCAAAGTCGCCCAGTTTAACCCAGGGGAGGGGCGATGCAGTGGCCAAGTATTGGCGCAAATGGCGGTTGTCGATTTTTTGAGCAGATTTTCCTCGTTTTTCGGCCAAACCCCCGAAAAACCTGCACAAAAGCGTGGTTCGAAGCGGATATTTATCCATTCCTGTGGTAGCTTTGCGCGGTCTTGTGCCCCGTTGTGGCGCATTGCTGGCAGCTCGTTCTCGTCGGGTCGAACCAAACGCCGATTTGCGTATCTACATACGCGATTGACGAGGCCCGCCGGACCCTTGTGGTGCGGGCCCGATAACCGACGTACCACGCTGCTTTTCTACTGAATTTGATAGGGAAGGAACACCACCATGGCATTGACCAAAGACCAACTGATTGCCGATATCGCCGAAGCTATCGACGCGCCGAAGACCACCGCGCGCAACGCCCTGGAGCAACTGGGCCAGATCGTCGCCGACCAGCTGGAAAACGGCGCCGAGATCACGCTGCCAGGCATCGGCAAGCTGAAGATCACCGAGCGTCCTGCCCGTACCGGCCGCAACCCTTCGACTGGCGCCGCCATCGAAATCGCTGCCAAGAAAGTCGTCAAGTTCGTTCCTGCCAAAGTCCTGACCGACGCCGTCAACAAGTAATTGTTGAAGCTTCGCTGAACCGCGCCCGGCTTGCCCGGGCGCGGTTTTTTCATGCCTGGGATTTACCCAGCCGGCGCTGTAGCCAGGCATGGCGCGCGGCGTTGTCGTGGAAACTCCAGGCGACCATGCGGCTCTGTTTCTGCCCTTGGCCCATTTCCACCACCTGCTGCGCCCGCACCCCGGCCTTTTTCAGGGCGGCTTCGATGCCAGGCAGGTTGGCGGCCTTGGATACCAGCGAGGTGAACCACAAGACCTGCTGGCCAAGCTGGGCACTTTCGGCGATCAACTGGGTGACGAAGCGGATCTCGCCGCCTTCGCACCAGAGCTCGTTGTTCTGGCCACCGAAATTGAGCACCGGCAGCTTGCGCTTGGGGTCTGCCTTGCCCAGCGCCCGCCATTTGCGCTGGCTACCGCGGGTGGCTTCATCGCGCGAAGCATGGAAGGGGGGATTGCACAGCGTGATCTCGAATTGCTCGTCGTGCTCGAGCAGGCCCAGGAGGATGTGCTTGCGGTTGTCCTGTTGGCGCAGGCTGATGGCCTTGGTCAGCCCGTTGGCCTGGATGATCGCCTTGGCCGAGGCCAGGGCCACGGCGTCGATGTCCGAGCCGAGGAAGCGCCAACGGTAATCGCTGTGGCCCAGCAGCGGGTAGATGCAATTGGCGCCCACGCCGATGTCCAAGGCGCGTACCGGGGCGCCACGGGGGACCTCGCCGGCGTTGTCGGCGGCCAGCAAGTCGGCCAGCACGTGCAGGTAGTCGGCCCGCCCGGGAATCGGCGGGCAGAGGTAGTCGGCCGGGATATCCCAGTGCTGGATGCCGTACTGGGCCTTGAGCAGCGCACGGTTGAATACCCGCACCGCCTCAGGATCGGCGAAGTCGATGCTCGGCTTGCCATAGGGGTTGGTGATCATGAAACGGCCCAGGTCCGGGCTGCCCTTGATCAGGCTGGGGAAGTCATAGCGGCCCTGGTGGCGATTGCGTGGGTGCAGGGTGGGTTTATTCTGGGTCATGGCAGACTCCGGTAAAGCGTCAAGAGCGGGGGCCGGTCTGCGGCCCCATCGCGACACAAGGCCGCTCCCATTAGGGACCACGTCGTTATCCAGAAGCTCTGGTCGACGCGAATCCCTTGTGGAAGCGGCCTTGTGTCGCGAACGAGGGCGCAGCCCTCGCCGGTCAGATCAGCACTGTCAGATTACAACGCAGCAATCCGCGCATGCTGCTCGGTGAAGTTGGCCAACGCCTGTTCGGCCTCGGCCAGCTTGGCGCGCTCCTTGTCGATCACCGCAGGCGGGGCCTTGTCGACGAAGGCGGCGTTGGACAGCTTGCCACCCACGCGCTGGACTTCACCTTGCAGGCGCTGGATTTCCTTGTTCAGGCGCGCGAGCTCGGCGTCCTTGTCGATCAGGCCGGCCATCGGCACCAGGACCTGCAGATCGCCGACCAGGGCGGTGGCGCTGAGCGGCGCTTCGTCCTGCTCGCCAAGCACGGTGAAGGCCTCGATCTTCGCCAGCTTCTTGAGCAGCGCTTCGTTTTCCTGCAGGCGACGCTGGTCTTCGGCGCTGGCATTCTTCAGGTACAGCGACAGTGGCTTGCCTGGGCCGATATTCATTTCGCCACGGATATTGCGCACGCCGAGCATCAGCTCCTTGAGCCACTCGATATCGCCTTCGGCGGCGACGTCGATACGGGCCTCGTTGGCCACCGGCCATGGCTGCAGCATGATGGTCTTGCCTTCGGCACCGGCCAGCGGCGCCAGGCGCTGCCAGATCTCTTCGGTGATGAACGGCATGAACGGATGGGCCAGGCGCAGGGCGACTTCCAGTACGCGCACCAGGGTGCGGCGGGTGCCACGGGCGCGCTCGACCGGGGCATTCTCGTCCCACAGTACCGGCTTGGACAATTCCAGGTACCAGTCGCAGTACTGGTTCCAGATGAACTCGTAGAGCGCCTGGGCGGCCAGGTCGAAGCGGAACTGCTCCAGCTGGCGGGTCACTTCGGCCTCGGTGCGCTGCAGCTGTGAGATGATCCAGCGGTCGGCCAGCGAGAGCTCGTAGGCCTCGCCGTTCTGGCCGCAGTCCTCGCCCTTGTCCAGCACGTAGCGGGCGGCGTTCCAGATCTTGTTGCAGAAGTTGCGATAGCCTTCGACGCGGCCCATGTCGAACTTGATGTCGCGACCGGTGGAGGCCAGCGAGCAGAAGGTGAAGCGCAGGGCGTCGGTGCCGTAGCTGGCGATGCCCTCCGGGAACTCGGCCTTGGTCTGCTTGGCGATCTTCTCGGCAAGCTTGGGCTGCATCATGCCGCTGGTGCGTTTTTCCAGCAGGGCGTCGAGGGTGATGCCATCGACGATGTCCAGCGGGTCAAGGACGTTGCCCTTGGACTTGGACATCTTCTGACCCTGGCCATCGCGCACCAGGCCGTGGACGTAGACGGTCTTGAACGGTACCTGCGGGGTGCCGTCCTCGTTCTTCACCAGGTGCATGGTCAGCATGATCATCCGGGCGACCCAGAAGAAAATGATGTCGAAACCGGTCACCAGCACGTCGGTGGAGTGGAAGGTCTTGAGGAACTCGGTCTGCTGCGGCCAGCCCAGGGTGGAGAACGTCCACAGGCCCGAGCTGAACCAGGTGTCGAGCACGTCGTTGTCCTGGTTCAGGACTACATCTGCGCCCAGGTTGTGCTTGGCGCGGACTTCTTCCTCGCTGCGGCCGACGTAGACCTGGCCGGCTTCGTCGTACCAGGCCGGAATGCGGTGGCCCCACCACAGCTGACGGCTGATGCACCAATCCTGGATGTCACGCATCCAGGAGAAGTACATGTTTTCGTATTGCTTGGGCACGAACTGGATGCGGCCATCTTCGACGGCGGCGATGGCAGGCTCTGCCAGCGGCTTGGTGGAGACGTACCACTGGTCGGTCAGCCATGGCTCGATGACCGTGCCGGAGCGGTCGCCCTTCGGCACTTTCAGGGCGTGGTCGTCGACGCTGACCAAAAGGCCGGCGGCATCCATGTCAGCGACGATCTGCTTGCGTGCGACAAAACGGTCGAGGCCGGCGTACTGCGCCGGCAGCGTGGTGTCGAGACTGTCGTTGATGCTGCCGTCGAGGTTGAACACCTGGGCGTTGGCCAATACCAGCGCGTTCTTGTCGAAGATGTTCAGCAGCGGCAGGTTGTGGCGCTTGCCGACTTCGTAGTCGTTGAAGTCGTGGGCTGGGGTGATCTTCACGCAGCCGGTGCCGAATTCGGGGTCGCAGTAGTCGTCGGCAACGATCGGGATGCGGCGCCCAACCAGCGGCAGCTCGACGAACTTGCCGATCAGGGCCTGGTAGCGTTCGTCGTTCGGGTTGACGGCGACGGCGGCGTCACCGAGCAGGGTTTCCGGACGGGTGGTGGCGACCACCAGGTGGTCCTTGCCATCAGCCGTCTTGGCGCCGTCGGCCAAGGGGTAGCGCAGGTTCCACAGGTGTCCCTTCTCGTCGTGGTTTTCCACTTCCAGGTCGGAGATCGCCGTGTGCAGCTTGGTGTCCCAGTTGACCAGGCGCTTGCCGCGGTAGATCAGGCCATCTTCGTGCAGGCGCACGAAGGCTTCCTTGACTGCTTCGGAGAGGCCATCGTCCATGGTGAAGCGCTCGCGGCTCCAGTCCACCGACGAGCCCAGGCGGCGGATCTGCCGGCTGATGTTGCCGCCCGACTGCTCCTTCCACTCCCAGACCTTGTCCAGGAACTTCTCGCGGCCCAGGTCATGACGGTTCTGGCCCTTGGCCTCGAGCTGGCGCTCGACCAGCATCTGGGTGGCGATACCGGCATGGTCGGTCCCGGGTTGCCACAGGGTGTTGCGGCCCTGCATGCGACGGAAACGGATCAGGGCGTCCATGATCGCGTTGTTGAAGCCGTGGCCCATGTGCAGGCTGCCGGTGACGTTCGGCGGCGGGATCATGATGGTGTAGGACTCGCCTGCACCTTGCGGAGCGAAATAGTTCTCGGACTCCCAGGTGTTGTACCAGGAAGTTTCGATAGCGTGCGGCTGGTAGGTCTTATCCATGCGCGGCGGGACCCTATGGCATTTATTCAGGAAAGCCGGGAAGTATAACGGAGCCGCAGGCTGCAAGCACCTGTAGGCGTTTCAACCTTTCTGGCTGCGCTGTCGCGTATGGAATATTTATGGCCGCCGCACTTGTAGCTACTCTCTTGTACCAGCCCTGACACCTCTGTGCAGGGCAATGGCTGCGCCCTTGTTCACGGCGACCGAGCATACGGCGGATTTAAAGCTGCAGCGGGTCAGTCGGTCGATTGTTTGAGCAATCGCTCCAACCGTGCAGCCAGCCGGCGCTTGATCTCGTTCTCGATGTGCGGGGTAAAGTCGTTGATCACGTCTTGCATGATCTGCTGCGCGGCGGCGCGCAGTTCGCTGTCCAGGTGCAGCAGGGTGTCCTGGCGACGGGTCTGCGGGTCGTCCGCAGGTTGCGCCGTACGTTCGGCAACAGGCGGCGCTTCGGCGGCCCGTTCGTTATCGGCCCGCTCGTCGAGCAGTGGGATCTGCTCGACGGTGTCGGTGAGCAGAGGCGGTTGCAGATCGGCATCACCCAACAGCTGGCGGATCGACTCGAGGTCGTCGAGCAGGTGGGCGGATTGGGGCAGGGCAGTGGGCTTGTCCATCGTCGTTAAAGTCGCTGTAAGCGGTGGTCTTGCAGAGCATAGCCCTGTTCGCGATAGAAACGGAATCGCTCGCGCGCCGCGAGGCGAATGCCGGGCTCTTCCACCACGATCTCGGCGACACGTTCGAACTGGCCGACGAACGCTGGCACCTCGGGACCCAGGTTGATCAAAAGGTCCCGGTGCTCACCCGCATCGCTGCCGATGCCCAGGGCGACCGTCGCATCGGCATGCGCCTCAGCGTGGTCATGGGGAATGAAGGCCTCGCCCTTGAAGCGCCACAGGCGGGCGTCCAGTTCGGCACGCTGCTCGGCATCGTGGCAATGCAGGTAGACCCGGTGGCCGAGGCGCCAGGCTTTCTCGCACAGTTTGCAGGCGAAATCCAGGCGCGCCGACAACGCGTCGGTGGGCAGGATATAGAAATCGACTTGGCTCATGGCTCAGTTCGCCGGCCGACGGTGCCAGGGCACCGTCGGCGCTGGGCCATCAGGCGCTGGCGCGGTCGAGCAGGTACTGGGTCAGCAGGGGCACCGGACGGCCCGTGGCGCCCTTGTCCTTGCCGCCGCTGATCCAGGCGGTGCCGGCGATGTCCAGGTGCGCCCAGTCGTAGGCCTTGGCGAAGCGCGACAGGAAGCAGCCGGCGGTGATGCTGCCGGCCTTTGGGCCGCCGATGTTGGCGATGTCGGCGAACGGGCTGTCCAACTGCTCCTGGTACTCGTCGAACAGCGGCAGCTGCCAGGCGCGGTCGTCGGCGCGCTTGCCGGCGTCGAGCAGCTGGCTGATCAGCGCATCGTTGTTGCCCATCAGGCCCGTGGTATGGCTGCCCAGGGCGACGATGCAGGCGCCGGTCAGCGTGGCGACGTCGATCACCGCCTGCGGCTTGAAGCGCTCGGCGTAGGTCAGGGTGTCGCACAGTACCAGGCGCCCTTCGGCGTCGGTGTTGAGGATTTCGACGGTCTGCCCGCTCAGGGTGGTGACGATGTCGCCTGGGCGGGTAGCGCCGCCGCTAGGCATGTTCTCGGCACAGGCCAGCAGGCACACCAGGTTGATCGGCAGCTGCAGTTCCAGGACCGCGCGCAGGGTACCGAACACGCTGGCGGCGCCGCCCATGTCGAATTTCATCTCGTCCATGCCGGCACCCGGCTTGAGGCTGATGCCGCCGGTGTCGAAGGTGATGCCCTTGCCCACCAGCACGAAGGGCTTCTCGCTCTTCTTGCCGCCCTGGTAGTTCAGCACGATCAGCCGCGCAGGCTGGTCGCTGCCTTGGCCAACGGCGTAGAAGGCGCCCATGCCCAGGTCCTTGATCTTCTTCTCGTCGAGCACCTCGACCTTCAGCCCCTTGAATGCCTTGCCCAGGTCCTTGGCCTGTTCGGCAAGGAAGCTCGGGTGGCAGATGTTCGGCGGCAGGTTGCCCAGGTCGCGGGTGAAGGCCATGCCGCTGGCGATGGCGCTGGCGTGCTTGACCGCACGTTCGACCTCGGCCTGGCCGACCTTGTCGGTGAGCAGGGTGATTTTTTTCAGCGCGCGCGGTTCGGCCTTCTTGCTCTTGAAACGATCGAACACATATTCGCCATCGAGCAGGGTCTCGGCCAGCAGGCGGAACTTGCCGTACTGGCCATCACGGCCGGTCACCGCCACTTCGTCGAGGGCCAGCACGGCATCGCTGCCGCCGAGGGTCTTGAGCACACCGGCAACGCTGGCCACCAGCTTGCGCCAGCTGCGGTCGCCCAGGGCCTGTTCCTTGCCGCTGCCCACCAGCAGCACGCGCTCGGCCTTGAGCCCCGGAAGACTGTGCAGCAGCAGGGTCTGGCCGGGCTGCCCGGCCAGGTCGCCACGCTTGAGCACGGCACTCAGGGCGCCATTGCTGGCCTGGTCGACGGCCGTGGCGGCGGCACCGAGCGTACGGCCTTCGCCCACGGCGATGACCAGAGTGGCAGTTTTCACGGATGCTGCGGCTACGCTTTTTACAACCAGTTCCATTTCAGGGTCCCCGAATGATGTCAGTTGGCGCTGTCTGGGCAGGGCCTGGCCGCGTCTGCAGGCCAGTGGAAAAGCACCCAGTTTGAGCCCCCAGCGACCCTGGTGACAACCCCGACGTGCGCTCGCCGTGCGTTCCAGAGGTGCCCGGCATGCGCCAATGAATGGCGCCAAGTGACAGGCGCGGCCAATCACAGGATAATGCGCGCACTTCACATGGAGGTTCGCCCCTGGCGAACCGGCAATGGTCTTGGCTGTCTGTACCCTTTGTTTGGCTGTCCGAGCCTGACAACCCAGGAGTGTCTGGTTTGATCGTCTTCCGTTATCTGTCCCGCGAGGTCCTGGTGACCTTGAGCGCCGTCAGCGCCGTGCTGCTGGTCATCATCATGAGCGGGCGCTTCATCAAATACCTGGCCCAGGCGGCCCAGGGCGTCCTCGATCCGAGTGTGCTGTTCCTGATCATGGGCTATCGTCTTCCGGGCTTCCTGCAACTGATCCTGCCGCTGGGCCTGTTCCTGGGGATCCTGCTTGCCTATGGCCGGCTGTACCTGGAGAGCGAAATGACAGTGCTCTCGGCGACCGGCATGAGCCAGCAGCGCTTGTTGGCCGTGACCATGGCGCCGGCCACGCTGGTCGCGCTGCTGGTGGCCTGGCTGAGTCTGAGCCTGGCGCCCCAGGGTGTGTCCCAAGTGGCCCATATCATCAATCAGCAGGATGCCCTGACCGAGTTCGACACCCTGGTACCAGGACGCTTCCAGACCCTGCGCGATGGCACCCGGGTCACCTACACCGAGGAGCTGACGGACGATCGCGTCAACCTGGCCGGCGTGTTCATCTCCGAGAAGCGCTCGAACCAGGACAAGACCAAGGATCGCGGGCCTTCGGTGCTGGTCGCCGAAAAGGGCCACCAGGAGGTCCAGGCGGATGGCAATCGTTACCTGATCCTGGAAAACGGCTACCGCTACGATGGCAACCCCGGCCAGGCCGACTACCGCGCCATCAAGTACGACACCTATGGCGTGCTGCTGCCCAAGCCCGAGGTCAGCGAGGAAGTCACCGAGCGCGAAGCCATCCCCACCTCGCAGCTGTTCGGCAGCCAGGATTTGCGCGAGCGCGCCGAGTTGCAGTGGCGCCTGTCCTTGCCGTTGCTGGTGTTCATCGTGACCTTGATGGCGGTGCCGCTGGCCAGGGTCAATCCACGCCAAGGGCGCTTCCTCAAGTTGCTGCCGGCGATTCTTCTGTACATGGCCTACCTGACAATGCTGATTTCCGTGCGCGGCGCCCTTGAAAAGGGCAAGTTGCCAATCTCCCTGGGTATCTGGTGGGTGCACGCACTGTTCCTGCTGATCGGCCTGGCGCTGGTCTACTGGGAACCGTTGCGCCTCAAGCGCGCGGCGCGCCGTGCGGAGGTGGCCCATGGTTAAGCTGGACAACTACATCGGCAAGAGCGTCCTGCTGGCGATCCTGGCGGTACTGGGGATCATCCTGGGCCTGGCTTCGCTGTTCGCCTTCATCGATGAGATGGGCGACATCAGCGACACCTACACCCTCCTGGACGCCGGCAACTTCGTCCTGTTGACCGCGCCACGCCGGCTCTACGACATGCTGCCGATGGCGGCGCTGATCGGCTGCCTGATCGGCCTGGGCAGCCTGGCCAGCAGCAGCGAGCTGACCATCATGCGCGCCGCCGGGGTGTCCATCGGGCGGATCGTCTGGGCGGTCATGAAACCGATGCTGGTATTGATGATCGTCGGCCTGCTGATCGGTGAATACCTGGCACCGGTCACCGAGAACAAGGCCCAGGCTGACCGTTCCCTGGCCCAGGGCGGAGGTGAGGCGCAGAGCTCCAAGCGCGGCATGTGGCACCGCCAGGGCGAGGAGTTCGTGCACATCAACTCGGTGCAGCCCAACGGCTTGCTGCTGGGTGTCACGCGTTACCGTTTCGATGACCAGCGGCACATGGTCACTTCCAGCTTCGCCCGCCGGGCGCAGTATCAGGATGATCATTGGCTGCTCAGCGACGTCAGCACCACGCATTTTCGGGGTGATCACACCGAAGTGATCAACGCACCGCAGGAGCGCTGGGACGTCTCGGTCAGCCCGCAGTTGCTCAACACCGTGATCCTCGCGCCAGAATCGCTGTCGATCACCGGCTTGTGGGATTACATCCACTACCTCTCCGACCAGGGCCTGAACAACGCCCGTTACTGGCTGGCGTTCTGGACCAAGGTTCTGCAGCCGGCAGTTACCGCGGCACTGGTGCTGATGGCGATTTCCTTCATCTTCGGCCCGTTGCGTTCGGTGACCCTCGGCCAACGTGTATTTACCGGTGTGCTGGTGGGCTTCGTGTTCCGCATCGCCCAGGACCTGCTCGGGCCATCGAGCCAGGTATTCGGCTTCCCACCGCTGCTGGCGGTGGTAATCCCGGCCGGCATCTGTGCACTGGCGGGGTTGTGGTTGATGCGCCGGGCGGGTTGACGGTGCCCTTGGCATGAAAAAAGCCGACTTCAGAGTCGGCTTTTTTATGGCGCCAGGGGCAAGCGCAGGGCGCTAGACAGCACTCATTGCTTGCGTTTCGGCACCCGTACCAGCTGGGTGTCCGAATAGATGTCATGCCAGCTGCGTCTGCGCGCGTCGATCAGCGACCAGATGAAGCCAAGCCCCAGGCACAGCCAGGAGGCAATGGCGACCACGAAGCGCAATAGCGCCTGCCACAGGCTGATGGCCCTGCCGTCGGCATTCTGCACGCGAATGCCCCACACCTGCATGCCCAGGGTTTGTCCGCCATGGGTCCAGAACTTGGCGAAGAAGCCGAACAGGGCAAACACGAGCACGGTGGACAGCAGAGGATCAGCGTCCAGGGCGCCAGCGTCGGTCAACGCGCGCATTCGTGCTTCGCCCAGGATCGACATCTGGATCAGCTTGTAGACGCCGGCCGTGACGATCAACAGCGCCGTGCAGAGCAGGGCGTCGTAGAACATGGCGGCCAGGCGCCGGCCCAGGCCAACGGTCGGAAAATCGCCCTGAGGCTGCAGGCGGGGCGTGGGCATGCGAAGGGCTCCTTGCGCAAAACGCACATTCTACGTAATCGCAGGCACAAAAAAGCCCCTGCTGTTACCAGCAGGGGCTTTTTTCGGAAAAATCAGCCTTCCGCTTGTACTTCGTCAGCCTGCATGCCTTTCTGGCCTTGCACGGCGATGAAGGTAACCTTCTGGCCTTCTTTCAGGCTCTTGAAGCCGTTGCCCTGGATAGCGCGGAAGTGCACGAACAGATCCGGACCGCTTTCAGGAGTGATGAAACCAAAACCTTTCTCGTCGTTAAACCACTTGACGGTACCGCTCTGACGTTGGGACATTGTCTTATTTCCTTTGGAACTTAGAAGTAATAACAGCTTCTTCCTAAATGGAAGATTACTGGGCTGGGTTGCAGGAAAGTAAGAGACGTCGAACGGGTTGTAGCAATTCTCAGCGCTACTGCCCAGGTCACGAACCATAGCGACCCATGCAAACACAGTGAAGTGACTCTACGCTAACTTCGACGACAAAAACAAGCCCTGCGAATCGATGGTTTCAGGCCTTTTTCGAGGGTCTCACAAAATTGCCGCAAACGGCATGGCGCCTGCCTTTGCGCCATGTTCGAAAGTCGTGGGGCAGGTTCGAAAACGAAACTATGGACCTGCCCCGCGACAGTGCATCAGCCGCGATGATAACGCTGCGCGACGAAGGGCATTGCGCTGACTTTCAGCGCGACTCGTTTGCCCCGCACCAGTGCCCAGAGTGAAGTGTCCAGGGCCGCCTGTTCGCGGTCCACATAACCCATCGCCACTGGTGCGCCCAAGGTGGGGCCGAAGCCGCCACTGCTGACCTGGCCAACTACCTTGCCAGCATCATCGACGATCTCGGCGCCTTCACGCACGGGCGTGCGCTCTTGCGGCAGCAGGCCGACACGCTTGCGCACCACGCCTTGCCGCTGCTCGGCAAAGATTGCCTCGGCACCCGGGAAGCCGCCCGCGCGTGCGCCGTCGGCGCGGCGCGCCTTGGAAATCGCCCAGAGCAGGCTGGCCTGGACCGGCGTGGTGTCGGCGTTCATGTCATGGCCATACAGGCACAGGCCGGCTTCCAGGCGCAGGGAGTCGCGTGCGCCCAGGCCTATCGCGGCGACTTCGGGCTCGGCCAGCAGGCGGCGGGCCAGTGCATCGGCGCTGCCGGCCGGTACGGAGATCTCGAAACCGTCTTCGCCGGTGTAGCCCGATCGGCTGACATAACAGGCTTGATCCAGCAGGGTCACAGGCTTGAACTGCATGAAGGTCATGTCCGCCACTTCCGGCGCCAGGCGCTGCAGCACCTTGGCGGCCGCGGGGCCTTGCAGGGCCAGCAGCGCGCGCTCCTCGAACAGTGGCTGGACCTCGCACTGCTCACCCAGATGCTGGCGCAGGTGAGCCAGGTCCTGCGCTTTGCAGGCCGCGTTGACTACCAGAAACAGCTCGTCATTGCCCAGGTTGGCGACCATCAGGTCGTCGAGGATGCCGCCCTGCGCAGTGGTGAACAGGGCGTAGCGCTGCATGCCCACCGGCAGATCGATGATATCCACCGGCACCAGCGTTTCCAGGGCCTGGGCCGCTTGGGCGCCGCTCAGGCGGATCTGGCCCATGTGCGAGACATCGAACAGGCCGGCCTGGTCACGGGTGTGCAGGTGCTCTTTCATCACGCCGAGCGGGTACTGCACCGGCATTTCGTAGCCGGCGAACGGTACCATGCGCGCGCCCAATTCAAGGTGCAGGGCATGCAGCGGGGTCTTGTGCAGTGTTTCGGACATCAGTGACTCCTTGGTGTTCTACAGGAGCGGGCGTACCCGCTCCTCAAGTGCAATAAGCCGCCCATAGGTCGCCTCAGGCGTCCTGGTAGCTCTCCACCGACGGGCAGGCACAGACCAGGTTGCGGTCGCCGAACACGTTGTCGACCCGACCCACCGGCGGCCAGTACTTGCCTTCCACCAGGCTCGGCAGCGGGTACACCGCTTGCTCGCGGCTGTAGCCATGGAGCCATTCGCCGGCCAGTTCCGCCGCGGTGTGCGGCGCGTTGCGCAGCGGGTTGTCGTCCTTGTCCAGGCTGCCGCTTTCCACCGCCCGGATCTCCTCGCGGATGCGGATCATCGCGTCGCAGAAACGGTCCAGTTCCTCCTTGGATTCACTTTCGGTCGGTTCGATCATCAGCGTGCCGGCCACCGGGAAGGACATGGTCGGAGCATGGAAGCCGTAGTCGATCAGGCGCTTGGCCACGTCGTCGACGCTGATGCCGCTGCTGTCCTTGATCGGGCGCAGGTCCAGGATGCATTCGTGGGCCACCAGGCCGTTGCTGCCGCTGTACAGGACAGGGTAGTGCTCTTCGAGACGGCGGGCGATGTAGTTGGCATTGAGGATGGCCATCTGCGAGGCCCGCTTGAGGCCGGCGCCGCCCATCATGCGAATGTACATCCAGGTGATCGGCAGGATGCTGGCGCTGCCGAACGGTGCGGCGCAAACCGCCCCCTGGGTGTTGGCAAGCGTTCCGTGGCCCGGCAGGAAGGGCGCCAGGTGCGCCTTGACGCCGATCGGGCCGACGCCCGGGCCACCACCGCCGTGGGGAATGCAGAAGGTCTTGTGCAGGTTCAGGTGCGAGACGTCGCCACCGAACTTGCCTGGCGCGCAGAGGCCGACCATGGCGTTCATGTTGGCGCCGTCGATGTACACCTGGCCACCGTTGTCATGGATGATCGCGCAGATGTCGCCGATGGCTTCCTCGAACACGCCATGGGTCGACGGATAGGTGATCATCAACGCGGCCAGGTGCTCGCGGTGCTCGATGGCCTTGGCGCGCAGGTCGTCGATGTCGACGTTGCCACGGGCATCACAGGCGGTGACCACCACGCGCATGCCGGCCATCTGTGCGGTCGCCGGGTTGGTGCCGTGGGCCGAGGAGGGGATCAGGCAGATATTGCGGCGCGCTTCACCACGGCTCTGGTGGTAGGCGCGGATCGCCAGCAGGCCTGCGTACTCGCCCTGGGATCCGGCGTTGGGCTGCAGCGACACCGCGTCGTAGCCGGTGGCGGCGCAAAGCATGGCTTCCAGCTCCTGGGTCAGTTGCTGGTAGCCCTGGCTCTGCTCGGCCGGGGCGAAGGGGTGCAGGTTACCGAACTCGGCCCAGGTCACCGGGATCATCTCGCTGGCCGCGTTGAGCTTCATGGTGCACGAGCCCAACGGAATCATGGTGCGGTCCAGGGCCAGGTCCTTGTCGGCCAGACGGCGCAGGTAGCGCATCAGCTCGGTTTCGCTGTGGTAGCGGTTGAACACCGGGTGCTCGAGGATGGCCGACTGGCGCGCCAGGGCGGCCGGCAGGCGCGACTCGGCGCTCGCGGCCAGGGCGGCGAACGCAGGCAGGGGCTGGCCGGCGGCGAACACCTGCCACAGCGCTTCGACATCGGCCTGGGTGCTGGTTTCATCCAGCGACAGGCCCAGGTGTGCCGCGTCGATCTGGCGCAGGTTCAGGCCCTGGGCGCGGGCGTTGTCGTGCAGTTCGGCGGTGGCGCTGCCGGTGGCCAGGGTCAGGGTGTCGAAGCAGGCTTGGGTGAGCACGTCCACGCCGAGCGTCTTGAGGCCGTCGGCCAGGATCGCGGTCAGGGCATGGGTGCGCTCGGCGATGCGCTTGAGGCCCGCTGGGCCGTGGTAGACGGCGTACATGCTGGCGATGTTGGCCAGCAGGACCTGCGCGGTGCAGATGTTGCTGGTGGCCTTCTCGCGGCGGATGTGCTGCTCGCGGGTCTGCATGGCCAGGCGCAGGGCAGTCTTGCCGAAGCGGTCGATCGACACGCCGACCAGGCGCCCCGGCATGTCGCGCTTGTATGCGTCACGGGTGGCGAAGTAGGCCGCGTGCGGGCCGCCGAAGCCTAGCGGCACGCCGAAGCGCTGGGCGCTGCCGATGGCCACGTCGGCGTCGAACTCGCCTGGCGGGGTCAGCAGGGTCAGCGCCAGCAGGTCGGCCGCTACCGCGACCAAGGCATTGCTGGCGTGGAAGCGCTCCACCAGCGCGCGGTAGTCGAAGACTTCACCGCCGCTGGCCGGGTACTGCAGCAGGGCGCCGAAGAAGGCGTTGGTGTCGCTGAGCGCATGCTCGTCACCGACCACCACCTCGATCCCCAGCGGTTCGGCGCGGGTGCGCAGCACGTCGAGGGTTTGCGGGTGGCAATGGATCGAGGCGAAGAATGCGTGGCTGCCCTTGTTCTTGCTCAGGCGCTTGCAGAAGGTCATGGCCTCGGCAGCGGCGGTGGCTTCGTCGAGCAACGAGGCGTTGGCGATGGGCAGGCCCGTCAGGTCGCTGATCAGCGTCTGGAAATTCAGCAGGGCTTCCAGGCGGCCTTGGGAGATCTCTGGCTGGTAGGGCGTGTAGGCCGTGTACCAGGCCGGGTTTTCCAGCAGGTTGCGCAAGATCGGTGCCGGGGTGTGGCAGTTGTAGTAGCCCTGGCCGATGTAGCTCTTGAACAGCTGGTTCTTGCCAGCGATGGCCTTGAGCGAGGCAAGGGCATCGGCCTCGCTCTGGCCGTCACCGAGCTCCAGCACGCTGGTGCCCTTGATGCTGTCGGGAATGACGGCGGCGCTCATGGCGTCCAGCGAATCGAAGCCCAGGGTGGCCAGCATGTTGTGCTCGTCGGCGGCACGGGGGCCGATGTGACGGGCGATGAATTCGTTGGCAGTGCCGAGGTTGATGGTCATGGCAGGTCCTCAGGCGTCAGCGTTGGCTTTGATCAGGCGGTCGTAGGCGTCCTGGTCGAGCAGCTCGGCCACGGCGCCCGCATCGGCGGGGATGAAACGGAAGAACCAACCTTCGCCCAGCGGGTCCTCATTGACCAGTTCGGGGTTGCCGTCGAGCTTGGGATTGACCTCGACCACTTCACCCGTCAGCGGCATGTATACGCCGCTGGCAGCCTTTACCGATTCGACCGTGGAGGCTTCGGCGGCTTGTTCGTAGGTCTGCAGCTCAGGCAGTTGCACGAAGACCACATCGCCAAGGGCGTTCTGGGCAAAGGCGGTGATGCCCACGGTGATGCTGCCATCGGCTTCGACGCGCAGCCATTCGTGATCTTCGGTATAACGCAACTCGCTCATGGGAACTCCTCGGGGCGCAGGAAACGGCGTAGGCGCGGTGCGGTTCCGCGCGCTTGGTTGGGGTTCTCTAAGCAATAATGCGGCCAGCCTGGGAATAACGCGCAAACCCAATGATCCAAAGGCCTGCACCGGGGCTAGCGTTGCTGCCCTCGTAACGAAATCGCTACACCTGGTGGCGCAGGGGCGAGATTTGTCGCCTGAAACGCTTGCCTAGCGGCGCTTCTAGCGGCTTGTATCGATTTCGCTACGATGTAGCGAAATCGATACAAGCTTATAACCTCATGGCCTGGTGGAAATCCCATACTTGCGCAGGCGATGGGCGATGGCGGTATGCGAGGTTTGCAGGCGCCCGGCGAGTTGGCGCGTCGAGGGGTAGCTGAGGTACAGCCGTTGCAGCAGCTCGCGCTCGAAGCCCTGCACCGCCTGCTCCAGGCTGGCCACCTCGCCGTCGTGGCTGCGGGCCACGGACGTGCCGGCAATGTCCAGGTCGCCGATGTCCACCAGGTTGCTCTCGCAGATGGCGGCGGCGCGGAAGATCACGTTTTGCAACTGGCGCACATTACCGGGCCAGGGGTTGCCCAGCAGCGCGGCGTGGGTGGCTGGCGCCAGGCGGCAGAGTGGACGCTGGATCTGCGTACAGGCCTGCTGCATGAAGGTGTGCGCGAGCAGGAGGATGTCCTGGCCGCGTTCACGCAGCGGCGGCACTTCCAGGTTGAGCACGTGCAAACGGTAGAACAGGTCTTCGCGGAAGCTGCCTTCGGCGACCATCTTCTCCAGGTCCCGGTGGGTGGCGCTGAGGATGCGCACATCGACCTTGACCTCGCGGTCGCCGCCGACCCGGCGGAAGCTGCCATCGTTGAGAAAACGCAGGAGCTTGGCCTGCAGGTAGGGCGACATCTCGCCGATCTCGTCAAGGAACACCGTGCCCTGGTTGGCCAGTTCCATCAGCCCTGGCTTGCCGCCACGCTGGGCTCCGGTGAAGGCACCGGGGGCATAGCCAAACAACTCGCTTTCGGCGAGGTTCTCTGGCAGGGCGGCGCAGTTCAGGGCCAGGAAAGGTGCTGCATGGCGGCTGCTGATGGCATGGCAGGCGCGAGCCACCAGCTCCTTGCCGGTGCCGGTTTCGCCATGGATCAGCAGCGGCGCGTCCAGCGCCGCGACGCGCAAGGCACGGGCCTTGAGCGTGCGGATCGCCGGGGACTCGCCAAGCAGGGCATCGAAGCCTTCGGCGTGGTCGTGGTGCAGCGCCGATAGCCGCTCGCCCATGCGGTGGGGCGGGTACAGGGTCAGCAGCCCACCGGCATGGGTGATCGGCGTGGCATCGAGCAGCAAACTCTGGCCATTGACCTGCATCTCCCGCATCGGCAGGTGGAAACCATTGTCCAGCAAGGCTTGCAGCAGGCCATCATCGGCAAACAGTTCGCCCACCGAACGCCCGGCCGATTCGCGCCCGCACAGGGCGATCAATGCCGGGTTGGCCAACAGCACGGTGCCGGCGCTGTCCACCGCCACCACCGGATCGCTCATCGCGGCCAGCAGCGCGTCGAGTTGCAGGTGCCGGCGTTGGCCAGGGAGGATGTCGACCACCTCCACCGACTGTACGCCCTGGACATCGAACAGCGCGTCGTGCAGCTCCTCGAGCACCGCTGGGCTCAAGGTCGGGGCGTCGATGTAGACGTTGGGCGGAACCATCTCCACGGCGTCCAGGTTGAGGTTGCGGGCACCGAGCAGCGCCAGGACTTCCTGGGTGATGCCGACGCGGTCGATGAAGCTGACGTGGATGCGCATGGGAATGAGGATTTGAACTGGCAAAGAGGGGCAGTATGCCTTGCAGTTGGCCCACGGGGGAATCATCTACCCAGGGGCTACGCCGCAGCCCATCGCGGGGCAAGCCCGCTCCTACAGGCGTTGGGCGCGAAGCGGCCCTGACGAGTACTATTGCAGATGCTCCGGCTTGACCGGATCCCCCGACTTCACATCCAGCTGCTTGCGTACGTCCTCGAACATGTCGTCGTAGTACTTGTGCATCGAGCCGATGCTGGCGTTCTTGGGCATGCCATATTTCTGGGCGATGCGGGTGGCATGGCGGGCGAAGTCGAAGGCCTGGTCCTTGGGCAAGAAGAAGCGTTCGTCGATCTGCTGGTCCTGCACCGACCCGTGCAGGTGGAACTGCATGCCTCGCCCTTCCTTGGGGTCCTGGACGACTTCATAGTCGATGCGCAGGTTGTAGCTGTGGTCGTCCTTGGTCAGCGCGTGGCGCTCGATGTGCAGGTGACCGGGTTCGAACTGGGCCATGATGAAAACTCCTCCGCAAGGTTGGAACCGGCGGCAGCGGACCCGCGAGCCCGTCTGCTGCTCTCAACGGTAGCTGATGCCGGGCTTGGAGGTACTGACGCGGGTACCGGCGGTGCCCTTGACGATACCCTCGATGTCGGGCAACGAGCCGATCACCGCCACCTTGCCGGTGTTGCGGGCAAAGTCGCAAGCCGCCTGGACCTTGGGGCCCATGGAGCCGGCCGCGAAACCGAGCTTTTCCAGTTCGTCGGGGTGGGCCTGGGCAATGGCTTTCTGGCTGGGTTTACCATAGTCGATGTAGGCCGCGTCGACGTCGGTGGCGATCAGCAGCAGGTCGGCCTTGAGCTGCTCGGCCAGCAGCGCCGAGCACAGGTCCTTGTCGATCACCGCTTCAACGCCCTGCAGGGTCCTTTTGCGCTCGGGGTCGTACAGGGTGGGGATGCCTCCGCCGCCAGCGCAGATCACCACGCTGCCTTTTTCCAGCAGCCAGGTGATCGGACGGATCTCGAAGATACGCTTGGGTTTCGGGCTGGCTACGACCCGCCGGTACTTGTCGCCGTCGGGCTTGACCACCCAGCCTTTCTCCTGGGCCAGGCGCTCGGCTTCATCCTTGGCGTAGACCGGGCCGATGAACTTGGTCGGGTCCTGGAAGGCGGGATCGTTGGCATCCACTTCGACCTGGGTCAGCAGGGTGGCGAAGGGCACTTCGAAGTCGAGCAGGTTGCCCAGCTCCTGTTCGATCATGTAGCCGATCATGCCTTCGGTTTGCGCGCCCAGCACGTCCAGCGGGTAGGCTTCGTCGGGTTTGTAGGATTGCGCCTGCAACGACAGCAGGCCGACCTGGGGGCCATTGCCGTGGGCGATGACCAGTTCGTTGCCCGGGTGGATCTTGGCGATCTGCTCGGTGGCGATCCGGATGTTGGCGCGCTGGTTGTCAGCCGTCAGCGGTTCGCCGCGGCGCAACAGGGCGTTACCGCCCAATGCAACAACGATACGCATGGTGAAGGTTCCTTCTCTGCAAGGGGCTGGTCAGAGATCAGCCAGCGTCGATACCAGGATTGCCTTGATCGTGTGCATGCGGTTTTCCGCCTGCTCGAAGGCGATGCAGGCCGGCGACTCGAACACGTCGTCGGTCACCTCGATACCGTTGGCCAGGTGCGGGTACTGTTCGGCGATCTGCTTGCCGACCTTGGTCTCGGCGTTGTGGAACGCCGGCAGGCAATGCATGAACTTGGTCCGCGGGTTGCCGCTGGCCTTCATCAGGTCGCTGTTGACCTGGTAGGGCAGCAGTTGCTGGATGCGTTCGCCCCACGCCTCGACCGGCTCGCCCATCGACACCCAGACGTCGGTGTGGATGAAGTCCACGTCCTTGACCGCGGCGTTCGGGTCTTCGGTGAGGGTGATCCGCGCGCCGCTTTCCTCGGCGTACTGGTTGCAACGCTGGACCAGGTCCTCATGCGGCCACAGCGCCTTGGGCGCCGCGATGCGCACGTCCATGCCGAGCTTGGCACCGATCAGCAGCAGCGAGTTGCCCATGTTGTTGCGCGCATCGCCCAGGTAGGCGTAGCTGATGTCATGCAGCGGCTTGTCGCTGTGCTCGCGCATGGTCAGTACGTCGGCGATCATCTGGGTCGGGTGGTATTCGTCGGTCAGGCCATTGAATACCGGCACGCCCGCATACTTGGCCAGTTCCTCGACGATTTCCTGCTTGAAGCCACGGTACTCGATGGCATCGTACATGCGCCCGAGCACGCGTGCGGTGTCCTTCATGCTCTCCTTGTGGCCAATTTGCGAGGAGTTGGGATCGATATAGGTGACATTGGCACCCTGGTCATACGCGGCGACTTCGAAGGCGCAGCGGGTGCGGGTGGAGGTCTTCTCGAAGATCAGGGCGATGTTGTTGCCCTTGAGGTGTTGTTGTTCGGTGCCGGTGTATTTGGCCCGCTTCAGGTCGCGGGACAGGTCCAGCAGGTAGCGCAGCTCGCGGTTGGTGTGGTGTTCCAGGCTGAGCAGGCTACGGTTGTGGATATTGAACGCCATGATGATTCTCCTTGGATTCGGTAATCGACCCGGCCGGTTGCCGATAGGCGCGGCCGGGATAATGGCTCTCTAGTAGTCGATCGGATCGCGGATGATCGGGCAGGTCATGCAATGGCCACCGCCCCGGCCCCGGCCCAGCTCGCCGGCGCTGATGGTGATGACCTCGACCCCAGCCTTGCGCAGCAGGGTGTTGGTGTAGGTGTTGCGGTCGTAGCCGATGACCACGCCCGGTTCCACCGCCACTACGTTGTTGCCGTCGTCCCATTGCTCGCGTTCCGCCGCAAAGCTGTTGCCACCGGTTTCCACCACGCGCAGCGCCGGCAGGTTGAGGGCTTGGGCGACCACCTCGATGAACGACGTGTGTTCCCGGCGTACATCCATGCCGTAGGGCTTGCTCTCGTCGGCGCGGATGATGAATGGGACGATCTCCTTGACCACTTCCGGGAAGACGGTGACCAGGTCGCGGTCGCAGAAGCTGAACACGGTGTCCAGATGCATGGCCGCGCGGGATTTGGGCAGTCCGGCGACTATCACCTTTTCCACAGCACCCTTGGCGAACAGGGACTGGGCCAGTTGGCCGATGGCCTGGCGCGAGGTGCGTTCGCCCATGCCGATCAGCACCACGCCGTTGCCGATGGGCATGACATCACCGCCTTCGAGGGTCGCCTGGCCATGTTCCTTGTCAGGGTCGCCGTACCAGATCTCGAACTCGGCGTTGGTGAACTGGGGGTGGAACCGGTAGATGGCGCTGGTGAGCAGGGTTTCCTGGCGCCGGGCCGGCCAGAACATCGGGTTCAGGGTCACGCCCCCATAGATCCAGCAGGTGGTGTCACGGGTGAACTGGGTGTTGGGCAATGGCGGCAGGATGAAGCTTGAGTGGCCCAGGTAGTCGTTGTACATCTTGACCACGTTGGCGCCTTCGCTTTCGGGCAGGTCCTGGCCCGCCACGCCGCCGATCAGGAACTCGGCCAGGTGGCGCGGCTCCAGGCCTTCGAGCCAGCTGCGCACTTCATTGGTCAGGCCGACGCCGACGGTGTCGGGGGTGACCTTGCGGTCGAGGATCCACTTCAGCGCCTCGGGGTTCTGTACCGTCTCGGTCAGCAGGTTGTGCATTTCCAGGACTTCGATGCCACGCTCGCGCATCTTGGTGACGAAGTCGAAGTGGTCGCGCTTGGCCTGGTTGACCCAGATGACGTCATCGAACAGCAGTTCGTCGCAGTTGCTTGGGGTCAGGCGCTGGTGCGCCAGCCCCGGGGAGCAGACCATCACCTTGCGCAGTTTGCCGGCTTCGGAGTGTACGCCGTACTTCACTTTTTCCGTGGACATGGATCATTCCTCCAATAAGTGCGAACGCGGTTCACAAGGTCAGGAAGCCGTCGTACAGGCCATAGGCGGCCACCAGGGCGCCGACGACCACAGCGGCGAAGATCAGCTTCTCCACCTGGGTAAAGATCGGTTGGCCCACCTCGCGCTTGGCCTTGGCGAACAGGATCGCGCCAGGGGCATAGAGCAGCGCCGAGAGCAGCAGGTATTTCACGCCCCCGGCGTACAACAGCCAGATCGCGTAGACCAGGGCGACACCGCCGATGAACAGGTCCTTGCGCCGCTCGGCCAGGGCCGTCTCGTAGGTTTCGCTGCGCACCGCCAGCAGCACCGCATAGGCCGCCGACCACAGGTAGGGCACCAGGATCATCGAGGTGGCGAGGTAGATCAGCGACAGGTAGGTGCTGCTGGAGAACAGGGTGATGACCAGGAAGACCTGGACCATGGCGTTGGTCAGCCACAGGGCATTGGCCGGTACCTGGTTGGCGTTCTCGACGCGCAGGAACGCCGGCATGGTGTGGTCCTTGGCAGCGGCGAACATGATCTCGGCGCACAGCAGCACCCACGACAGCAATGCCCCGAGCAGCGAGATGATCAGGCCGACGCTGATCAGCACCGCGCCCCAGTGGCCGACCACATGTTCGAGCACCGCGGCCATCGACGGGTTTTGCAGGCCGGCAAGCTCCGGCTGGGTCATCACCCCCAGCGAGAGCACGTTGACCAGCACCAGGAACAGCAGCACGGTAATGAAGCCGATGACCGTCGCCCTGCCAACGTCGGCGCGTTTTTCCGCCCGCGACGAGAAGATGCTCGCCCCCTCGATGCCGATGAACACCCAGACCGTGACCAGCATCATGTTGCGCACCTGGTCCATCACGCTGCCCAGCTCTGGCGTGCCCACGGCCCAGATGTCGGCGGTGAAGATATCGAGGCGGAAGGCGAACAGGCAGATCAGCGCGAACAGCGCCAGCGGTACCACCTTGGCGACGGTGGTGACCAGGTTGATGAAGGCCGCTTCCTTGATCCCGCGCAGTACCAGGAAATGCACGGCCCACAGCAGCACCGAGGCACCGATGACGGCCGCCGGGGTGTTGCCTTCGCCAAAGACCGGGAAGAAGTAGCCCAGGGTGCTGAACAGCAGGACGAAGTAGCCGACGTTGCCCAGCCAGGCACTGATCCAATAGCCCCAGGCCGAGGAGAAGCCCATGTAGTCGCCGAAACCGGCCTTGGCATAGGCGTACACCCCGCCGTCCAGGTCAGGCTTGCGATTGGCCAGGGTCTGGAACACGCAGGCCAGGGTCAGCATGCCGACCGCGGTGATGCCCCAGCCGATCAGTACCGCGCCAACACCGGCACTTGCTGCCATGTTCTGTGGCAAGGAAAAAATCCCGCCACCGATCATCGAGCCAACGACAAGTGCAACAAGCGCACCCAGCTTTAACTTTTCGGGAGAGTCCGACATTGAATAACTCCATGCCAGGAGAGAGTTGACGCCAGCATAAGTACGACGCCTGGGTCATTGGCTGATGTAGATCAGTTCATGACGACATAAAGTAGGAAATTTCCTTCATGCGTCTCCTGGAGCGTGCCGACGGCATAGCCACAAGCCTTGTGCGCTGGCACCTCCATGTCTTTCTAGAGCAAACGTTCCGTTTGGCTTGAGAGTTATGAAACTAGCCGCTTTTGCCGCTTTAGCAAATTTTTCACAAGGGGAATTTCTTATTAATGCGTGCGAGTAGATTTGGTCCACAATTGCCCGTTATGAGCATTGCTGCGTATAGGTTGTGAAGTTATGAGTGGTCGTAATTTCATTGCCTTCACTACTATATAACTAAGTGCAAAGTTATACCGCGGCATGAATGTTTCATTGTGGCTACAACCTGTGAAAAAGGAGCAGCTTATGAGCGAGCCGGGTCAGAAACTGCGCCTGGGTGCACTGATCGCGCTGGTGGTGGGGTCGATGATCGGTGGCGGCATCTTCTCGTTGCCCCAGAACATGGCGGCGCGTGCCGACGTGGGGGCGGTGCTGATCGGCTGGGGCATCACCGCGGTCGGCATGCTGGCCCTGGCCTTCGTGTTCCAGACCCTGGCCAACCGTAAACCGGCGCTGGACTCCGGGGTATACGCCTACGCCAAGGCCGGGTTTGGCGACTACATGGGCTTCTCCTCGGCCTGGGGCTACTGGATCAGTGCCTGGCTGGGCAACGTCGGCTACTTCGTCCTGCTGTTCAGCACCCTGGGCCTGTACTTTCCAGTGTTCGGCCAGGGCAATACGCCCGTCGCCATCGGCTGCGCGTCACTGCTGCTGTGGTCGGTGCATTTTCTGGTGATGCGCGGCATCAGGGAAGCAGCCTTCATCAACCTGGTGACCACCATCGCCAAGGTCGTGCCGCTGCTGATCTTCATCGTCATCGCGGCATTCGCCTTCCGTGCCGACATCTTCACCCGTGACATCTGGGGCGTGGGCAATCCGACGTTCGGCGGCGTGCTGGAGCAGGTGCGCAACATGATGCTGGTGACGGTGTTCGTGTTCATCGGCATCGAAGGCGCCAGTGTCTACTCCGCGCGGGCCGAGCGGCGCTCCGACGTGGGCAAGGCCACGGTCATCGGCTTTCTCGGCGTGCTGGCCTTGCTGGTGCTGGTCAACGTGCTGTCGCTGGGGGTGATGACCCAGCCGGAACTCGCCGGGTTGCAGAACCCGTCGCTGGCCGCGGTGCTCGAGCATATCGTCGGCCCCTGGGGGGCCCTGCTGATCAGTGTCGGCCTGGCGGTCTCGTTGCTCGGCGCGCTGCTGTCCTGGGCGCTGCTCTGCGCGGAGATCCTCTTCGCTACTGCACGTGACAAGACCATGCCGCGGTTTCTCACGCGGGAAAACGCCAACCATGTACCGGTCAACGCGCTGTGGCTGACCAACTGCATGATCCAGGGTTTCCTGTTGATCACGCTGGTGTCGGCAGGCACCTACACCAGCCTGATCTACCTGGCCTCGTCGATGATCCTGGTGCCATATTTCTGGTCGGCGGCCTATGCGGTGCTGCTGGCGCTGCGTGGCGAAGGGTATGCCGGACAGGGCGGGGCCCGGCACAAAGACCTGTGTGTGGCCAGCGTGGCGCTGCTGTATGCCCTGTGGCTGCTGTATGCCGGAGGGCTGAAGTACCTGCTGCTCTCGGCCCTGCTGTATGCGCCGGGGGTGATCCTGTTCGCCAGAGCCAAGCGTGAGCAGGGCCAAGCGCTGTTCACGGCGTGGGAGCGGCTGATTTTTGCGGCGGTACTGGCGGGGGCGGGCGTGGCGGCGTATGGCTTGTATTCGGGGGTATTGGCGTTATAGACCCTAGCGTTGCGCTTCGACGTTGCAGGAAGGCGGCATGCGCTCGGGACGTGACCAGATCCACAGGTTGCCCAGGCCCATGCCGCCGATCGCCAGGAACATTGGCCAGCGGTGATCGAGAAACACCAGCATCACCCCGGCGCAGAGCAGCATGCTCAGGGTGGCACTGACCTTGGCGCGACGCTGGATGACCTTGCCGTTGCGCCAGTTGTGCAGGATCGGCCCGAACACCCGATGATTCTCCAGCCAGGCGCTCAGGCGTGGCGAACTACGCGTCGCGGCCCAAGCGGCGAGGAGGATGAATTCGGTGGTGGGCAAGCCGGGGATGACGATCGCGACCAGGCCGATCCCGAGGCTGACATAGGCCAGGATTGCGAACAGCAGGCGGGCGAGTTTCGAGGCGGCTGGGCGTGTCATGGGCTCGTCGACTGCAAGGTGCATTGCAGATTGTCAGGGCCGGCCGCCGACAGGGCGACCGCAAGGGTGTTTCAGGCGAACTCTGCGTTCGGCGCATAGGCATGTTTGAGCAGCTCGGTGAAGCGTTCGAAGGCAGCCACGGCGCCACGTTCGGCGGCCGCTTCTTCTTCGGCGCTCAGTTCCAGGCCATCGAGGATGCGCGTGAACTGCTTCCAGCCCTCGGCGCGGCCCCCGGCTGGCTCGCCCAGGTGACGGGCGCCAAAGCTGTCCGACAGGCCCAGGCCAACGGCACGCTTGATCAGAAACGCAGCCCCCAGTTTGGAGCCTTCGGAGACGAAGATCCAGCCCATGGCTTCACCCAGGCTCGAGTTGTGCAGCGCCCCTGGCAGCGCGGCAGGTACTGGGGTGTCGAGGTCGGCCAGATCCAGGCGCGCCTGCTCGGCCCGGCAGCGTTCGGCCAGGTCAGGAACGAGGGCGATCAGCTGTGGGTCGGTGTACAGCGCCTGCAGCTCGGCCTGGAACAGGTACTGGGCCACGACGAAACGGGCAAAGCTCTCCCGGGTGTCGAAGGGCGCATGGGACTTGACCAAGGCATCCAGCTCGGTATGCGGGGCATGGGTCAGCTGATTCAGGCGTTGCGAGCGCAGGCTGGCGCGTTCTGCGGAAGGGGCGGTGGTCATGGTCGATCCTTGGAAAATGGTCGTGTCTTGAAACAAGACGAACCAGAAGACGGCTCAGCGTAAAAAAACTCGCCTGACGCCTGAGCACAGGCGCCAAGCGCGCGGGTGTATCAGATATCCCAGATCAGGTTGACCGCGAAATTGCGGCCCGGCATGGTCAGGCGGTCGAGGTTGGCCGGTTGCGTAACCCCCGCCTCGCCCAGGCCGTCGTAACCGCGGACCGAATCCCACTGCCAGTACTTCTTGTCGGCCAGGTTGTACAGGCCGGCATTGACGGTAATGTCGTCGGTGACCTTGTAGAAACCGGTCAGGTCGAGCACGCCGTAGCCAGGGGTGCGGAACTGGCTGCTGGTGCCGTCAGGCGCGAAGAAGGTGGTGTCATCTACCCGGTTCTTGCGCTTGACCAGCGTCCAGCTGAACAGGCCACCGTAGTTCTGCTGCTCGTACCCAAGGCCGAGCACCGCGGTCAGTGGGTTGACGCTGTTCAGCGGTTGGCCGTTGTCATCGTTGCGGCCATGGGCATAGGCAAGCGATCCCTGGGTGTAGAAACCTTGCGGAGCGCCGAAGTGATCCAGGTTCAGGCGGCCCTTGAACTCAGCCCCCTTGATGGTGGCGTGCTTGATGTTGTTGGCCTGGAAGGTTGGGCCCAGGCTCGCCGATTGCACGGCGTCCTCGTTGATGAAGTCGCGGTACTTGTTGTAGAACACCGCCACGTCGAAGTTGCCGGCCTCGAAGTTGCCGCGCAGACCGGTCTCGTAGCTCTTGCTCTTTTCCGGTTCAAGCCCCGGGTTGCCCTCGACGCGGTAGCCCTCGACCGGGTTGTCGAAGCGCCCGTACATGGACTTGGCGGTCGGCGTGCGGAAACCTTCGGCGTACTGGCCGTACCAGGTGTAGTTGTCGTTGAAGGCATAGGTGACGCCAAACTTGGGCGAGACGCGGTGCCACTTCTTGTCCGAGTCGTCGACCTCTACGGGGGTGGTGCTGCCCGAACCCTGCAACCCACGCAGGAATTCGTCGGTCATCTTCGGCTCCATGCGGGTGTAGTCGTAGCGTGCGCCGGGTAGGAAGGTCCAATTGTTCCAGCGGATTTCGTCCTGGACGAACAGGCTGTAGGTATTGATGGTCGGGTCCGGGAAGTCGCTGACCAGCGCCTGGCCGTCGGCCGGCCGGTCGGCGCCGATCGATGCGCAACCGACGCCCACGGCCAGGCAGGTGCCGGTGCCGCTGCGCGAACCGGTGACCTTCTCGTGCTTGAGGGTGGTGCCATAGGTCAGCAGGTGATCGGTAGCGCCGACGCTGAAGGCCTTGTCGAACTGCGCATCGAAGACCCACTGACGTTCCTTGTAGGTGGTATCGCGGGTGCGCAGGACCTGGCGGGTGAACGGAACGTAGACTTCCTCGGTTTCCTGGTCAGTCTTGGCGATCTGGTAGTTCAGGCTCCACTTCACGTGGTCGGCGACCCGCGAATCCAGGCCGAACGCATGGTTGATGCCGAAACGCTCGCGGGTAACGGTGTCATTGCCCGTGCGGGCGCGGTACATGTCCATGCCGGCACCGTTGGCGAACGGCCCGCCGACCGCGCTGAGGATGTTCTGGTCGCGGTCATCCTTGAAGCGCTCGTAGGTGAACCCCAGGCGCGCATCGTCCGCGTAGCTCCAGCCAAGCTTGGCCAGCACGTTGGTAGTGCGCACGTCTTCGGGGTTGGCTTCGGTGCGATCCAGGCCGGTGCCACCGTGCTTGCCGTAGGATTCGGTTTCATGGCCATTGCGCTGGCTCAGGTGCAACAGGCCGTCGAAGTCGCCGTGGCGGCCAGCGATGCTGGCGGAGGTCAGCCAGCTTTCATCGGCCGAGCTGTAGCCGGTCTTCAGGCGCGCGCCGACGTCCTTGCCGGGCTTGATGATGTCTTCGGGATCGAGGGTGAAATAGCTCACCGCACCGCCGATGGCATTGCTGCCATACAGCACCGACGCTGGGCCACGGAGGATCTCCACGCGCTTGACGATTTCAGGGTCGACATAGTTGCGCTGGGTCTGGGCGTAGGGGCCGTAGAAGAAGCTGTCAGGGATGGATACGCCATCGACCTGGGTCAGCACTCGCTCGCCATCGATGCCGCGGATGTTGTAGCCGTTGAGGCCGCTGCGCTGACCCGTGCCGCTTACCGACACGCCGGGTTCGTAGCGCACCAGTTGCTGGATGTTGTTGACGTTCTGCCGGTCCAGCTGTTCGCGGGTCTGCACCGAGACGGTGCTGGGCACCAGGTTGACGTCCTGGGCGCTGCGGGTGGCGCTGACGGTGACCTGTTGCAGGGCGATGACGCTGCTGGAGGCCTGGCGCTCGAGCACCACGTTGCCATTGCCGATCTTGCGGTAGCCCAGGCCAGTGCCTTGCAGCATGCGACGCAGAGCCGCTTCTGCTGGCAACGCACCCTGTACGCCTGGCGAGGACACGCCTGCGGCCAATTCGGCCGAGAAGCCGACCTGCCAGCCGGTCACGCGGGTGAAGGCATTGATCGCCTCGACCAGCGGTTGCTGGGCAATGGCGAAGCGATAGTTGCCCATGCGCGGGCTGCTGGCCTGGGCCGGTTCCGCGGCCAGCGCCGGCAGGCTGCAGGCACCGCTGGCAAGCAGGGCCAGGGTCAGCAGCGACAGGCTGCAGCGCTGACTCATGCTGGCGGAGAAAGAAGACGGGCGGGTTGAACCTGTGGACATCGGATAGCGCTCCCTGTCGCGCACTGTTATGAGAAATGCCTGATCAAAACAAGAATCAGTTGCATTGGCTATAACGAGACGAGTGGGGTGTGGCTATCGCGTAAAAAAACTTTCAGCTCAGTTGAGAATCACCACGGCGGGGTATTCGTACAGTTGCGACGATGTGATATGGGCCAGGGCACGCAGGGTTTCCAAGGGCTGGTCGAGGCGGTAGTTGCCGGTCACCGCGACCTGCTCCAGGTGCTCGTTGCGGTTGATGATCCAGCCTGGGTAGTAGCGCCGCACCTCAGCCAGGACCTGGCTCAGCGGGCAGTTTTCGAAGACCAGGCGGCCCTCGATCCAGGCCAGGTCCTTGTGCGCGTCGAGGCGACCGCGCTGACCGAAGCCTTGTGGCCCGACGCTGATACTGTCGCCCGCGCTCAGGCGGATGCGCTGATCGGCACCCGATTGCAGGTCGACATCGCCGCGTCGCACACGCACCTGGGCCTCGCCATTGAGGTAGCGTACGGCGAAGTCGGTGTCGCGGACCTGGGCGCGCAGGGGGCCAGCCTCGACCTCCAGCGGCTGCTGGTTGTCGCCGGGCACCTCGAAGAACGCCTCGCCCTGCAGCAGCCGTGCGATACGGCGTTCGCCCTTGAGGTCGCTGGCGAACGCCGAGTCGGTATTGAGCAGGACCTTGGAACCATCATCCAGTTGCAGTCGCTGGCGCTCGCCGACCACCGTGAGGTGATCAGCTTGCAGGCGCATGGGCAGATTGCCGAAGGTGAACAGCCCGACCAGCAGCACGGCAGCGGTCGCCAGCGGCTTCCAGTAGGTGCGCAGACGCCCGCTCACCGAGCGGCGGTGGCTCTGCTGCAGTTGCGCCGCGCTCTGGCGCAGCGAGGCGCCGTTCCACAGGGCTTCGGCCTCGACGTAGGCGCTGGCGTTGGCCGGGTCGGCCTCCAGCCAGGCCTCGAAAGCGCGGGTATCGTCCTCGCTGGGGCATTGCAGGCGGATGAGCCAGTCCAGCGCCTCGTCCATGGCACGGGCGCGGGCGTCAGGCCCGGCGGGTGACGGGCGAGGGGCAGGGCAGTGGGTCACGGATGATCCTTGCGATGGGCATTTTCTTGGAATGATCGGGGCTGTGCCGGAGCATGGCAAGGGCTTTGCCCCGCCAGGTGTCGAGCGGTCGGGCTACTTGAGTCGATCGGCCACACCCATGCAGATCGCCATGATCAGTTTCAGTTCCTTCTGGACCGTGCTGGCCGACACCTTCAGTTGCTCGGCGATTTCCAGGTAGCTGGCGCCGTGCAGCCGGCTGAGGATGAAGATGCGTTGTTGGCGCGGGGTAAGTTGCCCCAGGCTGACGCTCAGGCGCTTGAGCAATTGTTCGGCGTGGGCGGCGTCTTCGCTGCTGCTAAGCGGCGCGGCGACATTGTGCAGCACTTGCTCGGGCACGTCGTCGAGCAGGGTTCGCGCTTGTACCCGGCGCGCGCGCAGGTGGTCCAGGGCGAGGTTGCGTGCGGTCTGGAAGACGAAGGGTTCCAAATGCTCGATGGGTCGCTCGCTCAAGGCCCGGGTAACGCGCAGGTAGGTCTCCTGCAGCAAGTCCTCGGCGGTGCTGGGGTTGTCGACCATGCGCTGCAGGGTGCGCAACAGGATGAGGCGCTGGTTGATGAAGACTGAGTTGAACCGGGACTGACTCACGGGGGTACCTGACCAATGCTTAGCGAATGATAATGCTTATCATCTATGTGTTTGGTCAAGTGGATGATGGGCTGAGCTGCAAGCTTCAAGCGGCAAGCTTCAAGGAAAAGCGGGTCGCGGGGTGCATTCGATTCGCCTTGATACTTGCTTGCCGCTCACGGCTTACGCGGGGATCAAGCCTCAAGCCTCAAGCTAAAGCAAAAGCGGATTGAGGGGAGCAGTCGATTCGCGTTGATTCTTGCTTGCAGCTTGCAGCTACCGCGCATTGCACAACGCCAGACAGTTATCCAGCATCCGATTGGAAAACCCCCACTCGTTGTCATACCACGCCAGCACCTTGAGCATCCGCCCATTGGCGCGGGTATGGTTGGCATCGAAGATCGACGACAGTGGGTTGTGATTGAAGTCGCACGAGACCAGCGGCAAGGCGTTGTAGCCGAGTACGCGGGAATGGCGGCTGGCTTCGTGGAACAGCTGGTTGACCTCGTCGGCGCTGACTTCGCGCTTGAGGTTGACGGTCAAGTCGACCAGCGACACGTTGATCACCGGCACGCGCACCGCCATGCCGGTAAGCTTGCCGGCCAGTTCCGGCAACACCAGGCCGACCGCTTCGGCGGCGCCGGTCTTGCTGGGGATCATCGACTGGGTCGCGGAGCGCGCGCGGAAAGGGTCGCTGTGGTAGACGTCGGTCAGGCTCTGGTCGTTGGTGTAGGCGTGGATGGTGGTCATCAGCCCCTGCTCGATACCGTACTCGCGATGCAGCACCTGGGCCAGGGGGGCCAGGCAGTTGGTGGTGCAGGAGGCACTGGAGATGATCTGGTGCGAGGGCCGCAGGATATCGTGGTTGACGCCGTAGACGATGGTGGCATCGGCCCCTTTGGCGGGCGCCGAGATGATCACCTTGCCGGCGCCGGCGCTCAGGTGCGCGGCGGCCTTGCTGCGGTCGGTGAACAGGCCGGTACACTCGAACACCACGTCGATCGCTTCAGCCTTCCAAGGCAGTTCGGCGGGGTTGCGAATGGCGCTGACGGCGATGCGATCGCCGTTGACCGTGAGGCTTTCATGGTCGGCTTCGACGCTGGCATCGAAGGTGCCGTGGACACTGTCGTACTTGAGCAGGTGGGCGTTCATGGCGCTGTCGCCCAGGTCGTTGATGGCGACGACCTGCAGGTCCTGGCGGTAGCCTTGGGTATAGAGTGCGCGCAGGACGTTGCGTCCGATGCGGCCGAATCCGTTGATGGCGATGCGAAGGGTCATGGCTTTACCTCTGGCAGACCGGGTGAAGTCCGTGGCAAAAAGGAGAGACAGCTTCACTGAAACGGTTTTGTTGTTGGAATTACAAGATTATTCGCAATGAGATAGAAAACAAGCCTTTTTGATGGCAGTATTTTGTTTAATCTACAACGAGCAATCCGCCGGGCCGTTCCAATTGCTGCATGAGGGCTTTTCTTGAGCCTAGGTCGCAATCGTTTGGAAGGGAAACGCCCGCAGAGATCGCCCCACTGTCTAGCCTGGAGTCCAGTACATGCACCCGCGCATCCTTGAGGTCACCGAACGGCTGATCGCCCGCAGCCGTCCCACCCGTGAACGCTACCTGCAACTGATTCGCGGCGCGGCCAGTGACGGTCCCATGCGCGCCAAGCTGCAGTGCGCCAACTTCGCCCATGGCGTGGCCGGGTGCGGGGCCGATGACAAGCAGAGCCTGCGCATGATGAACGCGGCCAACGTCGCCATCGTCTCGGCCTACAACGACATGCTCTCGGCGCACCAGCCCTACGAGCGCTATCCCGAACAGATCAAGCAGGCCTTGCGCGAAATCGGCTCGGTCGGCCAGTTCGCTGGCGGGGTGCCGGCCATGTGCGACGGCGTGACCCAGGGCGAGCCGGGCATGGAGCTGGGCATCGCCAGCCGCGAAGTGATCGCCATGTCCACGGCGGTCGCGCTGTCGCACAACATGTTCGATGCGGCGCTGATGCTGGGAATTTGTGACAAGATCGTTCCGGGGCTGATGATGGGCGCCCTGCGCTTCGGTCACCTGCCAATGCTCTTCGTACCGGGCGGGCCAATGCCGTCGGGCATTTCCAACAAGCAAAAGGCCGACGTGCGCCAGCGCTACGCCGAGGGCAAGGCCAGCCGCGAAGAGCTGCTGGAGTCGGAGATGAAGTCCTACCACAGCCCCGGCACCTGCACTTTCTACGGCACCGCCAATACCAACCAGCTGCTGATGGAAGTGATGGGCCTGCACCTGCCGGGCGCCTCCTTCGTCAATCCGTACACGCCGTTGCGCGACGCCCTGACGGTCGAGGCGGCGCAGCAGGTCACTCGCATGACCAAGGCCAGCGGCAGCTTCATGCCCATTGGCGAAATCGTCGACGAGAAGGCGCTGGTCAACTCCATCGTTGCCCTGCATGCCACCGGGGGTTCGACCAACCACACCCTGCACATGCCGGCCATCGCCCAGGCCGCCGGCATCCAGCTGACCTGGCAGGACATGGCCGAGCTGTCCGAAGTGGTGCCGACCCTGTCCCACGTCTATCCCAACGGCAAGGCCGATATCAACCACTTCCAGGCCGCTGGCGGCATGGCCTTCCTGATCCGCGAGCTGCTCGACGCCGGGCTGCTGCACGAGGACGTCAACACCGTGGCCGGCCACGGCCTGCGCCGCTACACCCAGGAGCCGTTCCTGGACAACGGCAAGCTGGTCTGGCGCGAGGGGCCGGCGACCAGCCTCGACGACAATATCCTGCGCCCGGTAGCGCGGCCGTTCTCGCCCGAGGGCGGTTTGCGGGTGATGGAGGGTAACCTGGGCCGCGGCGTGATGAAGGTCTCTGCCGTGGCACCGGAGCACCAGGTAGTGGAGGCGCCGGCGCGGGTATTCCATGATCAGCAGGCATTGGCCGATGCCTTCCAGGCGGGCGAGCTGGAGTGTGATTTTGTTGCCGTGGTGCGCTTCCAGGGCCCGCGCTGCAACGGCATGCCCGAGCTGCACAAGATGACGCCGTTCCTCGGTGTGCTGCAAGACCGGGGCTTCAAGGTGGCGCTGGTCACAGACGGGCGCATGTCCGGTGCGTCGGGCAAGATTCCCGCGGCCATCCATGTGTGTCCGGAAGCCTTCGATGGCGGCCCGCTGGCACGGGTGCGCGATGGTGATATCGTGCGGGTGGACGGCGTCGAAGGGACGTTGCAGGTACAGGTCTCGGCCCAGGAGCTGGCCAGCCGTGACCTGCCTGCCGCACCACTGGGTAATGACCTGGGCTGTGGCCGCGAACTCTTCGGCTTCATGCGCATGGCCCTGAGCCCGGCCGAGCAGGGTGCCAGCGCCTTCACTTCGGCCCTGGAGAATTTCAGATGAAAGCCGCGCTGGTTGGCGACATCGGTGGTACCAACGCCCGCTTCGCCCTGTGGCAGGACAACCGGCCGCATGCCGTGCAGGTGTTGGCGACCGCGGACTACACAAGTCCCGAGCAGGCCATCGAGGCCTACCTGAGTGGGCAAGGCATTGCCCGTGGCGAGTTGTCAGCGGTGTGCCTGGCGGTCGCAGGCCCGGTGGATGGCGACGAGTTTCGCTTCACCAACAACCATTGGCGCTTGAGCCGTCGTGCCTTCTGCCAGACGTTGCGGGTCGACCAGCTGCTGCTGATCAATGATTTTTCCGCCATGGCCCTGGGCATGACCCGCCTGGAGCCGGGCGAGTACCGTGAGGTCTGTGCCGGCCAGGCCGATCCGGCGCGTCCGGCGCTGGTCATAGGGCCTGGCACGGGCCTGGGTGTGGGCAGTTTGCTACGCCTGGGCGAGCATCGCTGGGTGGCCCTGCCGGGGGAGGGTGGACATGTCGACCTGCCGGTGGGCAACGCACGCGAGGCGGCGATCCACCAGCAGATCCAGCGTCAGATCGGCCATGTCAGCGCCGAGACCGTGCTCAGTGGCGGCGGACTGGTGCGCCTGTACCAGGCGATCTGCGCCCTGGACGGCGAGCAGCAACGCCATGATACCCCCGCCCAGATCACCGGGGCCGCCCTGGACGGCGAGCCGCTGGCGCTGGCGGTGATCGAGCAATTCTGCCGCTTTCTCGGACGCGTGGCCGGTAACAATGTACTGACCCTCGGAGCACGCGGTGGCGTGTATATTGTCGGCGGCGTGATCCCCCGCTTCGCCGAGCTGTTCCTGCGCAGCGGTTTTGCCGAGAGCTTTGCCGACAAGGGCTGCATGAGCGGTTACTTCGTCGGCGTACCGGTATGGCTGGTAACGGCCGAATTCTCCGGCCTGCTCGGGGCAGGTGTGGCGCTGCAACACGTACTGGAGCAATGAAGCCATAGCAACAGCGGGCAACAGACCCGCGTCGACCAGGGGATGGGACTGTTGTGAGCACCGCCGGTAGATCGATCCTGATGGTCGACGACGACCAGGATATCCGCGAACTGTTGCAGGCCTACCTGAGCCGTGCCGGCTTCCAGGTGCGCGCCGCGCCCGATGGCCAGGGTTTCCGCCAGGCCCTGGAGGCGGCGCCCTGCGACCTGGTGATCCTCGATGTGATGCTGCCCGATGAAGACGGCTTCAGCCTGTGCCGCTGGGTGCGCCAGCATCCGCGCCTGGCGCAGGTGCCGATCATCATGCTGACCGCCAGTTCCGACGAGGCCGACCGGGTCATCGGCCTGGAGCTGGGCGCCGACGACTACCTGGGCAAGCCGTTCAGCCCCCGCGAGCTGCAGGCGCGGATCAAGGCGTTGCTGCGCCGTGCCGGCTTTGGCCAGACGCCGGGTAGCCAGGACGTGCTCGCCTTCGACGAGTGGCGCCTGGACACGGTCAGCCACCGCCTGTTCCACCGTGACGGCGAGGAGGTGGTGCTCTCTGGCGCGGACTTCGCCCTGCTCAAGCTGTTTCTCGACCACCCGCAGCAGATCCTCGACCGCGACACCATCGGCAATGCCACCCGTGGTCGCGAGCCAATGCCGCTGGACCGCATCATCGACATGGCGATCAGCCGCCTGCGTCAACGCCTGCGCGATACCGAAAAACCGCCGCGGCTGATCCGCACCGTGCGCGGCAGCGGCTACTTGCTGGCCGCCCATGTCCGCCCCGCGCACTGAGTCGCGCTGGCGCCTGCTGCCGCGCTCGCTGCTCGGCCGCATGCTGCTGCTGACCTTGCTGGTGGTGCTGCTGGCGCAAGGGCTGTCGAGCCTGATCTGGGTCTCGCAACTGCGCGCCAGCCAGCTGCAGGGCCTGCAGGCCAGCGCTGCCAGCCTGGCCCATTCGATGAGCGCCAGCGTCAGTTACTTTCGCTCCTTGCCGGTGGCCTATCGGCCCATGGTCCTCGACCAGCTGCGCAGCATGGGCGGTACGCGCTTCGTCGTCTCGCTCAACGACAAGCCGCTGGACATGACGGTGCTGCCGGTCACTCCGCGCAAGCAGGCGGTGATCGAGGTGTTCGAGCAGGTGCTGCACGCGCGCTTCGGGCAGGACATGGACATCTGCGTCGAGTTCGTCAGCCCCCAGGACCTGAGGATCTTCAACAGCGGCCTGCACCTGGATGAACTGCCGCGCTCCTGGGCGCACTATTCGCTGACCCTCGAGCCGCTCAACCCGCCGGTGCTGGTGACGCAGATCCGCCTGGGCGAGGGCGAATGGCTGTACATCGCCTCGCTGATGCCCGAGCCCTATACCAGCCTGGAAGCCGAACGCCTGCCGCGCCAGCAGATCGGCTTCATCGTCATGACCAGTATGTTGCTGCTGTTGTTCATCGGCTTGCTGGTGCACTGGCAGAGCCGCCCGCTCAAGCGCCTGGCCCAGGCGGCGCGCGACCTGTCCCTGGGGGCCGACGTGGCACCGGTGACCGAAGGCGGTGGCAGCGAGGTGGCGGAGGTAGGGCGTGCCTTGAACAGCATGCGCGAACGCATCAGTCGCTACCTGACCGAGCGCAGCCAGTTGTTCAGCGCCATTTCCCATGACCTGCGCACGCCGATCACGCGCTTGCGACTGCGGGTCGAGCTGCTGGAGGACGCACAGTTGCAAGCGAAGTTCGGTCGGGACCTTGACGAGCTCGAGTTGCTGGTCAAGGGCGCCTTGCAGTGCGTGAAGGACACCGATATCCACGAGAACATCGAGCCGATCGACCTCAACCTGGTGCTCGAGCACCTTGCCGATCCCTACCTGGGCGGCGGTCGCCTGACCCTCGAGGGTCGTGCGCAGGCGCCGTATTCGGGCAAGCCGCTGGCGCTGCGGCGCTGCATCGGTAACCTGATCGACAATGCGATCAAGTATGGCGAGCGGGCGCACCTGCGCATTCTCGACAGCGCCAGCGGTTTCGTCCTGCAGGTCGATGACCAGGGTCCCGGTGTGCCCCAGCAGCGCCTGGAGCAGGTATTCGAGCCGCACTTTCGCCTGGCGGGCCAGCAACAGGGCTACGGCCTTGGCCTGGGTATCGCCCGCAACATCGCCCATAGCCACGGCGGCGAGGTCAGTCTGCTCAACCTGCGCCAGGGCGGCCTGCGGGTGACCTTGAGCCTGCCCCGTCCCGCTGACTGAGCGGCGAATGTCACAAGATGGTGACATTCGCGCGTCCTTTCGTTACCCGCCAGCCAATGCCGGCTGGTTAGACTCCGGTGCAAGCGCAAGCACCCATGACTTGTTCTGCATAACAACAAGAAAAGGTTTCCCACGATGAATGCGATCAATCGTCTCGCCGCTGTCATTTCCTTCGCCTCCTTGTTGCCCCTGAGCGCCGTCGCCGCCGATAACGGCACGGTCGAAGTGCTGCACTGGTGGACCTCGGGGGGTGAAGCGGCGGCGGTCAAGACCCTCAAGGCCCAGGTCGAGAAGGACGGCTTCACCTGGAAGGACAACGCCGTGGCCGGCGGCGGTGGTGCTGCCGCCATGACCGTGCTCAAGAGCCGCGCGGTTGCCGGCAATCCACCGGCAGCGGCTCAGATCAAGGGCCCGGACATCCAGGAATGGGGCGCCCTGGGCTTGCTCGCCGAGCTGGACGAGGTGTCCACCGCCAACCGGTGGGACACCCTGTTGCCGGCCAAGGTCGCCCAGATCATGAAGTATGACGATCACTACGTGGCCGTGCCGGTGAACATCCACCGGGTCAACTGGCTGTGGATCAATCCGCAGGTCTTCGAACAGGCCGGGGCCAAGGTGCCGACCACCCTCGACGAACTCTTCATCGCCGCCGACCAGCTCAAGGCCGCCGGCTTCCAGCCCCTGGCCCACGGTGGCCAGCCTTGGCAGGACAGCACTGTGTTCGAGAGCCTGGTGCTGAGCCTGCTGGGGCCCAAGGGATATCACGCCGCCTTCGTCGAGCTGGACGAGAAGACCCTGACCGGCGAGCCGATGATTGGAGTCTTCAAGACCCTGCAACGCCTGGGCACCTACATGGACCCCAACCGCGCCGGGCGTGACTGGAACATCGCCGCGGCCGAAGTGATCAACGGCAAGGCCGGCATGCAGATCATGGGCGACTGGGCCAAGAGCGAGTGGACGGCTGCCAGCAAGGTGGCCGGCACCGACTACCAGTGCGTGCCGTTTCCCGGCACCCAGGGCAGTTTCACCTACAACATCGATTCGCTGGCCATGTTCAAGCTGAAGAACCAGAACGACATCAAGGCCCAGAACGACCTGGCCAAGGTCGCCCTGGAGCCGCAGTTCCAGACCGTCTTCAACCAGAACAAGGGCTCGCTGCCGGTGCGCCAGGACATGGACATGAGCGCCTTCGACGCCTGCACCCAGCAGTCGGCCAAGGACTTCCGGCAAGCCGAGCAGGGTGATGGCCTGCAGCCGAGCATGGCGCACAACATGGCGTCCTCGTTGGCCGTGCAGGGGGCCATTTTCGATGTGGTCAGCAACTTCCTCAACGACCCGAACGCCGACCCGGACAAGGCGGTCAAGCAGCTGAACTCGGCGATCAAGTCGGCGAAATAAGCGCGCCAGGCATCTGACTTGCGGCGCTCCTTCGCTGGCAAGTCAGTTTCCACACAGACCGTGTGCGCTTGCCAGTGAAGGACAGCGCCGCCGCACCTGAGATCACGACACATGACCACTATCACCGCACCCCTGCGGGCCTCGCCCCTGGACGCCCTGCAACGCTGGCTGCCGAAACTGGTACTGGCACCGAGCATGCTGATCGTCCTGGTGGGCTTCTATGGCTACATCCTCTGGACCTTCGTGCTGTCGTTCACCAACTCAAGCTTCATGCCCAGCTACAAGTGGGTCGGCCTGACCCAGTACCTCAAGCTGATGGACAACGACCGCTGGTGGGTCGCGAGCAAGAACTTGCTGCTCTTCGGTGGCTTGTTCATTGGCATCAGCCTGGTGATCGGGGTGCTGCTGGCGGTGCTGTTGGACCAGCGGATCCGCCGCGAAGGCTTCATCCGCACCGTCTACCTGTATCCCATGGCGTTGTCGATGATCGTCACCGGCACCGCCTGGAAATGGCTGCTCAACCCTGGCCTGGGGCTGGACAAGCTCTTGCGCGACTGGGGCTGGGAGGGCTTTCGCTTCGATTGGCTGGTCGACCCTGACCGGGTGGTCTACTGCCTGGTGATCGCCGCCGTCTGGCAGGCGTCGGGCTTCGTCATGGCGCTGTTCCTCGCCGGCCTGCGCGGGGTCGACCCGTCCATCGTGCGGGCGGCGCAGGTCGATGGCGCGAGCCTGCCGCGCATCTACCTGCGCATCGTCCTGCCGAGCCTGCGCCCGGTGTTCTTCAGCGCGCTGATGATCCTCGCCCACATCGCCATCAAGAGTTTCGACCTGGTCGCGGCGATGACCGCCGGCGGTCCCGGCTACGCCTCGGACCTGCCCGCGATGTTCATGTACTCCTTCACCTTCAGCCGTGGGCAGATGGGCATGGGCTCGGCCAGCGCCATCCTGATGCTCGGTGCGATCCTGGCAATCCTGGTGCCCTACCTGTATTCGGAACTGAGGAACAAGCGTCATGACTAGTGCTCGCTGGTTTTCCCCCGCCCGTCTGGCCATCCATGGCACCTTGCTGCTGGCCTGCGCGCTGTACCTGATCCCGTTGATCGTGATGCTGCTGACCAGCTTCAAGTCGCCCGAGGACATCCGCGCCGGCAACCTGCTGAGCTGGCCCGAGCTGTTCACCGGCATCGGCTGGATCAAGGCGTGGGACGCGGTCGGCGGCTACTTCTGGAACTCGGTGAAGATCACCGTGCCGGCCGTGCTGATCTCGACCCTGCTTGGCGCGCTCAATGGCTACGTGCTGTCGATGTGGCGCTTTCGCGGTTCACAGCTGTTCTTCGGCCTGCTGCTGTTCGGCTGCTTCCTGCCATTCCAGACGGTGCTTCTACCCGCATCCTTCACCCTCGGCAAGCTGGGCCTGGCCAGCACCACCACCGGGCTGGTGCTGATCCACGTGGTCTACGGGCTGGCCTTCACCACGCTGTTCTTTCGCAACTACTACTGCAGCGTGCCCGAGGCCTTGGTGCGGGCGGCGCGGCTGGATGGGGCCGGGTTCTTCACCCTCTTCGGCAGGATCCTGCTGCCGATGTCGGTGCCGATCATCATGGTCTGCCTGATCTGGCAGTTCACCCAGATCTGGAACGATTTTCTCTTCGGCGTGGTGTTCGCCAGCGGCGACGCCCAGCCGATCACCGTGGCCTTGAACAACCTGGTCAACACCAGCACCGGGGTCAAGGAATACAACGTCGACATGGCAGCGGCAATGATCGCCGGGTTACCGACCCTGCTGGTCTATGTCGTGGCTGGCAAATATTTCTTGCGCGGCCTCACCGCCGGCGCGGTCAAGGGGTAGGACACATGGCACGTCTTCAACTTCGCAACGTCAACAAGACCTATGGCAGCGGCCTGCCGGACACCCTCAAGGCTATCGACCTGGCCATCGATTCCGGCGAGTTCCTGATCCTCGTCGGCCCTTCCGGCTGCGGCAAGTCGACCCTGATGAACTGCATCGCCGGCCTTGAGCAGATCAGCGGCGGGGAGATCCTGGTGGATGACGCCGACATCAGCGGCATGAGTCCCAAGGACCGCGATATTGCCATGGTCTTCCAGTCGTACGCGCTGTACCCGACCATGAGCGTGCGCGACAACATCGCCTTCGGCCTGAAGATCCGCAAGATGCCCCAGGCGGCCATCGACGAGGAGGTAGCGCGGGTAGCCAAGCTGCTGCAGATCGAACACCTGTTGGCGCGCAAGCCGGGCCAACTCTCCGGTGGCCAGCAGCAGCGCGTGGCCATGGGCCGGGCACTGGCGCGGCGGCCGAAGATCTACCTGTTCGACGAACCGCTATCGAACCTGGACGCCAAGCTGCGGGTCGAGATGCGCACCGAGATCAAGCTGATGCACCAGCGCCTGAAGACCACCACCGTGTATGTCACCCACGACCAGATCGAGGCCATGACCCTGGGCGACAAGGTGGCGGTGATGAAGGACGGGGTGATCCAGCAGTTCGGCACGCCGCAGCAGATCTACAACGATCCGGCGAACCTGTTCGTTGCAAGCTTCATCGGCTCGCCGCCGATGAACTTCATCCCAGTGCGCCTCGCCCGCGAGGACGGGCGCCTGCTGGCGCTGCTCGACAGTGGCCAGGCGCGCTGCGAGTTGCCATTGGAGGGCGGCAGCGCCGAGCTTGAGTCGCGGGAGGTGATTTTGGGTATTCGCCCGGAACAGATCGGCCTGGCGACGGGCGAGGGCAATGGCCTGCCGAGCCTGCGCGCCGAGGTGCAGATCACCGAGCCCACCGGCCCGGACTTGCTGGTGTTCGTCACCCTCAACCAGACCAAGGTGTGTTGCCGCCTGGCGCCGGATGTCAGCTGCCGGATCGGCGACACCTTGACCCTGCAGTTCGACCCGGCGCGGGTCCTGCTGTTCGACGCGGCCAGTGGCGAGCGCCTGGATGCGCATGCCCGGACGCATGACGCCAGGGACAACGTAGCGTTGTTCAAGGGCCGCTGAACCCGTGTAGATCGTCTAAACCATCAAGAACAATAAATCGAGGACACTAAGGATGGAGCATCGCAAAAGCATCAGGTCGCTGGGATCGTTGACCCTGCTCGCGGCACTGGGCGTCAGTGGCGCCACGCAGGCGGCAGCGGCCTTTTCGCCGGAGTCCAAATGGATGAGTGGCGACTGGGGCGGCACCCGCACCGAGCTGCTGGACCAAGGCTACGACTTCACCCTGGACTACGTGGGGGAAGTGGCTGGCAACCTCAACGGCGGTTACAACGACGACAAGACGGCGCGCTACAGCGACCAGTTTGCCTTGGGCATGCAGCTGGACCTGGAGAAGATCCTCGGCTGGCGCGATACCGAATTCAAGCTGGGGATCACCGAGCGTAGCGGGCGCAACCTGTCCAACGACCGCATCAGCGACCCGCGTGCCGGACAGTTCAGCTCGGTGCAGGAGGTCTGGGGACGCGGCCAGACCTGGCGGCTGACGCAGCTGTGGATCAAGCAGAAGTACTTCGACGGCGCGCTGGATGTGAAATTCGGCCGCTTCGGCGAAGGCGAGGAGTTCAATACCTTCCCCTGCGACTTCCAGAACCTGGCCTTCTGCGGCTCCCAAGTGGGCAACTGGGTCGGCGGTATCTGGTACAACTGGCCGGTGAGCCAGTGGGCGCTGCGGGTCAGGTACAACATCACCCCGGAGTTCTTCGTCCAGGCCGGGGCCTTCGAGCAGAATCCCTCGAACCTGGAAACCGGCAACGGCTTCAAGCTCAGCGGCAGCGGCACCCAGGGCGCGATCCTGCCGGTGGAGATGGTCTGGTCGCCACGGCTCCATGGCCTGCCTGGGGTGTACCGCCTGGGCTACTACTACAGCACCGCCAAGGCCGATGATGTCTACGATGACGTCGATGGCCAACCCCAGGGGCTCACCGGCAACGCCTTCAAGTCCCACTCCAGCAAGCATGGCTGGTGGGCAGTGGCGCAGCAGCAGGTCACGGCGCACGACGGCGATGCCAATCGCGGCCTGAGCCTGTTCGCCAACTTCACCGTGCACGACAAGGCCACTAATGTCGTCGACAACTACCAGCAGCTTGGCCTGGTCTACACCGGTGCCTTCGATGCCCGCCCCAAGGATGACATCGGTTTTGGCATCGCCCGCATTCACGTCAACGATGACGTGAAGAAGCGCGCCGAGCTGCTCAACGCCCAGAGCGGCATCGATGATTACGACAACCCAGGCTTCGTGCCGCTGCAGCGGACCGAATACAACGCCGAGCTCTACTACGGCTTCCACATCACCCACTGGCTGACCGTGCGGCCCAACCTGCAGTACATCAAGCGTCCTGGTGGCGTGGACCAGGTCGACAACGCGCTGGTCGCGGGCTTGAAGATTCAGTCGTCGTTCTGAGGGAATATGTTGTAAATTTACGCAATTCTGCGGCCGCGCTGCGGCCGATCGCGAAACGCTAACCACTGATTTAGCTGAACCTGTGGGAGATCGCCCAGCCCCTTGGGCTGCGCTGACGCGCAGAGAACAAGGCCTGCAAGCGCGGCGGCACCACCCTGTAGGAGCGCGCCTTGCGGCGCGATCGGCTGCGCAGCGGCCGCAAAACCTGCAATCGCGATGTGTCAGAAACATGGGGTGGCTGATTCTACGACCGCTGCGCGGCCGATCGCGCGGTCCGGCGTCCCGGCGCAAGGCACGCTCCCACATTAGGGTGGTGCCGCCGCGCTTGCAGGCCTTGTTCTCTGCGCGTCAGCGCAGCACAGGGGGCTGGGCGATCTCCTACAAAGATCCAATTGGCCTTATGAGCGGGCTTGCCCGCGACAGGGCCCTAACTGAACAAGAAGAGTTTCGCACCATGTCCGAACATCCGCTTCATCGCTTCTTCACCCCGCAGCGGCCGCGGCCGACCTTCGAGTGGGAGCGTTACCAGCAGCGTGATGTGCTGATCATCGATCACCCCCGTTGCCAGGCGGTGTTCAGCCGTCAGGGCGCGCAGTTGCTGCATTTCCAGCCGCAGGGCGAGCGCCCCTGGCTGTGGTGTGCCGAGCAGTGGCCGCAGGTTGGCGCGATTCGCGGTGGAGTCCCGGTGTGCTGGCCCTGGTACGGTCGCCATCCCAGCGAAGACCTGTGGCCGGCCCACGGCTGGGCCCGGCTGCTGGACTGGAAGCTGGTCGACAGCCGTGAAGACGAGGAGGGCGTGACCCTCAAATGGCGCCTGCAACTGTGCGACTGGCAGGTCGACCTGCATGCCCGGCTGGGCCAGCGCATGGAACTGCGCCTGAGCACCGAGCACCAGGACAGCGAACCTTGCCAGTTGAGTCATGCGCTGCTGGCCTACTGGCGTATCAGTGACGTGTCCGAGATAGCGCTATCTGGGCTCGAGAACATTGAGGGTTACGACCGTCTCAATCGCCAGGCCTGTCGCCAGACGGAGGCCTTGAAGCTCAAGGGTGGCTGCCAGCGGGTGTACCCGGGGACAGGCACGGTGCAGTTGCAGGATCCGGCCTGGCAGCGTGAACTGTGCATCGATACCGGTGACAGCGATGACACCGTGGTCTGGCACCCCGGCAGCCGACCGTTGATGGGGGTGAGCGGCCGCGAGACCCACGGCTTCGTCTGTGTCGAGGCCGCCAGTGGCTGCGATGACGGCCTGAGCCTGGCACCCGGCGAGCGGGCGCACCTGCGCCTGCAGGCGCACCGGCTCAGTTGAGTTCGTCGTCGATCGGGTAGCGGCTGGCGTTGAGGCTTTCCTTGATCTTGCGCAGGTGCGGCTGGAAGTCCACGCCCCGGCGCAGGGTCATACCGGTGGCGAGCACGTCCAGTACCGTCAGCTGGATGATCCGCGAGGTCATCGGCATGTAGATGTCGGTGTCTTCCGGCAGCGGGATATGCAGGCTGAGGCTGCAGGCCTTGGCCAGCGGCGAGCCAGCGGCCGTCAGGCCGAGCACCGAGGCGCCGTTGTCGCGAGCAACGCGGGCCACTTCCACCAGTTCGCGGGTGCGGCCGGTGTAGGAAATGATCACGAAAAGGTCGCCGGTGTGCGCCACCGAGGCCAGCATGCGCTGCATCAGCACGTCGGCATGGGCCGACACCGCCAGGTTGAAGCGGAAGAACTTGTGCTGCGCGTCCAGCGCCACCGGCGCCGAGGCGCCGAGGCCAAAGAAGTGGATCTGCCGGGCCTGGATCAGCAGGTCGACGGCGCGGCTGACCTGCTGCGGGTCAAGCTGCTGGCAGGCGCTGTCGAGCGAAGCGATGGCGCTGCCGAAGATCTTCTGCGTATAGGACGCTGGATCGTCATCGGCTTCCACCGCCCGGCTGACGTAGGCGGCGCCGCTGGCCAGGCTCTGCGCCAGCTGCAGCTTGAGTTCGGGATAGCCACTGACGCCGAACGAGCGGCAGAAGCGGTTGACGGTCGGCTCGCTGACCTTGGCGGCCTGGGCCAAGGCTGCGATGCTGAAGCGGGTCGCTTGTTGCGGGTTGAGCAGGATGACTTCGGCGACTTTGCGTTCGGCCTTGTTCAGCTCGTCGAGGCGTCCCTGGATCTGTTCCAGGAGGTTTCGCACGCGGTCCATGGGTTGTCCTTGGGTCGATGAGGCAGCCGGCTGCCTTGAACAGCGGGCTTTTTTGCAGGGTGGCCTATCGTACTGGTGGTGTCGATGGCACACCACTGATATCGCTATCATCCTTAATGTTGTGGTTTTTACTACATTATCCCTTGAAAACTGGGATTGAAAACGGTATTTCTAGTTCAACTTTATAAAAGAACCAACATCATGGCTGCGATCAGCGTTGAACCTTGCACCTTTGCCTTGTTTGGCGCCTTGGGCGACCTGGCCTTGCGCAAGCTGTTTCCTGCTCTCTACCAACTGGACCGTGCCGGGCTGCTGCACCCAGGCACTCGCCTTCTGGCCCTGGCCCGTGAAGCCGGCAGCCCCGAGGCCCACTTGGCGGATATCGAGGCGCACCTGCGCAGGCATGTGCCGGCCGCCGACCTCGAGGACCCGGCGCTGGGCCGCTTCCTCGAGCGCCTGAGCTACCTGCACGTGGATTTCCTGCAGGTCGAGGGTTACCAGGTACTGGCCGAGCAGGTTACCGGCGGACTCCCGCTGATCGCCTATTTTGCTACCGCGGCGGCGGTGTACGGGGCGATCTGCGAGAACCTCGACAAGGTCGGCCTGGTCGCCGGTACTCGGGTGGTCCTGGAAAAACCCATTGGCCACGACCTGGAGTCGTCGCGCCGGGTCAACGATGCCGTGGCGCGTTTTTTCCCGGAGAACCGCGTCTATCGCATCGACCATTACCTGGGCAAGGAGACGGTGCAGAACCTGATCGCCCTGCGCTTTGCCAACAGTCTGTTCGAAACCCAGTGGAACCAGAACTCGATCTCCCATGTGGAAATCACCGTGGCCGAGAAGGTCGGCATCGAGGGGCGCTGGGGTTACTTCGACAAGGCTGGGCAGTTGCGCGACATGATCCAGAACCACCTGCTGCAGTTGCTCTGCCTGATTGCCATGGACCCGCCGGCCGACCTTTCCGCCGACAGCATCCGCGACGAGAAGGTCAAGGTGCTCAAGGCCCTGGCGCCGATCACCGGCGAAGGCCTGAGCACGCGTGTGGTGCGCGGCCAGTACATCGCCGGCTACAGCGAGGGCCAACCGGTGCCGGGCTACTTGGAAGAGGACAACGCCAACGCCCAGAGCGACACCGAGACCTTCGTCGCCCTGCGCGCCGATATCCGCAACTGGCGCTGGGCCGGCGTGCCGTTCTACCTGCGCACTGGCAAGCGCATGCCGCAGAAACTGTCGCAGATCGTCATTCACTTCAAGGAACCGCCCCATTACATCTTCGCCCCGGAACAGCGTTTGCAGATCGGCAACAAGCTGATCATCCGCCTGCAACCGGACGAAGGCATTTCCTTGCGGGTGATGACCAAGGAACAAGGGCTGGACAAGGGCATGCAATTGCGCAGCGGGCCTTTGCAGCTGAATTTCTCGGACACCTGGCGCAGTGCGCGGATTCCGGATGCCTACGAGCGCTTGCTGCTGGAAGTGATGCGCGGCAACCAGAACCTGTTCGTGCGCAAGGATGAAATCGAATATGCATGGAAATGGTGCGATCAACTGATCGCTGGCTGGAATAGCGCTGGCGATGCCCCCAAGCCCTACGCGGCGGGTTCCTGGGGGCCGATGAGCTCGATTGCACTGATCACCCGCGACGGGAGGGCGTGGTATGGCGATATCTGAACTGCAACTACCAGGCACGGTGAACGTGCACGAGCTGGACAACCCGGCGCTGCTCGCCGACACCCTGGCCCGAGACGTGGCCGAGCGCCTGCGCCAGGCCATCGCCGACAAGGGCGTGGCCACCGTGGTGTTGTCGGGTGGGCGTAGCCCGATCCTGTTTCTCGAACAACTGGCGCGCCAGGCGCTCGACTGGTCGAAGGTGGTGGTCAGCCTGGCCGATGAGCGCTGGGTACCGACCGAGCACGCCGACAGCAATGCCGGCCTGCTACAGCGGCACCTGTTGGTCGGCGCGGCGGCTCAAGCGCGCTTCATCGGCCTGTACCGCGCCAGCGCCAGCCTCGAATCGGCAGCCGACGAGGCTGATCAGGCCCTGGCCGAGCTGCCGGCGATCGATGTACTGGTATTGGGCATGGGGGATGACGGGCACACCGCTTCGCTGTTCCCAGCCAGCCCGTACCTGCGCGAGGGCCTGGCCAAGGGCAGCGCGCGCCGCTGCCTGCCGATGCTGGCGCCGAGCGTGCCACACCAGCGCCTGAGCATGACCCGCGCCTTGTTGGCCAGTGCCGCGTTCATCGCGCTGTCTGTGCAAGGCCAGAACAAACTCGATACCCTGCGCGCCGCGCTGGCGGCCGATGACCCGACCGAAATGCCAATTCGTGCCTTTCTTCAAGACCCCCTGGACATTTACTGGTGCCCATGAGCCAAGGATCCGCTGTCATGACCACGCTTGAACGCCCACAGCCGCTGTTTACAATGGCCGAAAAAATCGCCCGGATCGACGCGATCTGCGGCCAGGCGCGCATCCTGCCGGTGATCACCATCGCCCGCGAGGACGACATCCTGCCGCTGGCCGATGCCCTGGCCGCCGGGGGCATACGCACCCTCGAAGTCACCCTGCGCTCCGAGCATGGCCTCAAGGCTATCCAAGTCTTGCGCGAGCAACGGCCGGAACTGTGCGTCGGTGCCGGCACCGTGCTCGACCGCACGATGTTTGCCGCGGTCCAGGCCGCTGGCGCGCAGTTCGTGGTTACCCCGGGCATTACCCAGGACATCCTCGAAGCAGGCGTGGACAGTGATATTCCCCTGTTGCCAGGGATCAGCACACCCTCCGAGATCATGATGGGCTACGCCCTCGGGTATCGCCGCTTCAAGCTGTTCCCCGCCGAGATCAGCGGCGGCGTGGCCGCGATCAAAGCCTTCGCCGGGCCTTTTGGGGAGGTCCGTTTCTGCCCCACTGGCGGTGTGAATCCTGGCAATGTGCGCAACTACATGGCCCTTTCGAACGTGATGTGCGTGGGCGGGACCTGGATGCTCGACAGCGGCTGGATCAAGAACCGCGACTGGGCGCGGATCGAGGCTTGCAGCGCGGAGGCGCTGGCGTTGCTGGACTGAGGGGTTAGTCGACTAGCGGGTGCATGCTTCATTCTCAAGCCATGTCCCCACCAGCCCCAAAAAAAAAGCCCGTATCCAAAGATACGGGCTTTTTTGTCTCACGTACCGGATCAGGCCGCTTTCGCTTCCTGCTGGCTCAATGAGCGATTCAGTGCGCTGAACAGGGCCTTGAAGCTGGCGGTGGTGATGTTTTCATCGATACCCACGCCATGCACTGGACGTCCGCCGGCCACGCGCAGCTCGATGTAGGCCGCCGCCTTGGCGTTGGTCCCGGCACCGATGGCGTGCTCGTTGTAGTCCATGATCTCGACCGCAACCGGCAAGCCGGCGACCAGCGCTTCCAGGGCGCCATTGCCCTTGCCGCGCCAGTGCAGGGTCGTCTCGCCTTCGCCAGAGACTTCCACTTCCACGGCGCTGTGGCCGTTCTCTTCCTGCAAACGGTGGCTGACCAGCGCATACGGGGCATTGGCCTGCAGGTATTCGCGGTGCAACAGGCTGTAGATCTGCTGGGCTGTCATTTCCAGGCCCAGGCGGTCGGTTTCACCCTGAACCACCTGGCTGAACTCGATCTGCATGCGACGTGGCAGGCTGATGCCGTACTCCTGCTCGAGCAAGTAGGTGATGCCGCCTTTGCCGGACTGGCTGTTGACGCGGATCACCGCCTCGTAGCTGCGGCCGATGTCGGCCGGGTCGATCGGCAGGTACGGCACCTCCCAGAGGGTGTCTTCCTTCTGCTGGCTGAAGCCCTTGCGGATGGCGTCCTGGTGGGAGCCGGAGAAGGCAGTGTGGACCAGGTCGCCGACATACGGATGACGTGGATGCACCGGCAGCTGGTTGCACTCTTCGACGACTTTGCGTACGCCGTCGATGTCGGAAAAGTCCAGCTTGGGGTCGACGCCCTGGGTGTACAGGTTCAGTGCCAGGGTCACCAGGTCGACGTTGCCGGTACGCTCGCCGTTGCCGAACAGGCAGCCTTCGGCGCGGTCGGCACCGGCCATCAGGCCCAGCTCGGTGGCGGCAATACCGGTGCCACGGTCGTTGTGGGTGTGCAAGCTGATGATCACGCTGTCACGGCGGTTGACGTTGCGGCAGAACCATTCGATCTGGTCAGCGTAGATGTTGGGCGTCGCCACTTCGACGGTGGCCGGCAGGTTAAGGATGATCTTGTTCTGCGGGGTCGGATTCCACACCTCGATCACCGCGTCGCAGACTTCCTTGGCGAACTCGAGCTCCGTGGCGCTGAAAGTCTCGGGCGAGTACTGGAAGGTCCACTGGGTTTCTGGCTGCTGCGCGGCGTATTTGACGAACAGCTTGGCCGCGTTCACCGCGATGTCCTTCACGCCTTGCTTGTCCTGGTTGAAGACGATGCGGCGGAACGACGGGCAAGTCGCGTTGTACAGGTGGACAATGGCCTTCTTGGCGCCACGCAGGGACTCGAAGGTCCGGGCGATCAAGTCTTCACGGGCCTGGGTGAGCACCTGGATGGTGGTGTCGTCCGGGATATGGCCGTCTTCGATCAGGCTGCGCACGAAGTCGAAGTCGGTCTGCGAGGCAGACGGGAACGACGCTTCGATTTCCTTCACGCCCACCTGCACCAGGGTCTGCCAGAAGCGCAGCTTCTTCGCCGCGTCCATCGGTTCGATCAGCGACTGGTTACCGTCACGCAGGTCGGAGCTGCACCAGATCGGCGCCTGGGTGATGGTCTTCGAAGGCCAGGTGCGATCAGGCAGGTCGATGGTCGGGAACGCGCGGTATTTCTTCGAAGGGTCTTTGAGCATGGTCATGGAAGCAATCCTTGAGTGTGCGGCCGTGATCGGGCCTGCCATACGAAAACGAGATGAAAAGGCGAGGCGACGCGATTCACCCTGGTAGTCGTGCACTGACCAGGCAGAGGCTGCGGTGTTGACGGAGCAGGATGAGGGTTGTGGAGGTATTCATGCCTCAACCCTAACCAGTGGGGTGAAGGATGGCAAGGCTTGAAAAAAAATTGAGATAAATGCTTAAAAAACCCACCTATTCCAGATTGAGTTGCTTGTTTTTGGTATAAAGTTTGAATCTATTGCGATAGATTTCAGAATGGCGCAAGGCGGGAATTGAGCATGGTCCGCTTCGCGGGCAAGCCCGCTCCCATGGCCCCGGCGGTGCCATTCAGAGCGCAGCCGAGCCTGCGGGAGCGCCGAGCTGCGCTCTCACAGGGACCGAGTCGATCATACTATCTGCGGTATGCAGGGTCTTGTGCGGGCTTGCCCGCGAAAAGGGCGACGCGGTGTCAGGGTTGGAACGCACCGATGAAGATCGCCGGATCAACGCGCGCGTCATTGAGGCTGACGTTCCAGTGCATGTGCGGACCGGTCGCCCGGCCTGTGGCACCGACTCGGCCGACCACCTCGCCACGGCGCAGTGCCTGACCAGGTTTCACATCAATCTTCGACATATGGCAGAACATGCTGATGAAGCCTTGCCCATGGTCGACGAACACAGTCTGGCCATTGAAAAAGTAATCCCCGACCAGAATCACCGTGCCGTTGGCCGGCGTCTTGATCGGCGTACCGGCCGGCACGGCAAAGTCCAGGCCGGCATGGGGGTTGCGCTCTTCGCCATTGAAGAAGCGGCGCACGCCGAACTTGCTCGACAGCGGGCCGCTGACTGGTTTATCGAGCATCAGGTTGCTCGGCAGGGTCGGGCTGAAGCTGCGGTAGGCCTTGATCTGCTCGGCCAGCTCGCGGTCGATGCGCTTGAGGTCGGCAGGGTCGGGATTGACCTGGCGCTTGTTCTTCAAGGTGATGTGCTGTTCGGGGTACTTCTTGCTGCTCACGTTGAAACTCAGGGTGCGCGTGCCTTCGGACAGGCTGGCCACGCCAGGCTTCTGGGTCAGCGGCAGGCCAACGATGGCCAGCCAGTTGTCCTGCTCCTTGACCACCAGTACCGGCTTGCCGTCGAAGCGGGCACTGGGCGCCTGGGCGGCAGGGCCGAGGTCGACCACGGCGACGCCGCCAGGCACCGGCTTGTTCAGTTGCCGGGTGATGTAGCTGGCCTGGGCGCTGGTGCCGAGCAGCAGCAGGGACAGGGCGATAACGGGGGCGAGCAGACGACGCATGCTTTCAGTCCAGTAGGGAAAGGGTGACCGGGGTCTGGTAGTTGTCTTCGACACGGACCTGCAGCTCGCCTTCGTTCAGGCGTGCGGTCAGGCGCTGGCCGTTGCGGGTCTGGGCGGCGCTGCGGATGGCCTGGCCACGGTCATCGAGCAGGATGCTGTAGCCACGGGCGAGGGTGGCCAGCGGGCTGACCACCTGCAAGGTCTGCAACTGCGCCTGGAAGCGCTGACGGCGATCCTTGAGCACGTCGCGCATGGCCCGCGGCAAACGTTCGGCGAGGCTGTCCAGGCGCTGGCTCAACAGCTTCAACGCCCGGCCTGGATGCTGGGCCGTCAGGCGTGTATCCAGGCGGGCAAGGCGCTCGTGGCGCTGGTTCATCTGCAGCATGAAGGCGCGGCGCAAGCGCATGTCCAGGTCGTCCAGGCGCTGGGCCTGCTGGCGCAAGCGCTCGCCGGGGTGACGCAGGCGGCGCGCCAGGCCATCCAGGCGCAGGCGATCATGGGCCAGACGGTTTTGCATGCGCAGCAGCAAGCGGCGTTGCAGGCCTTCAAGACGCTGTTGCAGGCCGCTGCTGTCCGGCGCCAGCAGCTCGGCGGCGGCCGAAGGGGTAGGCGCGCGGACATCGGCGACGAAGTCACTGATCGACACGTCGGTTTCATGGCCTACGGCGCTGACGATGGGCGTGACGCAGTCGGCCACGGCCCGCGCCACGGCCTCCTCGTTGAAGCACCAGAGGTCTTCCAGCGAGCCGCCGCCACGGGCCAGGATCAGCGCGTCGAAACCGCGGTTGTCGGCCAGGCGCAGGGCGCGGACGATCTGCCCGATGGCCTCGCGGCCTTGCACGGCGGTCGGGATCAGGTTCAGCTCGACCTGCGGCGCACGGCGACGGAACACGCTGATGATGTCGCGGATCACCGCGCCGGTGGGCGAGGTGATGATGCCAATGCGCTGCGGGTGCGCCGGCAGCGGGCGCTTGCGCTCGGTGCTGAACAAGCCTTCGGCGCTCAACTTTTCCTTGAGCGCCTCGAACGCCAGGCGCAGGGCGCCGTCACCAGCCGGCTCCAGCGTGTCGAGGATCAGTTGATAGTCGCCACGGCCCTCGAACAACGAGACCTTGCCGCGCACCCTCACCGCCAACCCGTCGCGCAAGGCCTGACGGACACGCGTGGCATTCTGCCGGAACAGCGCGCAGCGCACCTGGGCGCCGCTGTCCTTGAGGGTGAAATAGATATGGCCGGAGGCCGGGCGGGCGAGGTTGGATATCTCGCCTTCGACCCAGACGCTGCGGAACACATCCTCGAGCAGCACGCGGGCGCGGCCGTTGAGCTGGCTGACGGTGAGGACCTCGCGGTCCAGGCCGAGTCGTTCGAAGGGGTCTCTGATCATGGGGTGCATGATAGAGCAAACCTGCAATCAGTACACGGGCAAGACCCAAGGGCAGGTTAGTACAGTCCCGCATCGGTGTCTCTAAGGTCTGTAGCGCGTGTGAGAATGTCAGAGGGGGCTATCGCAGGCATTAATGCTGGCTTGAGCAGGCTCAATAATTCTTGGTAATAAACTTGCCGCTGGCGGAACACTACTGTACGCGGTATTGGAGTGGGTGTTTTTAACGATTGCGCAGCATGAATGTCGAGAGCTTTAAATTCTTTGAAGGCCATGCTGGGGTTATAGCGGGTTACATTATTAATAGTGGCACCCGCAGGTCGGTTTACTGTTGCAATGGTGTCCAGTTGACTTTTGTATGGCGTCGTACTGGATGTCTGCGCATGTCCAAGGATAATTAAACCCGTATTCTCGGAGGCTCTAAGAAGCGCCGAGGAAGATGTACCGCGTGTCATGGCAAAGGTGGGTTTATAAATGTTTGTCGAGTAGGGCTTTTTTGGGGGAGTTCGTACGGGTAACGAGAATACGTTGGAAGTTACAAATAGGTGACCTGAGGGGTCCGACAAATTAACAGGGTCTCCACCGCAGTAGGCATAAGCATTAGCTCCACCTGCCCCGAAGGGGCTCCAGCTATCGGGCGAGTGAAATCGCATCAAGGCAGGGTTGTAAGCGCGGTAGCCTGCGCCCAATAGATAGCCATCGGTCCCCTGGTCTCGGTACTCCCCGTTGAAGCCTAGCGGTGAAGACAACATAGGCTCGGTACCATAGTGCCCGTAGGCCCCCGTAATTCCGAGGAATGCGTGAACCGCGGCGCGGGTGGACGATCGATTGCTTGAGGTCCGTTGTCAGCAGTGTGGCCGGCTGCTGCGAGTCACATTCGGCCAGGACCTGGTTCGCATTGCGAAAGAAGGTTCGGCTCAGGGAGGGTTGCAGGGACATCTGTACATTCCTGCTCTGGTAAAAGAACCGGACCTGATGGTTTTCCATTGCGTATCTCCTACGGCGGCGGGTATGGCATAAGTGTTCGCCGCGCGCAAAACAGGCGCAACTGGCAGAAGTGATAGGTGGAACGCGCGTGAGCGAGCGTCGTATCAGCCTTGCAATGCACTGGCCAGGCCGGCTGACAGACCTTCATCTGGTCTGTAAGCCAAGGTCACTGTACTCAGGCATCCCTCGTCAGCGAAAGGGATGAAGCGCACCGACGAAGGTGCTATTTCCCGCATACATTCGGGCAATAACGCCACGCCAAGCCCGGCTTGCACCAAATGCAGCTGAGTGGTTTTGCGCGACACCGCTTGGGCTGCGCGGGGGAAGAATCCTGCGTTCATGCACAGCGACGCTGCCAAGTAACTCAGGCCACCACGCTGGTGGTGCGGGATGGACACGAACGCCTCATCACGCAACTGCTCAAGCCGCACTGACGCTTGGTTTGCCAGGGGATGATTTTCAGCCACCGCCAGCAGCAGTGGTTCGCTGAACAATGGCTGCAGCACAACGGCTGGGCGCTGGCGCAGAACGGGCAGGCGCAGCAGGCCGGCATCGAGCCGACCCTCGGCGATATCCTCCAGTTGCGCCTCCGACGACTGCTGTGCGATTTCCATGGACACTGCCGGATTGCTCGCCAGGTAGGTTCTGAGCCTGCGCAGCAACACGCCTGTCAACGGTACGGTGCTGGAATGATTCAGCCGCAGGCTGCCACGCAGGCCCTGGCCGACCTCGCGGGCCAGGCGTTCGGCCTTGTCCAGGTCGGCCAGCAGTCGTTGTGCACGTTCCAGGAAAGCCTGACCCGCCGGGGTCAGCCGCGGTTGCCGGGCCGTGCGCTCGAACAGCGCCGTGCCCAGGTGCTGCTCAAGGTCCTTGATCTGCCGGCTCAGCGCCGACTGGGCGATGTACAGCCGCTCTGCCGCGCCGCTGAAGCTGCCGCAGCCGGCGATTTCAACGAAATAGCGTAATTGGCGCGTAGAAGTCATGAGGAGCTATGCCGTTTCGAGATGATTTGAGAGACAAATCCATAATAGTCGGCATGGTTTGCAACTCGCTAACCTTGGCCTGTCTCTTTGCGGATCTGCACCATGCTCCCAACCCTGCTCACCCAACTTCCCTTCACCAGCGTCGATTGGTTGGCCGTTTTGCTCGGTATCGGCGCCGCCTACATCGTCTTCGGCATCGCCGGCTTCGGAACCGCGCTGGTGGCCGGTCCCGTGCTGATCCACTTCATGCCTTTATCGCGGATCATCCCGCTGTTGGTGCTGCTGGATTTCATCGCCGCCTTCGGCAACTGGTTACCAGCGCGCAAGGCAGTGGCTGGCGACGAACTCCTGCGCTTGCTGCCGTGCATGGCGCTGGGCTGCGGCCTGGGCGTGCTGTTTCTGCTGCAACTGAAATCCGACGTGCTGCTGCTGTTGATGGGCGTGTTCGTGACCGGCTATGCCGTCTACAGCTTGGCCGTCAATGTGCGGCCCACCCGACTGGCAGGTATTTGGGCTTTACCGATGGGCACCGTGGGTGGCGTGTTCGGCGCACTGTTCGGCAGCGGTGGCTTCCTGTATGCCATCTACCTGAATGCGCGCCTCACCTCCAAGGAACAGGCCAGGGCAACGCAAGGTGCGTTGATCAGCTGCAGCACCCTGGTCCGGCTCGGGCTGTTCCTGCTGGCCGGGGTGTACGCCGACATCTCCCTGCTGTTGCTTGCGATCTGCCTGTTGCCGGCGATGTTCGCCGGGCTGTGGCTGGGACGCAGGCTGAGCTTGCGGCTTTCGCGGGAATCCTTCGTGCGCCTGGTGACCTGGCTGGTACTGGCTAGCGGCCTGGCACTGATCGGTCGCTACCTGAGTACCTGAGCCAACGGGTAGAATCAGGCTTTACCGCAGTTTTCAGGCCGCTTTCTCCATGAACACCCACAGCATCATCGTCCCCAAGCTCTCCACTGTCCCGGCACACGAGGCGCGCGCGCGGGCCATCCTGCGCTGGCTGGTGCGCGAGAAGATCATCGAGGAGCAGCTCAGTACATGCGGGCGCACCGGCAACCGCATGGCCTACGCACTGAGCGAGGGGGCGCGCAAGGTAGCACTGCACCCGCAGCGGCTACCTTTCGGTGAACCGGTCAATGGCCTGGAGGTGGTGACCAAGCGCTGCATCTTCACCCCCCTCGACGGCTTCCTGGAAGAGGCCGGCTGCCCCGAGTGCCGCCGTGAAGTCGGCGAACCACTGTTCGAAAGCCTGGAAGAATGGATGCCCGGGCAGACCGACAACTTCACCTGCCCGCTGTGCGGTTTCGAGGACGATATCAATGGCTTCCTGTTCCTGCAGCCGTGCGCCTTCTCCAACCTGGGGTTCATTTTCAACAACTGGGGCGATGCTGGCTTTACCCCGGCGTTTCTCGACGCTTTCGCCGACTGGTTGGACCAGCCTGTGGCGGTAGTGCAGGTCAGCGGCAAGCTTTAAGCGACACGCCACCCGAAAAAGCGGATCGTGTACTGATCTGTCTTTTCTTGCAGCTTGCCGCTTGTAACTTAAAGCCGATTTGCATTGAGCGGCGCGCCGCTGATGAGTATAATGGCGCGCTTCCATTTTTCCCGCCCGGGAGCCCCCGCGATGCTGCGTATCAGCCAAGAAGCCCTGACCTTCGACGATATCCTCCTTGTACCTGGTTATTCCGAGGTACTGCCTAATGAAGTCAGTCTCAAGACCCGTTTGACCCGTGGCATCGAACTGAACATTCCTCTGGTTTCCGCCGCAATGGATACCGTGACCGAAGCACGCCTGGCCATCGCAATGGCCCAGGAAGGCGGCATCGGCATCATCCACAAGAACATGACCATCGAGCAGCAGGCCGGCGAAGTCCGCAAGGTCAAGAAGTTCGAGGCTGGCGTGGTCAAGGACCCGATTACCATCGAGGCCGACGCCACCGTCCGCGACCTGTTCGAGCTGACCCGCCTGAACAACATTTCCGGCGTGCCGGTGCTGCACGACGGCGACCTGGTCGGCATCGTGACCTCCCGTGACGTGCGTTTCGAAAGCCGCCTGGACGTCACCGTGCGCGAGGTGATGACCCCCAAGGAACGCCTGGTCACCGTGCGCGAAGGCGCCGACAAGAACGAAGTCCGCGAGCTGCTGCACAAGCATCGCCTGGAAAAAGTGCTGATCGTTGACGAGCAGTTCCACCTCAAGGGCATGATGACCGTCAAGGACATCGAGAAAGCCAAGGCCTACCCGCTGGCCAGCAAGGACGACCAGGGTCGTCTGCGCGTCGGCGCCGCCGTCGGTACCGGCAAGGACACCGGCGAGCGCGTTGCCGCCCTGGTGGCCGCTGGCGTCGACGTGGTGGTGGTGGACACCGCCCACGGTCACTCCAAGGGTGTGATCGACCGCGTACGCTGGGTCAAGCAAACCTATCCGCAGGTCCAGGTCATCGGCGGCAACATCGCCACCGGTGCCGCGGCCAAGGCCCTGGCTGAAGCCGGCGCCGACGCCGTCAAGGTCGGTATCGGCCCTGGCTCGATCTGCACCACCCGCATCGTCGCCGGTGTCGGCGTGCCGCAGATCAGCGCCATCGCCAATGTCGCCGCCGCGCTGGAAGGCACTGACGTTCCGCTGATCGCCGATGGGGGTATCCGCTTCTCCGGTGACCTGTCCAAGGCCATCGTCGCCGGTGCTTCCTGCGTCATGATGGGTTCGATGTTCGCCGGTACCGAAGAGGCCCCGGGTGAAGTCGAACTGTTCCAGGGCCGCTCCTACAAGGCCTACCGTGGCATGGGGTCGCTGGGTGCTATGTCTCAGGCCCAGGGCTCTTCGGACCGCTACTTCCAGGACTCCTCGGCCGGTGCCGAGAAGCTGGTGCCAGAAGGTATCGAAGGCCGCGTCCCGTACAAGGGCGCCCTGGCCGCGATCATTCACCAGCTGATGGGCGGCCTGCGTTCCTCGATGGGTTACACCGGCAGCGCCACCATCGAAGAAATGCGCACCAAGCCCGAGTTCGTGCGTATCACCGGTGCCGGCATGGCCGAGTCCCATGTGCATGATGTGCAGATCACCAAGGAAGCGCCGAACTACCGCGTAGGTTAAGGCTTCCGGCATTACCTTGAAGCGGGGCTGTTGACGACAGCCCCGCGTCGTTTCCGATTTCCACTGACGAGATTGAGTCATGGCCCTCGACATTCACGCTCACCGCATCCTGATCCTCGACTTCGGTTCCCAGTACACCCAGCTGATCGCCCGCCGCGTGCGCGAGATCGGCGTGTACTGCGAGCTGCACCCGTTCGACATGGACGATGAAGCGATCCGCGAATTCAACCCGCGCGGCATCATCCTGGCAGGTGGCCCCGAGTCGGTCCACGAAGCCAACAGCCCGCGCGCGCCGCAGGCGGTATTCGACCTCGGCGTACCGGTGTTTGGCATTTGCTACGGCATGCAGACCATGGCCGAGCAGATGGGCGGCAAGGTCGAAGGTTCCGACCTGCGCGAATTCGGTTACGCCCGCGTCGACGTGGTCGGCAAGAGCCGTCTGCTCGACGGCATCGAAGACCACATCGACGATGACGGCGTGTTCGGCCTGGACGTGTGGATGAGCCACGGTGACAAGGTCACCCAGATGCCGCAAAGCTTCCACGTGCTGGCCAGCACACCGAGCTGCCCGATCGCCGGCATGTTCGACGACGCCCGCGGCTACTACGGCGTGCAGTTCCACCCGGAAGTGACCCACACCAAGCAGGGCGGTCGCATCCTGTCGCGCTTCATCCTCGACATCTGCGGCTGCGAAGCCCTGTGGACCGCCTCGAACATCGTCGAGGACGCCATTGCCCAGGTTCGCGAGCAGGTCGGTTCGGCCAACGTCCTGCTGGGCCTGTCCGGCGGCGTCGACTCCTCCGTGGTCGCGGCCCTGCTGCACCGTGCCATCGGCGACCAGCTGACCTGCGTCTTCGTCGACAACGGCCTGCTGCGCCTGCACGAAGGCGAGCAGGTCATGGCCATGTTCGCCGAGAACATGGGCGTCAAGGTGATCCGCGCCAACGCCGAAGCCCAGTTCCTGGGCAACCTCGAAGGCGAGGCCGACCCCGAGAAGAAGCGCAAGATCATCGGCCGCACCTTCATCGACGTGTTCGATGCCGAGGCCAGCAAGCTGGACAACATCCAGTTCCTTGCCCAGGGCACCATCTACCCGGACGTGATCGAGTCGGCTGGCGCCAAGAGCGGCAAGGCCCACGTGATCAAGTCGCACCACAACGTCGGTGGCCTGCCGGAAGAAATGAACCTCAAGCTGGTCGAGCCGCTGCGCGAGCTGTTCAAGGACGAAGTCCGCAAGATCGGTCTCGAGCTCGGCCTGCCATACGACATGGTCTACCGCCACCCGTTCCCGGGCCCGGGCCTGGGCGTGCGTATCCTCGGCGAAGTGAAGAAGGAGTACGCCGACATCTTGCGCCGTGCCGACCACATCTTCATCGAAGAACTGCGCAAGGCCGACTGGTACCACAAGACCAGCCAGGCATTCGTCGTGTTCCAGCCGGTCAAGTCGGTTGGCGTGGTAGGTGATGGCCGTCGCTACGCGTGGGTCGTGGCACTGCGCGCGGTCGAGACCGTGGACTTCATGACCGCTCGCTGGGCGCACCTGCCTTACGAGCTGCTGGAGACTGTCAGCGGGCGCATCATCAACGAGATCGAGGGTATTTCCCGCGTGACGTACGATGTGTCGAGCAAGCCGCCAGCGACGATTGAGTGGGAATGATGGGCAGGCTGAGCCAGGCCGGCCTCTGATAGGTTCCTGAGTGCGAAAGAGCCCGCTAAGCAGCGGGCTTTTTTGTGGGCGTTGCACCTGACTGGAAAGTCGACAGGTCTCCTCGTCCGAGAGGGGGTAGGGCGAGGCTGAGCTTCGGACCGAGCTGAAAACCAAAGGTAAGCCAATAGCAGGGCGGCGGGCAGCCCGCAGTTGTTAGGATGCTTGCACTTTGCTAGAGTGCAAGAGTTTACAGCGAATAGAGGTTCTGAAAGATGCCATCTGTGACCGTTCGAAATGTACCTGATGAGGTGCATCGCGCCATCCGCGTGCGGGCCGCTCAGCACGGCCGTAGCATCGAGGCCGAACTGCGCGACATCCTGGAGTCCGCAGTGAGACCGCAGGGCAGGATCAAGCTGGGTTCGCTGTTGGCCGAAGTTGGCCGAAAGGCCAAGCTGACCGACGAGGAGTTCGCCACCTTTGAGAGCGTGCGCGAAAAGTCTCCCGCCCGTGCAGCGAGCTTTGAATGATCCTTCTCGATACGAATGTGATCTCCGAGCCATTACGGCGTTCACCCGCAGCCAGTGTCATTGAATGGATCGACGCTCAACCGCTGGAAACGCTTTACCTGTCTGCAATGACCGTCGCCGAGCTGCGCGCCGGTGTGGCGCTGATGCCGGCTGGCAAGCGGCGTGCGACGCTGCATGAAAGCCTGGAGAAGCAGGTGCTACCCATGTTTGTGGGGCGAGTCCTGCCGTTTGATCTGGCGTGCACGCATGCCTATCCCGAGGTGCTGGTGAAGGCTCGCAAGGCCGGTAGCGGTATTGAGACTGCCGATGCGTGCATCGCGGCGGTCGCTCTTGCCAACGGATTTCTTGTTGCCACTCGAGACACAAGCCCTTTTCAGGCCGCCGGCCTGAGGGTCATCAACCCGTGGGATGCATAGAATCTCCGCATGGGTGCTCTATTCCTGGCTGAGGTTCATAGAACGCTTACGTTTAATCGAGTGCATGCACAAAACCCAGGTGAATTCATCCTGGGGTTCGGCATTCCGACAAGCCTACAGTGAATGCATACGCTGAGAAACGTCGGTCCAGTGTGCGTAATAACGCTAAAGTTTAAGACTTTGCCTATATCTTGTAGGACCTTTCCGAATTATCTTGCCACGGCCTTTGGGCGCTTGCGGGGGGCTTCTTGCCGGTCTAGTCTCGGTCCGTCGTTGCTCATCAACGACCGGTTTTGACAGACCGTGAGTTAAACCGACGCATGCACCCGTGTTATGGCGGCTGTATGTGGGGCACTTCGGTGCGCCGGTCTTTTCCGTCGTTTTCTCCCGGTCTGTCAACCCGCGTACAGCTGCCACCCTTCTGTTTGACAGCAGATGTGTGGCGGCTCCTGACCGCGAAAGCGACGGAGTTACTGAATGTTGAAGATCGTCCCAGACCCACCCTTTGAAACTGATTCACCCCCTTCCATCGAATCCCTGCTTCTCCAGACCTCCGAATACCTGGTCTGCGCTCTGACCGTCGCCAAGCAGATGGTGTTGCTCAATCCCAAGCCTGCCGGGCAGGTCATGACCCTGGCCGCGATGCATGAGATTGAAAATGCTCATGCTCTGGTCGAGATGGCGTTGAGTCGGGTCCAGTCTCGGCACTGAGTCAATTGCATCAGGTTGGATTCATTCGCGGGCAAGCCCGCTCCCACAGGAGGTGAGACATGTGTAGCAAGATGAAGCTTGAAGACCTGAAGACGTCTGGCATCGGTACCTTCGGCGAGGGCCTCGGCGGGACGATCGCCGACCGGCTGTTCAAGGTAACGCCAGGGCACGATGCGGACTATGCCCTGGAGCAAGCGACAGTGCTGTTGGACTGCATCTACAAGATGACCCTTGAAGCCGGTGTCGAAGGCGGTGGACGGTTTGTCTGGGAGACGCATTACCTCAGCGGCATGGCCAAGGCGCTGGTCGAGGATGTGGCGCACGGAATGACGAAGGGGCGACGCGTCCAGTAGGCACAAGGTGCTCCACGAAGACGGTAGCTTTTGTAACGGTTTCACGCAAAACTACCGTTTTATTATCGATTTCACGCAACGCAGAACGGTTTCACGCATTGAAACCCTGAATTCAACGATTTGACGACTCGGAGATCGAATGAACGAGCTGCCCGTGGATCCGATTGGCGCCGCGTGGCTGGCGCGCTTTTTCGATATCCAGCCATTGACCAGGCTGCGTGTCATGAGCCGTATCGGTGGGCGTCGTGCCACCGAGATCGTCGATGGGTTCACGCTTGAGACCTTCGTGGAAAAGGCGCGCCCAGCTGACGAACCGGCTGCACATTTGCAGTTTCATCTCCGCCATGAAGTGCCACAACTGGAATTTCTGTCGCGCCTGTTCCAGCGTAGCGGGCCTGCGTTCATTCAGGCCTGGGTCGATGCCGAGCCCTCTGGCCAATACGCTCGAAGGGCAGCCTTCCTCTACGAGTGGTTGATGGACGACGAGCTGACCGTCCCTCAGCGTCTTGCAGGGGCGTATGTAGATGCCATCGACAGTTCACGGCTGGTCGCCGCGACGGCTTCGCAGGCCCCGAAGCAGCCACGTTGGCGTGTGCGGGATAATCTGCCAGGGACCCGCCATTTCTGCCCGACGGTGGTCAGGACCGATGCGCTCGAGCGGGCTTCGGCTCTGGACGTGCGAGCGCTGCTTGATGAGCTCACCGCAGAGTTTGGCGAGGATTTGCTCTTGCGTGCGGCAACATGGATGACGCTACGCGAGAGCAAGGCAAGCTTCGCGATCGAAGGGGAAGGCGATCGATCGAGTCGAATCCAGCGCTTTGCGGATGTGATGGCACGACAGACCGGGCAGGGCGCCGTGCCCTTGACCGCATCGTTGATCGCCAGCCTGCAGCAAGACATCCTGGGTGAACGCAGCACGATCACCGAGTACGGCCTGAGGCAGTCCCCGGTCTTTGTCGGCGAGATCATCCGCTATCAGGAAATCGTCCACTATGTGGCGCCGCCTGCCGCAGATATTGCGTTGATGCTTGAAGGCCTGCAGCAATTCCTCGAGCGTACCCAAGGCGAGTCGGCAGTACTGCGCAGCGCCGTGGCAGCATTCGGCTTCGTCTATATACATCCGCTGGCCGACGGTAACGGCCGCATCCACCGGTTCCTGATCAATGATGTCCTGCGCCGCGACGGTGTGGTCCCGGATCCCGTGATCCTTCCCGTCTCCGCAGTCATTACCGATGACATCGGTGAGCGGCGCGCTTATGACAGGGTACTGGATCACGTGTCGAAGCCTTTGATGGAGGCTGTCAGGGCCCATGTGCACTTCGAGCCGACTCGGACCACTTACGCCGATGGCGTGGTGTCCAATTTTCGGTTCGACGGGGACGAGCTTGCCAGGCCCTCGTGGCGTTATCCGGACTTGGGGCGGCATGTTGAATTCCTTTCCGGCATTCTGCGCCGGACATTGACCGAGCAGATGCGCGAGGAGTCACGGTACCTGCGAGGCCATGCCCTTGCCCGCGCTGCATTGAAGGAAGTGGTGGAAATGCCCGACCCGCAGGCAGACCGCCTGCTGCGCTCGATCGAGCAGAACAAGGGCGCGCTCAGCAACGTCCTTGCCAAGGAGATGCCGGTGTTGCGCGAACCTGGTGTATGGGAAGACCTCGTAGGCGCCGTGCAGAAGGTCTACCAGCAGCTGGAACAGATAGACACGGATATTACCCGTCGCTACCGCCCCTAGCCCACTCGGCCCAGTTCCCCGCAACAACTCTTCACTTAATATTTCCCATTCGCAGGTGTATCGTATCCGCCCTTCATCGCCGCGGCCCCGTCGTGGCAAGCTGATTTACGCAATACGAGGTACCCGTTCCAATGTCCTTTACCCGTCGACAAATGCTCAAGGGGCTGACCGGCCTGGTGGTGGTTGGCCTGGGCGCCGGGGGCGCGGGGCGCTACTGGCTGGGCAAGGTGGAGGACGAGAACGCCGGGCATGACTACGAGCTGATCGCGGCGCCCTTGGATGTCGAGCTGGTGCCGGGTTTCAAGACCGAGGCGTGGGCATTCGGCCCGTCGGTGCCGGGTACCGAGCTGCGGGTGCGCCAGGGTACGTGGTTGCGGGTGCGCTTCATCAACCACCTGCCGGTAGCCACCACCATTCACTGGCACGGCATTCGCCTGCCGCTGGAGATGGATGGCGTGCCTTATGTGTCGCAGCTGCCGGTGCTGCCGGGCGAATACTTCGACTACAAGTTTCGGGTGCCGGACGCGGGCAGCTACTGGTATCACCCCCATGTCAGCAGTTCCGAGGAGCTGGGCCGTGGCCTGGTGGGGCCGCTGATCGTCGAGGAGCGCGAACCGACCGGTTTCCTTCACGAGCGGATCTTGAGCCTGAAGAACTGGCATGTGGACGAGCAGGGCGCCTGGCTGCCCTTCAGCATCCCGCGCGAGGCCGCGCGCAACGGTACCGCCGGGCGGCTGATCACCATCAACGGCCAGGCCGAGTCGGTGACCGAGCTACCCGCCGGGCAGGTAGTGCGGGTGCGGTTGCTGAACCTGGACAACACCTGGACCTACCGCATCAACCTCAAGGGCAACTTCGAGGCGATGGTCTACGCCTTGGACGGCAATCCGATCACCCCGCGGCCGCTGGGCAAGGAGTACTGGCTCGGCCCTGGCATGCGCATCTGCCTGGCGATCCGCATCCCCGAGGCGGGCGAGGAGGTGTCCCTGCGTGACGGTTTCGTGCGCCTGGGGACCCTGCGTTCGGTGGCCACCGACCAGGCAGCCGGCGACTGGCCACAGGCGCTGCCGCCCAACCCCATCGCCGAGCCGGACCTTGCCAGCGCCGAGAAGATCAACTTCAACTTCGAGTGGGTGGGCAAGGTGTCGGTCAATACCGAGAACGGCAAGCCGCCCAGCCTGTGGCAGGTCAACGGCCAGGCCTGGGACATCACCGACGAGACCTGCGCCGACCGCCCCATCGCCACCCTGCAGCAGGGCAAGAGCTACATCTTCGAACTGAAGAACATGACCCAGTACCAGCACCCGATCCATCTGCATGGCATGAGTTTCAAGGTAATCGCCTCCAATCGGCACGAGATCGTCGAACCTTGGTTTACCGACACCTACCTGCTGGGCAAGAACGAGCGTGCCCAGGTGGCCCTGGTGGCGGATAACCCGGGTGTGTGGATGTTCCACTGCCACGTGATCGACCATATGGAAACCGGCCTGATGGCCGCGATCGAGGTGGTGTGATGCGCCCACAGATCATCGATCGTAGCCGCGATCAGGAATTCATGCGCATGGCCCTGGAATTGGCCGCCGAAGGCGCCGCCATGGGCGAGGTGCCGGTGGGCGCGGTGGTGGTGCAGCATGGGCAGATAATCGGGCGAGGGTTCAACTGCCCAATCAGTGGCAGTGATCCAAGTGCCCACGCCGAGATGGTGGCGATCCGGGCCGCGGCGCAGGCTGCCAGTAATTATCGTCTGCCGGGCAGCACGCTGTATGTGACGCTGGAGCCGTGCAGCATGTGCGCGGGGCTGATCGTCCATTCGCGGGTCAGCCGCGTGGTCTATGGCGCGCTGGAGCCCAAGGCGGGCGTGGTGCAGAGCCAGGGGCAGTTCTTCGAGCAGGGGTTTCTCAACCACCGGGTGATGTTCGAGGGAGGGGTGCTGGCAGAGGAATGCGGGCGGATCCTGAGCGAGTTTTTCAAAGCGAGACGGGCCAAGGCCTGAGGCCGCTGGAGCGATACCGTACCTGGGTGAGGTCGCCCACAGGTATAGGGGGCGGCTAATGGAATTTGTTTCGATTCAATTAGAGATTCGTTCCAGACAACAGCATCTGGCGCGATCACATCGGCGGCGACTGCTCGGCCGGCTTGTCCTTGTTCACCGCCGGCACATGCAGGTTGCCTTCGGCCACCTGGCCTTCGAGCTGCGGCTGGGTCACCCAGGTGAGGATGTCGTAGTAGCGGCGGATGTTGGCCACGAAATGCACAGGCTCACCGCCGCGGGCGTAGCCGTATTTGGTCTTGCTGTACCACTGTTTCTGCGACAGGCGCGGCAGCATCTTCTTCACGTCCAGCCATTTGTTCGGGTTCAGGCCTTCGCGCTTGGCCAGGGTGCGGGCATCTTCCAGATGACCGCTGCCAACATTGTAGGCGGCGAGGGCGAACCAGGTGCGGTCGGGCTCCTCGATGCTGTCTGCGAGCTGGGATTTGACCAGCATGAAGTACTTGGCGCCGCCCTGGATGCTTTGCTTGGCATCCAGGCGATTGGACACGCCCATGGCCTGGGCGGTGCGCTGGGTCAGCATCATCAGGCCGCGTACGCCGGTCTTGGAGGTGACCTCGGGCTGCCACAGCGACTCCTGGTAGCCGATCGCGGCCAGCAGGCGCCAGTCCACCTGCTCCTTTTTAGCCGAGGCCTGGAAGTGCTTTTCGTAACGTGGCAGGCGCTGCTGCAGGTGCTGGGCAAAGGTGTAGGCGCCCATATAACCGAGTACGTCGACATGGCCGTAATAGCGGTCCTTCAGGCGCTGCAGCGTGCCGTTCTTCTGCGCCTTGTCGAGAAACTCGTTGATCTCGTTGAGCAGGCTGTTGTCCTCGCCCGCCGCCACGGCCCAGCGCTGATCACGGGCGTCACCCAGGTCGAAGGCCACGCGAACCTTGGGGAAGTAGACCTGGTTCATGGCCAGCTCGTTGGAATCCACCAAGGTCAGGTCGATCTGCCCCTCGTCGACCATGCGCAGCAGGTCGACGACCTCGACCGCGTCAGACTCTTCGTATTCGAGCGTAGGATATTGCTTTTTCAACACGGCCAGCTGCTCGGCGTGGCTGCTGCCCTTGAGCACCATGATTTTCTTGCCCACCAGCCCTTGGGGAGTAGTCGGGCGCGGCCGGCCGTTGCGGTAGATGACCTGCGGGGTTACCTGCAGGTAGGAATGGGAGAAGCGCGCCTGGGTCTTGCGCTGTTCGCTGCTGACCAGGCCGGCCGCGGCCAGCACCGGGCCGGACGGCGTGCCGAGCTGGTTGAACATCTCGTCCAGGTTGTCGGCGGTTTCGATCTTCAGCTCCACGCCCAGATCGTCGGCGAAATGCTTGACCAGCTCGTACTCGAAGCCGGTTTCGCCGCTGCGGTCCTGGAAGTAGGTGGCCGGGCTGTTGCGCGTGACCACGCGCAGCACGCCGTCCTCCTTGATGCGCTCGAGGGTGCTGGGTTTTTCAACACAGGCGGCGAGCATCAGCAAGAGTCCGGTTGCGAAGAGCCATCTGGCGCAGCGCTGGCGCAAAGCAGTGTGGGCGAACATAGGTTGCAGTATACGCAAAGGACAGGCCCCGCCATATCTCGACATCGGTTGGCTTGTCTGGTAGCAGGTTTTCAGCTGCAAGCCGCAAGCTCCAAGCTGCAAGAAAAAGCGGCCCGCGCCATCTGCTCTTTCTTGCAGCTTGAAGCGTGCAGCCTGCAGCTAAAGCTAGCTGTCTTTTTTGACCCTGAAGTCCGGTTCCGCCACCGGGCAGCAATGCCCTGTTGCGGGTGCCGAAAGCCGCGGATTTAGGCTAGAATGCACGGCCTCTAAGCACACCCCTTCCTGAGGCTGTCCCGACGATGTTGATTCTGCGCGGCGCTCCTGCCCTTTCTGCCTTTCGCCACGGTAAATTACTCGAGCAACTGAGCCAGAAAGTCCCCGCTGTTACTGGCTTGTATGCTGAATTCGCCCATTTCGCCGAGGTTGACGGCGAACTGTCCGACGACCAACAGCAGGTGCTGGGCCGTCTGCTCAAGTATGGCCCGAGCGTGCCGGTGCAGGAGCCGAGCGGCCGCCTGTTCCTGGTGGTGCCGCGCCTGGGCACCATCTCGCCCTGGTCGAGCAAGGCCAGCGACATCGCCCACAACTGCGGCCTGGGCAATGTCCAGCGCCTGGAGCGCGGTATCGCCTACTACGTGGGTGGCAAACTGAGCGAAGCCGACGCTGCCAGCGTCGCCGCCGTGCTGCACGACCGCATGACCCAGCGCGTGCTGGGCAAGCTGGAAGACGCTGCCGGCCTGTTCAGCCACGCCCAGCCCAAGCCGCTGACCGCCGTGGACATCCTCGGTGGCGGCCGCGAAGCGCTGGCCAAGGCCAACCTCGATCTGGGCCTGGCCCTGGCCGATGACGAGATCGACTACCTGGTCACGGCCTTCCAGGGCCTTGCGCGCAACCCGCATGACATCGAACTGATGATGTTCGCCCAGGCCAACTCCGAGCACTGCCGTCACAAGATCTTCAACGCCAGTTGGGACATCGACGGCCAGAGCCAGGACAAAAGCCTGTTCGGCATGATCAAGAACACCTATCAGATGCACAGCGAAGGCGTGTTGTCCGCCTACAAGGACAACGCCTCGGTGATCGTCGGCAGCGTGGCCGGCCGTTTCTACCCGAACCCTGAAACCCGCCAGTACGGCGCGGTGCAGGAGCCGGTGCACATCCTGATGAAGGTCGAGACCCACAACCACCCGACCGCCATCTCGCCATTCTCCGGCGCCTCTACCGGTTCCGGCGGCGAGATCCGCGACGAGGGTGCCACCGGTCGCGGCGCCAAGCCCAAGGCCGGCCTGACCGGCTTCACCGTCTCCAACCTGCGGATCCCGGGCTTCGAGCAACCGTGGGAGAAGCCCTATGGCAAGCCGGAGCGCATCGTCACCGCCCTCGACATCATGATCGAAGGTCCGCTGGGCGGCGCGGCGTTCAACAACGAATTCGGCCGTCCGGCCCTGACCGGCTACTTCCGTACCTTCGAACAGTCGATCCAGACCCCGCACGGTGAGGAAGTGCGCGGCTACCACAAGCCGATCATGCTGGCCGGCGGCCTGGGCAACATCCGTGAAGACCACGTGCAAAAAGGCGAGATCACCGTCGGCGCCAAGCTGATCGTGCTCGGCGGCCCGGCCATGCTGATCGGCCTGGGCGGCGGTGCCGCCTCCTCGGTCGCCACCGGCGCCAGCTCCGCCGACCTCGACTTCGCCTCGGTGCAGCGCGAGAACCCGGAAATGGAACGCCGCTGCCAGGAGGTCATCGACCGCTGCTGGCAGCTGGGCGACGCCAACCCGATCGCTTTCATCCATGACGTCGGTGCCGGCGGCCTGTCCAACGCCTTCCCCGAGCTGGTCAACGACGGTGGTCGCGGCGGGCGCTTCGAGCTGCGCAATGTGCCCAACGACGAGCCGGGCATGGCGCCGCACGAGATCTGGAGCAACGAATCCCAGGAACGCTATGTCATGGCGGTCGACGCCGCGAACTTCGAGCGCTTCAAGGCCATCTGCGAACGCGAGCGTTGCCCGTTCGCCGTGGTCGGCGAGGCCACCGCAGAGCCGCAGTTGACCGTGACCGACAGCCACTTCGGCAACAGCCCGGTGGACATGCCGCTCGACGTGCTGCTCGGCAAGCCGCCGCGCATGCACCGCTCGGTCACCCGCGAAGCGGAGCTGGGCGATGATTTCGACCCAAGCACCCTCGAGCTGGCCGACTCGGTCGAGCGCGTCCTGCGTCACCCGGCCGTGGCCAGCAAGAGCTTCCTGATCACCATCGGCGACCGCAGCATCACCGGCCTGGTGGCCCGCGACCAGATGGTCGGTCCCTGGCAGGTGCCGGTGGCCGACTGCGCCGTCACCGCCACCAGCTTCGACGTCTACACTGGTGAAGCCATGGCCATGGGCGAGCGTACCCCGCTGGCCCTGCTCGACGCCCCGGCATCCGGGCGCATGGCCGTCGGCGAGACCCTGACCAACCTGGCTGCGGCCAGCATCGGCAAGCTCTCCGACATCAAGCTGTCGGCCAACTGGATGTCCGCTGCCGGTCACCCGGGTGAAGACGCCCGCCTGTACGACGCCGTCAAGGCCGTGGGCATGGAACTGTGCCCGGAGCTGGGCCTGACTATCCCGGTCGGCAAGGACTCCATGTCGATGAAGACCCAGTGGAGCGAAGATCAGGCGCACAAGAGCGTCACCTCGCCGATGTCGCTGATCGTCAGCGGCTTCGCCCCGGTCATCGACATCCGCAAGACCCTGACCCCGCAACTGCGCGTGGACAAGGGCGAGACCGACCTGGTGCTGATCGACCTGGGCCGTGGCAAGAACCGCATGGGCGCCTCGATCCTCGCCCAGACCCACGGCAAGCTCGCCAGCGAAGCCCCAGACGTCGACGAGGCCGAAGACCTCAAGGCCTTTTTCGCCGTGATCCAAGGCCTGAACGCCGACGGCCACCTGCTGGCCTACCACGACCGTTCCGACGGTGGCCTGGTGACCACCGTGCTGGAAATGGCTTTCGCCGGCCACTGCGGTCTGGGCCTGGAACTCGGCACGCTGACCAGCAAGCGCGAGAAGGTCGCCGCCATTCTCTTCAACGAAGAGCTCGGCGCGGTGATTCAGGTGCGCCAGGACGCCACCCCGGACGTGCTCGCGCAGTTCAGTGCCGCCGGCCTGGGTGATGACTGCGTCGCGGTGATCGGCAAGCCGATCAACAATGGCGAGGTGGTTATCCGTCTGAGCGGCGAGGCGCTGTTCAAGGGTGACCGTCGCCTGCTGCAGCGTCAGTGGGCCGAGACCAGCTACCAGGTCCAGCGCCTGCGCGACAACGCCGACTGCGCCGACCAGGAATACGACGCGCTGCTCGAGGAAGACAACCCGGGCCTCTCGGCCAAGCTGGGCTTCGACGTCAACGACGACATTGCCGCGCCGTACATCAAGAAGGGCGTGCGTCCACAAGTGGCGATCCTGCGCGAGCAGGGCGTCAACGGCCAGGTGGAAATGGCCGCGGCATTCGACCGCGCCGGCTTCAATGCCATCGACGTGCACATGAGCGACATCCTCGCCGGCCGTGTCGATTTCGAGCAGTTCAAGGGTCTGGTCGCCTGTGGCGGCTTCTCCTACGGGGACGTACTCGGTGCCGGTGAGGGCTGGGCCAAGTCGGCGCTGTTCAACAGCCGCGCCCGCGATGCCTTCCAGGCCTTCTTCGCGCGCAACGACAGCTTCGCCCTGGGCGTGTGCAACGGTTGCCAGATGATGTCCAACCTGCACGAGCTGATCCCAGGCACCGAGTTCTGGCCGCACTTCGTGCGCAACCGCTCGGAGCAGTTCGAGGCGCGCGTGGCCATGGTCGAGGTGCAGAAATCCAACTCGATCTTCCTGCAGGGCATGGCCGGTTCGCGCATGCCGATCGCCATCGCCCACGGCGAAGGCCATGCCGAGTTCGCCAACGAAGAGGCCTTGCTTGAGGCCGACCTGTCCGGTTGCGTGGCCCTGCGCTACGTCGACAACCATGGCAAGGTCACCGAAGCCTACCCGGCCAACCCGAACAGCTCGCCGCGTGGCATCACCGGCCTGACCAGCCGTGACGGTCGCGTGACCATCATGATGCCGCACCCCGAGCGTGTATTCCGTGCCGCGCAGAACTCCTGGCGTCCGGACGACTGGCAGGAAGACGGCGCCTGGATGCGCATGTTCCGCAACGCACGGGTCTGGGTGAACTGACGGTGTACAAGCTCGCCTTCTTCGTCCCGCCGAGCCATGTCGACAGCGTCAAGGCCGCGGTGTTCGCCGCTGGCGGCGGACGCATCGGCGACTATGACCAGTGCGCCTGGCAGGTGCTGGGCCAGGGCCAGTTCCGCCCGTTGGACGGCAGCCAGCCGTTCTTCGGGCAGACCGGCGTGGTCGAACAGGTCGAGGAGTGGCGAGTGGAGTTGGTGGTGGCGGACGACCTGATCGCTCAGGTCGTCGCTGCGCTCAAGCAGAGCCACCCTTATGAAACACCGGCGTATGAAGTCTGGCGGCTCGCTGAGTTCTAGACCTCGCTGAATCCCGATCGCGGCAAGCCCGCTCCAGGATCCCCGCGATCTGGAGTAGGCTTGCCCGCGATGCTTTCATGACCTCAATCACTACCCGTGGGCCGCTGCAAACGCCCGCACGCCACCAACCCCACCTCGAACAGCACCCACATCGGCACCGCCAGCAAGGTCTGCGAAAACACGTCCGGCGGCGTCAGCACCATTCCCACCACGAAGCACCCGACGATCACGTAGGGCCGGCTGCGGCGCAAGGTCGCGACGTCGGCAAACCCCGCCCAGACCACGATGAAGGTGGCCACGGGGATCTCGAACGCCAGCCCGAACGCCAAGAACAGCGCCAGGATGAAGTCCAGGTACAGGCTGATGTCGGTCATCATCGCCACACCCTCGGGAGTCACGCTGGCAAAGAAGCCGAACATCATCGGGAACACCACGAAGAACGCGAAGGCCATGCCGGCATAGAACAGCACGATGCTCGATACCAGCAGCGGCAGGGCAATGCGCCGCTCGCGGCGGTACATGCCCGGCGCCATGAATCCCCAGGCCTGGTGCAGCAGCACCGGCATGGCGATGAACAGCGCGCACATCAGGGTCAACTTGAACGGGGCCAGGAACGGCGAGGTCACGCTGGTGGCGATCATGCTGGCGCCCTCGGGCAGGTAACGGCGCAGCGGCTCCGAGATCAGCGTGTAGAGCGTCTGGGCGAAAGGAAACAGCCCGACGAACACGGCGGCGATCACCAGCAGGCAACGCACCAGGCGCGCGCGCAGGTCACGCAGGTGCTCGGTCAGGGGCATCCGCGCCTCTTCAACGGCTACCGTCATCAGGCATTCTCCTTGGCGAGGGCCACCTTGGTGGCCTCATTGGCCGGCTCCGCCCGCAGGCTGATGCCCTGGCGGATTTCCTGTTCCAGGCGCTGCAGTGGGGCGCTGTCCAGTTTCGGCGCATCCAGCTCACGCTCGACCTGGGCACGCAACGCATGCATCGCCCGGCGCGCCTGGCCCAGCCCGCGACCCAGCGTGCGCGCCGCCACTGGCAGGCGCTCCGGACCCAGCACCAGCAGCGCCACCACACCGACCAGCAGCAACTCGGTGAAGCCGATCTCGAACATCAGGCCTGACGATCCGCTGGGGCCCGCGGCGCGGTCTGCCCGGTCGGAGCCTGCTCTACCTGGGCTAGCGGGGCGGACTCATCGTTGCTGGAGCCCATGGACTTGCGAAAGCCCTGGATCGCTTCGCCGACGTCACTGCCCAGGCCCTTGAGCCGCTTGGTGCCGAACAGCAGGAACACGATCAACAGCACGATCACCAATTGCCAGATACCGATGCCACCCATGTAACAACTCCAAGGCCATGAAAAGGAAGGGCCATCCTGCCTGCCGTTTATGACGCCAACGTGACGTGCAGAGGTATTTGCCATGCGCCTGAAACATCCACGGTGTTGACTGGCGCCTCGACTGACAACGAGGTGCGCAGCATGGCTGGCAAGCAACAGCGCGGTGCCGCGCTGCTGATGGTAATGGTGGTCCTGGCGATGCTCGCCGCCGGGTTGACGTGGCTGGTGCAGGACGGCCGGCGACAGGTCGACAGCGTGCGCCTGCTGCAGCAACGGGTGCAGGTACGGGCCATGGAGCAGGCGGGGTTGGCCTTTGCCGAGCAGGCCTTGCGGGACCCGGCCTGGCGCGTTAGCCCGCTGTTCTGGCAAGCCCTGCGCGGCCAGCCGCTGACCTACGACTTTGGCGCCGGCGCCGCGCAGTTGCGGGTGCGCGACTTGCACACCTGCTTCAACGTCAATGCGCTGCTGGGCGAGGACGGCGAACTGGCCGAGCGGCAATTGCGTTACCTGCTCGGCGACGACATGGCCGCCGAGCGCCTGACCGACGCCCTGGCTGATTGGCTGGACAACGACCACCAGGCGCGCCTGCACGGCGCGGAAAACGACCAATACCTGCGCCAGGTGCCACCGCGCTTGGCCGCCAACCAGACAATGCTCGACACCAGCGAGCTGAACCTGCTGCTCGAGCCTGACGCCACCCGCCAGGCGCGCTATCCCGCCCTGTGTGCCTTGCCAGAGACCACCAGTTGGCGTCTCAATGCCAATGCTCTGGGCCTGGAGCACCTGCCGCTGCTCGATGCGCTCTATGAAGGCCACTTCTCGCGTTCGCTGCTCAGCCGCATCGTCAGCGCTCGGCCGGCCTCGGGCTATGTCGATGCCTCGGCGCTGCGCCAGGCGTTGGGGGCGGTGGACGATGAGACGTTCGAGCGGCTCAGCGCAGGGCTGATGCTCAACAGCGGGCATTTCCTGCTGCAGCTGACATTCGAAGAGGAGGGTCGCAGCCTGCGCAGTCAGTTCGAGATCGAGGCGCTTGGGATCGTGCAGTGGCACGCGCGGGTGCCGGCGCAGCAGGTGCGGGTGAAAAGCCGCGAACCGCTGCCCTGGTAGAGCAACGGCTCGCAGACAAGGCGCAGGATCAGGCGATACCGATCTCGCCGCCATCGTCGCGCTGGATCACCACGGTCGAAGCGCGCGGGCGCACGCTGGCACCTGCCGGAGTCACGGCCGTGGCGACATCGGTGGATGGCCAGTTGCCCGGGTGCTGGATATTGACGAACAGCGACCTGTTGTCCGGCGTGAAGGCGATGCCGGTGACTTCGCAGCCGTTCGGCCCAACGAAGAAACGACGCAGGTCCGCCTGGTTCTGCGCGTTGACCGGCACCTGCTTGCCGCTGGCATCGACCAGGTCGGTTGGGATCACCGCCAGCATCTGGTCATTGGTGTAGCTGGTCAGGGTCGACTCGCCGTTGTCGGTCTGGAACCAGAGGATGCCGCGGCTATCGAAGCTCATGCCATCGGGGCTGGCGAACTGGTTCAGTTCGGTCAGGCCAGAGCGGTTGATGTCGGGGGCGCCAGCGGCGTTGGCGCCAAAGACGAAGATGTCCCAGGTGAAGCTCAGCTGATCGTCGCTGTCGTGCCAGCGAATGATGTGGCCGTGGCGGTTGGGGCCGCGTGGGTTGGCGGCATCGACTTTTTCCGGGGTACGCGCGCTGTTGTTGGTCAGGGTCAGGTAGACGTCGCCATTGAGCGGGTTGACGGTGGTCCATTCCGGGCGGTCCATTGGCGTCGCGCCCACGGCATCGGCCGCGCCGCGGGTGTGCAGGATGATCCCGGCCAGGTCGCCGTACAGGGCGCCGAGCGTGGTGCCGGTGCTGGTCACGGTGTCCACGTCGAGCAGCAGCCAGACGCCCGTGCCATCGGCGTTGAAGCGCGCGACGTAGAGCTTGCCCTGGTCCATGTACTTGGCGCCGGTGGCCAGGCGGTCGGCCGGGTTGGCATCGGCTTCGTCCCACAGCGCGGTGGAGACGAACTTGTACAGGTATTCGTTGTTCGAGTCGTCGCCCATGTACCAGACCACCGGCTTGCCGGCCACGGCCAGGCCAGGGCAGCAACCCTCATGGCGGAAACGTCCCAGGGCGGTGCGCTTGACCGCCAGGGTGGCGGCATTGTACGGATCGATCTCGACGATGTAGCCGTAGGTGCTGGCCTCGTTGCGGTAGTCCTCAAGGGCACTCGCGCCGGTGGGGGTCACGTCGAAGCGGCTGAATTCGCCGTCCACTTCCGACGGATCGCCCGCCGCGGTTTCCCAGGCGTAATTGCCGCTGCTGGTGACGATGCCGATGCGCTGTTGGTCTGCCGGACGCACGCCCTTGTTGACGAAGATCCCGGGCCAGTTCTCTTCGCAGGTGAGGTAGGTACCCCACGGAGTAAAGCCGTTACCGCAGTTGTTGTTGGTGCCACGTGCCTGGGTACCGTCGGCCGAGAACCGGGTCTTGACGTGGTCGCTGCCGCGCAGCGGGCCGGCGATGTCCATCAGGGTAGCGGTGGTGAAGCGGCGGTTGAGCGGGTCGTTGTCGACCACCTGCCAGCGGCCGTTGACCTTGCTCAGGCGCACCACGCCCGCGCCGTGGGCGTTGATCTCCTTGCGCACCTCCTCGGCCGGGCGCTTGCCGCTGGCGTCGGTGGTGGGGCCGGCCGGGTGCAAGGCATCGGCGTCGATGTATTCGAAGTTGATCGCCAACAGGCCGTCTTCGGAGCTGCCGTTGATGGGAAAGAAGTGCATGCCGTCATGGTGCATGCCCATGGCGTTGGCCTGGTCGACGGAGGTGTTGCTGCCGTCGGCCTTCCAGGCGCTGGCGTTGCTGTTGAGCGGCGTGCCCCAGGGGGCGATCACGTAGGCACTGTAACCGGCGGCGACGACGCAGGCGTCGGTGCGCGAACCTGGAATCGAGTCGAAGCCCAGCTGGAGTTTCGGCACTTCCGGGTCGGTAACCGGTGGCTCGGTGACCGGATCGTCATCCGAACCGCCATCGCCATCGAAGCAGCCGGTCAGGCCGGTACCGGCAATCATGGCGATCGCCGCGCCTAGGCTGCCGCGCATTACGCTGCGGCGACTCAGGTAAGCGTCCATGACACGGGCCATCGGCAAGTTGCCGCTCAGGTTCCGGTCCAGGTTGTCCCCGGTATCTCGACTCATCAGTGAATCCTTCTTTTAGCTGAGTTGGAAGAAACCGGGACTTTAGTGCGCAAGTATGATGATTCATTGGCAGTTTTATTAACGAGTTCTTAAAACTACCGGTTCTTAGTGATTGGTTTGTAGGATCTTTCCGGAATTACTGACTAATTACTGCCATCAAACTGTCATCTAACCTCCGCAATATCCCGGCCCACAGTCACCAGCAGGGAAGGAAGTCGGGGTCGATGGCGAACATGCGCAGACGCGAGTTGATCAGCTGGATGGGCGTAGGCGCCATGGCACCCTTGCTTGGGGCCTGCTCGGCCATCCCGGGCCGTGGTCCAGGTGGCGAAGCATCGCTGGACCTGCTGTATGTCGCTGACACCCTGGATGCCCGCCAGCCTGGGCAGGCCGTGGTGCCGGCCACGCGGCTGGGTCCGGTCACCCAGCTTGGTCGTGCGCCGTGGATGACCGGCGGCAGCGCCCGCGCCGGCCATGCCGAACTGGCGCCCTTGCTCGATGCAAGCCTGGCTGACCAAGCCCAGCTCGGTGGCTACGCGGTGCTCGCGGCGCTGCTCGAACAGCTACGCGACGAAGCAGGCGCTGCCCAGTGCCTGACCCTGGAGAACGGCCAGGGCTGGAACGGCAGCGGCCTGGCCTACCTCACCCAAGGCGCCAGCGGTGTGCAGGGCAGCCAGCTGCTGGGCAGCGACGTGCGCGTCAGCAGTGACGAGCGGGTGCTCTGGCCACAGCGCAGCGCCGGCCTCTATCGACAATCGGCCACCGTCACCCTGGGCGCCGGCCTTGCCCCGGCACAGGCGCGAAGCCTGGGCCTGAGCGGTCTGCAGTTGTTCGACAGAGGCGGGGTGCGGGTAGCGGTGGTCGGTGTCACCGACCCCTATGCCCAGGATCAGAAAGCCTCGCTCAAGCAGTGGTACCAATCACTGTTGCCGAGCTTCGAGCAGGCCAGGCGCGAGGCCGATCTGGTCCTGGCGCTGGCCGATGTCGGCACCGGGCCGGGGCTGTGGCTGGCCGAGCGGGTGCCGCAGATCGATGCGCTGCTCTGCGCTCGCGGCCAGGATTTGTGGCCGGTGCCCGTCGAGGTCACGCAAGCCAGTGGCCGCCGGGTGCCGGTGTTGTTCGCCGGGTGTCGCGGCAGCGGTGCATTCCGCGTGCGCTGTCGGCAAGTGGCTGGGCAGTGGCGCTTCGATGCGCGTTTTTTCCCCGCCTTTGAACGGTCCTTGTCCGCGACAGGGCAGGCCCGCGCCGCGCAACTGCGCGAGGTGCTGCAGCAGCAACGCGCGGGCCACGCCGCCTGGCTCGACCAGCCCCTGGCCCGCGCGCCCGAGGCGCTGTGGCGGCGCGACACCCGTGGCGGCAGTTGGGACCGTCTGCTGCACCAGGCCCTGGCGGGCGACAGCAGCGTGCCAGTGCTGTTGCCTGGCCTGCGCTATGACGTGCCGCTGCGCGCCGGCCAGACCATTACCCGCGAACACCTGATCTGCCTCACCGGAGGCCACCCCGCGCCGGTGGTCGACGCCCCGGCGCGGCAAGTCGAGCAAGTGCTTGAGAACGCCGCGGAACAACTTTTCGGCGACCCCTTGCTGCTCGACAACAGCCAGGACCTGCCGCGCTGGCAAGGCCAGGCCTGGCAGGTCAGCTACAGCGCCGTGGGCAAGCGTATCGCCGGGCTTGTCCCGCCCCAAGGCCTGTGTCGCACCTTCGGCCTGCATTTCGCCGCGGATACCGGCGAGCCCTTGTGGCAGCGCGTCGAGAACTGGCTGGCGCAACAACCGGCGAACTGGCAACTGCCTGCGTTGCAGCTGCCCGATGTGCGCTATGTGCAGGGGCATCCGGGCTGGCATCCACGCCAGGTGAATGCTTGATCCGGCTCACTCCCGTACTCGGCGGCCTGTGGTTGACCCTGGCGGCCTGGCTCGCAGCGCAGTGCGTGCTGCAGCTCGGTCGCGAGTCGCGACTGGCCAGCCCCACGGTAAAGGCCGAGGTCGCCGTGCCAGGGCTGTTGGTCGGGCATTGGCAGCCTGCCGCCGACAGTGGAGTCCTGCCATTGACGCGCCTGCCGCTCGTGTACCTCGGCGGGCTCAAGGCCGAGCCCTTGAGCGCCACGGTAGTGGTGCTGCGCTACGGCCAGCAGGTCCGCACCCTGGGCCGCGGCCAACACCTGGCGCCGGGGATCGTGCTGCAGGACATCGACCGCGATGGCCTGATTTTCGACAACCAAGGGCGGCGCGAGCGCCTGCCCTGGCCGCCACGGCCTGCCGTGACCGGCTTCAAGCGGCAAGGATGAGTGATGATCGCAAGATACTGCCTGGCGGGCCTGTTGTGTTTGGGCCTGTCCATGGCCCGCGCCGAGGAGGCCGAGGTGCTGGAGGAGGGCGAGGCACCGCAGTACGAGGTGAACTTCGTCGACACCGACCTGGGCGAGTTCATCGACAGTGTGTCGCGCATCACCGGTACCACCTTCATCGTCGATCCGCGGGTCAAGGGCAAGGTCACGGTACGCACCGTCGACCGCCACGATGCCGAGGCCATCTATGACATCTTCCTGGCCCAGCTGCGTGCCCAGGGCTTCGCCGCCGTGGACCTGCCCAATGGCAGCGTGAAGATCGTCCCCGACCAGGCCGCGCGCCTGGAGCCGGTGCCGGTCGAGGCTGCCGGCAAGCCCGGCGAGGGCAGCGACGGTGTCGCCACCCGCGTGTTCAACGTGCGCAACGCCGCCAGCGAGCAGATGCTGGGCATCCTCAAGCCGCTGATCGACCCGCGAGTCGGGGTCATCACGCCCTATCCTGCGGCCAACCTGTTGGTGGTCACCGACTGGCGCAGCAACCTGGCGCGTATCGACAGCCTGCTGCGCCAGCTCGACCAGGTCAGCGACGAGCCCTTGCAGGTGATGCCGCTGCGACACGCCAGCGCCGCCGATACCAGCGGCCTGATCACTCGCCTGCTGGCCCGCGAGCAGGGCGCCGACAGTGCCCAGGTGGTCGCCGACCCGCGCAGCAATGCCTTGCTGGTGCGCGGTAGCGCCGACAGCCGCGAGCGGGTGCGGGCCCTGCTGGCCCAGCTCGACAAGCCGCGCGACAACCTGCACAGCTCCAACACCCAGGTGATGTACCTGCGCCACGCCAATGCCGGCGAGGTGGTCAAGGTCTTGCGCGGGCTCAGTCAGGAAGGCGCGGCACCTGCGGTCGAAGGCGAGGGCGAGGGCAAGACGCCGCTGCCGGCCAGCGACTCGGGGATCCGCCTGGAACACGAAGAGGGCACCAACGCCGTGGTCATGGTCGGCCCGGACAGCGAAGTGGCGGCCTACCGCAGCATCGTCGAGCAACTGGACATCCGCCGCGCCCAGGTCGTGGTCGAGGCGATCATCGCCGAGGTCTCCGACTCGCGTGCCCAAGAGCTGGGCGTGCAGTGGCTGTTCGCCGACGAGAAGTTCGGCGCCGGCATCGTCAACTTCGCTACCGGCGGCGCCAACATCGCCAGCATCGCCGGGGCCGCGGCCAGCGGCGACAACGCCCAGCTCGGCGAGCTGCTGTCGGGCATCAGCGGCGCCACCGCCGGAATAGGCCATTTCGGCGGTGGCTTCAACTTCGCCATGCTGGTCAATGCGCTCAAGGGCAAGAGCGGCTTCAACCTGCTCTCCACGCCCACGCTGCTGACCCTGGACAATGCCGAGGCGTCGATCCTGGTCGGCCAGGAAGTGCCCTTCGTCACCGGCTCCGTGACCCAGAACAACGCCAACCCCTACCAGACCATCGAACGCAAGGAGGTCGGCGTCAAGCTGCGGATCAAGCCGCAGATCAACATCGACAACACGGTGCGCCTGGACATCGTCCAGGAGGTCTCGTCGATCGCCGACACCGCCTCGGCCAGCGATGTGATCACCAACAAGCGCGAGATCAAGACCAAGGTCATGGTCGAAGACAACGGCCTGGTGATCCTGGGTGGGCTGATCAGCGACGAGATGAGCACCAGCAACCAGAAGGTGCCGCTGCTCGGCGACATCCCAGGTCTGGGCCGGCTGTTCCGCTCCGATTCGAGCAAGGGCGTCAAGCAGAACCTAATGGTGTTCATTCGCCCGCGCATCCTGCGCGACGGCCCCAGCCTCGCCGGCCTGAGCCAGGCCAAGTACCAGCGCTTGCAGCAGGAAACACCGCTGGCCCTGCCGGCACTGGATGACGGCGCGGCGCTGCTGCAGGCCTTCCCCGCCAGCCGTGCGCGCCTCGACGGCGGGGATTGGTGATGCTGCCCTACCGCCTGGCCCGCCAGGCTGGCCTGGCCATGGCCCCTACCGCCGAGGGCTGGCAGCTCTGGCTGCGACGTGACGCCGACAGCGACCAGCTGCACGAGCTGCTGCGCGTGCATGGCCGGCCCCAGGCACTGGAGTACCTCGCCGACGAGGCCTTCGACGAACGACTGGGCCAGCTCTACCAGGCCGGGGAGGCAGCCACCGCGGCACTGATCGAGGGCATCGGCGAACACGTCGACCTCGATGGCCTGATGAGCGAGATGCCGCGCATCGAGGACCTGCTGGAAAGCGACGACGAGGCGCCGGTGATCCGCCTGATCAACGGCCTGTTTGGCCAGGCCCTGCGCCTGCATGCCTCGGACATTCACATCGAGACGTTCGAGCAGAGCCTGGTGGTGCGCCTGCGGGTCGACGGTCACCTGCGCGAAGTGCTACGTCCACCTCGCGCCCTGTCGGCCATGCTGGTGTCGCGGATCAAGGTCATGGCGCGCCTGGACATTGCCGAGAAGCGCCAACCCCAGGATGGCCGGATCACCCTGCGTGCCGCCGGCCGCGAGGTGGACGTGCGCGTCTCGACCCTGCCCGGCATCCATGGCGAGCGCGTGGTCATGCGCGTGCTGGACAAGCAGGCCAATCTGCTGGCGCTGGGCAACCTGGGTATGCCGGACGGTGTGCTGCAAGGCCTGCGCGGCTGCCTCGGGCGGCCCAACGGCATCGTCTTGAGCACCGGGCCGACCGGTTCGGGCAAGACCACCACGCTCTATGCCAGCCTCAACAGCCTGAACGACGGCAGCCGCAATATCCTCACCGTCGAGGACCCGGTCGAGTACGCCATTACCGGCATCGGCCAGACCGCGATCAACCCACGCGCCGGGCTGACCTTCGCCAGCGGTCTGCGCGCGATCCTGCGCCAGGACCCGGATGTGATCATGCTCGGCGAGATCCGCGACCGCGAGACCGCGCAGATCGCCGTGCAAGCCAGCCTCACCGGCCACCTGGTGCTCTCGACCCTGCACACCAACAGCGCAGTGGGCGCGGTGACGCGGCTGCGCGACATGGGCATCGAGCCCTTCCTGATCGCCTCCTGCCTGCGCGGCGTGCTCGCCCAGCGGCTGGTGCGCCGGCTGTGCGGTTGTGCCCAGGCGCAGCCGCTGCAGGCGGCCGAGCGCCAGCTGTGGCCGGAGTTGGCCGGGCTGAACCAGAGCTACCACGCCGTCGGCTGCGAGGACTGCCAGGGCAGTGGCTACACCGGGCGCCTGGGCCTGTACGAATTCATCGAGCTGGATGCCGGCCTGATCGCCCTGTTGTACGACGGCGCCAGTGAGCCGGTGATGCAGGACTACTTGGCCGGGCGCCGGCAAAGCCTGGTGGCCATGGCCAGCGATTGCCTGGCGCGAGGCCAGACCAGCCTTGCCGAAGTGCTGCGCGCGGTGCAGGGCTGAGCCATGCCAACCTACCGTTACCAGGCCGTCGACCTCGCCGGCAAGACGCACAAGGCCAGCCTGCAGGCCGACAGCGAGCGCCACGCCCGTCAGCTGCTGCGCGAGCAGGGCCTGTTCGCGCGCCAGTTGCAGCGCGTCGAGGCCGCCGGTGCCAAGCCGCGTCGCCAGCGCCTGACCCGCACCCAGCTGTGCGAACTGACCCGCCAGCTGGCGACCCTCACCGGTGCCGGGATACCCTTGGTCGACGCCTTGGCGACCCTGGAGCGGCAATTGCGCCACCCCGCCTTGCATGGCCTGCTGGTGGCGCTGCGTGGCGCGCTGGCCGAGGGTCTGGGGCTGGCCCGCAGCCTTGCCCGTCAGGGCGCGCCGTTCACCGGGCTGTACTGCGCCCTGGTCGAGGCCGGCGAGCGCTCCGGGCGCCTGGCACAGGTGCTCGAACGCCTGGCCGAACACTTGGAGCAGGTGCAACGCCAGCAGCACAAGGCCCGTACCGCGCTGATCTACCCAAGCGTGCTGATGGGCGTGTCGCTGGCGGTGGTCATCGGCCTGATGACCTTCGTGGTGCCCAAGCTTACCGAGCAGTTCGCCCATTCCGGGCAGAGCCTACCGTTGCTCACCTCGCTGCTGATTGGCCTCAGCCAGGGCCTGGTCAGCGCCGGCCCCTGGCTGCTCGGCGCGGCGCTGCTGCTGAGTGTTCTGGGTGGCTGGCTGCTGCGCAAGCCGCACTGGTGCCTGCGCCGCGACGACCTGCTGCTACGCCTGCCGCGCATCGGCGGCCTGCTGCAGGTACTCGAAAGCGCGCGCCTGGCGCGCAGCCTGGCGATTCTCAGCGGCAGCGGCGTGGCCTTGCTCGAAGCGCTGCAGGTGGCCACCGCCACGGTCGGCAACCGTCGCGTGCGCCTGGCCCTGGAGCAGGTCAGCCTGCAGGTGCAGGGCGGTAGCAGCCTGCACCGCGCCCTGGACGCCAGCGCCCAGTTTCCGCCGCTGCTGGTGAACATGGTCGGCAGCGGCGAGGCCAGCGGCACCCTGGCAGACATGCTCGAGCGCGTGGCCGATGACCAGGAGCGCGGTTTTGCCCGCCAGGTCGATACCGCCATGGCGTTGTTCGAACCCCTGATGATCCTGGTGATGGGCGGCGTGGTGCTGTTCATCGTGCTGGCGGTGCTGTTGCCGATCATGCAGCTCAACCAGGGCCTGACACTGTGACAAGGAGCCTCGACATGCATAGACAACGCGCGCGCCAGCGCGGCTTCACCCTGATGGAGATCATGGTGGTGATCTTCATCATCGGCCTGCTGATCGCCGTGGTCGCGCCCAGTGTCCTGGGCAACCAGGACAAGGCCATGCGCCAGAAGGTCATGGCCGACCTGGCCACCCTGGAGCAGGCCCTGGACATGTACCGCCTCGACAACCTGCGCTTCCCCAGCAACGAACAGGGCCTTGGCGCCCTGGTGAAGACGCCGCAGCAGGAGCCGCTGCCGCGGGCCTGGCGCAGCGACGGTTACATCCGCCGGTTGCCGGAAGATCCCTGGGGCACGCCGTACCAGTACCGCATGCCAGGCGAGCATGGTCGCGTCGATGTCTACTCCCTCGGCGCCGATGGCGTGCCCGGCGGAGAGGGCTTGGATGCCGACCTGGGCAACTGGGCGCTGTGACCGGTGAGTGTCCAGCGCGGCTTCAGCCTGCTCGAACTGCTGGTGGTGCTGGCCATCGCCGGGCTGATGAGCGGCCTCAGCGTCGCCTGGCTCGACAGCGGCAAGGCCGGTGTCGAGCAGGCCCTGAGCCAGCTCGCGGCGGGTGTCCACGAACAGGCGGCGCTCGCCCGGCATGTCGGGCAGATACGCGGCCTGCGCTGGGATGGCGAGCGCCCGGCGTTCGTCCGCCGGGACGCCAGCGGCTGGGTAGCCGAGCCGGTACCACTGGGCGCCTGGCCCAAGGGCTTGCGGCCGGATTGGCCGGCGAGCGCTTCACCGCAGCTGGTGTTTACCCCTGATGGTTGGGCACAGGCCGGCAGCGTGCTGTGGCACTGGCCCAAGGGCAGCCAGCGCTGGGTCTGGCAACGTGACGGGCAGCTGCGCATGGCGGTGACTCCATGAAGCGGCGCCAGCAGGGCTTCACCTTGCTCGAAGTCAGCGTGGCGCTGGGCATTGCCGCCGTGCTGGCGGTGATGGCCAGCCAGGTCCTGCGCCAGCGCCTGGCCGTGCAGGACAACGTGCAGCAGCATCGCCTTGGCCTGCTCTGCGCCCGTGAACTGCAGGCGCGCTTCAGCGTCGAGCAGTACTGGCCGTCGACCCAACAGGGCAGCGGCATCCTGCGCCAGGGTGGCCAGGCCTGCCACTGGCAACTGCAACTGCGCCGCACAGGCGTAGACACCTTGCGGCGCGGCCAATTGCAGCTGTTCGCCGACCGTGACGCACGTTTGCCGCTGGGCCAGTACACGCTGTTTCTGGTGCGGCCATGAGCAAGCAGCAAACAGGCCTGACGCTGATCGAGCTGATGGTGGCCATGGCCCTGACCGCGGTGCTCGGGGTCATGCTGGCCGCCCTGGTCAACGGTTGGCTCAAGGTCCGCGAACGCCTCGAAAGCCCGGCCGAGACCGGCACGGTGCTGGAGTTCTGCCTGGCGCTGGAACGGCGCTTCGACAGTCCGGCGCTGCGTCGCCTGGCCGAACAGCGCCTGCCGCTGGCGACCCACTGGCTCGACTGGCAAGCCGATCGCTCGCAGCTGCTCTGGGTGTCCGCCGCGGCCTGGCCGGAGGTGGACGGTGGCGCCCGCCTGCAGCGCCAGCGCCTGCGCTTTGAGGCCCGCGAGCAGCGACTGCTGCTGGAAAGCTCGGCCGGCCTGTATGCCGCTGCCGAGCCGCGTTGGTTATTGCGCGAGCAACTCTCGGGCGTGACGGCCGCGCAGGTACTTTTCTACCAGGGCGGCCGCTGGCTGGCCTGGCCCTCTGACCAACCTGCGCGCCCGGATCGCGGCGTGCGGGTGCAGATCCAGCGTGATGGAGCGCCTTATGTGTGTACCTTTGCCTTGCCCTGGGGGCGCTCATGAAGCTTGAGCGATGGCGGCGCAGACCGGCGCGGCCCTGGCTGCTGCTGCGCCCGGGGCAGGGCGCGGAGCCCTGGCAATGGCTATTGCTGGCGGCGGATCAACCGCGCCGCGAAGGCGAGGGCCGCCCGCCCGCGGACCTGTCCGCACGCATCGCGCTGATCGTCCCCGGTGCCTTGTGCAGTCATTTCCAGTTGCCTGCGCCGCCCGGTGTCAAGCGCGAGGAATGGCCGCTGCTGCTGGAGGACCGAATGCTGCAGAGCCCGGAGCAGGTGCTGTGTGCCTGCCTGGGACGCCAGCCCGGCCTGTTGCAGCTGGTGTGCGTCGAACGTGAGCACCTCGCTCAGTGGCGGGCGACCTGTGCCGACTGGGAGCTGCAGGTCGAGCGCTGCTGGGCCGAGTTCCAGCTGTTGCCGATTGCCCAACCAGGCCATGCCGTGCACTGGCAGCCGCCGGCGGGCGAGGCGCTGTTGCGCGGGCGCAGCATCGACGGGCGCGAGCACTGGCTGGCCTGGCCTGGCGAATGGGGTGAAGAATGCCCGGCGCCTTGGACAAACCTGCAGCACGAGTGCCTGAGCGGTCGTTGGCCTTCGCGCCTGGCGTCGCTGGAGTCTTTGCCGGGCCTGTTCGAACAGCCCTGGCAAAGGCCACACCTGCACCTGCCGCGGGCCCACCTGCGCCTGGCGGCGAGCTGTCTGGTACTCGCCAGCCTGTGGGGCGGCCTGTGGTTGAATCAGCAGTGGCAGCAAGCCCAGCTGTACCGTGGCCAGGTGCTGGCGGTGACCGGCGATCAGGCCACGCCGCGCCAGGCCGCCCAGGCGCTCAAGCGCCTGCAGGGTGCCGAGCATGAGCGCCAACTGCGCCTGCGCCAGCTCGCGGGCTTGCAGGCGCAACTGCACGACTGGTTGCGCGAACACCCGCACTGGCGCCTGCACGCCGTGCGCTTCGACGGTCAGCGCTGGCAGCTAGGGCTGTCCGGGGAGGGCGCCGGCCCGCCCTGGCAGGACATGGCCAGCGCCGCGGGCGCCGGGGTAGACCTGCAGCCAGGCGCTCAAGCGACGCAGTGGCAGGTGGTCTTCGACCTGGACGGTGCCTCGTGAACCGCGCAGGCTGGGCGCGCTACCGCATGCCGCTGGCCTGGGCGCTGATCCTGCTCTTGCTGGCGGTCCTCGGCGTGCGCGAAGGCGTTGGCCTATGGCGTCAGTGGGCCCAATGGCAGGCCTTGGCACACACCGCGGCGGGCCTGCCGAACGGTCCTGCGTTGAGCCTGGAGCGGCTGCGCCAGTCGGCCCAGGCGCGGCAGGTGCAGCTGGCGCAGATCGACAGCCAAGGCAGCACCTGGCAACTGCGAGGACAGATTGCCGATGCGCAGGGGTTTGAGCAATGGCTGCTGGCGCTGCAGGCCGAAGGCGTACGGCCATTGCAATGGTCACTGGAGCAGGACGCCGCGGGCCTGCGTTTTGATGTTCAGGTGCAACCATGAGCAGGTCGGGATGGCTGTGGGCCGGACTGGTGTTCAGCTTGACCCTGCTGGTGCAGTGGCCGGCCAACTGGTTGGTCCGTGGCCTGGCGTTGCCAGCTGAAGGCGTCACCGGCACCCTGTGGCAAGGGCAGGCACGCCAACTGGGCGACATCGGCCCGCTGCGCTGGCACTGGCAGCCCTGGCGGCTGCAGGCCGTGGCGCAGTTCGGCTATCAAGGGCAGCAATGGGAGGTGCAGTTACGCGGCTGGCCCTGGGACTGGCAGGCACGGCTGCAGGCGCTGGGGATACAGCATACCGCCGAGGCGGGCTATCGCCTGGCCGGCCAATGGCAGGGCGCGATCCACCTGGTGGGTGCCGGGCGCCGATGCCAGGCAGCCCAAGGGCGGATCGCGGTGGATGACCTGGCGCTGGTCGCGCCCTGGTCTTTGGGGCTGGGACAGGGTTGGCTGCAGGTCGATTGCAGCCAAGGCTGGCACCTGACCGGGCAACTGGGCCTGGCCGGTCAGCATCGGGTCGCGCTGGCGGCCGACCTGCTGACCCGCCAGGCTCAGTTGCGGGTCGAGCTGCAAGCCGACGCCGCGCTGCTGCCATTGCTACGCAGCAGCCAGTGGCTGGGCCCCCAGGCGACACGCCTGGAGCGGCGCATCACCTGGTAGGGCGGGTCAGTTCAAGGCTGCAGCGAGGCCTTCTGCTGGATACCCGCGCTCCACTGTGCCCGGCGATCGTGGCCACTGGTCTTGAGCAGACCGAGGTCCAGGGCGTTCTCGCCGCTGCTGGCATCGCGGTTTCTGATGCCATCGATCACCGCCGTGGTCAGGTCGACCGGCGCATTGGATGCATCGATCGCCACATCACGGCGGTAATCGCGACCACTGAGGGCCTGTTGGCTGACCGCGCTGCCACCTAGCCCTACACTGCCATTGCCGGCCTGCAGGCGGGCGCCGGTCAGGCGCGTCTCACCCGCGACCTGCAGGTCGATGCCTTGGTGACCCTTGAGCAGGCTCTGGCTGGCGACCGTGTCGCGCTGGACCTGGGACAGGTCCAGGCTGAAGGTCGGTGACAGGCCGGGTTCGACCTTGCTCAGTACCGGCCCGGCCTTTTCTCCCACCTTGGTGCCTGCAGGCCCTGCCAATGCCTTGACGGCATTGGTGTAACCCTGCGGGTTCTGCTCCTGGCTCAGGCGGCCGTCGACCTTGAGAACCAAGCTGTCGACGCGATCCTTGCGGCTGGCCACCAGCAGGTCGCCACCCACCTGACCTTCGATGCGATCGGCTTCGACACGGGCGCCTTCGATGCGGGTGTCGCCAATACTGTCGAACACCACCTTGTCGGCACGCAGCAGGCTTTGGTTGTGGGTCAGGTCGTCGCGCCGGTCGAGGGCCACCTGGACTCGACCATGCAGGCCTTGAGTACTGGCTTTGGCCGTGTCCGCGCGGGTCATGTCGAAGCCCGCGCCCGCCGCTACATCGAGATTGTCGCGACGCTCGGTGTTGCTCGAAGACTCGACCAGAATGCCGCCGTTCCTGGCGTTCAGGCTGATCGTCGAGGCCGAGGCTTCCAGGCCTTGCACATGGATAGCCTGGTCGTCACGCGCCTGGCTGGCCAGGGTGAGGTTACCCGAGGAGTGGAAGTTCGCATTGCTGGCCGTGGCAGCGCTCTGGTTCACCCGTCCTGACTCGAAGTGCCCACCCAGGCTGCCGCTGTTGGCGTCGCCGTGGTTGGCACCGACCTCGAGCCCGCCACCGAGCTTGCCGCCCTCGGCCGTATGGGTAGTGCTGGCGGCCTTGACCTGCAGCAGCCCCTCGCTGTCGAGGCTGATGCCCTCGACCTTGGCCGTGCGCTCGCCGATGCGCGTGCCTTCGAGCAGCATGTCGCCACCGCTGCTCAGCTTGACCTCGCCCTTGGCATCGATCTGCGCGACCTGGGCCTGGGTGTCGAGCGTCTGCTGTTTGCCGTGATCGAGGTAGCCGCGGATTTCAACCCCAGTGGCGGTAGGGCTGTTGCCGCCCTTGGCCCAGCCGTTGCCGTCCAGCTTGCGCGCCTGCTGGCGCTGGCTGTCATTGGCCTGGGTGAGCTTGAGGTCGCCCTTGGCCGCAATCCCCACCGAGCCATCGCCGCCGTTGATGCGAGTGCCTTCGTAGCGGCCATCGCTGCCCAGTTGCACTTGGATGCCCGTCTGGCCGTAGAGACTGCCGGGACGCGCGGTTTCGTCGACCTTGCTGGTTTCCAGTGAGCCGCCCTTGCCAGCCAGCCGCACGTTGACATCGGCGCCAGTGGTGGTGTCGACCCGCACCTCGCCCTCGTAGTACAGGCGCTGCACGCTGCTGCTATTGCTGTCGCGAGCCGCGAGCAGGTTGTGGCGGTCGACGTCGATCTTCAGTGAGCCCACCTTGGCACGGTACGCCGTGCCCTCGTCGTTGACCGTCTGCGCCTTGACCTGGATCGCCCCGCCTTCCAGCTCGCCGACGTGCGCGGTGCTGCGGCTGTCGATGGCCTTGCGTTCGACATGGCCGACGCTCAGGTCGGCACCGGCGCTGGGCGCCGCCAGGGCATCTTCCACGCCTGCCTGTTGAAAGCGCGCGCTTTCCTGGCCACGCACCAGGTTCTCGATCGGCCGGGTCAGGCCGCGGTATTCCACGCTTGCGCCCAGGTTCCCCTGCCAATGGTCGACGCTTTGCTCACGCGCGTGGGCAGCGTGCACCGCGCGGTTGTCGATGCGCTCGGCGTTGACCAGCAACTGCTTGCCGGCCTTGATGCTGGCGGCGTCGTTGACGACCTCGCGCGCGGTGATGGTGAGGTCGCCGCTGGCGCTCAGTTCGCTGCGCTGGACGGTGAAGCCGCTCTCGCGTACTGCCTGGCGGTTGTGGTGGCCCTCGAAGGCGCTGCCCACCCGATCGATGCCACCGCTCACGGCCAGGCCGCCGCCGCTGTCGGTGGTAACGAGCTGCGACTGCTGCGCGTTGCGCGTGGCGCCGAGAGAGACGCGTTCGGCCTTGATGTCCAGGTCGCCGCCGTACGCCGTGACCTTGGAGCCATCGATCTGCAACGTACTGCCGGCGCTGATGCTCACCGTCGCCCCGGTAAGCTCGCTGGGCGTCTGGGTGCGCTCGTCGCGTTGGCTGCTCACCTGGTCGACCTGATAGCCGACGCTGGCCTTGTATTGGCGCGAATCAGGCCTGCCGTCCTGGGCGTCATGGGTCTGCCCGGCGTTGGCGCTGAGGCCGCGGCTCTGGGTCGAGGTCTGGCGGGCGAGGGTACTCTCAGCGCTCGCGATGCTGATGGCTTTTTCCGCCTGCAGCTGCAAGGCCTTTGCGGCGGACACCTTGGCCCCGCGAATCTGTATTTCCTCGGCGCTGGCCAGGCGCAGGTTGGTGCTGGAGGACACATCGCTGACCAGTACCTGGCGTTCGTTGCTGCTGTGCTCGCGCTTGTTGCCGATCAGACCGAACAGCTTGCTGTCGCTGTCGCGCTGCTTGGCGCTGGTACTGCTACGGGCCGATTCGACCGATAGCAGGCCTTTACTGCCGTAGAGCACGCCGTCGCCGTCGCTGTGGACGTCGCTGCCCTTGATTCGCACCTGCTCGGCGGTGACATTGAGGGTGCCTGCGGAATGGATTCGGCTGCCATGGGCCTCATCGCCTTGACTGTCGTGGCCGTTGCGATCAGCGAAAAAGGTCCCGGAAACCAGGTCGCCCCGGTAGTCCTTCCTGGAACCCTCGCGTTTACGCGCCACGGTACCGATTTCGATGGCCTTGGCCTTGACGGACATGTCGGCGCGGCTCTCGATGCTGCTGCCGGCCAGCTTGAGGTCACCCCCGGCCTTGAGGTCGACGCGTTCGCCGCCCAGGCGGCTGGACACGGCTTGCTCCTGGTAGCTGCTCGAGTCGCTGTCGCCGCGCCAGAGGTGCTTGCGGTGGCGGACCTGTTCGTTGGCACGCGTGCTGTCGAGGACGGCAAGGATGTTCAGGCTGCCTGAGCTGTCCACCGTCAGCGCGCCGCCTGCTTCGATCTGGGAGCCCTTGATCACGGTGTCATTGCCGGACTTCAGGGCAATGTCGCCGTTGGCATGCAGTTCGCTGATCAGGTGGCGGCGATCGGTCCGGGTGCCAGTGCGGTCGTAGGTTTCGTAGGTGATGAACACGGCCTTGCTGTTCCAGCTCTCGTTCTCCTGCTTGATGCTTTCGCGCATCTTCGTGTCGAGCCGCAGGTCCTTGCCGGCCTGGACGTCGATGCGCTCCGCCTTGCCCAGCGTGGCGCTCAGGGCGAGGTTGTCGCCGGCCTTGAGCGACAGGTCGCCGCGATCAGTGAGCAACTGGGCCCGGACCTTTTCACTGCCGCTGACGTGCAGGCTGCTCGCCGAGCTGATCTCGATGCCATCGCGGGCCTGCAGCGTGGTGGGGCCCACTCGCACCCCAGCACCTTCGGCGGTGCTGCGGATGCGAATGCGCCCAGCGCGCATGGCGCCGAACAGGCTGGCATCGAGGCTTCCCGCAGTGCCAGGCAAATGCTGCAGCACTTGGCCGCTGGCTGCATCGACGCGGTTGCGGCCGGCGGTGAGCGTCAAGTCATCGCGGGCCTCGAGCGGGCCCAGGCTTTCGATGCGCGGGGCAATCAGTTCGAGGGCACCGTCGGCATTGCTCTGGCCGCCCTTGAGCACCAGCAGCGAGCCTGCGGCCTCGAGGGTATCCAGATGCTTGAGCTGTTGATCCTGGATATCGGGCGTGCCGACCAGAAACCCGCCGCGCGTGGTGTTGATGAAACTGCCGCCATTGAGGGTGATGCCGTTGGGGTTGGCCAGGACATAGTCCGCGGGCCGACCGAAGATCTCCTGCGGGCCTTCGATCAGCGAGGCGTTGCGGCTGATGACTTCGTTGAGGATGGTTGAGGCGGCCTGGCCCTGGAACTGCGGGTTGGCGGCCAGCGCCCCGGCCAGTTGCGACTGGCCTGCAGCGGTGGCGTTGTTCAGCACCACGCCGGGCCGGCCAACGTTGTAGTCCAGGAACTGGTTATGCGACAGGCCGCTGGCATTGGGCGCGACGATATCGATCACCGGTACGCCGTGGCCATTGCTGATGACCGGTGTGCCGCCAGGGCCTGCGGCGGGGTCGAGGCCGCCGTTGGCCAGGGCGGCGGGCGGGGCCAGCAGGCTGGCGAAGATGGTCCAGCGCAGGGCGTCGGGACGCAGCCGGGGATGACGCACGGAGGTTTTCACAGGCGGTTTCTCTCTTCTTGTGGATGAGTCAGATGGTCAGTGCCCACTCAACGACCCAGTAGCCTGAGTCCAGGTCTTGGCGACGCTGGTTGCTGGCGTGCAGTGGGTGCTGGTAGTCCAGCCGGATTCGGCTGCCAGGCAGGGTCAGGTTCAAGCCGGCGGTAGCGCCGGTCAGGCGGTTTGGGGAGCTGGCCTGGCTATAGCGGGCCCACCCGTGGTCCAGGCCCAGGTGGGGGCGCACTTCCACGCCGGGTGGCAGGGGGAGGGGGAGGGGGTAGCTCAAGGTGTTGCGCCACACGGCGCCGCTGGCGCCGGGTACCAGATCGTTGCGAAAGCCGCGCACGGCGTTGTCGCCGGTCAGGTTCAGCTGGTCGATAGCAGGCAGGTCGTCGGCGCTGTATTGCACACTGAGTTCGCTTTGCCAGCGCCAAGGCTGGTGCGGCGTGCCTTGGCGCAGATGCAACAGACTGGCGCGATAGGTACGGTGCAAGGGCTGGTAGGCGGCGGGCCAGGATGCCTCCCGGTCGGCGCCGAACCAGTTCACGCCTTGGGACAGGCTGACGGAGGCGTTCCAGAGGCCGCCTTGGAGCCAGAGTAGATTCAGGCCGAACTCCACGCGCGTCAGCGCGGGGCTCTGAAATGACAGCCGCGAGCCGTCGAAGCGACTGATGGTCCGCTTGTGCTCCAGACGCGTAAGCGCGCTGATCATTGCATGCTGGTTGCGCCAGAGCGTGCGCTCCACCTTCAATTGGTAGAAGCGGTTTTCGCCATCCAATATATGAGCAGTATTGCGCGCCGCTGCCGCCTGATGCGTGAGCTGGATGCTCGTCAGCGCGAGGCTCCATGGGCCATAAGGAACGTCGTAGTGAAAGGAGGGGCCGGCGCTGTGGCCCATTGCGCCGCCTGCCGTCCTGAGAAAGCCAAGCCTCAGGTATCCGTTGTATCCAAACGGGCTGTCTACCGCCGCATAGGAAGTCAGGCGATGAACCCCTGAGAGGTCGTTACCGAGATTGTCGTAGGTACTATGCAGGCGCCAGCGCCGAGCCAACCGCTGCGGCTGCACGATGACCCGTGTCCCGCCTTCCAGCTCGCCCGGACGCAGGTCGATGCTGACGTCAAAACCGGGCAATCGATTGAGCTGATCAAGCCCCTGCTCCAGATCGGGCAGGTAGAGTGGCTCGCCCAGCAGCCCTGGAAATGCCCCGCGCAATGACAAGGGCTGGGTGCGGTCCGCCAGCTCGATCGACTCGACAAAACCCTCGACGATACGGATATCCAGCGGCGCGCCGGCGCTGGGCCGCCGTACGAGCAGTGGGCGGCTGGTCGGGTAGCCGGCATCTACGTAGCGCTGGGTAATGGCCTTGAGCAGGCCGTTGATGGCGTCCACATCCATGCAGGGCCGCAGCTGCAGCTGGACAGGACCATCGAGCACGTGGGCTGACAGCACCCGGTTGCCGTAGAGGCGTACTCCGGGAATCGACCAGCACTGCTGGACGGTGCCGGCGCCGCTCCGCACAGGCTCGGGTTCGCTGACCTGGCCACGCCGCTCCCATTGGCGCAGGCGTTGTTCGTGTTCAAGTCTTTGCAGTTGCTGTTGCTGGTCACGCAGTTGCTGGCTGGCCAGGTCGTCGGCAATCGCCTCGGGGGCGATGAGCAGGCCCAGCAACAGGTAGCGAAAGCACCGGCTGGCGCGGTGGAGCGTTGTCCTCGGCATGACAGAATTCCGCAAGCGGGTACGACCCGGGTACTCGTTTGCATGAATTCTATGGATGCAGCTGTTTGTCTGGATGCGGTCCCTGGCCGAGCTGTCTGTCGGCCAGGTTTCGACTCAAGGTAGGGAGTTTCTGAGGGTGCGCGGCGGCGTGTAGGACGTCAGGGACGGATCTCGATCATCGTGCCGTCCTTGACCAGGCTCCAGACCTCGCGCATGTCATCGTTCTTCATGGCGATGCAGCCTTCGGTCCAGTCCAGGGTATGGAAGTACCACTCAGGGTATTGCTCGTCCAGCGGGGTGCCGTGGATCATGATCATGCCGCCGGGCTCGACGCCTTCGCGGCGGGCGCGAGCGGCATCGGTGATGTTCGGGTAGGACACGTGCATGGCCAGGTTGAAGCGGTCGCTGACCTTGCGCCAGTCGAGCCAATAGAAGCCTTCCGGGGTGCGGCGGTCGCCCTCGCGCTCCTTGGCGCCCTTGGGCTGCTTGCCCAGGGAGATGCGGTAGGTCTTGAGCGGCTCGCCACGGCTCATCAATTGCAGGCGGCGCTCGGACTTGATCACCAGGACCTTGTCGATGCTCGACATGCGCGTCGTACTCGGCTGCTGGGCATCCACGGGTTTGCGGATGATCGTCTCGGTGAAGGCCGCCTGGGACACCGAGGCCACTGCAAGGCAGAAAAGGGCAAGCAACCAACGCATGAAAGGTATCCCGAGGGCTTAGGTGGTGGGCGACGAGAAGATCATCGGCGGCAGGTACTCGGTGCCAATGGGGTAGTGCTGCTCGATGCGGTCGCGGTAGTAGCATTCTAAGGTACGCGTGACGGTGCGGAAAGCCAGCTGGCCCCACGGTATTTCATTTTCCTCGAACAGCCGCACCTCCAGGCTCTCGATGCCCACGGCGAAGTCCAGGTCGGCCAGTTCGGCGCGGAAGAATACATGCACCTGGTTGATGTGCGGCAGGTCGAACAGCTGGTACAGGGTGACCGGGCCGAGCCGCGCGCAGGCTTCCTCGACCGTTTCGCGACGAGCGGCCTGCTCCAGGGTCTCGCCGTTCTCCATGAAGCCGGCCGGCAGGGTCCAGTAGCCGCGGCGCGGCTCGATGGCGCGCCGGCACAGCAGCACCTGGCTGCCCCAGACCGGCAGCACGCCGGCGACGATATTGGGGTTCTGGTAATGGATGGTCTGGCAGTGTTCGCAGACGAATCGCAGACGGCTGTCGCCCTGGGGAATCCGCTGAATGACTGGCTGGCCGCACGCGCTGCAGAATTTCATGCTTTCATTCCTTTAGTGTCGGGCTATCTTGGCGCGCTCGACCGTCCCGTCGCAAGCCATAGGCAAAGGACTTGGGCAAGCTTGCGGCTTTGGTGCATCATGCAGGGCAGGCCCTGGAAACGAGAGTGCGTAATGCTGGACGAGCTTCTTCGCCGAATGAGCAACCATACCCCGGCTTCCCTGGAGACGGATCGCCGTTTTCCCGAGGCCGCAGTGCTTTTGCCCATCACCCGCAGCGAAGCGCCTGAGCTGGTACTCACCTTGCGTGCGCAAGGCCTTTCCACCCACGGTGGCGAGGTGGCCTTCCCTGGCGGGCGCCGCGATCCGGAAGACCCTGATCTTGTGTTTACTGCCTTGCGCGAGGCCGAAGAAGAAATCGGCCTGCCGCCTGGGCTGGTGGAAGTGCTCGGGCCACTGAGCCCACTGATTTCCCTGCATGGCCTGAAGGTGACGCCATTTGTCGGGTTGATTCCCGATTACGTCGAGTACCGCGCCAATGATGCGGAAATCGCCGCAGTATTCACTGTGCCGCTGGAATTCTTCCGTCAGGACCCGCGCGACCACACCCACCGTATCGATTACCAGGGGCGCAGTTGGTACGTACCCAGCTACCGCTTCGGCGAGTACAAGATCTGGGGACTGTCGGCGATCATGATCGTCGAGCTGGTCAATCTGCTTTATGACGCTCGCATCAGCCTGCACCAGCCTCCCGAGCGTTTCACCCAAAAATGAGCGGGGTTTCACCCGCCAGCATCCGCATCCTGTGAGGAGCTTTCCATGAAATACCGTCTGGGCGACCTGCGGGTCGAGACCCATCCCACCAGCTGGACCGCGCCCACCGCCACCCTGATCGGCAAGGTACGCCTGCAGGCCCGGGCCAGTGTCTGGTTTGGCGCCGTGTTGCGCGGCGACAACGAGTTGATCGACATCGGTGAAGACAGCAACGTGCAGGACGGTACCGTGATGCACACCGACATGGGCTCCCCGCTGACCCTGGGCAAGGGCGTGACCATTGGTCACAACGCCATGCTGCATGGCTGCAGCGTGGGCGACTACAGCTTGGTCGGGATCAACGCGGTGATCCTCAACGGTGCCAGGATCGGCAAGCACTGCATCATCGGCGCCAATACCCTGATTGCCGAAGGCAAGGAGATCCCCGATGGCTCGCTGGTGGTGGGCTCGCCAGGCAAGGTGGTGCGCGAACTGACAGAGGCGCAGAAGCGCATGCTCGAAGCCAGCGCCGCGCACTACGTGGACAATGCCCAGCGCTATGCCCGGGACCTGGCCCCGCAGGAGGATTGACATGACTGCTCAGGAACGCCCGGTCGCCTCGCCCTGCGTCAACGTCTGCGCGCTGGACGAAGAGGACATCTGCACCGGCTGCCAGCGCACGGTGGCGGAAATCACCCGTTGGGGGCGCATGGACAATCACGAGCGCCGTGACGTGTTGCGTCTGTGTCATCAACGGGCGGTGGCCGCGGGCCTGATCATCGGCCTGTAGGCCCTTGGCCGCGGGCGGTTGCTGCAGTAACCTGTGCGGCTTGCCTGACGGTCGACGCCATGTTCTATCTCATTGCCTATATCAGCAGCGTGGTGCTCATCAACTACGCCTTCTCCAGCGCCCCACACCTGGACGTGATCTGGTCCGCCTGGGGCGGCCTGGTGTTCATCCTGCGCGACATGGTCCAGACCCGCTACGGCCATGGCGCGCTGGTCGCCATGCTGGCGGCGCTGGTGTTGTCCTATATCACCTCCGAGCCCGCCATTGCCCTGGCCAGTGCCACGGCATTCGCCGTCTCGGAACTGATCGACTGGCTGGTGTTCAGCATCACCCGCCGGCCTCTGCGCGATCGTCTGTGGCTGAGTTCGGCGCTGAGTATCCCGGTGGATACCTTCATCTTCTTCGGCATGATCGGCGCCCTGACCCCGGCCGTGATCGGCACGGCCATGACCTCCAAGTTCGCCGGGGTGACGGTGGTCTGGCTGATCATGGCCTGGCGCGCGCGCAAGAGCGCACTGGCCGGTTAGCGGTGTAGAATGGCGGTCCTTTTCAGCGGCGGCTGCGTAGCAGGACCGCCCCCGTATGCCTTCGAGGACCTGAGATGACCCGTATCGGAACCCCATTGTCGCCGACCGCGACCCGTGTACTGCTCTGTGGTTGTGGTGAGCTGGGCAAGGAAGTGGTGATCGAACTGCAGCGCCTGGGCGTCGAGGTGATCGCCGTGGACCGTTATGCCGACGCCCCGGCCATGCAGGTCGCGCATCGCAGCCATGTGGTCAACATGCTCGACGGCGTTGCCCTGCGCGCCGTGATCGAGGCCGAGAAGCCGCACTACATCGTGCCCGAGATCGAGGCCATCGCCACCGCGACCCTGGTCGAGCTGGAAAGCGAAGGCTTCACCGTGGTGCCAACTGCCCGCGCCACCCAACTGACCATGAACCGCGAAGGCATTCGTCGGCTGGCCGCCGAAGAACTCGACCTGCCGACCTCGCCGTACCATTTTGCTGATACGTTCGAGGACTACAGCAAGGCCATCGAGGACTTGGGCTATCCGTGCGTGGTCAAGCCGGTGATGAGCTCCTCGGGCAAGGGCCAGAGCCTGCTGCGCAGCGTCGATGACCTGCGCAAGGCCTGGGACTATGCCCAGGAAGGCGGCCGTGCCGGCAAGGGCCGGGTGATCATCGAAGGCTTCATCGACTTCGACTACGAAATCACCCTGCTGACCGTTCGGCATATTGGCGGTACCACCTTCCTTGCCCCGGTCGGCCATCGCCAGGAGAAGGGCGACTACCAGGAATCCTGGCAACCCCAGGCCATGAGCGCCAAGGCCCTTGCCGAGTCCGAGCGCGTGGCCCAGGCTGTCACCGATGCACTGGGCGGGCGCGGTCTGTTTGGCGTCGAGCTGTTCGTCAAGGGCGACCAGGTGTGGTTCAGCGAAGTGTCGCCGCGCCCGCACGACACCGGCCTGGTGACCCTGATTTCCCAGGACCTGTCGCAGTTTGCCCTGCATGCCCGTGCCATTCTGGGTTTGCCGATTCCGCTGGTTCGCCAGTTCGGGCCTTCGGCTTCGGCGGTGATCCTGGTCGAGGGTCAGTCGCAGCAGACCGCGTTTGCCAACCTGGGCGCGGCGCTGAGCGAGCCGGACACGGCGATCCGTCTGTTCGGCAAGCCCGAGGTCAATGGCCAGCGACGGATGGGGGTGTGCCTGGCGCGTGACGAGTCGATCGAGGCCGCGCGGGCCAAGGCGACCCGCGCCTCGCAGGCGGTAAAAGTAGAGCTCTGACCACTGTAGGAGAGCGCCCAGCCCGCTGGGCTGCGCTGTCGCGAAGAGAACAACATCTGCAAGCGCGCCACCACCCCAATGTGGGAGCGTGGCTTGCCCCGCGATCGGCCGCGCAGCGGTCGTAGATCCAGCGACCTCGATCCGCCTGGCACCCTGCGGTTGCAGACTTTGCGGCCGCTGCGCAGCCGATCGCGGCGCAAGGCACGCTCCTACATTAGGGGGTGGAGGCGCGCTTGCAGGCCTTGTTCTCTGCGCGACAGCGCAGCCCTGGGGGGCTGGGCGATCTCCTACAGGATTGTGTCAAAGCGCCGTATCGCGCGTCTCTTTCAGGCACAACACCGCCACCAGGCTCAGCACCGCCGCCGCCGAGACATAGCCGCCCACCCAGCTCAATCCGCCCATGCTCACCAGCTTCTGCGCGAAGAACGGCGCCGCCGAGGCTCCGACGATACCGCCCAGGTTATAGGCCGCCGATGCCCCGGTGTAACGCACATGCGTTGGAAACAACTCTGGCAGCAAGGCACCCATCGGCGCGAAGGTCACGCCCATCAGAAACAGCTCGAGGGCTAGAAACAGCGCAACCCCAGTGGTCGAGCCCGAGGTCAGCAGCGGCTCCATGGTAAAGCCCGAGGCCACGGCCAGCAGGGCACCGACGATCAGCACCGGCTTGCGCCCGTAGCGGTCGCTGAGCCAGGCCGAGAGGGGTGTGGCCAGGGCCATGAAGACGACCGCGAAGCACAGCAGGCCAAGGAAGGTCTCCCGGCTGTAGCCCAGGGTCGAGACGCCATAGCTGAGCGAGAACACCGTCGAGATGTAGAACAGTGCATAGCACACCACCATTGCTGCCGCGCCCAGCAGGGTCGGCCGCCAGTGCTTGGCGAGCACGTCGACCACAGGCATCTTCACGCGTTCCTGGCGAGCCACGGCCTTGGCGAAGATTGGGCTTTCCTCGAGCTTGAGCCGTACATACAGCCCGACCAGCACCAGTGCAGCACTGAGCAGGAACGGAATGCGCCAGCCCCATTCGCGGAACTGCTCGTCGCTCAGGCCCAGGGCCAATCCGAGGAACAGGCCGTTGGCCGCCAGGAAGCCGATCGAGGGGCCCAACTGCGGGAACATGCCGAACCAGGCGCGCTTGCCGGGCGGGGCGTTTTCGGTGGCCAGAAGGGCCGCGCCACCCCATTCGCCGCCAAGCCCCAGGCCTTGGCAGAAACGCAGCAGGCACAGTATCACCGGCGCCCAGACGCCGATGCTTGCGTAACCTGGCAATACGCCGATCAAGGTGGTGGACACGCCCATCAGCAGCAAGGAGGCAACCAGGGTCGACTTGCGCCCGATGCGGTCGCCGAAGTGGCCGAACAGCGCAGAGCCAAGCGGGCGGGCGAGAAAAGCAATGCCGAAGGTCATGAAGGCCGCCAGCATCTGCGCGGTACCTGACCCCGAGGGGAAGAACACCGGGCCGATCACCAGGGCGGCGGCAGTGGCATACACATAGAAGTCGTAGAACTCGATGGCGGTGCCGATGAAGCTGGCAGTGGCCACGCGCGCGGGCGAGTTGGTCGGTGCGGCCGGCGTGGCGTCGGTGTAGGTGGTGCTGGTTGTCATGCGTAGGTCCCTGACAGTCGAGTGCTCCATGGCATTGGCGGCGCATGGCCCAGGCAGGCACGGGCGCGCGGACGCTGGAGCGTATTGTAGTAGGTCGCGGACTGAAACGGTGCCCATGGAGGTCAAGGGCAGGCGCGGGCACTGTTCGGGGTGTGAAGCAGGGCCGTGAAGCGCGCCGTCAGTCGTGCGGACTGGCCGTGGAGCGCCGGATGCGGGTAGCAGGCGTAACGGCAGGGCTGGGTAAGCGTGACCGGAGTATAACTAGCGCTTTACCGTCCACACCAGTACACGGCTGGCACAATTGTCCTCGGTTTCGAGGATTTCCATGCGGTAGCGGCCGATCTTCAGGCATACAGCGCTGGCCGGGATGCTTTCCAGCGCTTCGGTGACCAGGCCGTTGAGGGTCTTGGGTCCGCCGTCACAGGGCAGGTGCCAGCCCAGGCTGCGGTTGAGATCGCGCAGCGAGGCGGTGCCTTCGATGACGTAGCGGCCATCGGCCTGGGGATGGATCTGCGGGTTGTCCAGGCCGTGCTCGTCCTCGAACTCGCCGACGATTTCCTCGAGGATATCCTCCAGGGTGACGATGCCCAGCACCTCACCGTATTCGTCCACCACCACGCCCAGGCGGCGTTGCTGCTTGTGGAAGTTCAGCAACTGCAACTGCAGCGGGGTGCTCTCGGGCACGAAGTAGGGTTCGTAGCAGGCGGCCTGGAGCTGCTCCAGGGTCAGCTCCGCGCGCGGCAGCAGGTGGCTGATCAGCTTGGTATTGAGGATCGCTTCGACCTGGTTGATATCGCTGTGGTAGACCGGCAGGCGGGTATGGCGGCTGATGATCAACTGCTCGACGATCTGCTCGAGCGGGTCGTCGAGGTTTATACCGTCGACCTCATTGCGTGGGACGAGAATGTCATTGACGGTGATGCGGTCAAGGGACTGCAGCCCATCCAGCAGGCCCGGGCGAGGGGCCTCGCGCGCATCGTCGGCATCGAAGGCGTCGGCCTGCTGCGGGTGGAGGGCGGTGCCGCCAGGCCTGGCGCGCCAGGGCCATAGCAGCAGTCGGGCACAACCATCGAGCACGCAGGCCAGCGGCTGCAGCAACGCCAAGGGCAGTTTCAGCAGGCTGTTGCCCAGCCTGATGAGTGCCTGCGGATTGCGCCGGGCCAGACGCCGCGGGAGGTATTCAGCGAAGATCAGCAGCACCGCGCTGGCGCCCAGTCCGGCCAGCCAGAAACCATGCTCGCCGCTGTGGCGCTGCCCGATCAGGCAGGCCAGGCCCAGGACCAGCAGTTTGCCGAGGCTGGCGCACAGCACCAGGGCCTGGGGGGCAATGTGCGGTTCGGGGGTGTCGCCGTGGCGCGGCGGGGTGCCCGGCTGCTGGCGAGCCGCGTCGACGGCACTGAACAGCACCGACCAGAGCAGTGCCAGCAGCAGGGTGCCGAGCAGCGGGGCGAACGGCAGAGTATCCATGGCGTGGTCGTCAGATATGCAGGATGAATTCGCGGACCAGCTTGCTGCCGAAGTAGGCGAGCATCAGCAGGCAGAAGCCGGCCAGGGTCCAGCGGATGGCCTTGTGGCCGCGCCAGCCCAGGCGGGTGCGCCCCCACAGCAGCACGCTGAAGACCACCCAGGCGACGCATGCGAGCAGGGTCTTGTGGACCAGGTGCTGAGCGAACAGGTTATCGAGGAACAGCCAGCCAGAGAGCAACGACAGCGACAACAGCCCCCAGCCGGCCCAGAGAAAGCCGAACAACAGGCTTTCCATGGTTTGCAGCGGCGGGAAGTTGCGGATCAGCCCGGACGGGTGCTTGTGCTTGAGCTGATGGTCCTGCAGCAGCAACAGCAGGGCCTGGAACACGGCGATGGTGAACAGGCCGTAGGCCAGGAGCGACAGCAGGATGTGCGCGAGGATGCCGGGCTGCTCATTGATCAAGGGCACCGTGCCCGGGGGGGCGAACTGGGACAGCAGGGCGGTTGCCGCGCCCAGCGGGAACAGGAGCAGCAGCAGGTTCTCCACCGGGATGCGCAGGCAGGCCAGCAGGGTCAGGGCGATCACCGCCATGGCGATCAGGCTGGCGGCACTGAAGAAATCCAGGCTCAGGCCCAGCGGGGTCAGCAGTTGCCAGAACAGGGCAGTACCCTGGGCGACGACCGCCAGCGCGCCCAGCACGCCAAGCAGCCGTTTGTCGGCCCGGGTGCCCTGAGCCAGGCGGGAGCCTTGATAGAAGGTCGCGGCGGCATAAAGGCAGGCGGCGATCAGGTTGGGGAGCAGACTGGGTGACAAGGAGAGCATAAGTCCTGTTAGGCAAGCCCTAAAGGGAATGAGTTTGGCATAGAACCCGTGCGCCAAGGAAGACCGGCGGCTGCGCTCATGGTGTGCGTGCGCCGCAGTCTTGGTTATAATCGCCGGCTTGCTGTGCCCTAGGCCTGCCCCATCGCGGCCAGGGCGCCTGACAAACCTCGGCTTCACGGAGCCTGAAAGGATCACCATGTTCGAAAACCTGACCGACCGCCTGTCACAGACGCTGCGCCATGTCACCGGCAAGGCCAAGCTGACCGAAGACAACATCAAGGAAACCCTGCGTGAAGTGCGCATGGCGTTGCTCGAGGCCGATGTCGCCTTGCCGGTGGTCAAGGATTTCGTCAACAAGGTCAAGGAACGTGCGGTCGGTACCGAGGTGTCGCGCAGCCTGACGCCAGGCCAGGCATTCGTGAAGATCGTCCAGGCCGAGCTCGAAGGCCTGATGGGCGCGGCCAACGAAGACCTCGCCCTCAATGCCGCGCCGCCGGCGGTGGTGCTGATGGCCGGTCTGCAGGGTGCGGGCAAGACCACCACTGCCGGCAAGCTCGCACGCTTCCTCAAGGAGCGCAAGAAGAAGACCGTGATGGTGGTCTCGGCCGACGTCTACCGTCCGGCGGCGATCAAGCAGTTGGAAACCCTGGCCAATGATATCGGGGTGACGTTCTTCCCATCCGACATCAGCCAGAAGCCGGTGGCCATCGCCGAAGCGGCGATCCGCGAAGCCAAGCTGAAATTCATCGACGTGGTCATCGTCGATACCGCCGGTCGCCTGCACATCGACGCCGAAATGATGGCCGAGATCAAGGACCTGCACGCCGTGGTCAAGCCGATCGAGACCCTGTTCGTGGTCGACGCCATGACTGGCCAGGACGCCGCCAATACCGCCAAGGCCTTCGGTGATGCGTTGCCGCTGACCGGCGTGATCCTCACCAAGGTCGACGGTGACGCCCGTGGCGGCGCGGCGCTGTCGGTGCGTGCCATTACCGGCAAGCCGATCAAGTTCATCGGCATGGGCGAGAAGAGCGAAGCGCTCGAGCCGTTCCACCCGGACCGCATCGCCTCGCGGATCCTCGGCATGGGTGACGTGCTCAGCCTGATCGAGCAGGCCGAGCAGACCATCGACAAGGAAAAGGCCGACAAGCTGGCCAAGAAGCTGAAGAAGGGCAAGGGCTTCGACCTCGAAGACTTCCGTGACCAGCTGCAACAGATGAAGAACATGGGCGGCCTCGGCGGCCTGATGGACAAGCTGCCGAGCATCGGTGGGGTCAACCTGTCGCAGATGGGCAACGCCCAGGGCGCGGCCGAGAAGCAGTTCAAGCAGATGGAGGCGATCATCAACTCCATGACCCCGGCCGAGCGCCGCGATCCGGAGCTGATCAGCGGCTCGCGCAAGCGCCGCATCGCCCTGGGTTCTGGTACCCAGGTGCAGGACATCGGTCGGCTGATCAAGCAGCACAAACAGATGCAGAAGATGATGAAGAAATTCTCCACCAAAGGTGGCATGTCCAAGATGATGCGTGGCCTGGGCGGCATGATGCCAGGCGGCGGCATGCCCAAGCTGTAAACCGATTCAGGTCGTCGGCGTGATACCACGCCGATGACCGGAACCCGCCTTGGCGGGTACACCGCTGCCTATAAGGGCAGCTCAAACCGCAGATCTGCAGGCTGACCTTTTTGCTCGACGTAAAAAGGGATTTGCAAAAGTCCACATATTCCTTGAGAATATGCGGCCTTTCGGGTACCCGTGTGCCCGCTGTGCATTATGATTTGCAGCACCGACTACAGGAACGATGTTCAATGCTAACCATCCGTCTTGCCCGTGGCGGCTCCAAAAAGCGCCCATTCTACCAACTGACCGTAACCGACTCGCGTAACCCGCGTGACGGCTCCCACATCGAGCAGGTTGGCTTCTTCAACCCTATCGCCCGTGGTCAGGAAGTTCGCCTGTCCGTTAAAGAAGACCGCGTTGCTCACTGGCTGAGCGTCGGCGCGCAGCCGTCTGAGCGCGTTGCTCAGCTGCTGAAGGAAGCTGCTAAGGCTGCTGCCTGAATAGTATGAGCGCGACGCCAGAAAAAGCGGATGACCTGATCGTCGTCGGCAAGATTTTTTCGGTTCACGGCGTTCGCGGCGAGGTGAAGGTTTACTCCTTTACCGATCCGATTGAAAACCTGTTGGAGTACCGCAACTGGACGCTTCGGCGCGAAGGCGTGGTGAAACAGGTAGAGCTGGTCAGTGGCCGTTCCACTCAAAAGGACCTGGTCGCCAAGCTCAAAGGCCTCGACGATCGCGATGAAGCCCGTCTTCTGAGCGGTTATGAGATTTGTATCTCGCGAAGCCTTTTGCCCAACCTGCCTAGCGACGAGTACTACTGGTACCAGTTGGTAGGTCTGAAAGTCATCAACCAGGACGAACAGCTGTTCGGCACGGTTGATCACCTGTTGGAGACCGGCGCGAACGATGTAATGGTGGTCAAGCCCTGCGCAGGCAGCCTGGATGATCGCGAGCGCTTGTTGCCCTATACGGAGCAATGCGTGCTGGCCATCGACCTGGAAGCAGGCGTGATGCGGGTCGAATGGGACGCGGACTTCTAACCGATGGGTAACCTTCGCGTAGACGTCATCACGCTGTTCCCCGAGATGTTCTCGGCCATCACGGAGTACGGCATTACCAGCCGCGCGGTGAAACAGGGGTTGCTGCAAGTGACCTGCTGGAACCCGCGGGACTACACCACAGATCGTCACCATACGGTGGACGATCGGCCGTTTGGCGGTGGTCCGGGCATGGTGATGAAGATCAAGCCTCTGGAAGATGCCCTGGTGAGTGCCAGGCAGGCGACCGGAGCATCGGCGAAGGTGATCTACCTCTCGCCACAAGGCCGCAAGCTGACTCAGCAGGCGGTCAAAGGCCTGGCGCAACAGGAATCGTTGATCCTGATCGCCGGTCGTTACGAAGGCATTGACGAGCGCTTTATCGAGGCTCATGTCGATGAAGAGTGGTCGATTGGCGACTATGTGTTGTCCGGTGGCGAGCTGCCGGCCATGGTGCTGATCGATGCGGTTACGCGGCTGCTGCCCGGAGCTTTAGGGCATGTGGACTCGGCGGAGGAAGATTCCTTTACTGACGGTCTGCTTGATTGCCCGCACTACACCCGACCGGAGGTGTATGCGGATCAGCGTGTTCCCGACGTGTTGCTAAGTGGCAACCATGCACACATCCGGCGTTGGCGTTTACAGCAGTCCCTTGGGCGGACCTATGAACGACGCGTCGATCTTCTGGAAAGTCGCTCACTTTCTGGAGAAGAGAAGAAGCTGCTCGAGGAGTACCTCCGCGAGCGGGACGATAGTTAACGTATCGATGGTAGATCCGACGATTTACCTTAGGAGCACAGCATGACCAACAAAATCATTCAGCAGATCGAAGCTGAGCAGATGAGCAAAGAGATCCCGGCCTTCGCCCCGGGCGACACCATTGTCGTCCAGGTGAAAGTGAAGGAAGGTGAGCGCTCCCGTCTGCAGGCGTTCGAAGGTGTTGTCATCGCCAAGCGCAACCGTGGTCTGAACAGCGCCTTCACCGTGCGCAAGATCTCGAGCGGCGTTGGCGTTGAGCGTACTTTCCAGACCTACAGCCCGCAAATCGACAGCCTGGCCGTGAAACGTCGTGGTGACGTGCGTAAAGCCAAGCTGTACTACCTGCGCGACCTGTCCGGCAAAGCCGCTCGCATCAAGGAAAAACTGTCCTGAGTGCAGTTTGACCGGCGGCCCTGGCCGCCATGCGAAAAGAAAGCAGCCTTCGGGCTGCTTTTTTGCTTTCCAGAACCCCGCCTTTGCGATGTGAGCTTCATGACCCCACGAGACCAGGAAATCCAGCGCCGCACCGAACTGTCGGTGACCCGCGTGACCAAGGCTGTCTTCCCTTCGACCACCAACCACCACAACACCCTGTTCGGCGGCACCGCGCTGGCCTGGATGGACGAGGTGTCGTTCATCGCCGCGACGCGGTTCTGCCGTCTGCCGCTGGTGACCGTGTCCACCGACCGCATCGATTTCAAGCACCCGATTCCGGCCGGCACCATCGTCGAGCTAGTGGGCACGGTGGTCAAGGTGGGTAACACAAGCCTGCAGGTCGAGGTGGAAGTGTTTGTCGAGAACATGTACCTCGATGGCCGTGAGCGAGCGATCCATGGCATATTCAGTTTCGTCGCCATCGACGAGGACAAGCGGCCGGTGCCGGTGCTGCCTGGGGTCTGAAAGGATCGGTGGCCTGCCCCCCACAGATCACACCGCGATCCTGTGGGAACAGGCTTGCCCGCGAAGAGGCCCGAACAGACAGCACATCACCTCCTGTGAAACACTAGGCTCATCATCCTGACAGTACCCAAAGCATGCCTGCCCTCGATCACCCGCTCATCGATCAATTCCTCGACGCTCTCTGGCTGGAAAAAGGCCTTTCCGATAACACCCGTGCCTCCTACCGCAGCGACCTGATGCTGTTCAACGGCTGGTTGCAGGAGCATGGGGTGGCGTTGCCCGAGGCCGGACGTGAGCTGTTGCTCGACCACCTGGCCTGGCGCCTGGAGCAAGGCTACAAGCCGCGCTCGACCGCACGCTTTCTCTCCGGGGCGCGGGGCTTCTACCGCTACTTGCTGCGCGAGAAGCTGATCGGCGTCGACCCGACCCTGCTGGTGGACATGCCGCAACTGGGCAGGCCGCTGCCCAAGTCGCTGTCGGAAGCCGACGTCGAGGCGCTGCTGCGGGCGCCTGATCTGGGTGAGCCTATTGGCGAGCGGGACCGGGCCATGCTCGAGGTGCTGTATGCCTGCGGCTTGCGGGTGACCGAACTGGTCAGCCTGACCCTTGATCAGGTCAACCTGCGTCAGGGCGTGCTGCGGGTGATGGGCAAGGGCAGCAAGGAGCGCCTGGTGCCCATGGGCGAGGAGGCGGTGGCCTGGGTGGAGCGCTACCTGCGCGGCGGGCGCAATGACTTGCTCAACGGCCGCCCCAGCGATGTACTGTTTCCCAGCCAGCGCGGCGAGCAGATGACCCGGCAGACTTTTTGGCACCGCATCAAGCATCAGGCGCAGGTGGCCGGGATCGACAAGGCGCTGTCGCCGCACACCCTGCGCCATGCCTTCGCCACCCACTTGCTCAACCACGGCGCCGACCTGCGGGTGGTACAGATGCTGCTGGGCCACAGCGACTTGTCTACCACCCAGATCTATACCCATGTGGCGCGGGCACGTCTGCAGCAGTTGCATGCCGAGCACCATCCACGTGGATGAGCGCGGTTCATCGTCCGTCACCTGAGGCGTGCAAGCGCCGCCTGTGGCAGCCGGTTGTGATAGTCTTGGGCGGTTTGCACAAAGGGCCGCCCGATGGCCGCGCGTTCATCGCGACCGCCATGCCCCAGGCCCTGTCCGCCTCCAAGGAGACCCCATGCGCGTGACCCAGATTTTCGCCGCCGCCGTCCTGGCGCTGGTCAGTACCTTCGCCGCCGCTGCCGCCACCGACGGCGCCGAGCAGGCGATCCGCAAGACCTTGCAGACGCTGGAGCTGGAAGTCCCGGTGGAAAGCGTGGCGAGCAGCCCGCTCAACGGCCTGTATGAGGTCAAGCTGCAAGGCGGACGCGTACTCTACGCCAGCGCCGATGGCCAGTTCGTCATGCAGGGCTACCTGTTCCAGATCCAGGACGGCAAGCCGGTGAACCTCACCGAGAAGACCGAGCGCCAAGGCGTCGCCAAGCTCATCAACGGCATTCCAGCCGGCGAGATGGTGGTTTATCCTGCCAAAGGTGAAACCAAGTCTCATATCACCGTGTTCACCGACACCACCTGCCCGTATTGCCACAAGCTGCACGCCGAAGTGCCTGAGCTCAACCGTCGCGGTATCGAAGTGCGCTACGTCGCCTTCCCGCGCCAGGGCCTCGGCTCGCCGGGTGACGAGCAGCTGCAGGCGGTGTGGTGTTCCAGCGACCGCCGCGCGGCACTGGACAAGATGGTCGAGGGCAAGGAAATCAAGGCCGCCAAGTGCGCCAACCCGGTCGGCAAGCAGTTCGAACTGGGCCAGTCGATCGGCGTCAACGGCACGCCGGCGATCGTCCTGGAGAACGGCCAGGTGATTCCGGGCTACCAGCCGGCACCGCAGGTCGCCAAGCTGGCGCTGGCCGAAGGCAAGTAATTCAATCAGTACGCCGTCGCCATGGGGAGACGGCTGTTTCACGGTCGGCGACATGTCGGCCGTTCAATGGGGAGTTCACAGTGAAACCGGTCAAAGTAGGCATCTGTGGGTTGGGGACCGTCGGTGGCGGTACCTTCAATGTACTTCAGCGCAACGCCGAGGAGATTGCCCGCCGTGCCGGGCGCGGTATTGAAGTGGCACAGATTGCCATGCGCTCGCAAAACCCGAACTGCCAGATTACCGGTACCCCCATTACCGCTGACGTGTTCGACGTGGCGAGCAACCCCGAGATCGATATTGTCATCGAGCTGATCGGCGGCTATACCATCGCCCGTGACCTGGTGCTCAAGGCCATCGAGAACGGCAAGCACGTGGTCACCGCGAACAAGGCGCTGATCGCCGTGCATGGCAACGAAATCTTCGCCAAGGCCCGCGAGAAGGGCGTGATCGTCGCCTTCGAAGCAGCCGTGGCCGGCGGCATCCCGGTGATCAAGGCGATCCGCGAAGGCCTGTCGGCCAACCGCATCAACTGGCTGGCGGGGATCATCAACGGCACCGGCAACTTCATCCTCACCGAAATGCGCGAAAAGGGCCGCGCCTTCCCCGACGTGCTGGCCGAAGCCCAGGCACTGGGCTACGCCGAAGCCGACCCGACCTTCGACGTCGAGGGTATCGACGCGGCGCATAAACTGACCATTCTGGCTTCGATCGCCTTCGGCATCCCCCTGCAGTTCGACAAGGCCTACACCGAGGGCATCACCCAGCTGACCACGGCCGACGTCAACTATGCCGAGGCGCTGGGCTACCGCATCAAGCACTTGGGCGTGGCCCGCAGCACCGCCAGTGGCATCGAGCTGCGCGTGCACCCGACGCTGATCCCCGCCGACCGCCTGATCGCCAACGTCAACGGTGTGATGAACGCGGTCATGGTCAACGGTGACGCGGCCGGTTCCACCCTGTTCTACGGCGCCGGCGCCGGCATGGAACCGACCGCTTCCTCGGTCGTCGCCGACCTGGTCGATGTGGTCCGCGCGATGACCTCCGATCCGGAGAACCGCGTCCCGCACCTGGCCTTCCAGCCCGATTCGCTGTCGGCCCACCCGATCCTGCCGATCGAAGCCTGCGAGAGCGCCTACTACCTGCGCATCCAGGCCAAGGACCACCCAGGCGTGCTGGCCCAGGTGGCGAGCATCCTCTCCGAGCGTGGCATCAACATCGAGTCGATCATGCAGAAGGAAGCCGAGGAGCAGGATGGCCTGGTGCCGATGATCCTGCTGACCCACCGCGTGATCGAACAGGGCATCAACGACGCCATCGTTGCCCTGGAAGCCTTGCAGGATGTGGTCGGCAAGGTTGTGCGCATCCGCGTCGAACAGCTCAACTGACAGCTGAGCTGCAAGCTTCAAGCGGCAAGCTGCAAGAAAGGCACTGCGGTGGCCACTTGCAGCTTGGCGTCCGGACCTCAATAAAACATCAGCGGCAAGAGATCAGACCGCCAGTTCCAGAATCGACGCCGCACGGCCTTTTCTTGTAGCTTGCCGCTAACGACCCGAAGGTTTGCACCTATGCGTTACATCAGCACCCGCGGCCAGGCACCGGCCCTGAACTTCGAAGACGTCCTGCTGGCGGGCCTGGCCAGCGACGGCGGCCTGTACGTGCCGGAAAACCTGCCCCGCTTCACCCAGGAAGAGATCGCCTCCTGGGCCGGCCTGCCGTATCACGAGCTGGCCTTCCGGGTGATGCGCCCGTTCGTCACCGGCAGCATCCCTGATGCCGACTTCAAGAAGATCCTCGAGGAAACCTACGGGGCGTTCGCCCACGCCGCGGTCGCGCCGTTGCGTCAGCTGAACAGCAACGAGTGGGTCCTGGAGCTGTTCCATGGCCCGACCCTGGCGTTCAAGGACTTCGCCCTGCAACTGCTCGGCCGCCTGCTCGACCACATCCTGGCCAAGCGCGGCGAGCGCGTGGTAATCATCGGTGCCACCAGCGGTGACACCGGCTCGGCGGCCATCGAAGGCTGCCGCCGCTGCGACAACGTCGACATCTTCATCCTGCACCCGCACCAGCGTGTCTCGGAAGTGCAGCGCCGGCAGATGACCACCATCCTCGGCGAGAACATCCACAACATCGCCATCGAAGGCAACTTCGACGACTGCCAGGAAATGGTCAAGGCCAGCTTCGCCGACCAAGGCTTCCTCAAGGGCACCCGCCTGGTCGCGGTCAACTCGATCAACTGGGCGCGGATCATGGCCCAGATCGTCTACTACTTCCACGCCGCGCTGCAGTTGGGCGGCCCGGCCCGCTCCGTGGCCTTCTCGGTACCGACCGGCAACTTCGGCGACATCTTCGCCGGCTACCTGGCGCGCAACATGGGCCTGCCGATCAGCCAGCTGATCGTCGCGACCAACCGCAACGACATCCTGCACCGCTTCATGAGCGGTAACCAGTACGTCAAGGAAACCCTGCACGCGACCCTGTCGCCGTCGATGGACATCATGGTCTCGTCCAACTTCGAGCGCCTGCTGTTCGACCTGCACGGGCGTAGCGGCGCGGCAATCGCCGAACTCATGGGCAGCTTCAAGCAGGGTGGCGGCTTCAGCGTCGAAGAGGATCGCTGGACCGAAGCCCGCAAGCTGTTCGACTCGCTGGCCGTGGATGATGCACAGACCTGCGAGACCATCGCCGAGGTCTTTGCCAGCACCGGCGAAGTGCTCGACCCGCACACCGCGATCGGCGTCAAGGCCGCCCGTGAATGCCGGCGTAGCCTCGACACGCCGATGGTGGTGCTGGGAACCGCGCACCCGGTCAAGTTCCCTGAGGCGGTGGAGAAGGCCGGCGTTGGCAAGGCGCTCGAGCTGCCCGCCCACCTGACCGACCTGTTCAGCCGGGAAGAGCGCTGCACCGTCCTGGCCAACGACCTCAAGGCCGTCCAGGCTTTCGTCAGCCAGCACGGCAATCGCGGCAAGCCGCTGTAAGCTGCGATCGCCTGACAGAAGCCCGTCCGATGACGGGCTTTTTTGTGGCCAATTCGCAGGTAATTTCAGAATCTTCCTATGTGAGCTGCGTGCATCCATCCCTAGAGTGGGGCGGGTCTGTCCACCAGGACATCCCAGACTCGCAGGAGGTGTTCCATGCACTGGCTCAACGTCCTGATCCTTCAGGAGCGTCCCTTTCATCTGATGCACCTTCACCAGGCCTTCAATGCGTTGGGGATTTTCCGCGTGCGCGTGGCACCCGACCAGGCGACCGCGGCCGACCTGCTCGAGCGTGACCGGCGCATCGACCTGCTGGTACTCGACCCTGCACAGGCGGCGCAAGGCGACGTGGCGCTGCTCGAACAGCTGGCCGGCACCGGGCGCAATCGCGCCGTGTTATTCGTCGGCCGACCCGAGCAGGGCGGCCGCGACCTGGCGGTCGAGGCCCGGCGCCTGGACCTGTGGGTTCTGGGTGAGTTGCGCTGGCCGTTGTCGATGTTCAGCTTGCGGGGATTGCTCGAGCGCTTTCGCGGTGGCTGCGCGAGTGGTCTGATGGGGGATACGCAAACTGTCATATCGGCTGACCATGCTCATTGAAAGCGTGCTGCGACGAACTTTTTGTCGTGCTCGACGGTCAGTCATGACATGTCCTCAAGTCAAGCGAGTGGTAAGCCGGATGGAAAGAATCTGCAGATTGCTCAATGATGCCCTGACCCCCTACCAGGCCCAGCTGGGCCAGGTCGATGCCAATGGGCACTTCCAATTGACGCTGTGCGATAGCCAGGGTGCCCTGGTCTTGCAGCGTTCCGTGACTTCAGGGCAATTGCAGGATCAGCGCTTGCTGATCGATCTAGTGGATGGCCTGCACCGTGACGTGCAGATCGTCGAGGGGCGCTTGCAACCATGCGTCATCGCCGCCTCGCAAAACCTTCACCAGGCGCAGGGAACCTTTGCCTGAGTGATCCGTCAGACACATTAACGACAGTCGTGCGGTGCTTTGCTCCGGTACTGGCTGGCTGTCCCGCGAAGCCCTTGGTGGCATCGCTTGACCCCGAACGTCTTCCCCAGCGTTCGGGGTTTCTTTTGCCCGTTTCACGGCTGGCTCGCCGGTGCACCTTGCGGTGTGGCGAAGAAGCGACGGGCGTCTTGCAGATATGCGTCGCGCACTTGCGGGTCCAGCCACTGTGCATAGACAGCAGGCAGGTGCTCGCCGCGCAGGGTGAGTAACACTCGGTTCACGCGGCTGATGGCCTCGCGCCCTTGCGCAGTGTCGGAGCACCCCACGTGCAGGAATTGGTAGCGGGCGACCCCATTGATCGCATAGAAGGCGTAATCGTCCATGGACTCGCCTTGCTGCTGTAGCAAATAGCGAACCTCATGCCAATAGCCCAGCACCAACTGCAGGCGCCCCAGACGTTGCATCTGCAACAGGCTGGCGACGGCATCGTTTCCGTAGTGGCGGCTTAGCGCAGTGTCCGGAAGGTCGCGCAGCAGCTCATCGACCTGCGCGCTGTAGCTTCGCTCGGCGACGATCCCCAGCTTCACCCGGGCCTGCGCGAGCAGGCGCTTGAGGTCTACTTGCTGTGCCTGCAGGAAAGGCCTGAGCAGCGCCTGGTCTTGCTTGCGCACTACCAGGCCGGCGCTCATGACGCCCAGAAAGGGTTCGGAGAAATGGACATAGCGATCGCGTTCAGCCGTCCAGAGCAAGGTGGGGTCGCACGTGAAACTTGGTTCCTGGAGCATCTGAATGCCCCGTGCACGGTTGACCCGGGCGATGCTGTAGACATATTCCGGCATGCCCTCGATCAGCACAGGCAGCAGGCTGTCGATCACCCCCTGGCCTTTTCTTTCGCCTTCGAAGATGGTGAATGGCGGTAGGTCGCGCAGCAGCCAGTACAAACGATCCTTGGCCTGCCCCGCTGGGCTCGACAACAGCGGCACAACGCCCAGAAGCAAGGCCAGGAGCCCGCTGAGGCGGATGCGCGAGCGAGTGCCCATGGACGGCCAGCCAGGCGCGCGGCTCAGACCGCGCCGGCCTCGCGCAGGCGGGCGATGGCCGCGGCATCGTAGCCCAGGGCGCCGAGCAGCGGCTCGGTGTGCTCCCCCAGCGCCGGGCCGACCCACTCGCTGGAACCTGGGGTCTCGGACAACTTGGGGACGATGCCGGGCATCTTGAAGGGCTTGCCGTCCGGCAGCTTGGCCTGCAGGAACATCTCGCGGGCCAGAAATTGCGGATCGTTGAACATGTCCTCGGCTGAGTAGATACGGCTGGCCGGGACTTGCGCCTCGGTGAGTGCCTGCATCAATGCGTCCAGGGGCAGGGTGCGCGTCCAACGGTCGATCAGTCCATACAGCTCGTCACGACGCAGGTCGCGGCCGTCGTTGCTGGCCAGGGAGGGATCGTTGGCCAGGTCGTCACGGCCCATGGCCTGCATCAGGCGCTTGAAGATCGCATCGCCGTTGGCGCCGATCTGCACATGCTTGTCATCGGCGCTGGTGTGGATGGAGGAGGGGGTGATGCCTGGCATGATGTTCCCGGAGCGCTCGCGGATGAAGCCGAACACGTCGAACTCGGGAACCATGCTCTCCATCATGGCGAAAATCGCCTCGTACAGGGCAACGTCCACTACTTGGCCTTCACCACCGTTGACTTCGCGGTGCCGCAGCGCCATCAGCGCGCCGATCACGCCCCACAGCGCGGCGATCGAGTCACCGATGGAGATGCCCGTGCGCACCGGCGGTCGATCCTCGAAGCCGGTGATGTAGCGCAGCCCGCCCATGGACTCGCCAACCGCGCCGAAGCCTGGTTGGTCCTTCATCGGCCCCGTCTGCCCGAAGCCCGACAGGCGCACCATCACCAGGCGCGGGTTGAGCGCATGCAGTACCTCCCAACCCAGGCCCAGCTTTTCCAGCACGCCAGGGCGGAAATTCTCGATCAGGATGTCGGCATCGGCCAACAGCCGCTTGAGAATCTCGACCCCCTCGGGGTGCTTGAGGTTGAGCGTCAGTGATTGCTTGTTGCGGGCCTGGACGAACCACCACAGCGACGTGCCCTCGTACAGCTTGCGCCACTTGCGCAGCGGATCGCCACCATCCGGCGACTCGACCTTGATTACCTGCGCGCCGAACTCGGCGCAGATGCGCGAGGCGAAGGGGCCGGCGATCAATGTGCCGAGCTCGATGACTTTCAGGCCGGCGAGGGGTTTGCTGGGCGTAGGCATGGGGCATCCGTGGCGACTGGTCAGGACCTGAGGTTTTATCATAGGTCGACAGTGGCAGATACTGTGCCGAGGCAAGCGGGGTGTCCGCGGCATCGGCGGTAGGCGCCGGAATTGGAAACCGCTCAGCCTTGGCTCAGTTGTCGTGCATGGAATACTTATGACCGCCGCGGTAGCTGTGGGAGATCGCCCAGCCTCCTGGGCCGCGCTGTCGCGCAGAGAACAAGGCCTGCAAGGGCGGCACCATGGACCTGTGGGAGCGGGTTTACCCGCGAATGGCCCGTCCAGACAACAACTGTAGGCCGGGCGCTTCGCCCCCGGTTCGCGGACAAGCCCGCTCATAGAACAAAAGCTAACTCTTTGATTTAGTTGAATTTGTAGGGGCGCGCCTTGTGCCGGACGCCGGACCGCGCGATCGGGCGCGCAGCGGCCGTAAGGCCAGCGACCTCGAACAGCCTGGTACAACCGATTGCAGGGGTTGGGCCGCTTTGCGGCCCATCGCGGCGCAAGGCACGCTCTCATAGAGCACACGCTAACTCATTGATTTATCTGTACTTTGTAGGAGCGGCCTTGTGCCGCGATCGACCGCGCAGCGGTCGCAACCCCTGTAACCGCGCTGCACCAGACAGATCGAGATGGCTGGCTTTAC
>Ga0160433_100039_pt1 | contig 156309 bp, 126 predicted proteins | sample HID1972K_E0MG_FD_108235 | JGI IMG/M metagenome (GOLD analysis project Ga0160433, IMG submission 108235) | Enriched pill bug-associated microbial communities from UW Madison campus, WI, USA - HID1972K_E0 MG | ecosystem: Host-associated > Arthropoda: Insects > Digestive system > Unclassified ...
AGCTCTTATTTGTTTGGTGGACAAAATGTTTCAATTGCTGGAATTTATCATGATACTTTGCTAACGATTTTTGGTTGTGATTCAATTGTAACTTTAAATTTGACAGTCAATCTCATTACTACAACTACTTTGGTGGAAAGTATTTGTTCCGGAGGTTCAATTTCTTTTGGTGGGCAAAACATTTCAATTGCGGGGATTTACCATGATACATTGCAAACTGTCTTTGGCTGCGATTCGATTGTTACATTGAATTTGATGGTCAATCCCGTTGCCACAACTACTTTGACTGAAAGCATTTGTTCTGGAAGTTCTTATTTCTTTGGTGGTCAAGACATTTCAATTTCAGGACTTTATCAAGATACATTGCAAACCGTTTTTGGTTGCGATTCTATTATAACTTTAGATTTGATAGTTAATCCTGTTTCTACAACGAATTTAACTGAAAGCATTTGTTCTGGAGATTCAATTTCTTTTGGTGGTCAGAATATTTCAGTAGCTGGAATTTACTGTGATACTTTGCTAACAGCTTTTGGCTGCGATTCGATTGTTACATTGAATTTGATGGTTAATTCCGTTGACACAACTACTTTGACAGAAATCATTTGTTCAGGAAACTCTTATTTGTTTGGTGGACAGAACATTTCAATTTCAGGAATTTACCAGGATACATTGCAAACCGTTTTTGGCTGCGATTCGATTGTTATATTGGATTTGACGGTAAATGCTGTTTCTTCAACTACTTTGGTGGAAAGCATTTGTTCAGGAGGTTCAATTTCTTTTGGTGGTCAAAACATTTCAATTGCCGGAATTTATCATGATACATCGCAAAATGTTTTTGGTTGCGATTCGATTGTAACTTTAGATTTGAGCGTCCAGAATTTCTCGACAAGTACGCTTAATGAAACCATTTGTTTCGGTGATTCATTTGTATTCGGCAATAATTTTTATTTTATTTCTGGAATTTATGTGGATACTGTTCAAACTTCAATGCTTTGCGATTCAATTGTAACATTGAACCTGACGGTAAATCCAGTTTCTGCAACAAATTTTACTGAAAGCATTTGTTTCGGAAGTTCTTATTTCTTTGGTGGACAAAATGTTTCAATTGCCGGAATTTATCATGATACTTTGCTAACGGTTTTTGGTTGCGATTCGATTGTCACTTTGGATTTGATGGTTAATCCCGTTGCCATAACTACTTTGACTGAAAGCATTTGTTCTGGAGATTCAATTTCTTTTGATGGTCAGAATATTTCAGTAGCTGGAATTTACTATGATACTTTCCTAACAGCTTTGGGCTGCGATTCGATTGTTATATTGGATTTGATGGTAAATCCCATTGCTGCAACTACTTTGGTAGAAAGTATTTGTTCAGGAGGTTCAATTTCTTTTGGTGGGCAAAACATTTCAATTGCCGGGATTTACCATGATACATTGCAAACTGTTTTTGGTTGTGATTCGATTGTTACATTGAATTTGATAGTCAATCCCGTCGCCACAACTACTTTGATGGAAAGCGTCTGTTCCGGAAGTTCTTATTTGTTTGGGGGACAGAACATTTCAATTGCTGGAATTTACCATGATACCTTACAAACTGTTTTTGGTTGCGATTCGATTATCACTTTGGATTTGAATTTTTATCCTGATGCGCTATTTTTTACAATTGATACAGCAGCTTGTGGTTCATTGTTGTTTGAAGGTCAAACTTATGTGAATGATGTAATATTGGTCGATACAATAACCTCAAGTCAAGGTTGTGATAGTCTTTATATAAGTGTCAATATTCGAATTTACGATATATCTTTGACAATGGTTGATTTAGATACTGCAGGTTGTGATGTAGTGCTTTTTGAAGGAAATACGTATTTTGAAAACACAGTTATTTTAAATACGTATAAAGATGACAATGGTTGTGATAGCTTGTTTAGACGAGTAAATATTTGGGTATCAAAAGCTATTTTTGATACAATCTATATCTCTATCTGCGAAGGTGAAGAGTATGTGTTTAATAATGCCATATATTTCAGTACAGGCATTTATACTGCTGTTTTCCCCTATGCGAACGGTTGCGATAGTAATGTGACTCTCATTTTAAATGTTCATAAGTTGCCTGAAATCGCTATTGTTGCTGAATCTAACCTTAATGGCTATTGTATAGGCGATAAAATATGGTTACATGGAAAAGGTGGAGAATTTTATTTTTGGAAATCAAGTTATGAGCAAGATTATGGTACTGGAGATTCAGTGGAAGTGCTGCTGCTAAATTCTCAGACTCAATTTTTTATAAAGGGTTGGGATCAGTTGGGGTGCCAAAGTGCTTCAAATATAAATGTAGAAGCCACTGCCTGTTGTTCGGTATTTGTGCCATCAGCATTTAGTCCCAATATGGATGGTTTGAATGATCAATTTGGTGTGGAAACAGATGGACACCCCTTAGAATTCAGGTTTCAGGTTTTTGACAGATATGGTAAACAGGTTTTCGTCAGTTTTAAAACGGAAGACAAATGGGACGGTACCATAAATGGATTGCCTGCGCCAATTGGGGTTTATTTTTTCTATGTAACAGGAAAATGTGTGAATGGTACATTGATTCAACAAAAAGGCGATGTGACCTTGATGCGATAATTTAAATTTGTGTCCTAATTATTTAAGCTTTTATGGAATCAGACGATTCGATAAATTATTTTGTTGATTTAAAGGATTATTTTTTAGAATTTAAAAATTTTAAGACATTGATAATTAATAGGTTATTTATTAAATGCAACCATTTTTTGAAAATATTCTAAAATTCATTTTTTAACTATTAAATTTGCGAGTAACATTTTTTAATTAACTATAAAATTTATGAATTCACTTTTTTACTTAGTGCCGGCTTTAGGTATTGTCGGACTTTTATACACCTTTATAAAAGGTGCTTGGGTAACCAAGCAAGATGCTGGAAATCCCCGGATGCAGGAAATCGCAAAATATATTTCTGAAGGTGCCATGGCGTTTTTAAAGGCGGAATATAAAGTACTTACTTATTTTGTGATTATCGCCGGATTGTTATTGGCGGTGATGGGTGCCAGTAATAATAATTCACATTGGTCAATTGCCATTGCATTTGTAGTTGGCGGCTTTTTTTCCGCATTAGCCGGTTTTATTGGCATGCGCATTGCCACAAAAGCGAATGTACGCACTGCGGAAGCGGCGAGGACAAGTCTTTCAAAAGCTTTGAAAATTTCTTTTACTGGTGGAGCCGTAATGGGATTAGGTGTTGCTGGTCTGGCAGTTTTGGGATTAGGGGGATTATTTATTATTTTAATTTCTATTTTCGCCCCTGGGGTAACCGCTGATAATCATTTAGTTGGAAAAGCAATTGAAATTTTGACAGGATTTAGTCTTGGTGCAGAAAGTATTGCGTTATTCGCAAGAGTAGGTGGTGGTATTTATACAAAAGCTGCGGATGTAGGTGCTGATTTAGTTGGAAAAGTTGAAGCTGGAATCCCGGAAGATGATCCTCGTAACCCTGCAACTATTGCGGATAATGTTGGGGATAATGTTGGGGATGTGGCAGGCATGGGAGCTGATTTATTCGGTTCTTATGTAGCCACGGTTTTGGCAACAATGGTTTTAGGTCATGAAGTTTCAGGGGTTTATATGGATTCATTGAGAGATGTATTTTCAGGGTTTGCCCCTATTTTACTGCCAATGCTAATTGCTGGTTCAGGAATCATTTTATCCATTATCGGCACTTTATTTGTAAAAATTTCTGAAAAAGCCGCCATTAATACAAAACCTGTCCAAGCGGCGCTAAATTTAGGGAATTGGGGTGCTATAGTTTTAACTGCAATTGTTTCTTTCTTTTTGGTTCGTTATTTATTACCCGAAAACATGATTTTGCGTGGGCATGAATTTACACAAATGGGTGTTTTTGGTGCAATCATTGTTGGATTATTGGTAGGTACTTTAATCAGTATTATAACAGAGTTTTATACTGCAATGGGTAAACGCCCGGTTTCTAGTATCATTCGCCAATCTTCAACCGGTCATGCCACAAATATTATCGGAGGGTTGGCCGTAGGTATGGAAAGTACATTTTTGCCTATTTTAGTTCTTGCAGCGGGTATTTATGGTTCTTACGAATTTGCAGGATTGTATGGCGTAGCAATTGCTGCAACTGGAATGATGGCGACAACGGCAATGCAATTGGCGATTGATGCTTTTGGACCTATTGCAGATAACGCAGGTGGAATTGCAGAAATGAGTGAATTACCTAAAGAAGTTCGTGAAAAAACCGATGTTTTGGATGCTGTGGGAAATACTACTGCCGCAACAGGAAAAGGATTTGCAATTGCTTCCGCGGCGTTGACTTCCTTAGCTTTATTTGCCGCATTCGTAGGCGTTTCCGGAATTACTGGAATTGATATCTATAAAGCTGATGTCTTGGCTGGATTATTTGTTGGAGGTATGATTCCTTTCATTTTTTCCTCATTGGCAATTCGCGCAGTGGGTGAAGCCGCCATGTCGATGGTAGAAGAGGTCCGTCGCCAATTCCGGGAAATTCCAGGAATTATGGAAGGTACTGCCAAACCTGAATACGACAAATGTGTCGCTATTTCCACTCAGGCTTCTTTGCGTAAAATGATGTTGCCAGGTGCTATCGCATTGGTTTTTCCAGTGGCCATTGGATTTATTTTTGGTCCAGAAGTTTTAGGTGGATTTTTGGCAGGTGCAACAGTAAGTGGCGTTTTGATGGGCATATTTCAAAATAACGCAGGTGGGGCTTGGGATAATGCTAAGAAATCATTTGAACAAGGTGTGGAAATTAATGGTGAAATGCATTATAAAAAATCAGAACCACATAAAGCCTCCGTTACCGGCGATACTGTTGGTGATCCTTTTAAAGATACCTCTGGCCCTTCCATGAATATTTTAATTAAATTGATGAGTATCGTGGCATTGATCATTGCACCAACTATTGCTGCATTACATGGTACAAAATCAACTACGGAAAAAATGCCGACCCAAACAGAAATTGCTGCACCAGAACAGGTACGTGAAATACCGACTGGACAAGAATAATTATTGTTGAATAAAATAAAAAATCCCAAGCCATTTTCGACTTGGGATTTAATTTAGCCAATAGAAATGATTGGTTTTTTGAGAGGGAATTATAATCTTCTTTTTTCTTTTTCGGCTAATCTTTTCTTTTGCAAATTAAGCTCTTCCTTCAATTCGCTAATGATATTTTTCAAGGTTTCAATATGGTCTTCCAATGCGGAAATGTGACGGTCTTTGTTTAAGTAAAACATGGGATCTTCATGGATAAATGTTTCATTTTCCATTTTTTCTTCTTTATTTTGAAGCATAGGTTCTTTCCCTTCCAAAATCCACTCGTATCTTATTTCGAATTTTCGGGAGATTTCTTTTACGATTTCGATATTGGGCTGTACATTCTTTCTGTAGTTCCTTACATTAGCTTCATTGCTCTTTATCATTCGGGCAAACTTCGTATTGCTTCCTTCGCTGAAGTTTTCCACTAAGTAATCGATTCTTTCGTTTATTGTCTTCATAAATACTTTTCGAAAAATATTTCGCCTTTTATTTGGAATTGTCGAATATTGTTTCGATTTTTGTTCTAAATTTAATGATTATAATCGAAAAACAAACAATTTTGCGTAAGACATTTGTATGGTTATTGATTATTTGAGTAAAGCATTTTCTGAAACCCGAAAACCCGAGATTATGAAATTTACACCTGATAAGTTTTTTAGCGATGAAAATGAATTTCTTTCATATTTGACTCATGAATTAATTAATCCTGTTTTTTCTTATGGATTTGAATTGTTCAAAACGGATTTATGGAAATTCGCAAAAGCTGTGGTCGGAAAATCTTATCTTAAAGAACCAACTCCTCAAGGTTTTAAGAAATTAGCAAAAGCCATTGATAAAATGATTGAAGGTGCATGGCAGTTTTTAGTGATCCGGAAAAGGTATCAACTTGATCATTCGGCTTTGAATACTCCGTATACGAATAATCCTTTTCGACAATGTATTGAACATAGATTTAGTAATGAAAATAAAAAACATAGTTATGAATCCCCTTTTGTGGGTATCCTAAATGCCTTGTCAAAAGAGGAGACCAGAAATTTTGCTATCGTAATAGAACACTTCTTTACTGAAACCGGCGTCATTGAATGGAAAAGGAAAATACAAAAATGGTTGGAATATGCCAATACCGAAGAGTCCATTATTAGTGATGATTGGGATGAAAATCCCTTGGATACTTTTGAAAAGCTATACAAATTAGTGGAGGCGGTATATTTAGTAAATGATTTCGTGGAATTACAATGGGACCGGCCACCCAATTATAATTTGTTCAGGAGCGAAGAATCCGTTTTAAAAATAAATCCCACCGGCATTTGCGGATATAATCCCCTAAATGAATTAAACTGGGCATTCGGTATTTATAATGTAAGTACGCTTAAACTTCAATTCAAAGAATGGTTTGAATGTGCCACTCATCAAGAAAGGGTCTGGGATAAAGGGGAACCAGGGGATTTAATAACGCTTCACGATCATATTTTAACTTTAATAGAGGCTGGTTGGTTGTTGACAAAATTTGATGAAATCCCAGCTGAATGGCTTGATCCTAATGAATTTGAATATTTTGAAAATCCTATACACGAAGAGGACGAATTCATTCATCACCTTACAAAAGAAGAGTGTACCAATCTAAGCCGTACCTTATCTTTTACCTATAAATGCACTTCTGCAGATTGCTATAGATATGATCTTAATGAAATCCTGAATGCTGCTCTTCAAACAAAAGAAGTCCCATTTGAGGATAATTTTAATTTTCTCAGGAAGTTGAACAGGATTTTTGAAGTGCTTTATTTAATCAATTTGGAATATTGTAAAAAGTTTGTACCTAAAGCTAAGAAATAGGTTCTTAATATTATCGCATGATTATATCAAGGATTGGATTGTTTCCTGCTTTATCTGGAGTTTCCTATATTATGATATCGATCATGCAATATAGGTAGTCCATTAATACGTTTATCAGAAATCTCTTTCTTAGCCACAAAGTACACAAAACCTTCAAAAGAACATAAATCCTTTGAACTTGTGCATTTTTTGGGGTTTTTTAAATTCGATATTCCTTTGAGAGAACCGTTCAATAAACAATTCCTTACATGGTCATCGGTTTAATCACATAAAAGTAAATGGATGCCAATACGATCAATCCGATTACGATAACAAGCATCAAAATAGTGTTTTTGTAACCTTGGTTAATGGCTTTTACCTTTTGCAGTTCGTCAATGTTTTTGATAATGTTTTCGATGCGTGTAAAACCGCTTTCCCCTTTTACCACATAATCATAGGCGCCATATTTCATGGTATCGATGGCAACATCGATTTTATCTTGACCCGAAAGCATGATGATTTGTGTTTCCGGGCTGGCATCTTTCATTTCTTTTAAGATGTCTACGCCGTTTTTAGCACTTGGATTATGGGCGTTCAAATGGAAATCCAAGATTGCAATTTCAGGCTTGAGCTGCATGTTTTGCATGGCGTCCTCACCATTTTCGAAGGTCTTGAAATCATAGACAAACCGTTCGCTTAAAAAATCTTTCAACATTTCATTTTGGATAGGCTCGTCGTCTATCAAGAATACATAACGCTTGGGTGCTTGTGTCATAAAATATAAAGATTATTGCAATAATCCGCTAAGATAAAAATGTTTTTTTTTAAATCAAAGCATTAAACCGAAAGCTTATTTTTTAATTCCGAAAATGCTTTGTCGCAAACAATCCTGAGTTGGTGAATCAATGCCGGGAGCTGGTCGTTGTGGGCAGAGGAAGCTGCGTTCTGTTCAATCATCAAAATATTGCTGATGTCTTCCTTTACGCCCATATATGATAATTGCGGTTTCATGGAATGGGCGGCGATCCTTATGGCTTCGTAATCAGCCCGAGCCAGGGATTCTTCCATGTTATGTAATAATTTGGCACCATTTTCCAAAAACATCTTAATGTATTTTTCCTGTTTGTCGATTTTTCCGGTAGTAAATTGATTTAAAAAAGACATATCAGTTACTTGTTTGGGCAATATGAATTTTTGGGCTCGGTTTTCTATTTGATTTCCAGCGCCACTACGATCATTTTGACCTTCTAAAACCAAATTCATTTTTAATAATAACTCTTCTGATTGGAATGGTTTAGATATATATGCGTTCATTCCGGCATTCAGGTACCGATCCACATCTTCCTGCAACACATTGGCGGTCATGGCAATGATTTTGATGTCTTTTATTTGGGCAGGCATTTTGGTCCTGATGTAACGGGTGGCATCCAGGCCATTCATGACGGGCATTTGGATATCCATTAAAATGAGGTCAAAATCAGTTTCCTTTAATTTTTGTATGGCAATTTCGCCATTTTCCGCAATCGTGATTTTGATTTGGGGTAATAAACTTTTTAAGGTGTCCTCCGCCACTAACCGGTTAAATTCATTGTCTTCTACCAACAACACGGATATATGAGCAAGATTTTCTCTTAACTGGTCGGTTATTTTGTCTTTCTTTACGGAAATGTGCTGCTCTTGTGCTATTTCTATGGGAATTTCCACAAGGAAAGTCGTGCCTTCATTTAGTTTACTGGTTACGCTGATTTTTCCTTTCATCAAATCCACCAATTGTTTGGAAATAGTGAGTCCTAATCCAGTTCCGCCAAATTTCCGTGCAGTGTCAGTTCCTGCTTGCGTAAAGCTTTCAAAGATTTTTTCAACATATTCTTCAGAAATGCCGATGCCCGTGTCGTCTATGGCGAATTGAAGGACGATGTTATGCTCGTCCACCTGTTCTTTGATGCTGCAAGCTACGGATACATGACCTTTTTCCGTAAATTTAATGGCATTGCCCACTAAATTAATGAGAATTTGGTTCAATCGGGTAGGATCACCTAACAATCGGTCAGGGATTTTTTCGGAAATGATGGTTTTGAAGGCCAATTTTTTCTGTTCAGCTTTCAGGTAAGTGATTTCATATATACTCATCATCATTTCCCTGAAAGAAAAATCAATATGCTCTATTTGTATTTTCCCTGCTTCGATTTTGGAAAGGTCTAAGATATCATTGATGATGACCAATAAATTATCGCTCGATTGCCGAATGGCGTTCAGGTATTTTATTTGATCTGGTTTGGGTTCTTTTTCCAGTAAAAGCCGGGTTATACCTACAATTGCATTCATAGGTGTCCTGATTTCGTGGCTCATGTTGGCCATGAACTGCTGCTTTAGCTGCGCAGTCCTTTCTGCTACTTCTTTTTCTTTTTTTGCGACTACCATTTGGTTTTTTACCTGAAGGTTGCGCAGTTTATTAAAAGTGGTTTGCTGAAAGATTTCTTCTTTTAATTGTTCAAATGCTTTTAGGTGATGAAACGCTTTGGGGATGTCGCCCATTTTATCATAGAGCTCAGACAAAAATTCATGGATGCTGACTAAATCCTGCTTCCGTAAAGTGTGTGATGCCAGTTCAAAAGCATATTCAACGGTAGCGATTGCTTTCCTGTAATTCCCATATTCATCAAATAAGCGGCCTTTGTAAAATTGGGCAATGATTTCCGCTTCCGGATTGTTTAATGCTTTTGCCTGGGCCAAGGCTAAATCTAGGAAATATTCTGCGTCCTCAAACTTGTGTAATTTAAAGTTGACCTTCCCCAAACCACTATTGGAGATGGATCGGGATAAAGTATCATTATCCGTAATGTCGTGACATTTTTGAAAATAAAATAAAGCTTTGTCAAATATTTCTTTCTTGAAATAAATATCGCCCAAGGTATTGTAAATCGATATCAGCCTGTTTTTATCGTCGTATTGTTCAAAAATAGGCAAGCATTTCACTGCATATTCCAAAGCTGTATCATAATCGCCAAGGTCATAATAAAGGTTGGAAATATTAGTCAAATTAATCGTTTGGTTGATTTCGCTCCCCAGACTTTCGTTGATTTCCAAAGCTGCTTCAAAATCCCGTAAAGCATGTGCCAAATCCCCAAGATTTCGGTAAATTCGCCCAAAATTATTGAGCACTTTGGCTTCCAGGTTGCGGTCTTTTATTTCAATCGCTATAGATTGTGCTTCTGCCAATTCATCCAGCCCTTCTTCGTAATCCCCTATTAACCAAAAGCATGCACCTTTGTGGTTTAATCCATTCCCAATTCCTGCCAGATAACCTATTTTTTCTGAGCGTTCAATGATTTCTTCTGCCATCACCAATGCTTTTTCCGCATCGGCATTGCGTACTTCAAGCGTCATTTCAATAAATATATTTATCTTTTCCTTTTCACTGTTTGCTTGTTCATACTGCTCTTTTAAATGAATATATTTTTGACTTTCCATTATTCTGTTCTTATTTTGATTTGAAGCTGAATGTCTTTACTTATAATTTTTACTGTAGAATGACTGATAATCTTTGAGGTTTTTTTTCGCTAAAAAAATTGGGTAATTATCGGCGGAAATTATCGTTAAAGTGTAATCCTTTTTAGGGTATTCCCTAAATAACAATTTATTGTTTTTAATGCCATTGATGTATTTTTTTGCGGCTTCTGCATTTTCAAATTCCTTGAATAATAAGAGATTGTCTTCTTGAGTGAAATTGGTCATCGTCAATATGATTTGTTCTTTTTCTGATTTCATCATATTGAAATCCATCAAACCCGATTTTAAAGCAAATAAACGCATGTCTGCCGGTGCGGTTAAAATTACGAAATGTTTGGAAGATGCATTATAAGTGTAGGGCATTTGCAATAGTTTGGGTATTTCCGGTGCTGTTGCTTCCGGTTCATTGGAAAGTCCCGTTTGGCCGCCATTCCTGATGAAAGTCAATACCTGATTGGCCCAAGTTGTCAGACTGTCTTTTGGGTAAGTGGTCACGAATTGTGAAAGTAGGGTATCAGCCAAAGGATAATCGCCGTTGCCGGCAATGGCAATTGCTTTGAGCAATTGATATTTTTTATCGAAATCACCTTTATTCTTAAATTCTTTATCTGCAAAATCAATTCTTTTCAATACTTCCGTAAAATCCCTTTCTTTTAGTAATGCATAAGTTTCGTCGTAATGATTGCTGATTTCCAAGTTAGTGGAATTTGTAGGTGCATTGCTGTCTGCATTTTGTAATAATTTTGCCCATTCCGAACCCGGATAATTGTTCTGTAGCTGATTGTTGTATTGCGTTGCGCTGGCTGTATTATTTCGGCGCATGGCAATCAAATAACGCATATACAATACTTCAGGTTTGAATTTATGATTTTGAAAGCGCAGATCCAAAGTATCGAAAGTGGCCAGTGCATTATCAAAGTCTTCCAAGTAAGTATAATATCCCTTCCCTAATAAAAACAAACCTGCTTCCAATTCTTTATTGGCCGTAGCTATTTCTTCTCGACTGTGTGGTATGGCTGCATACAAGCTGTCTTCATCAGGTAATAAACTTGCTTCATCCTGTTCTTGGCTATTACCATCGGCCATATCCATTCCGCTAAAACCGGAACTCCTTCTCCAATTGTCTTTTAGTTTCCGCTCGCCCCATTTTTGTTTGAAATCATTTTCGCCTTTTTGAACAAGGGTGGGATTAGAAAAATACCAGGTTTGCGCATTTTGGTTAAAATTTCCGCCAGGAACAACGCCCGGACTGTTTTCAGCTAAAAATTTACTGTCTGAAAGTTGCTTTTCATAGTCTTTGATGTAATTTCTGATGACTGATTTTTGTTCTTTTTCAGAAAGGGATGACAAGTGTAAAAGACTATCCTGGTTTCGGACGATTTCTGCTGGTGCCACGATTTCGTTCAAGGATTCGGATCTTTGTTTGGATAAACTAAAAATGGGATCCTGATCTTTTGTCAGGAACATCGCGGCACTGTCATAAGCATTCTTTGCATTTGTATAAAGCCTTTGTTGATAATACTCATCCCCCAAAGTTGCAAAAGAATACCCTTTTTGTTTTTTGTTGTTTTGTGCGTGACTGATACTCAACTTTAGGTTTTCGATAGCTTCCTCATGATTGTTTTCGAGTGTATTGGCTTTGGCTAATGCAAAATACAATTGATCATAATAAGGTGTATATTTACTTTCGGCAATCATATTTTTGATGATATCTTTTGATTCCGATGGATTTGCGTTCATTTTCAAGTTGTTGAAAACCACATTCTTTTTGGCATAAAAATTCATTTCTAAATTAGGATGTAATGCAACTGCTTGATTGAAAAATTGGTTGGATTTTTCTAAATCTCCTGTATTTTGCAACAGTTGCGCCGTTAAAAAACTGCTGCGTAAGCGCAACCATTTGGGGGAATTTTTATCCTGACTGACAATGGACAAATGGATGATTTCATTTTTAAAATCTTCCCTGCTTAAATCCATATTGGCTTGTTCCAAGGCCAACCTGCCTTCCAAACTTTTAGGAAAATTGGGGTCATTTTTCAATAAATCCAAAATTGTTTGGGCTTGTCCTTCTTTATTTGATTTCACTAAAGTGCGCGCCAGCCAAAGCATTGCTTCATTTTTAGATGAAATATGTTCGACTAATCCTGCTATGCCTGTTTTTTCTTTCTCACTATAGCTAATGACGGCATCTTTTTCGGGCTTTTTGTTTTTAGCTTTATCTTTTGCTTTTTTCTCTTCTTCTGCCAATACGATGATTTGTTTGAAAGCTGCACCCGCATTTTCGTAATCGCCTTTATAATAATAAGCTTCCCCAACCAATAAATAGAGGTTGTCCTGCCATTTGGCACGGGGATCATGGATTTGAATACCCACGGCTGCCGTCTTTAAGATGGAATCCATATCTGACGCAAGTTTCGTCGAATCTTTATTTGGATCAAAGGGGAAAATCGGAATCAGGCTGTCATAATTGTCAATATGAGAACGGAGCATATTTTCATGTGCCAATTCCATTTTTTTATTGGCATTGAAATAATAATTGTAGCGCGTGAAAGTATTCTGGACTATCTTTCTGGGCATCGTCCATCCTTTTTTGCGCATGGTTTCGTTGGTGAACTTGTCCTGTTTTTTTGAAATTTCCATTTCAAATTTCAGCTTTCTCTTTTTCTCTTTTTCTTCTTCTTTTAATTTCCGGGCTTCTTCTTTTTCTGTACGGACTTGTGCCAAACTATCGGACCTTATTTTCCGCACTGCAGCAATACTGTCTAATCCAATTTGACGCGCTGCCTTGGTGCTGTCTAAGGAAGCGCGTAAACTATCATTATGGTTTTTTATGGCAGTCCGCATACTATCCGTTTTTGCAGTTTGAATAGCTCTTAGGCTGTCTGAAGTATGTTTCCTGATGTCCCGTAAGCTATCTGAATGTTGTTTTCGCACCAATTGAATGCTGTCTTTATAGCTTTTACTTGCTTTGTAATCCCTTATTGCCGCCAAGCTATCAGTTATTTTTTTTCGTTCCGCCATTTTCAGTTCCAAATCTTTTTTCAGTTCCGCTCTAGCATTTTCCAACGCATTGCGCACACTATCATTATAGTCTCTTCTTATTTGTAGCAAACTGTCAGATGTTTTTTTCCGGATTGCAATCAGCGAATCAGAAGTTTTTTGACGCATTAATTTTAAACTATCTGCCCTTTGTTGTCGATAATTTTGAAGACTATCTTTATATCTTTTGCTTTCCCGATATACCCGAATCGCTTTTAAACTGTCAGTTCGTTGTTTTTGCGCAGCTTTCATGCTGTCCAGCGTTGCTTTTTGTGCAATGCGTAAACTGTCGGCATGGGTATTTTGCCCTTTTGCTTCTTGAGTAAAAAACAAAGTTATGATTAAGAATGGCAGTAAATGATAGAGGAAACGGTTCAAATTTTTTTCTTTTTTTTGAAAGGAGCAACGATAATACAAACAATTAACTAATTTGCATCAAATTTATTATTAATCGGCGGAAAAACAATGTAAATTTGAATCTTAAAATGCATTTTCCCTCATTTTCTAAAGAAAAATAAAAAATATTTTACTTATCTCTTGCAAGTACGGATTTTTTTTATGTATTTTGAGAGCGAATTCGAAAAATGGAATTTAATTATGAACAAAAAACTATTATTAATGTCAGCCATTGTTGGAGGCATGTTATTTGGACAAACAGTACAAGCACAAGAAAGTGACGACTTAGTAGCTGTTTATGGATGGTATAATTCTGTGGATAGGAATTATGTTTCTTATGCCGAAGGGGAGTATCAAGAAGGCCAGTTGCTTAATTGGAAGTATAAGGAAAAAACCTTGTTGTTTTATGCTTATCGTCACCCAGGTGCTAACCGTGTCGCTGTTTACAGGTGGTTTAATCCCGTAACAAAGGATATTGTAAGTATTGCAGAAGACGAATTTACCGACGATCAAATGTTGAAAATGGGTTACAAAGCAAAAAGCCTTCAATATTATGCTTTGACGCGCCGGGGTGATAATAGGGTAGCGGTTTACCGATGGTCGATTCCTAAAACTAAGGATTGGCTTAGTATTCCTGAAGAAGGCAACACGGATAATTATTATAAAAAAGGTTACCGCAGGAAAACATTCCAATTTTATGGCGTGAAAAGAAGTGATGATGAAGCGATCTATGCAAACCCGTTGTAGAGGATAGTATTTTAATTAAATAAATATAGCAGGAAACCAAAGGTTTCCTGCTTTTATGGATTCAATGTACAGGGTATACTCTAAAAGTTTTTGACACTCCATAGTTATGAGGCTATTTTTTATTTCATTATGAGCCCATAATGCTTTTAGGGATTGATGTCCAATACGAAGAAGATGGTATGTAAAATAAAATTTACAAACAGGATGGACGAGTTTATTCTTGAAAATAGACGGCTGGAGCTAAGTATTGTCAGTCATTAACTTCTTAAAATAGTCCGAAGCCCGTATTAACCTACTTCCATACCAACTAAAAAATTCGCCATCCACAAATACGATTTTACTGTGGGGCAGGATTTCCCTTATTTCATCGGCGTGTTTTCCCTTGAATGGATATGGTTCTGAGGACAAAAAGATATAATCGGGATTTAGTTTATTTAATCCTTCCAATGAAAATTCAGGATATCTGGTTTCATTTTCGAAAACATTTACAAAACCTATTTTGTTTAATAGATTATTGATGAAAGTATGGGAAGCAGCTGCCATCCATGGTTTTCGCCAAATGAGGTAAGCTACTGTTTTATTGCTTTTGGTTGAATCGGTTAATTGGGGAAAACCGTTATTTATTTTTTCAATGATTTCATTTGCGCTTTCAACTGAATTTGTAAAATGTCCGATTTGGGCAATCATTTGGAACGAATCTTCTAAAGTTTCAATATCGCTGACCCAAACAGGTGCAAATGTGCTTAAGCGTTCCAGTTCTTCTTTTAAATTTTCTTCTTTATTTCCGATAATGAGATCCGGCTGCAATGATTTTATTTTTTCAATATTAGCATTTTTCGTTCCGCCAACAATCGTTTTTTCCTTTAACCAGTTTTGAGGATGGACACAGAATTTAGTGATACCGAGAACTTTTTCTTCCAGTCTTAAATCAAACAGCAATTCAGTTTGTGAAGGCACTAAGGAGACAATCCTTTCCGGAGTTGTTCTCAATATTTTATTGTCTACCCAAAATCCATTTTTCATTGCAATAAATTTTTACACTGATTGGGGTTCCTCGATCGGTTTTTGGTAACCGGGTTGCATTCTTTTGAAATAATATAATATCAGGAAGCAAAATAATAAATTCACGGGAATTGGCGAAAATAACAAATCGCCAATGGCTTGTTTTAAGATGGATTGCGGGGCAAATAAATAGAAACTTACATTGAACATGGTCAAGACTAAATAACAAAATCCTGCCCAGCGTTTCATATAGCAACAGCCAATCCAAAATACCGTGTAAGCCAATAATACCAATGGTCGCAGCGAATAAACCAAAAATACTGAGGTGTCGCCAATGTAATTGAATGCTTCAGAAACAGTGAGCCAAATATGGAATAAGGCAATGACGGGAAAGGCAATTGGCGCAGAAGTAAAAAACTTTTTAAGGGTATTCATTTGGAATGGATGGTTCTATGAGCCAGCGAAGTTACGCGAAATAAAGAAATCATCTCCTGAGTATAATCCTGAATGTGGTTTTGTTTAGATCTGAATGTTTTACGAAAATGCTTCCGTTATGGTATTCTTCAATGATCCTTTTGGAAAGCGATAAACCCAAACCCCAGCCCCGTTTTTTTGTGGAAAACCCGGGCGTGAATATTTTCTTGAAATTCTTTTTTGAAATCGGTTTCCCTGTATTGGAAAGGTCGATGGTTATTAGCCTTGGTTCGTTTTTGAGATGTACGGTAATCAATCCGGAGCCTTCCATTGCATCCAATGCGTTGCGCATCAAATTTTCGATTACCCATTCAAATAAAGGCCCGCTTAATAAAATATTTGCCCTATTTTCTTCGGCTTCGTAATCAAATTGGATCAATACTTTCTGCGGTGCCCGTTTTTGCATATATTCCACCATACCTTCCAGTCGGGCAATTACATTTTCCTCTTCCAACTGAGGTTTGCTTCCTATTTTGGAGAACCGATCCGCGATTAATTTCAGGCGGTTCACATCTTTTTCCATTTCTTCTATCCATGCGCGGTTATCCTCTTTTTCTTTCAACAATTCCATCCATGCAACGATGGAAGACAACGGCGTGCCTAGTTGATGCGCGGTTTCTTTCGACATGCCCACCCATACTTGGTTTTGGATGCTTTTTTGGGCATTGGAAAAGGCGATCAGGGCAATCAGCAAAAACACGAAAGTGATGGAAATAATGAATAAAGGGTAGTTTTTCAATCGGCCCAGAAGTTCGGAATCGCCGTAATAAACATAGTTTTTGCCATATTGGTAATCCACCAACAGCGGTGTGTGCAATGCTTTGAATTCCTTGAGCTTGAGTTTTAGGTAATCTGGGTTTTTCTGTGCTTTTGCACTATCCAGATTGGTATTGCTTATAATATTGCCGTCTTTATCGGTAATAATTAAGGGGATTGTGGTGTTTTCCGTAATTATTTTACTTGCAAAAGTGATGTCATTGCTTGATAAAGCTATGGAGGCAGAAGAAACTGACTTGAAACCTTCCACCAAAGTTTCCACTTTCTTTTGCTCTTCGACGGACATTTCCTTGGCCATTTTATTAAAATTATAAAGAGCAAAAGCCACGATGACAAAAGCTAATATAACTAAATATGTTTTCCAGTGAAGATATCTGCGCATGACTTCAAAAGTAAGATAAATTTGCATTTACCGCCAATTGTTTTATTGTCAAAACAAAATGGGATTTTTTATAAAATAATTCCTTCGTTTCCTGTCCTGATTTTTCTTATTTTCGCTGCATGGGTTTTTTATTTCCCCTTTTCTTAATTGCAGGTGTTGTATTGATCATCCCCATTTTGATTCATTTATTCAATTTGAGGAGATATAAGCATGTTTTTTTTCCCAATACCCGCTTTCTCCAGCAATTGCAAATTGCCAGTAAGAAAAGCGCGCAATTGCAGAAAAAATGGTTGTTGCTCACAAGATTGTTATTCCTTTCTGCCTTGATTTTGGCATTTGCTAAGCCTTATTTGTTTTCTTCCCAGAATGATATTAAATCAAAGAGCATTAAAGTATTGTACATTGATAATTCCTTGAGCATGCTTGCGAAAAAAGGACAGGAATCTTTATTGCAACAAGCCAAGAATCAAGCTATTCAATTCATAGAATCAGGTTCAAAAGAGGGCCGATTTTTAGTTTGGAGCAACGCCAAAATGTCGTCGATGCGGCCCTTGGAAAAAACAATTGCAATACAAGAAGTCACTGAAATAAAACCATCGCCCATCGTTGTGGATGCCAATAGGATTTTAGGGAATTTATTGGCGACACAGGAAAATGAACCGAATGAAAACTGGTCGGTTTATTTGTTTTCCGATTTTCAGAAGTCCACTTTTTTGACTGCCAAAAATCAAGTTACCTCGCTCAAGAATACGCAACTGACATTTGTGCCTTTTCAAGTTTCCAAATTGGCTAATTTGTTTATCGATACGGCATATTTTTACAATCCTTCTCTTGAAGACAACCAGGATAACCAATTGATTGTGCAGGTTAAGAAAAGTGGCGACCTTGAAAACAATGCCAGCAGCTTACGCGTTCAAATCGGCGACCAAACCCGTGCCGTGACAAAAATTGAAGGGTTTAATACAGAAAATATCTGGCGGGATACAATTAATATCAGTCTTGCTTCAGGATGGCAAAAAGTGACTTTATCTTTAAATGATTTCCCTTTGTCGTTTGACGACACTTTTAGGATGGCCTTGCAGCCTGTTGCCAACCTTTCGGTTTTGGTAATTGGTGAAGGTGTCATGGAAGCGCATTTGCAAACGGCATTCAGCAGTTATAAAGGGTTTCAGGTTCAGTGGCAAAGTGTTTCTTCCTTAAATCCCAATATGGATTTAGAGCATTTTAGTTTGATTGTTTTGCAAAACATGGACAATCTCCCTGAAAATTTAATTCAGTTAGTCAAATCCAAACTGGAAAATGGAGGAACGGTATTGTTGTTTCCCGGCAATGCGCATGATAAGTCCAATTTGAACCGGACTTTCCAAACGATTTCGGATATTTCCTTTGGCGCTTTCGACAGTACGAAACAACAAGTGAGCAGCCTCCAAGAAAATCAACCTTTGATAAAAGATTTGTTTGACCGTATTCCGCCTAACATACAATTACCCGTAGTTTCAAAACGATTCCCGATTCAATCAGGCTTAAACGCGAACCAGCAGTCCATCATGAATTTTAAAGACGGTACGCCTTTTTTGGCACAATATGCCGTTGAAAAAGGGAAATTGTTTTTATTTGCCATGCCTTTGGATGTTCAATCGTCCGATTTTCCTTTGAGTTATTTCTTTGTTCCGTTATTGTATAAAATGGCGATTCAAAGTCAGGGTGAAAATCCGGCGGCAATACGGATTGGCGATCCTAATCCCGTTTGGATAAAGGCTGCTGCCGATAGAAACAAAAGAAGCGTATGGCATTTGAAAGCGTCTGATTTTGATGCCGTTCCTGTTCAAAAACCATCTGGTTCAGGAATAGATGTTTTTTTAGGACAAGTCAATACCAATCCCGGATTTTATATTTTGCAGCAAGAGGATAGGACAGATAGTATTTTGGTTGCCCTAAATGCCAACCGCATAGAATCTGAAATTGAATATGCCAGTAAAAAAGAAGTAGAACAAAATCTGGAACCTTTGAAAATGGATTGGTTCGGCCCAAGCGAACTTTCCAATATAGGCTGGAAAAACCAACAAGGTGCTTTTCCTTTGTGGAAAGTCTGCGTGTTGATAGCATTGCTCTGTTTGGGTATGGAAACCTATTTGTTGTTTCAAAAGAAGAAAGTTACGGAGCCTTAGAAATTGTTTTTCCACAGTTGTATCTCAGTATGTTATCCCCGAGCTGCGTTTTACTTACTTCGAGTTGTTCATATTGAACTCCTTGTGGAGTTGTCGTGTGTGGGCGTAAACACGAACTGCGTTGCAAAAGAAATAGTTCCCTAAATTTTAGGAAACTATTTCTTTACGTGTTTATTTATTCAATATCATATTCCTTGATCTTCCTATAAAGTGTTCTTTCGGAGATCCCTAATTCATGTGCTGCATCTTTCCTTTTGCCTTTGTGTTTTTGAAGTGCTTTCATGATGAATTCTTTTTCTCTGTCTATTAAGGACAAGGATTCTTCTATATCTTCATGATTGTCGATTTCACCATTTTTAGGGTGGATCACAAGTGGTTGGGGACCATGTGCACTTTTTTCTTCTTTGTAATTCGTGATGGCCGGCGTACTGAAGGCATTTTCATTTGGATAAGTTTCAAACTTCGACCTTGCGACTTCTGTTCCTGTGGTTGGGGGGAATCCCCGGTTTTGTGCCAGCTCGAACATCATCTTTTTTAAATCACTCATGTCTTTTTTAAGGTCGAAGAATAACTTGTACAGGATTTCCCGTTCTGTTGATTCGTTGTATGTATGCCCACTTTGGTTATCATGGCTCGGTGCCGGAATTCCGGAGTAACTGGATAATGCCGGAAGTCTGGACATCTGGTCATGATTGGGTAGGAATTGCCTTAATTGGTCAGCGGTAATCGTTTTGTCTTTTGCCAAGACAGAAATTTGTTCTGCAATGTTTTTAAGCTCCCTTACATTTCCCGGCCATCCGTAGCTCATCAACAATTGTTGCGCTTCATCGTTTAATTGGATGATCGCACTTTTGTATCTTTCTGAAAAATCACTTGCGAATTTCCTGAACAGTAATGGGATATCTTCTTTCCTTTCCCTCAATGCTGGTACTCTTATGGGCACGGTATTGAGCCTGTAATATAAATCTTCCCTGAATTTGCCACTTTTTGTTAAAGTCAGGAGGTCTTTGTTGGTGGCAGCGACCACTCTTACACTTGTCTTTACCACTTTTGAAGAACCCACCCGGATGAATTCCCCCGTTTCCAAAACGCGCAATAGCCTGGCTTGTGTGCCTATAGGCAATTCCCCGATTTCATCTAAAAAAATAGTCCCTCCGTTGACGGTTTCAAAATAACCTTTCCTTTGGTCTCCTGCACTTGTGAACGATCCTTTCTCATGTCCGAATAATTCAGAATCAATTGTTCCTTCAGGGATAGCACCACAGTTTACCGCAATAAAAGGATTGTGCCTGCGTGCGGACAGGGAATGGATAATTTGAGAAAATACTTCCTTTCCCACGCCACTTTCACCAAAAATCAAAACGCTTAAATCCGTATTGGCAACTTGCGCTGCCACTTGAAGTGCATAGTTTAATTGAGGGTCATTGCCAATGATTGCAAATCGGTTTTTTATACTTTGTAGCTCCATTTTTGGTTGCGTGTTTTTAATTTTCAATAATTTCCCCTAATAAGGTGCCGGAGGTTGCCTGCAAGACTTTTACATTTACGAAATCGCCTTTTTGCAAGTTGAATCCTTTTTTGGGAAATACGATCACTTTCCCTTGGGTGTTTCTTCCGCTCCAATTTGCACTGCTTCTACGACTGTCGGATTCTATCAATACTTCAAAAGTTTTGCCTATTTCCGCTTCATAAGATTTTTGTGAAATGCTTCTTTGCAATGCCACGATTTCAATTAAGCGTTGTTTTTTTATATCTTCCGGAACATCATCCTCATATCTCCTTTCTGCGAGCGTACCTGGCCTTTCGCTGTAGGTGTACATATAAGAGAGGTCATATTGACTGTATTCCATTATGCTTAAAGTCATTTGGTGGTCTTCGTCGGTTTCTGTACAAAATCCGGAAATGACATCTCCTGAAATAGAACATTCCGGTAGGATTTCCCGGATGCGGTCCACTTTTTTGATATACCATTCGCGGGTATAGGTCCGGTTCATCAATTGCAAAATCCTTGTGGAACCACTTTGTACCGGCAAGTGGATGTGCTTGCATATATTGTGGTATTTTTTCATCGTAAACAACACATCATCCGTAATGTCTTTAGGATGTGAAGTGCTGAAACGAACGCGTAATAATGGACTGACTTCCGCGGTCATTGCCAATAATTGGGCAAAATTCACCGTGCTGTCATTTTCCGAAGAGCTGAAAAAATAGCTGTCCACATTTTGTCCCAATAAGGTAACTTCTTTATACCCTCTGTCAAATAAATCTTGTGCTTCTTTTAAAATGGATTGAGGATCCCGGCTTCTTTCTCTTCCTCTGGTAAACGGTACGACGCAAAAACTGCACATATTGTTGCAACCCCGCATGATACTGATAAAGGCACTTACGCCATTGCTATCCAGACGGACGGGGGAAATATCCGAATAGGTTTCTTCCCTGCTCAATAATACATTGACTGCTTTTTGTCCACCTTCTGCTTCTTCGATCAATATGGGTAAGCTCCTGTAGGCATCGGGTCCGATGACTAAATCCACTAGTTTTTCTTCTTCGATTAATTTTGATTTCAACCGTTCTGCCATACAGCCCAACACGCCGATTAATGTTCCGGGTTTGTTCTTTTTCAAGCCACGGAAAACAGTTAACCGCTGCCTCACTGTTTGTTCTGCTTTTTCACGGATGGAGCAAGTATTGATGAAAATCAAATCTGCTTCCTCAAAATTTTTGGTAGCGCCATAACCGTTTGTGTGTAAAATGGATGCAACTATTTCACTGTCATTGAAATTCATGGAACAGCCATAACTTTCAATGTAAAATTTCTTTATGTATTTGTTGGTGTCTTGTTCAAATGGTTGGTAAGCTTCTCCCTGCCTATCTTCTTCGTGTGTTTTGGTTGGAAAGTCAAACATTTTCTATTCAATTTTAAAAACACAAAGGTAAGAAATAGACTGACAAAATTGCAGTTTAATCTTTGGTTTTACATTTTGCGCTGAATTGAAAATAATGGGTTAAAATGCATTTTCCCTTTTTTCTAAATTTTTTTCTTATTTAATTTGTGCATTGAATAAATGCGGTTATAATAAAATTGTCAAAGCTAGATAATCCGGAAAATGCTTAAGAAAGGAAGAAGAGAGGTGTAGAAGATGAAATAACGCAAGGGAATATATAAAATATTGCTTATAAACGTAGTTTTTGAAGGATTATATGCTATAACTTTATTCTAAATTTGATTGAAAATGAAAGCTTCTTTTCTTTTATTTTTTTTCGTGGGTTTAAGTTTGAAAAAGGTACTAAGAAAGAAATTGATCAAATGATTTTCAAGTGGAATCTTAAATCCTAAAATATGGATCATTTTAGAGTATTCAATAAACGGTAATATTACTTATGGTGCTTTTTGGTTCATCATTGAACCATAATTTCCTTATGGAAAGGACGATGAAGATAAAAAGTTATGGAGTATATATTAAATAATATTCATAATAAAAACGATGATTTGGTCATGAATACAAATTGTTTATCTTCGTCTATAAAGAAAGCCGTTGAATTTGTTTTCAACGGCTTTCTTAGATCGGCTCTTAATAGTATGGGTATTAATTTTTAATTATTTTCTGACTGAAATTGGCATTTGTTTTTTTGTTTGTTACATTGATGAAATAAACACCCGGCGCATAATTAGCAGTATGGATTGTGCTGAATTTTTTGGTAATTTTTTCAGTTTTAAGCAATCGTCCGTTGATATCGGTTAAGCTCATTTCAAATTCCTGATTTCCAAAAGTTTCATCTATTTTAATATTGATTTTATTTGTTATGGGATTGGGGAAAAGCGTAAGTTGTATCTCGCCTTTGTCTCCAGATGTAATACTTAAATCCGTATCATCAAAGTCTTCATATATAAAACTATAAAGAGTACTGTTATTAAGTGCTCCTGAGATATAATAGGAATAGGCTTGTTGGATTATGTTATTATAAGAGTTGAAGGTACATGTCGTAACAGCGAATTCGGAACTTGTATATTGTTTTACAGTGTCAATTAAACCCATACTATTTATGGTCCTCACTATTTTATATGTCTCTTCCCATTGATTCATCATGTCATCCCAAATAAAATCAACTCTTTGAGTTTGTGTTAATTCATCGTATTCCATTTCTGACTTTTGCGCATTGACCCAAGAGCCGTTAGTGAATACCTGACTAATTTGGCTGGTGGAATTTCCTAATGCATCATAAGTGTAAAAGGTTTTATTAACAAATGCGTTATTGACAGCATAAGTCGATGATAGTAAATTTTCAGAAGCATCATATGTGTAATCATAAATACGCATGTCCGTCACTACTGCGCCACTAGTATAACTTTCGTAACCAAACTATCTTTTGTGGGTCTTTGTTGGCTGAGATTGTTATAAATGCTATAAATCGTATATTCAAAATCATAAGTTGCGTTACTTTCAAAGTAATCCACTTTTAATTTCCGATCTGTATTATCATAGCTATATTTTGTGCACTGATTCCAATTGTTGCTTAAGTCTGAAAAATTATTAGTTGCATCTTGTGCAGCAGAATCCCTCAATATTTTGCCTGTTTCACTATATTGTTGTTCCGAAAGGTAATAATCGTTATAGCTTCCATTATATACAAAATAAGTCCAAGCTTCATTTCTTTTAAGAGTACCTGTACCATAATACTCGTAGGAAGATTTACCATTTACCAATCCGGTGGTACTATAGTTGGTTCCCTTTATCATTAAGTTTCCCGCGTTGTACTTTGTAGAACTTAAGGGATATGAACTTGTGAAATTATTGAGTTTTGTAAATAAATAGAGAGAGTCCGGTTTGTTGGATGTAGTGGATTGATAAGGGTTTGATATGGGTTCAGAACCTCTTTGTCCGCTATATTTATAATAAATGCTGTCTTGGGGTAAGCTATTTTCAGTAAAACTTCTTATAATCAACCTTTGCTTTATACTTGTGGGTTTTTCAGCGAGGTGATTGTTTTTATTTGCTGATTGGGATTGTAAATGGGCTCGGTAAAAGTTAGATTTCCAAGCGTATTATATGCGAATGGAGGCGGTTGAGGCATAGGTGAATCGACCATTTGCGCAAATAATGCGGTCGTAAATGTTAATGCGGCTAAGCTTAGAAGTGTTTTCTTTTTCATAATGGAAATTGTTTTTTGCCTTGTCTTAAGGCTGTTTATGTAAATATTTATAAAGGCAAAGATAGACGAACTGTTGATATATAAACTAACTAAAATTAGGTATTTTTGGAATTTAGGCATGATATTAAAGGGTGTGATTTGTATAGGTAATTGAAATATAAATGGATTATAAGATAGAAATTTAAAAAAAGCCAATGAGCCCTTTCAACCGCTTTTTGAATAATTAGACTGTGGACAGTTCAAACTTTTAACACTAAATGGCTTTTAGAGATAAACGAAATTTATGGTCACTTCAACAAGCTCCGTGACCATAAATTTCGTTTTAATTTATTTTTGAAAATTTAATGATGTTTACTTGTGTTTTGTCCTTTGTTAATATCAAATAGTAAGTGCCTTGTGCCAAAATTTCAACATCGACTTCGGTATTGATTTCATTGACAAGCTCTGTATTTCGGCTATATAATTCCTGACCTAAAATATTTGTAATCCGAATGTTATAAATACCCGCTTTCGCCACTTTTCCTTTAAGTATGAATTTCCCATGATTAGGATTGGGAAATAATTCTAATTGATTTTTGGATCAACCAAGGATATGCCAACTGATGCAATTTGCAAGCTCAATTGATTACTCATTGCGGAATCAGGGTCGATACAATTTTCATTTGAGAATAATTTCACTGAAATAACATCTCCATTCATTACATCTGTTCCTGCTGTTGCTATATAATTATCAGAATTGGCACTTTGAATAACTTGGTTGTTTTTTAGCCATTGATAGATTGGATTGTTACCTCCGTTTGTTACTTGTGTGGTAAATGTTATGATTGCGCCTTCATTTATTGTCGCGCTGGGATTTGCCATAACTTGAATTATGGGGATTAAAAGATCATTTACAATGATGGTAATGTCGTTAGAATTGACCGGATTTTGATCGACACAATCACCATCGCTCACTAATACACAAGTTATGATGTCCGCATTCGCGAGATTGCTTGCTGTATAAGTTGTGCTGTTCGTGCCGATATTTGTTCCGTTCTTTTTCCATTGGTAAATTGGTGTTGTACCGCCATTAGTCGGTGTTGCGGTAAAAGTCACGCTTGTTCCTGCACAAATTGTTGTTGCAGATGCGGTGATACTGATTGTTGGTACCAATACCGGGTTGACCACCATGTTGATCGCCGTACTTGTTGCTGGGTTGGCGCAAATTGCGGTGCTTGTTAATACACAAGTTATGATATCCGCATCTGCGAGATTACTTGCTGTATAAGTTGCGTTGTTCGTGCCAATATTTGTTCCGTTCTTTTTCCATTGATAAGTTGGTGTTGTACCGCCATTAGTCGGTGTTGCGGTAAAAGTCACGCTTGTTCCTGCACAAATTGTTGTTGCAGATGCGGAGATACTGATTGTTGGTACCGACCGGGTTGACCACCATGTTGATCGCCGTACTTGTTGCTGGGTTGGCGCAAGTGGCATTGCTGGTTAATACACAAGTTATGATGTCCGCATCCGCGAGATTACTTGCTGTATAAGTTGCGCTGTTCGTGCCGATATTTGTTCCGTTCTTTTTCCATTGGTAAATTGGTGTTGTACCGCCATTAGTCGGTGTTGCTGTAAAAGACACGCTTGTTCCTGCGCAGATTGTTGTTGCGGATGCGGCGATACTGATTGTTGGTACCAATACCGGGTTTACCACCATGTTGATCGCCGTACTCGTCGTCGTCGTTGGGCTAGCGCAAGTTGCGTTGCTGGTTAATACACAAGTTATGATATCCGCATCTGCGAGATTATTTGCTGTATAAGTTGTGCTGTTCGTGCCGATATTTGTTCCGTTCTTTTTCCATTGGTAAATTGGTGTTGTACCGCCATTAGTCGATGTTGCGGTAAAAGTCACGCTTGTTCCTGCGCAGATTGCTGTTGCGGATGCGGCGATACTGATTGTTGGTACCAATACCGGGTTGACCCCCATGTTGATAGCCGTACTTGTTGCCGTCGTTGGGTTAGCGCAAGTTGCATTGCTGGTTAATATACAACTTATGATGTCCGCATTCGTGAGATTGCTTGCTGTATAAGTTGCGCTGTTCGTTCCTATATTTGTTCCGTTCTTTTTCCATTGGTAAATTGGTGTTGTACCCCCATTAGTCGGTGTTGCGGTAAAAGTCACGCTTGTTCCTGCACAAATTGTTATTGCGGATGCGGTGATGCTAACTGCTGGTATAACATCCGTAACTAAGGATAAAGTAATGGCATTAGAAGTTGCAGAAACGATGGCTGCACAAGTTGAGGTTGTCGTTACTTCACAAGTAATGATATCACCATTTACAAAGTTGCTGGCCGAATAAGTTGTAGCATTTGTGCCTACATTCAGGCCATTCCTTTTCCATTGATAGGTGGGGTTTATATTCTGCATCCATTGCGGTTGCTGTAAAGCTAACACTCGTTCCTAAACAGAAAGAAGTCGTACTTGCTGTAATCGTAATGGAAGGGTTCAGTATTTTATTGATTATCACAATATAGTCTTCTGTTTGCCCATAAACTGGATTTGAACAAGGTTCAGGATCAAAAATAGCAAAATCTGAAGCTACCCTCATTCTTAATGGAGTGCAATAAGTAACGCCTGTAGCAGGAACTGTAAATGTTTGAGTATGCGTTTCCCAATTCATTTGACCTATACTTTTCATTACCCTTTCTGTATATGGATCGAAAATGCCATCGTTATTAAAATCAATCCATACGACCACAGTTTCTGGATTATATCCCGTTTCGACTGTGATTGCATATGGTGTATTTTCTAATAAAGAAATGACTGATTGAGATTGATTACAAGTGCTAATGGTATAATCTACATAATAGTGATAATCTTCAGTTGAATATCCTCCACTTGAAAAGCTCACATTGGCCAATGAAACTTTTCTTGAGCCTAAATCGTAAAGATTGTTTATGCTGTCGATACCTACAGGCACACAGGCAATGGTTGGTACTGTAACTGTATTTGCTGGTGAACTGGGTGTTTCAGCCCTAAAGAAGTGACTAAGCTTTGTCTATAATTTAATAGTGTAAATACCATTCTGTCTCTTTGTCCAATTGTGAACCGATTAGGGCAATCTGTATAATTCATTATATTGTATAATACAGGTGTATTTATTGTATTGGTACAAAGATTAGTTCCAACGGAACATCCTGAAATTAATGCATAAGGATCCGTATCACAAACCATATCGCCATCTGAATTGCAATTAGTGTTTGTTGGACATGTATAGGGATCTGAGGATCCTTCAAATGTATGATACAATCCAAGCGAATGACCTACTTCATGAACGATTGCCCAATTGGTCTGGTCAGCTCTCAATACTACTCCGTCCATACTTGAAGGTGCTCCGGGGAAATAGGCATATCCGGCAACTGCTCCGCCATTTGCAGCTGCACCTTGAATATTGGTAACGATCCAAATATTCAAATAGTCCGTATTAGACCAAATGCTTAATGCTTTTACATCAATATCCGGTGCGCCATTTGCAGCGCCAGGCATGCCAATGCCATAATTTGCATATCCAGGAAGCGAGCTTGCATTCACGCGATTGATTCCATTTGAAGGCGCGCAGAGCGGCGTCCTTTGTGCTAATTTGAACTGAATAGGTACATAAACACCACCATTTGCAGTATCCGGATTTGACAGCCAAGTTGCTTCAAAAGCTTGGTTCATGTAATCCAATAAATCAGTAATAGTTTGATTTGTGGGATTTTGAGTTGTCCCTAATGCTTGTCCACTGTGCATAATATGAAATACGATAGGAATTTCATAGATTGAGCCATTGGGTCCATTGACAACCAATCCATTGGTATTCCCCTGTGTTTGGTGTTTCAGCCATTTTTGCGCTTGTTGTTTTATGGAGTTGGCATAAGTGGGGTTGGTTTCCAATAGATTTTGATGTAAAATGTCTGTTCCACATTCGGGTTGTGCTTGCACAAAAAATACAGAAAACATTAAGGAAATGAAAATTTGAGTGATTTTTTTCATGATTTTTGGGTTTATGCTATATTGGAAGGATTCAAAGTTTATTTTAGGGTTATGAAGTAGGAGATTCTTTTTTGAATTTTTTGTGAGAAGTATCATGAATTCAGTAGATGACATTAGCTACGGTCGCAGTCAAGACTCAAATAAATTAAAAGTCATTGCAAATTTGAAGAGTTCTGAATTATTTTTGACATCCAGTTTGGTGGAAATATTTTTGCGATGTGTATTTACAGTATGCTTTGAAATAAATAAGTTATTGGAAATTTCGGCTGTTGATTTACCGTTCACAAGTAAGGTGATGATTTCTTTTTCCCGTTTGGAGAGTTTACTGAACTTAGGGAAATTCTTTTTTAAGTGATCGGATTCCTCTAATACGGAAGCAATTTTTTTTGTGATCCGGTCTGCCTCATTTAGTTTATTCACCAAGAGTAAAACCTTGTGAGATGGTGAATCCCTATCTTCAAAATATAATTTGGCAATTGCAAAGTACCAATTAGGAAATTTTTCACCAGGAATTAAAACATGATGAGCAAAGCTAAACGAGGAGAAAGAGTCCTGCTTTTTATATAGCTTGAAATAACCGGGCACAAAGTTTTCTACATCCTCAGGGTAAAAAAACTGTTTGAAATACAAAGCACCTTTTTCTACAATTTCTTCTGTGCTATGCTTCAAACCTTCAGAGCCTCGCTTATTTATGTATTCAACATTGAGCGTTTCAAGGTTGGTAACTAAAATATTCCCCGGAAAACGATCGCCAAAATCATCTAATGTAATGATTTTTTTTTGTACCAATTGGTCAAACCCGTAAAGTTGGCGACTACTTGTTTCAGCCATTTCATTATTGCTTAAAATATTATTCATTTTTTTTCCTTATTGAATTATAAATAAAAAGCCTCAGCAAAGCGGAGTAATTCTAATCTGTTTTTTATGCCCAATTTTGTGTAGATATTTTTTCGATGCACATGAAAGGTGTTTATTGAAATGCCTAACTGTGTAGCACAAGTCGGAATATCCGTTTCGGAAGCTAAAAGTAGGATGACCTCTTTTTCTCTTTTCGTTAAAGATGCAGCAGGTTTAAAATTATTTTTAAAGAATTCCTGGTCGTTTAATATCCTGTACACTTTCTTTTTACTTTCACCAATATCACCTAAATCATAAGAGAATATACTGACTTCTTTAGGATTGCCATTTTCATCTTTATGGAGTTTGGCAGAAGCGAGGTGCCAATTAGCGTCTTTGGTTATGGAATTTTTATAGAAATAATTATATATAGTATAAGTATCCTGATCTTTTAAAAATAAGGCAATTTTATGTATGAATTCATTCATCTTTTCATTGGATAAAGCATCCAAGAAATATTGCGTTTGCAAATCATTGTCAGACGTATCCTCATAATCTTCCCAATTAGAAAGTGGGTAAATTTTAGGTTCATTGAAAAAATTATTATAGTAAAGTTTTTTATTTTGTTTCATGGTTTCAGAGCTATAGATTAGGTGAGTTTGCTTTATATAATAAGAAATACAAAGAGTTGAGTTCCGGTAAATTCATTGAAAATAACAGACCTTATTAAACTTTAAGCTCTTGCGAGAAAATGCTAAAGAATTATCCTTCCCAAAATTGACGTGTCTTCTTGTTGTAATATTATTTGTTTTTCATTATTTTTCAAATTTTATAGTTTTTTAATTTTTCCGCTTATATAATTTTTACAAAGGTAAAAGCGATATTTGACATATAAAATACCCAAAAATGGGTATTTATTAATTAAGATTCTCATTATGTCAGTTGGTTTTGGATAAAAACCCAACTTATAATTTAATAAATGTAATATTATCGCCAAATATTCAGTTCTCTATTCAAATTTGTGGAATCTATTTTATTAATTTTATCCCGAAAAACTGCAAAGTGCTTGTTATACGAAGGAATCAGCATAAAAGCAAAGAGAGGATGGATAGTAAATAGGATGAAAGCTATTATTTTATGGGTGAAGCTTCTCAAAATATTTAAGGATTGGCGATTGTCGAAAAAAATCACACGCCTTATGCAGATTATTTCAGGAAGCCTGAAATAATCTGCACAAGGCGTGAATAATTATTGGTTTTAAAGTATCAATACTTTAAAACCTTAATTTCGGTTCTCCTGTTTTGTTCATGTTGCTCTTCTGTACAGGTAATACCGTTTCCACACCCATTTACCAATCTTGTTTCTCCGTAACCTTTTGCGGTGATCCTGTTTTGTTTGATCCCTTTTGAAATTAAATAATTAACTGCCGCTTGTGCTCTTTGTTGGGACAACCGTAAGTTGTAATTATCATTGCCACGACTATCCGTATGGGCCGAAAGTTCAATTTTCATCGATGGATTTTTTTTCATGATATTCACTAAATTATCCAAAACACGGGCGGCATCCTGGCGAATATTGGATTTGTCAAAATCATAGAAAATATTTTTCAAAATAAAAGTTGCACCTTCTTCAATGGGGCAAACCCCTAATTTTAAAGTGACAAACAAGGTTTTGTTTCTGTCTAAACCCTTAGTGCTGATCAACTCTGTCTGTGAATATTTCCCGGATTGGTTGGCAACAACCGTATAGTCGCGGTTTTGATCAAGTTGATAAATAAATTTTCCTTCATTATCCGAAATTTGATTGACTACGCTATTATTGGAAGTATTGGTCAGGATGGTGCTTATTCCTGAAATAGGCTTTTGTGTTTCGCATTCCATCGTTTCGCCAATTAAAGTAAACCGGGAGTCGTCTTGGAATATTTCTTTATAAATAACCGCATTATCTTTATCGAAATCTGAAGGTTCAATGGTTGCAATGGAAGTAGCAAGCCCGTTTTTATCACCGCTAATGATATAGGCGCCTGGTTTTGCATTTTGTATGCGATCTGCTTCGCCATTTGAGTTAGTTATGGAAACGAAATCACCATTTTCTTTACTACTGATATTTACTTTTACGCCACTCAAAGCCAAACCTGTCCTTTTGTCTTTTACAACAACTAAAATTTCTTTTGTCTGACCATTTTTATTATCCAATTTTCCAGAAGAGCCGCCGCTGACTTCTTTGGTTTTGTTCTTTCCACCGAAGGAGATTTTAAGCCCTAAGCTTACATTAAACGCTTGAACAAAAGTTTGTTGGCTTGTTCTTTCTTTTGAATAATAGTCATAAACATTCGTTTCGTCGTTGCGGATATAGATTTTGTCAAATTCCTGAATTTCCTTGAGGACACTATTGGAAGAAACATAAAATCCGCTTTTTCCCTCACCTAACTTTTCCCCTAATCCTCTTAGGTAATCAGTTTGTAAAAATAAACCAATATTTTCGGTGAAATTATAAGTGAATTTGACCCCTGCCAATCCCATTAAGGACTTGGGATTGTTGGTTTCATTATCCGTATACATGGGTTTCAGTGCTTCAACATAAGTATTGGATACCATGTCTAAAACAAATAATTGCTGCTCGTATTGCGGAAAACTTTGCCAAAGGATACCTCCTCTTAAAAATGCTTCAATATCCAATTTCCCCCTTGAAAATTTATAAGAGGGTCCAATGCTTAATGCGTAGTTTTTAAATCCTTTTGCATCTGACATTTCCATAGTCCTGAACCCTGTTGCGAAATGAAAAGTATCGGTATTGAATTTTCGCATAGTATGTTGGAAATACCGGAAATCCATACCTATTCCCCAATGATTTCCTTTGAAATAATGGTCGATTCCTAAGCCTATGACTGGCCCTAAATTGACCCTACCTATATTGCCTTTATAGGTGCCTAATGGCATACTGACACCGCCATATACATTAATTTGTGTATTACCGGGATGAATTGATGCTGCGCTATCTAGCTGTGTTTCTGTTTGCGCATATAAAAAGCAGGCAGAAGTCAGCAATAATAAAAAAGTAAAAATTATTTTTTTCATAATCATCAAATTTGAAAACAAATATCGCTTTTTTATTAACTTCAATATGTTAGGATTAAAACAATTGCAGTTTTATTAACCGCGGATTTTATCCGTAATTTTTTAATGAGATAGTATAAAATGCTCCGTCAATATGCTTGTAATATAAAATGTTGTCATAAAACTGGAATCATTCATTCACATACACTCGGTTCACTCTTTGCGAAATAGAGGTCATAATCTCGTAAGGGATTGTTTTTGCCCAATCTGCCAATTCCACCAAAGGTAATCCAGCCCCAAAAACGACGACTTCATCGCCTACAGAAATATTTTTGATATCCGTAATATCCAACATGCACATATCCATGCAAACAGAACCGATCACGGGAGCTTTTTTACCGTTTACCAGCATAAAACCATTTCCGTTTCCGAAGTCACGGGAATAACCGTCGGCATAACCGATACTTACGGTTGCGATTTTACTGTTTCTTGTAACTCTACCATTTCGGCTATAGCCAACCGTTGCATTTGCTGGGATTTCTTTTATTTGTGCGATGGTTGTTTTTAAAGTGCTTGCCGGTTGGAGCTTTTTCTGTATTTTTTGTGCCGTATCGATTCCGTATAAGCCAATGCCTAGGCGTACCATGTTATGATGTAATTTTTTGTGACGGGTAATTCCGGCAGAATTCAAAATATGCAGAAGTGGTTTTTCTTTCAGTATTTCTCGGATTTGCCCGGACATTTTTTTAAATAACTGTTCTTGTTCCTGTGTAAAATCATCAAATTCCGGGGTATCGCTGCCTGCAAGATGACTGAAAATGCTGACTACTTTTGTATATCTGTTATTGGTCAATGCCGTTTTTAAATCCTCGATTTCATGTTCCATAAAACCCAAACGGTGCATTCCTGTATCTAATTTGATATGGATCGGATAATTTTCTGTACCTAAAGTTTGTGCTATATCTTCAAATTGATGCAAGGATTCCAAACTGAATATTTCCGGTTCCAGCTTCCAGGAAATCATCCTGGCAAACGCATTTGTTTCTGGGTTCATGACCATGATGGGTAGCGTAATTCCTGCTTTTCTTAAGCTTACGCCTTCGTCTGCATATGCTACGGTAAGGTAATCCACGCCGGAATATTGTAATAAATTGGCAATTTCAAAACTGCCGCTCCCATAAGAAAATGCTTTTACCATAACCATCATTTTTACATTTGGTGGTAAAAGGGAACGATAGACTTTTAAATTATTTTCGATTGCGGAAAGGTTGATTTCCAAAACCGTAGTGTGGATTTTCTGCTCTAAAAGTTTTTCTATTTTTTCAAACCTGAATATCCGCGCACCTTTCAAGAGGATGGCTTCATTCTCAAAAGTAATTAAATGGATTTTTTTAAGGAATTCTTCCGTGGATTTGAAAAACAAACTCCTGATATTTTTATACGCCCTGAAAGCCGCTTTGTTTTTACTGATGGAAGGACCGATTCCAATGATTCTGTGGATATTTTTTTGATGCGCATTGGCTGCAACCTCTTCATATAATTCACTGTCAGGTTTGCTCATTTGGAGCATATCCGAGAGGATGATTGTTTTTTTGACATGTTGTTTTTGTTGTGTCAAAAAATCAAGTGCAATATGAAAAGAGGTGAGGTCAGAATTATAGGTATCATTGATTAATGTGCAATTATTGGAACCATGCAATAATTCCAAACGCATAGCGACAGGTTGCAAAAGACGCATCCTTTCCTGGATTTCGGTTTTGTCAATTTTTAAGATCAACAACACGCACCAGCAATGAATGGCATTCTCGATGGAGGCATGGTCACTGAAGGGAATAAAAATACCGATTTCCTTTTCCTGAAAAATACCTTTTATATGTGCGGTTTTTTGCTCAATATTTACTTCCGTAATTCTTAAGGTAGCTTCCGTTTTGTGGGACCAGGTAAATAGTTCCAAATCATCTTCTTCTGAACTCCTGATTTGTGTGCGATAGCTTACTATATTTTCGTTGAGCTCATGGTAATCTTTACAGTACACTACAATTTTGGAATGCCTGAAAAGTATTAATTTTTCCCGTATCTTTTGTTTTATGTTCAAAAATCCTTCACTATGTGCATCCCCGATATTGGTAAAAACGCCGATTTCCGGGTGGATTATTTTTTCCAGTTTTTCCATTTCTCCAGGTTGCGAAATTCCCGCTTCAAAAATCCCTAAATTACTATTGGGTTTGATTTGCCAAACTGATAAAGGGACACCGATTTGCGAATTATAACTTTTGGGACTTCTTGCAATATTGAATTGATGCGCCAAAAGTTGAAATAGCCATTCTTTTACGATTGTTTTCCCATTGCTGCCCGTAATTCCAATTACGGGGATTTTAAATTGGTTGCGGTAAGCGACAGCTAATTGTTGCAGTGCGTTTAAGGAGTTGTTTACTTTTAAAAAAACTGCATCTTCAAATTGCTCAAACACATCACCTTCCTCAATGATGAATGCCCGGACACCTTTGTCGTAAACTTCTTTGATATAAGTATGTCCGTCCCGGTTTGCTCCTTTCAGCGCAATGAATAAGGCGTTGCTTGCATTCATCATTTTCCTGCTGTCGGTAACTAATTCATTGATTTCCTTATCTTCGATTTCGTGTATGGATATTGCTTTTATGGCACTTTTAACCTGCGATACTTTCATCTTTTTTCTTTTGAAAAATTATAGAGATAACTGCGGATAAAAACAAAATGGAACCCACTACTGCCAAAGAAAAAATGGAGGAGATGTGTAAAAAAGGTTCAACCAGCATTTTCAATCCGATAAATACAAGAATTAATCCTAAACCATATTTTAAATAATGAAATAAATGAATAAAATTGGCTAATATAAAGTACAAGGACCTTAATCCGAGAATAGCAAAAATATTGGAAGAATATAAAATAAACGGGTCTTTTGTAATTGCGAAAATAGCCGGAATGGAATCGACGGCGAAAATCAAATCAGTAAATTCAATGACACCCAAAACGACGAGGAGTTGTGTACCAACACGAACGCCATTGCGGCGGGTAAAGAATTTCCCTCCATCATATTCGGGGATTATCCTAAATAATTTACGCATGATTTTTGCGCCTAAATTATTTTCGAAGTTTTCCTTTTTTTCGTCTTCTGCTTCTTTTTTGAAGGCAGATTTATATCCTGCAATAATTAAGATCAAGCCGAAAATCGACATGACGATATTTATGTTGACGGGATGGTTTAATAATCCGCCTAAATCCGTAGGTGCCAATTCCGTTAATGCAATCAATCTTATACCTGCGAAAATGAAGATGGCACGCATGACGAGAGCACCAATGATTCCCCAAAATAAAACTTCATGGTGGTACTTTTTATCTAATTTAAAAAATTTGAAAACAATGATGAACACAAATAAATTATCAATGGACAAGGCTTTCTCAATCCAATAAGCGGATTGGTAATCGGCGAATTTTTCAAAACTGATGAATTTCCAAATCACCAAACTGAATGCCATAGATAAGCCGATCCATACCAAAGACCAAATGATCGCTTCTTTATTCGAAATAGCATGTGGGTTTTTGTTGAAAAGGCCTAAATCGAGGATTAGCATGACGATTACGATGACTCCAAATAAAATCAGGAATAAGGGGTGTTTGAAATAATAATCCATGTCAGTGTAGGGCTTGAACTGTGCGTGTCTTGCAAAGATATTGGATTCAGGGATAGCTAATATGCGTTTTTTTCTTTTGAAGTATTATTAACAAATGACATTCAGTATTGTAAAATTTATGCTTGGAACTTGTTTTTTTATGGTACATGGTCAAGAAGGCATAAATTTGCCTTTTTATAAGATGGAGAAAAAGCTACTGCGCATATTACAAAGTTTCAACCAATGGCGGAAGACCAAGATTTCCAAGTCGAATTTCTTGATTTTGTTGGCAATCATAGTCGGTATTTTGGGTGGCATCGCTTCTTCCGTTTTAAAAAAGATGACCCATTTTGTAGCTAATTTCCTCCAAAATGACTTTCATTGGGAATATAAATATTATTTGTATTTATTTTTTCCACTTATCGGAATTTCCCTTACTGTTTTTTACATTAGGACATTTATCAGGAAACACAAATTTCAACATGGCATTTCCGCAATTTTGCTGAATATATCCAAGAACGGGAGTAAGGTGGATTTCCATAATATTTACAGTCAAATCATTTCGAGTGCATTGACCGTTGGTTGGGGTGGTTCGGCAGGTCTTGAAGCGCCTGCCGTTGCCAGTGGTGCAGGGATTGGCTCTTCATTAGGCCGATTTTTTGGACTGAACTACAGAGAAACGACTTTGCTTTTGGCTTGCGGTGGTGCTGCCGGGATTTCGGGTGCTTTCAATAGTCCGATTGCCGGGATGATTTTCGCAATAGAAGTTCTGTTGCCTGAATTTTCCATACCTGCCTTCATACCCTTGTTGATTGCCTCTGCAATGTCCTCCGTTGTTTCTAACATGATTTACAATCAACCATTATTTGTTTTAATTTCAAAGGGCTGGGTTTTGGAATCTTTTTGGTTTTATGTCCTTTTGGGTGGCTTAGTGGGGATTTATACGATTTATTACAGTCGTTTGAATACTTATTTGTTCCAACTTTTCGGGAAAATAAAAAATCCTTACTTTAAGGTTTGGGTTGGTGGCATTGTCTTGGGGGTCATGATTGCATTGTTGCCTGCACTATACGGAGAAGGTTATATCACGATTCAACAATTGCTGGACGGACATTATCATTTATTGCTCAATAACAGTTTTTTCTCCGCATATCAAAATATCGGCTGGGCATTGGTATTGTTTGGTTTGTTGACGATGCTAGGGAAAACGGTTGCTTCCATTGTTACTTTAAGTTGCGGTGGCAATGGCGGTATGTTTGGTCCAAGTGTTATCGTGGGGGGATTATTGGGGTTTGTGTTTGCTTACGGGCTGAATATTTTGGGTGTGGCGCACTTGAATGTTACTAATTTCATAGTTGCCGGCATGGCGGGTTCAATCAGTGGCATGATGCATGCGCCGTTGACAGGTATTTTTTTGAGTGCGGAGATTACCGGAGGTTATGTCTTAATAGTACCATTGATGATTGTGGCGGCTATTGCTTATTTCATCAATAAGGGTGTTTTGAAATATTCCATTTATACTAAAGCGCTTGCGGTAAAGGGCAGTTTGATGTCTCAGGAAAACAAAGACCACCGGGTATTGAGACAATTGAAATTGCGGTATTTGCTGGAAAAAGATTTCGTGGTTTTAAAGGAGAGTGATACACCTAAAAGTAGGAGCAGGGATATTATTCATACGACTAAGAATATTTTTCCGGTACTGAATGAAACCGGCATCCTGACGGGCCTGATGTATAGCGACCAGTTATTGGAAAGTATATTGAACGGGGATGAAGAACAACAAAACAAAACGATAAAGGAATTGGCTCAGCCACCGCAGAGAGTGGTCACGATAGGTACTGATATGTTTGAGGTGATGCAAATTATGGAAAGTCAGGATATTCGCGTGTTACCCGTCGTAACCCAATCAGGAAAATATATCGGATTCGTTAGCAAAAATTCCATTTTTAATAAATACAGGGCTTTATTAATGCGCGATAGCGATTTTCTGGCTTAGTCAATATTAGAGAGAGTATAAAGGAAGATATCTCTTTGGAAACAAATATAGGTATCTGGATTAAACAAGGGGCTGCCTTCGTTGGACAACCCCTGAATTTTGCTTTTTCCAATACAAATACTTTTTATTTTGTAAGAAGCTTAATCATTAAATCCCGGATACAATTCAAATCCTTTCATGAATTCATTGACTTCTCCTTTAACGGTTGCAATAACTTGTTCATCGTCCGGTTTGCATAAAACCTTATCAATCCAATTCACGATTAAAGCCATATCTTTTTCGACCAATCCCCGAGTGGTCAATGCCGGTGAACCGACACGGATGCCGGAAGTTACGAATGGGGAGCGGTCATCAAAAGGTACCATGTTTTTATTCAAGGTAATATCCGCTTTTACTAATGTGTTTTCCGCTGTTTTACCGGAAATGTTTTTATTGTGCAAATCAATCAATAACAGATGATTATCTGTTCCGCCAGAGACTATTTCATATCCTTTTTCCAGAAATGCAGTTGACATCGCCTGTGCGTTTTTCTGCATTTGGCTTGCGTAAACTTTGTATTCGTCTTGAAGGATTTCGAAGAAAGCTACTGCTTTTGCGGCAATTACATGTTCCAGGGGCCCACCTTGCAAACCAGGGAAAACGGAAAGATCCAATAATTGGCCCATTGTCCTGATATCACCTTTTGGACCTTTGATGCCCCAGGGGTTTTCAAAATCATGTTTCATCATGATGATGCCACCACGGGGACCTCTTAAGGTTTTGTGGGTTGTGGAAGTTACGATATGACAATGTTCAAAGGGGTCATTCAATAAACCTGCGGCAATCAAGCCTGCGGGATGCGCAATATCCGCTAAGATTAAGGCACCAATTTTGTCCGCAACCGCCCTGATCCGTGCATAGTCCCAATCCCGGCTGTATGCCGATGCCCCACAAATAATTAATTTGGGCTTTACCGTCAAGGCTTTTTGTTCCAGATCCTCGTAATCTATCCTGCCATCTTCCCGCTTAACGCCATAATGGTGCGCATCATAAATTTTTCCTGAAAAAGTAACCGGCGAACCATGCGTCAAATGGCCGCCCATGCTCAAGTCTAATCCTAAAATGGCATCACCGGGCTTTAAAATTGCGAACTGGACCGCCATGTTTGCCTGTGCGCCACTATGTGGTTGCACATTTACATAATCAACCCCGAAAATTTCCTTCGCGCGGTCAATCGCCAGTTGTTCGCTTTTGTCCACCACTTCACAACCACCATAATAGCGTTTTCCGGGATAGCCTTCCGCATATTTATTGGTCATTACATTGCCCATGGCCTGCATTACCTGCAAACTCGTGAAGTTTTCGGATGCTATAAGTTCAAGCCCCTGGCGTTGGCGTTTTAGCTCTTCCTGAATCAAGCCAAAAATGGCGGTATCTTTTTTCATAATCAATTTATTTTGTATGGTAATTGCTTTTAAAAATAAACCTTCAACTTGTCAAATAAAATATCAGGAACGGGAATCTTTTTTGATTTTCCCTTATCGTAAAATACCAAAGTAACCACACCTTCATTTAATAACTTGCCGTTTTCATTATAAAGCTCCGAATGGAATTTCACTTCCACATCTTCTTTTTTTAAAGATTTAATGCTTGTCTTTAAGGTTATCAAGTTGTCATAAAGTGCAGGCCTGTAATATTTTGCATTCATTTCTATAACCGGCATGATAATGCCTTGTGCTTCCAATTCCTTATAGGTAAATCCTAATTGCCGTATCGCCTCCGTCCTGCCTTGTTCATAATACAAAGCATAAAATCCATAATACAAGAAGCCCATTTGATCCGTTTCGCCGTATCGTACCCTGATTTCAGTCGTAGAAGTGTACATGTTTTAAAGTCTAAAGTTTAAAATCTCATATCTCAAGTCTCAAATCTCAAGTCTCAAGTCTAACTTCCCATATTATGGAAAACCCTTTGCACGTCATCGTCTTCTTCCAGGCGTTCTATGAGTTTAAAAACATCTTCAGCCTGCTCATCGGTAACATCAACAGTATTTAATGGCAACCATTCCAGCTCTGAGGAAATTGGCGTTATTCCTTTTTCTTCCAATGCTTTTTGCATGTTCCCGAAATTATTGAAATCGCAACGCACCAGGATATTGCCTTCTGAGTCTTCGCCTAATTCTTCCAATCCCTCATCGATCAGTTCTAGTTCCAAATCATCGGTACTTAAACCTTCGGGATTTAATTTAAAACAACCCAAATGATTGAATGTGAAGACTACTGAATTGCTATTTCCGAGTGTGCCGCCACCTTTATTGAAATGAGATCTTACATTGGCTACTGTCCTGGTATGGTTGTCTGTTGCAGTTTCCACCAAAATGGCAACTCCGTGCGGGCCAAAACCTTCATACAGGATTTCTTCATAATCACTATGGTCCTTTCCAAGAGCGTTTTTGATGGCAGCTTCCACACGGTCTTTGGGCATGTTGATGCTTTTGGCATTTTGTACGCAACGGCGCAAAGAAGAATTGTTTTCGGGATCGGGGCCACCTTTTTTAACTGCAATTGCAATTTCTTTTCCTATTCTGGTAAAGCCCTTTGCCATGCGGTCATAGCGGGCAAACATTTTTGATTTCCGGACTTCAAATATTCGTCCCATATAATATAAGCGATTTAATTTTAAAATGGACTGCAAATTTAATCAAAAAATCAAGGATTGAAATGATTATGGAGTTTTCATCGTATTTTAGTGATATTGCAATAGAAATCAGTATCTAAATTATTGATGCTTCTAAGGAAATGAGATAAGTTATTGCACAAAGTCAAGATCTTTACAGCAGTTGGATGCCGTTATCCATCCTCTCAAAAAAAAATCTCCCATCTCCCATCTCCAATCTCCCATCTCCCATCTCATATCTCATATCTCATGTCTCACATCTCATATCTAAAGAACCACAATCTTAAATTCCCAATGTTCCCTGCCACTATTGATTTTTAAGGCATAAATCCCTGGTGAAAGGGTATATTTGCTTAAATCCAAAAGGTATTTCCCATTGTAATTGTTGCCTTCTATTTTTCCACTTAAAGTTTTTTGTCCGGTTACACTGAAAATAACCCAATGTAAGGGATCATTGTTCCCTTTGAACCAATCCACGAATAAAATGCCGTTGCTCACGGGATTAGGATATACATTCATGATACCGGAGACTTTAGTCCAATCCAGCATCCTGATCACACTTAAATAAGTATTCCCGTTTTCATTTTTATAAAGGATACGATAAAAGACCTTGGCCCGTTCTAACTGCGGTGTATCGATATACTGATAAGTATGATTGTTGTCATGCATGGAATTGATTGTCGCAATCGTTTGGAAATCCATAGATTCATCATTTGCCCTTTGTACTTCATAGTTAACTGTGTTTTCATCAGACAGCGATTTCCAGTTTAATTGCGCATATCGATTACCTAAATGTTGGGCATTGAAATTGAACAAATTAATATTAAGCGGCTGGTTTACTTCAGGTCCCCCATCATTAAACCAAAATTCTGAAAATGATTTTACTTTCACTTCCACGAAATAACCTTTATCATAAGGCACCCATGAAAAATTACCTTTTGGTATAAATGAATATCCCTTGGGGTCATTGTCCATCAGTGAATTGTTTTCTTTGTACGGATTCGCATCCTGGTATTTGGAAATACCCAATTGATACACTTCCATCGGCTTGCTACAGGAATAACATAGATTGTCTTCCCTGATTCTTTTCATGGCTTCGTCAGGTACAAAGAACCGAACGGTTATGCTGTCTGTCAAATCAGAGGTGGTTTTAATCGTGAAATTCCGGGGCAAAAAATATTGGGTACTGTCTTGGTTGATGAAATCATCATGATGGTAGGATTGCACTTTTACGCCATTCATGGTTTCGTTTTTGTTGTGTAAAGAAACCGCAATTTGATTTTGCTCTATAAAATCTTTTTGATCTTGAATATTGAGCGTAATTGGGGTTTGGTTCAATAGGGAATCACCGGTGAAAATCGCATTTTGCAAATCATAAACATAGATGTCGTCGATGGCAACGCCTTCAAAATTAGCGGCCTGATCGCTGCGCAATACAAACCGGAATGCAATGGTGCCTTGCGTTATAGGAAGCGGGACGGTAACCACTTGCCAAAAAGTTTGGTCGGGTTTCGCCCAAACTTGTTCGGTTTGGTTATCATATAAGTTATAGCTTTCAGGACTGCTTTCTATTTTTACCCAATTTGTGCCGTCGATGCTGTATTCCATATACGCATGGTCATATAAATCAGTTCCTGCTTCCTCGATATCACTTGCCATGCTAAAGCTCAACATGGGCTTCTGCAATTGGCTGATATCGAAACATGGTGAATACAAAAAAGAAACTTCCTGGTCGTTGTAATGGCCGATAAGGTTGGTTTTCCAAGCCTTTTGACCACTAGCCGCATGGTTTATTTTGGCGGAATTGATGTTGCCGTAATCCCAACTGCTTTGATTTCCCGTCGTGTAAAAACTGCCATCGCTGTTTTCAAAATTTTGCAAATATGGGAAACTGTCCACAATGGGTTGGTTCCTGATTTCAAAATTTAGGATACTGTCGTTCAATGAATAAGAGTCGTTGGTGGCAGAAACCCAAACGGAAAGATTGTGGAATCCCTGCGTTGACAAATCCATAGGTGTATTAAATATGTAAATGATGGTGTCTTTTGCATTGATGGATCCTATTAATTCCGTTATCGGCGCTTGGTTATCCAATTGATATGTTATGGAAATATCGGTAACCGGATTATTGACGCCATTCCGTACACGGACGGAAAGGGGTACGGCATTCCCCAAATTGCAATTGAAAGGTGCTAGGGAATCAATTGCGATTAATTCAATGTCGTTCGTTACCGAATAAATGGAAAAATTATCCATAGTAAAACCGTTTCCAAAATAGTCGGATCCGATTTTTCCGGTATCTTTTTGACCAAACCGAACTTGTGCGCTGGATGAAAAAGATTGATTATACGCAGCTAAGATATCATTCAAAGATAAAGAGCCGGAAGAATATACCAGACCTAAATTATTGGGGTCGATTTGATAAGTCAATAAGGGAATCCAGGGAGAAAGGTCATTTCCCCTAACCCAAACCTGGTTCCCGGAATCGAATTTAGGAACGCCATGCAAGAGGTAATCAAAAGAACAACGGATTTCCGTATTCCCATTTTGGTAATTACTCAAATTAAAAGTCCCGGAAAATAAATTAAAGCTACTTTTTGTATCATCGTCGCCAACATTGACGCTGTTGTCTAAACTGATGGATTTATTGCCTGAAATAGTTACGCTGCTGTTGACGAAATCTTTGATTCTTCCTATAGGTTTGTTGGTTTCGTAATCCCAATGGTCACTATTCCCTATGCCCATAATTGATTTTCCCATAACCTCTAAGTCAGGGAAATTTTCAAAATCCGCATTGAATGCGGTCAGTAAATCAATGGCGTCATTTGCGATTTGACGAACAGTGATCTCAGTGGTGTCATTTGCAGTAACAGGGTCGGGGATCGCTAAATTGGCAACTGCGATTTTAATGACATAGCTGCCAATTGCTGATAAATCCAAACTGCTTAAAGAAAGTGTTTTATTTGCTGCCGGATTAATCAAATCCGTAAAGGTTTGGGATTGCCAAACACCGTTGTTGATTTGATATGAAATTTTATAATGGCCGGCAACTTGATTGTCCAGGTTTCTGATGACGATATTAAATGGGGTAGTTGTATTCAGTTGCGTTGAGGTATTCATCCTTCCGCTTTGCGGACTAAGTATCTTGACGATGCCCAAATCCCCATGTTGGGCAACTTCCTGGCAATTTCCTGAATTCGGTAGCCTATTTATTGCGATTGCGCGCATGCCAATTGCACCATTAATGGATGGCGCTACGGAAACCCAATAAATATTGTCTTGCGACAAGCCGGTAACGGTGTAGAAAGTGTCTAAAGTATTGGCGATTTCCTGCATGTCCTCACCCTGTTTTTTGAAAATCCGATAATTATCCGCACCGGGGATGGAATTCCAATAAAACTGAATGCTTCCCGGGCATTGGCTTGCCTCTGGGATTAATGTAGCCACTGGTCTTCGCATTATTGTAAAGTTTTTGGAAATAGTCGTCTCACTTCCTCTTTGCACCCTCACAAGACATTTTCCTGAACTGATATTTTCCGGCACATACCAGACAACAGCTCTTTTGGTTGCAGGAATATTATTGTCTAAAGAAACCCAATTGGCGCCGTTGTCAACAGAATAACTCAATTGGAAATTGGTGAGTTGATTATCGGCTTCCCAGTAAATATAAATGGAATCTCCTGCAGCCAGTCGTTCGCCACCAAACGGATATTGCATTTTAATGCCCATCGGGTCAAAGTCATAAGTTACAAAGTATTTTTGATTGGTAAGCGGAATGTTGAATCCTTTGATTCTAACTGTATAATTTCCGGGCGGGGGATTGCTCAGGGTAATTTGCTCCGCATTATTGATATGGTCCGGTCCTGCAATTGCCGGCTGCATCACTTGTCCCGGTGAGGGGTCCAGCGTCAAAGGCAAATGCGTTTGGTTATTCGGGTCCGTAACGGAAAGGTCTAAATCATTGACCAGGGCCTGACTTGCCAAAGGGGATGCGGCGGGGTCATTCCAATTCAGCATTATTTTTGCTTTAGCTGTTTGCGCCGGGATATTGATGGTTACCAATTGTGTTTGGTTGGTATTGATTTGATTGGAAAAATAACGGTTGCTGTCCAAAATCCGTAAGGAATGCCCTATGTTCATCAGGCCAAAACCGTATTTGAAATCAGGGCCGGCATTATCTATGTCGTCTGCTCCATTCATCAATGCATTTTTGATGAGCGCATTATCTGGGTTTTGATTGGCGTTCAGTTCCCTAAACCTTTGATAAAGCAATCCGGCGGCACCGGCAACATTTGGAGTTGCCATGCTTGTTCCGGAATTTGGACCATAAGTATTGTCATTGAGTGTTGAAACTAAATAAGTTCCCACTGCTGTTATTTCAGGTTTTAGCCTGCCGTCTTTTACCGGTCCTTTTGAGGAACCCTGATTGATGATATCCCTTGTTTTACCGATATTGGCGACGGTCAATACATTTTTTGCCGTTGAATAAGAACCTGTGACGGTTGCGTAACCCAGAGGAAAAGGGGTACAAGTGGAATATCCGTCATTTGCCGCAGCAAAAACCGAAAGTAAATCCGAGACATCAAAAGCTTGTTGATCCATATATTGGGAATAGAGATCATAAGTTCCTGAATAGCTGCAATCACCTAAAATCATGCCATAGGAATTACTGGTAATTACCATCCCGAAATCATGTCGGTAAGTGGGCGCATGGGAAAGGATTTGACTGAAATAATCCGCAATCAAATTGCTTTTTGGTGCAAAGCCTTTGTAGCGTTCGTCGATGATGCCGTTCCCTCCAACGGTTCCGGTGGTATGGTTGCCGTGCTCGGCCTGGGGAATGGGATTGAAACTTTTCAGGCGGTCTATGAAATCGATGTGAGAAGGGTCACCATTGTCGCCGACGCCTATAGTTACTTGTTCCCCTTTTAAATTATAACCGCCGAGGGCAATGGGTTGGTGGGCGATTTCAGTATTTGTGAATCCAATGGCCTGGTTATTGAGCGTTTGAGGGTGGATTACAGGTTGTATATAAATTGTAAATGAACTTTTCGCCAAATCTATGATTTGGTTTCCCGGGATTTTTATTTCCCAGATTCCCTGATCTTTCCAATTTTGCTGAATGCTTAAATGCGCTTTAAATCGTTGGAGTTCATTCATCAATTCATTTTTATGAAAATTCTTTCTTATGGAGATGAGGATGAGCTCTTCGGCTTCCGAAATTAATTTTTCAGATAACAATAATTTGTTCAACTTGTCTTTTGGGTTTATTTCTCCCCAAGCTGTGATCGAAGCGTCCTCCATGTCCCTTATTGTAATGGAGGGGTCAATATAAACGATGGCAATTCCAGGAGCTATGATTTGCTCCATTTGAAGCGTGCCGGAATTTGGAAAATGGAATGTTGAACGGTATTGAAGGTAAACAAGCAAGCCCTTTTGCAATTTGGTTGCTGAAATTAAATTATTGATATTGGAATCTAAAGCTATCTTTTGAGTTCCGGAAAATGTATTATTCTTTTTGCTATTATTTTGTGCATGTACTGGATTTATGCCACATGCGAATATGATGCCGCAACAAAAAAGTAAGATTGATTTCATGGTTTGGAGTTAAGCAAGCAAAATAATATTTTATTTCCAGAAAAAAAACCTTATGTCCAACCTTTTTTTGTTTTGCTCTGTCTATTTATATATCCGTAATTAGGTGAAAATAGAAATGCGGATGAAAAACAAAGTTTAAAAAATTATGAATTGTAATTTATTATTTTTATCTTGTTGCGTAATTCAAATTGTTTAATTATTTAAAACCACCATTATTATGATTTTCAATCGCACATACCGATTACAGTCTCCCTTGACAATTGCGGTGCTCAAAGAACGCTTAAACATGCAAAAATTGAAAGTCCATAATTTGGATTTTGAAATTTCTGAGAAAGAGAATATGTTGAAAATTATCCCACATGCTGAGGATGTTACCGGCGTTAAAACTTTACCCATTACTCATATTGGTTTAAATGGAAATGGTGATCACGGTACCAATATTACCCTCAGGTCAAAACCAAGGAAGATTGATGTCGGAGGTCCTTATTTGATTGTAGTATTTTGCTTGTTTTGTGTTGTGGGGGCAGGCTTGTTTTATCTCATCAATGCTGAAGAATACATGTGGCCGTCATTGACAATGGTTTCAATCGGAATAATTATTTTCATTGTTTTTTGGTTGAAAATGGAAACCGGTTATTTTGATTATACAAGAAAAATCAGGAATCAAGTACGGAGTTTGATTACTGTATAATTTGATTTCTATTTAATTCAGATTCCATCCGTATTGGGAGGGGTCACTGTTTTGCGGATTTTGTTCCGAAAATCGAGAGATAGGTAGTTCCTATTTTGACTCAAAAGACGGACAAATTTATATCTAAATAATTCCTTTGAGCTCATTGGAAGGCAATATGCCTTTAATGAGGTGGTTTAAAAGTATGCGTGTTTATGAGCGTATAAAGCTTCAAACAAGAATCTCTAGGATTCTATGTCATCTGAAAGAAAGTGAACTTAAGTTTTTGTTCAGTTTTTCTCATGAATTCGGTTTGACGTAATCAAGCAGGTGATAAGGTGTACGCTTTTAGAGCAAATAATCCGTTATATTGGTTTATTCTGTAATGGACAGAAACAACTTTTCTGAAAATTATAAGTTAATTTTGATTAAAATCACGCTTTCTTCTTTCCTTAATAAAAGTAATGGATTTCTTACCTAAGAAAAATGCAAGATTAAATGCCTGCCACCTAATCCATGACCGGACGATGGATTTTAAGAAGCGCTGACCTTTGGGCTTTTCGACAATTAGCGTTTTTTCTTTATTGTTGAAAAGCAATTGTGTTTTGTTTTCTTTCCTCTTTTTATTTCTTCCGCCAATTATTGAAAAGGCTAAGCCGGCGATTTTTACAGGACTAAAAATTGAATCGATGATTTCCTTTTCTAAATCCGCATAATTATCCTGAAGAGCATCTTGTCTTTGGTTCAAGTCTGCAAGGTTTTTTATGTTATGATTTTTGATGGTTCTTTTCATGTTCGGAAATTAGGATTCACAAAGGTTAGTCTTCATCGTCTTCTTTCAGATGCCGGGTTTTCTTCGAACTTTTTTTCGTTAAAATAACGAGCATTTTCCCTGCAAACAAACGGATAATTACTCGGCTGTTCAATGCGATGATTATCGTAAAAAGGAGGAAAAGGCCGGCGGATAACAAGTACCCAAAAATCCGGCTATCCATCAAATAAGAAAACCATTCGGCGATCCCTAATGAGGTAAGCACCAATACAATGAGGGAACACAACAGCACTAAGATAGTGAAAATAAAATAACCCAACACATTCACCAGCCGTTCTATGACTTCCAAACGGAGGTCTTCCAAACGAAGTTGGATGTATTGGACTATCTTATCTTTTAAAGATTTAAAAGTTTTGCTCAAAATAGGGAAGATTAGGCATTATAAATTTCTTCTTCAACATCTGAAATCTTTTTATTTAGTTTAGATTTCAATTTTGCAGTTAAGTTATCTACTTTGTCTTTTAATTCGTTTAATTGATCTTCTCTTTGTTCTTTATCTGTACCAAGAACATAACCTGCGGCGGCACCAACTGCTGCGCCAATCAATAATGTTGCTACTGCTTTTCCTACTGACATAATGAATTGTTTTTGTGTTTAAAATTAAAATTGAATTCTATACTAACTACAAAAATTAAGCCACATTGTTCACTGAAGACAATAATTTTTTTAAAATGGATGGAATTATCCAGTGATTCTGACTCCTTTCTAAATTAAGAACTGTCTTCCAGCTATTTAAAATTAAGGCAAAAGATATTTCCGATAAAATTGTTTTAAAATAAAAATTAGGTGAATTGCGATTAAATCCTAATTTAGGGGCAAATAACGACACATGAATAATTTTCTGAAAACAGACGGTTTGAAACAATTGTTCCAATTGAGTATCATATTGATAATTGGGGTCACCTTGTTGTGGAATTTAAGTTTTTTTATTCCGGGAGCCTTAGGTGCGATAACACTGTATATCATTTCCCGACATTTTTTCAATCGGCTGACAAAAGAATACCGTTGGAAAAGGTGGATCGCTGCTTTATTTATCATCCTTTGTTTTTTGATTTTATTGATTATTCCTTGTTGGCTTATTGTGGAATTGCTGATTCCCAAATTTGCCTATGCATTTGAAAACAGTGATAAGTTTATTTCAAAAGGACAGGAATTATTGGAATTGATAAAACGGTATTTCCCCCAAGTGAACTTAGGTAAGGAGGATTTGCAGGTAATTGCACAGAAGGCAGCTATGTTTGTACCTGCTTTATTGAATGCGACCATGGCTTTTTTAGCTAATTTGTTTACCGCCTTATTTTTATTGTATTTCATGTTTATGGGTTGTGAACAAATGGAAAAACAGGTGATCACTTTAATGCCGATGAGCAACACCAATAAAGATGAATTATGGCTGGAAACGAAGAATATGGTAGTGAGTAATGCTATCGGCATACCTGTTTTGATTTGTTGCCAATGTATTGTTGCCATAATCGGATATTTTATTTTTGGTGTTGACCAAGCCATTATTTGGGGAGTGCTTACTGGTGTTGCCTCCATATTACCCGTGGTTGGCACGATGATAGTCTGGGTTCCGATTTGTGCATTTATGTTTGCGACAGGTGAAATCGGATGGGCAATTGGACTGACTTTATATTGTGCCGTCGTTATTTCCAATATTGATAATGTGCTCCGGTTTACCATCATGAAGCGGATTGGGAATGTGCATCCACTCATTACGGTGTTTGGTGTTATTTTGGGCTTGAATGTTTTCGGGATCATGGGTTTGATTTTTGGTCCTCTATTGATTACTTATTTTCTATTAATGATCAAAATTTATCGTGCGGAGTATAAATCTTGAGCAGTTTGTATCGTCATTCATCACTATAAGTAAAGAAAGTTTGCGCGTCTTATAAGGCTTTGCCGGTTTCGCGCGAAACGCGTGTCTCAACATTCAAATTGCATTTCTTACCTTCGCAAAGAAAACTAATTTACTATTGTGCAGGACATCATCCAACTTTTACCGGATCATTTAGCAAATCAAATTGCAGCAGGCGAAGTTATTCAAAGACCCTCATCGGCAGTGAAGGAATTGTTGGAAAATGCCATTGACGCAGGTGCTACCGATATTCAACTCATCATCAAAGATGCAGGAAAAGAGTTGATACAGGTGGTGGACAACGGTTTGGGAATGAGCCCGATGGATGCGCGGATGAGTTTTGAACGACATGCTACTTCTAAAATAAAAAAGATCGATGACCTTTTTGCCATCAGGACCATGGGATTCAGGGGCGAAGCACTGGCTTCCATTGCCGCAGTGGCGCAGGTGGAGTTGAAAACCAAATCTGCGGGCGAAAAATTAGGTACACATATTATTATTGAAGCATCGGAAGTGAAAACACAAACGCCCGTTGCGTTCAATACGGGCACGAGTTTTTCAATCAAGAATTTATTTTACAATGTTCCGGCAAGGCGGAAATTCCTGAAATCCAACACTTCAGAATTCAAACATATTGTAGAAGAATTTTCAAGAGTGGCAATGGCATATCCCAAAATTGCCTTTCGGCTCTTCCATAACAATGTCGAGCAATTCCATTTGAACACAGGGAGTTTAAAGAATAGGATTATGGGGCTTTTAGGCAATAAAGCCGAAAAAAACTTGGTTCCGATATCGGAAGATACGGGAGTCATAAAAATCAGCGGTTTTATTGGAAAACCGGAGGCTGGTTCGCGAACAAGGGGAAACCAATTCTTTTTCGTGAACAATAGATTTATCAGGAGCCCATATTTGAATCATGCGGCAATGTCGGCTTTTGAAGGATTGATCGATAAAGAAACCTACCCATTTTATGTGCTGTTTTTTGAAATAAATCCTGAAAGTGTTGATGTCAATGTACACCCCAGTAAACAGGAAGTGAAATTTGATGACGAAAGCATGTTGTACGCGTATTTACAGGCAACGATTAAACATGCGCTAGCGAGGTTTAATATAGCTCCCTCTTTGGATTTTACGCTGAATCCTGAAATCCAAAACTTGGATTCCATGCGTATTCCTGCGACATCTGCCCAGTTAGCCGCTACACAATCAGGTTATTTGCAGCATTCTTTTTCAGAGAAGGGAAAAGCGCATTTTATTGAAAACAGTCAAGAGCGACAAACCTGGGATAATCAAAGGAAGGCCTTGTTTCCTGAATTGCCACGTACTTTGCCTAACCAATTTGTTGAAGATTCGAAGGCAATAAGAAGTCCTGCAGAAATCCCATTTATAGAAGAGAAAATGCAACAACATACGATTTTGAATTGGAACGGATATTTGATGACAACCGTCAAGTCAGGTATTTTATTGTTGCATCAAAAAAGAGCAATGGAACGCATCATATTTGAGCGGCTGGAACAGAGGATTTCGTCAGGGAAATCATTTTCACAACAACTTTTGTTTCCTATCCCATTGAGCATTTCGCCGGTTGATAACCATTTATTGGAAGCGGCTATGCCCTTTTTCCGAAAAGCAGGATTCGATATCACTGCCTTTGGTCCTAAGGATTTCGTCATTCAAGGTACACCTCCTGATTTGCCGGAAGGTAGAGAGCAACAGATTATAGAGGATGTGTTGGAACAATTGAAAAGAGACGCTTCAGCTTTAAAAGATCCCTTGCATAATCGTTTGTTGATAACGCTTTCCAAACGGATGGCTGTCCCCACTTCTTATACTTCGTCGGCTGAGAATCAGAGCTTGATTGATGAGTTATTTGCTTGTCATTTCCCCCAATATGCACCAGATGGGAAGAGTATTTTCTTAATCCTTTCAAAAGAACATTTGGATAACTTATTATAGGCTTTTTATTATAGACTTTCCTTTGATATATGGAGAAATCTTATTTGATGCTTATGGGGTTGCTATAGATTTAGATCCATTGTTGAAAAAAATAGATTATTATCAGCAAAATAATAATATCGGTGAAACTATACTGAGGACGAAGATGGTGAGGTGGCATTTTTGATGACGAATCAGAAGTCCTAATCATGCCATTTTTGAATTGAAATATTGACGCTCATAGAGGCAAGTAGGCAAATCAGGTCAGTCTTAATGGTAGCGTTATAAAATATTGCGATGTCGTTCATAATACAAACAAACGCATAATTTAAATTTTTTACTCACCATCGAAGATATTGGGAAATCCTATTGCCATGTGTTTGAATTTTTCATTGTAAATTTGTTGCATGAATTTAAATGCACCACAACAGATCCTGAATTTTATAGATGGCGAGTTTTGCGATCCGGAATCAGGGAATTTTTTGGAAAACAGCAATCCCGCAACTGGGCAGGTTTATAACCAGATTCCAGACAGTAATTTTGAAGATGTTCAACTGGCAGTGGATGCCGCAAAAAAAGCTTTTCCTAAATGGAGTAACTCCACGACAGAGTCCCGCTTTAGGATTATGAATAAAATGGCGGAATTGATTGAGGAAAACATGGATGCATTGGCATTGGCGGAAACTAATGATAATGGGAAACCTTTATGGTTGAGTAAAAAAGTGGATATCCCGAGGGCTGCTGAAAACTTCCGTTTTTTTGCTACAGGAATCATGCACTTTGCTTCTGAAAGCCATAGCATGCAAGGGAAAGCGATTAATTATACTTTAAGAAACCCAATAGGTATTGTGGGTTGCATTTCACCGTGGAACTTGCCTTTGTATTTATTTACATGGAAGATTGCGCCAGCTTTGGCGGCGGGAAATTGCGTCATTGCAAAACCTTCAGAGGTTACGCCGATGACCGGCTATTTATTGAGCATGATCGCACAAGAGGCGGGTTTGCCGGCTGGTGTACTGAATATCGTTCACGGAAACGGCCCAAATTGTGGTTCTGAAATCGTGAAACATCCTGAAATAAAAGCAATTTCTTTTACGGGAAGTACGCGTGCGGGCAAAGAAATAGCCTCTGTAGCAAGTCCTATGTTTAAAAAAATATCACTTGAATTAGGTGGGAAAAACCCAAATATTATTTTTTCGGATTGTAATTGGGAAAAAATGATGTGTACTACTTTGCAATCTTCTTTCGCCAATCAAGGACAAATTTGTTTATGCGGCAGTAGGATATTGATTGAAGAAAGTATTTATGACCAATTCAAAATCGAGTTTATCGAGCGGGCAAAAAAATTAACTGTTGGTGATCCTTTGGATGAAAAAAGTAAACAAGGTTCGGTTGTCAGCAAAGTGCATTTTGAAAAAATATTGGCTTGCATTGAACTGGCGAAAAGTGAAGGTGGAAAAATACTGTTGGGTGGAAATGCTCTTCAAATGGAAGGCCGCTGTGCCAATGGATATTTCATTGAACCGACGATTATAGAAGGTTTGCCGGCAAATTGCCGCACCAACATGGAGGAAATTTTTGGACCAGTGGTTACTTTACAATCCTTTAAAACGGAAGAAGAAGCGCTTACGCTTGCCAATTGCAGCGAATATGGTTTATCTGCCACAATCTGGACGGAAAATGTTTCTCGTGCGCATCGTGTCTCCGCACAAGTTCATAGCGGGATTATTTGGGTAAACTGCTGGTTGCTGCGTGATTTGCGTACGCCATTTGGTGGATTTAAAAATTCTGGTGTGGGCAGGGAAGGTGGTTGGGATGCATTGAAGTTTTTCACGGAACAAAAGAATGTTTGCATCGAAATTTAGTTCAATATCGCTCATAATCATAAACCAACATTCGTTCTGCAAATTGGTTTATGATTTTATGAAAGAAAGATAAATTTTATTTTCCCCCAAATATATATTGGATGATATTAGCGCCCATTTGTAGTGCCTGCGCTCGTTTTTCCGGAGGGTCATTATGGACTTCCGGATCTTCCCAGCCGTCTCCTAAATCGCAATCATAAGTATAGAAACAAACTAAGCGGCCTTTGTAAATCAATCCATAACCTCGTGGGGGTTTGCCGTCGTGTTCGTGGATTTTTGGAAGGCCATTCGGGAATTGGTATTTCTGATGGTATATTGGATGGCTAAAAGGCAATTCCACAAAGGAAAGTTCAGGGAAAACCTTTTTCATTGCGGGTCTTACAAAAGGATCTAAACCAAAATTGTCATCGATATGGAAAAAACCACCGCTTTCTAAATACAAGCGTAGGTTTTCGGCTTCCTGGTCAGAAAAAGCCATCCTTCCATGACCTGTGGCATGGATAAACGGATAATTGAAAATATCAGCACTGCCCACTTCTACTTGCGCTTCTTTTAATGGGATATCTGTTTTGAGGTTTTGATTGCAGAATTGCGCCAGGTTTTTTAAAGAAGTGGGATTGGCATACCAATCACCACCACCGCCGTATTTCATTAATGCCAAAGGTTTTGTTTGCGCAAAAGCAGCGGTGCCGTATAGGAAAATGAAGAATAGTAAATATTTTGTTTTAGCCATAATGAAAAGCATTAAAAACAGTGGTGACATACATTCCCGCTGTTTCCGTACGCAATCGATTTTGCCCTAAAGTTACCGGAATAAAATCGGATTTTAGGCATTCTTCAATTTCTGTGGGACTAAAGTCTCCTTCCGGACCAATTAATACAATGCTGTTTTCCTCTTTTTTTAATTCGTTTAAATAGGACTTTTTTTCTTGGTCTTCTATGCAATGCGCAATGAACTTTTGTATATCTTTTGCCTTGTTTTCTTTTAAGAACATATTGAGCTTTTGCGGTTCATGAAGTTGAGGTAAGAAACATTGTTGGGATTGCAACATTGCCGAAACTAGGATTTGATTGTACCGCTCCAAATTGAATTTTTCTTTTTCGCTCCTTTCCGTGATGATGGGATAGATGTGTTCGATGCCCAATTCCGTTATTTTTTCCAAAAGCCATTCATTCCGGCTTTTGTTTTTGGTGAAGGCGATAGCAAGTGAAAGCTGGACCGGTCGTGGGTTTTCTTCAGTTATTTGTAGTATTTTCACCACACATTTTTTCCTTTCGGGAACGATGATTTCCACTTCAGCTTTTTTTCCCTTTCCATCCGTAAGCAACATTTTACTGCCTTCCTGCATCCGTAAAACCTGGATACAATGTTTTGAACTAGCTTCATTTAAAATAATCTGGGATTGTCCCGGAATAGGTTCTTGGAAAAAATAGGGTAGCATTAATTTTTGAATTAATAATCGAAACGATAACTGATTTTCATGTTTTTTGCAGGAGATACCATTGATTTTTCAAACTCTTGGATCTGGATTAAATTGTCCGGTACGAAAAGTAATTTTTCGGTTTTTTTATAAATGGCATTTTCCTTTGAGGTTTCGATATAGACAGATCGTATTCTGTTTGTGAAATCGTCGATGTCGATATTCATGACTTGCATGAACAAATCTTTGTTTTTAGCCTGATAATGAAGCGTGGTCAAATCCATTTCTTTTTCCTCAAAGCTGTTAAAATCATATTGTCCCAAAAATTCAGTACTGCTAATGTCTGCCGGATCGAATTTAGTACGGATCCCCTGCCACAAAATACTATCTAATCCTACAATAGAGCTGTCCATTTTTCCATTAAATGTGGAAATTTTGAGTAAGGTGTAGGGTATGCCTTTCCTGTTTTCCCATTGATCGTCCAAAAATTGCTTTATGGAAAAATAAGTTTCCACATTAGGATCTTTGGGTGTCACTTTGCTTTTACAATTGGTAAAAGAAAGGACAATGATTAAAAGGAAAATGATAGGTTTCAATACTTTCATCTGATATATTTAGCTATTTTTTGAATGCAAATATAATCAAAAATAAAGAAGAATCTGTGTTCGGAGAATTCGCTTGAAATTGACAGAGCTTACCTTACTTTACCCAATCAATTCAAAAAACGCTTTTTATAAGTTTCAGAAATGGGGATAAAAATATGCGCAATTTTTATCCGCTCTTTCTCGATGGAGTCTATTTTGTCCAAGGCAACCATATAGGATTTATGCATCCTGCAAGTTAGTTGGGGTGGGATTTCTTGTTCCAAATCCTTGAAAGTTTGCAGGGTCATTATTTTTTTATTCGTCGTGTGTATCCTTCGGTAATCCCGCATCCCTTCGATATACAATATTTCGTCCAATAATATTTTTTCCAAACGGTATTCGGTTTTAACGAAAATGAACTTTTTTTCTGATGATGAGGCATTGGCTTTGGATAAATTATGCTGTACCCGTTCCACTGCCTGAAAAAACCGTTCAAATGTGTATGGTTTCAATAAATAATCTGTTACATTGAGTTCAAAACCCTTAAGCGCATATTCCTGATATGCTGTAGTGATGATGACTTGGCAATTGAGTTTTGCCGTTTCCAAGAGTTGAATTCCTGATAGTTCAATAATATTGATGTCCAAAAACAATAAATCAACGGGATTGGATTTTAAGAAAATCAATGCTTCCAAACCATTTTCAAAAGTGGTCCAAAGATTGAGGAAAGGGAGTTTGAGTACATATCCTTTTGTTCTTTCCAATGCCAGGGGTTCATCTTCTACGATGACGCAGTTAATCATGGTCAATTATGGTTAGTTTTACTTTGTAAACATTGTCGCTATCGGTTATTTCCAAAGAATGGTTGTAGGGATAAAGCAATTGCAAGCGCTTTTGAATCAGTTCATTTCCTAAGCCCCCAATTATGTAGTGAGGAAATCCGGGAAGTGATAGTTTGATAATATTCTGCGCTCAATTATTGACCTATGCGTCTTTGCTCATTTTCCGAGCTGCCGCTTTTTCTTATTTTTCTTGTGTTGCCTTTGTTGAAGTTATAACTGAATACCAATCTTAAAACACGGCTGTCGAAGTCATTGGTCCACTCGGCGGACGAATTGGAAAGTCCCGTTATTTTACCACCTTGACGGCCGGTATAAAAAATATCATTTACACTCAGCTTCAATGTAGCTTTGTCTTTAAGGATTTTACGGGCTATACCAGCACTCGCCATACCTGATGGTATAAGGATGAATTGGGCATAATATACCTTGGTTTGATAAGAGCCCAACAATTCGGCAGTCCATTTATCATTAATGAGGAATTGATTGGTAGCTTGCAAAAACCAACGCGTCCCTTCGTTTTTGAAGTCATTATCATAGAGCCGAGCCGTAAATTTATCATGCATCAATTCTGAATATAGATTTACCTGCCATTGCTTAAAAGGATGCAGGCCGGCATTGACGGAAATCCCATAAACATGCTGACGCCCGATATTTCCCGGCTGGCTAAAGAAGGTGTTGTCATGTTGTTCAATGGTTTCCGAAATTACATCTTTGACGATACTGTATAAAACGCTTGTTGTAATTATATTGTTATAATTATAGGACAGTTCGAAATTATTAGAAAAAGTAGGAAGTAAATACGGATTTCCGCCATAAAGCGTATAGCGATCAAGTGGGTATGTAAAAGGATTCATGTCTTGATAATTCGGTCGGTCTATCCTTCTGCCATACGAAAGATTAAGCTGATGCTTAGAAGCGCTGTCTATTTTATAACTTAAATAAAGGGTTGGAAAAAAACTGTTGAAAACCCTGTTAAAGGTAGAATCAGGATGAATCGCATCTCCCAATTGATGACCATTGATGTTCGTATTTTCATATCTCAGTCCGGCTTGCACAGCCAGGCGTTTATGTTCCCAGCTATAATTAATGTAAGCGGCATTGGTGTTTTCCGTATAATTGAATTTATTGGAAAAGTCGGTATTTACAGTTTGGATGTTTCCTGTTTCGTCATAAAAATCTGCAACATTTTTGGTTGATATATAGCTTATTTTGTATCCTAAATCCAGTTTGGCGTTTTTTACAAATGGGCTTGTATAATCTCCATTTGTGGTAAAGATATCCAGCAATAACGGTAGTTTGCCGATAAGGTTAGACTCATTCTGCAAGGTGTTATCGGGAAGATATACAGCATTCCATAAAGTGCTTTCGAGCTTGTTGGAATAATTCAAGTAGTCCATATTGAAGCTAAGTTCCCGACTGCTGCTATCAGGCTTATAGCTATAATTAAGATTAATGGTTCCATTGGCCAATGATTTGTCTGCAATGGCTTGAGCATTCACGACATTGCTTAACGAAAGATCCGGATTTAATATTTCGGCATGGTTCGAGGCTATATTTTTGCTGCCAGCCTTAAAGCCAGATAAGACTATTCCAAAAGTGGATTTAGCTGTAGCGTAATAATCAAATCCCACTCTTGCTTTGGCACCCCAAGATTTATCCTTGATAAGAGAATGTTGTTTAAATATACTATTTAAAGATCCGATGGGCGTGAAATAATTCCGGACTAAATGTAGATCCTGAAGTGTATTGTTCAAATTATAATTGAAATTACTGAAAAAATTAAATTTGCCTGTGTTGTAATTAAAATTGATGCTGTTATTAGATTTAGCATACTGACCTTGGGAATAACTGATTACTGCGCTTCCATTATAACCTTCTTTTTTCGACTTTTTCAAGCGGATATTAATAGCACCTGCATTGCCCGCAGCATCATATTTAGCTGGTGGATTGGCCATCAATTCAAAAGTATTGATATCATCGGCAGGCAACGATCTTAAATAGTCGGCCAGGTCAGTAGCTGATAAATAGGTGGGTTTCCCGTCAATCAATACCATTACGCCCTTTTTACCTTTAAAATTAATTGTGCCATCTTCATCAACAGTAACGCCCGGCGATTTACTTAAAGCCTCCAATGCATTACTGCCGGCATTACTGATCAACGCATCCACATTAACGACGGTACGATCTATCTTTTGCTCGATAAAACTTTTTCGGCCTTGGATAGTTATTCCGGAAATCATATTCGTAGAAGCCTGTAAATGGATGTCTGGAAAGATAGTATCTTTCTGCAATTTTGATAAAGCAAATGAAGAGCTTGAATAATTCTGATAACTCATATGTTCGATAACCAAGAAAAAGCTATCCTTTTTGGTAACTTCAAATATAAAGCTACCCATAGCATCAGACAGGACGCTTGATATAACATTGCTGTCAAGTGCCCTCTTTAATATGACTGCGGCACCAGGAACCAAATCATTGTTCTCATCTTTAACAATACCATTGATATGATAATTGTCAGATTGTGCATATAGCCTTAAAATTGGGATGAATATAAGGAACGTGATAAGCGCAATTCGGTTATTTTTCATATAAGCTTGATTTTTCAGTTGAATTCAAAAGTAGACAGCCGATATTTCCTTAAAAATTAAGTTCTGCCAAAGATGGTATTTTATCTGCAAAATGACTGAATTGTCTTAAATAATAAATGGAGGCTCGTTGAAAAAATACTTTTTTGAATTATTGAATCTATAATTAATTTGCTTTTCTAAAATTGACATACCTTATTTTATGACTTGATATACAAAAAGTACTCGCTCTTTTCTTCCCATCGTCATGTTGATCGAAGCGGCGTAACAGACCAGAAAATAATCCAAATTTTGGCGTGAAGTAGAGACATCTCCACTACTGCTTATAGCACTTAGATAATGAGAGAGAAGATTTCTTCACTACCCAATTGTTAAAAAATTAACAATTACTTCGGTCGAAATGACGGGAAAGTGATGATTTGATAATGTGTTGAAATATTCTGCGCTCAATTATTGCCTATGCGCTTTGTTCATTTTCCGAGCTGCCACTTTTTCTTCTCGTGCTGCTTTGGAGTTGTCACCTTAGCAAATGAGAAGATGTTTTTAATTTCATTGCTTTTATGTTGTTTAATTTGTATTTTTGAATATGTAAGGATTTAATCAGACAGTTTTGTTGGGTTATTTAATTTTACATAAATTAAGTGTCAGTGTATCTAATGAAGGAAAATAATCATACGGAATTTAAAAGGAGCTTTTCAGATGCTGTAATAGAAAGCCTTGTTGCATTTGCAAATGCTAAGGGGGGAACTGTTTTTATTGGTCTGGATAATTCTGGAAATCCTTTAAAAAATTTTAAGATTGGAAACGAGAGCCTTCAAAATTGGGTTAACGAAATTAAGAATAAAACGCAGCCAAGCATTATTTCTGAAGCCTCAATAATTCAAATAAAGGGTTTTGATGTCGCTTCATTCACCGTTTTTGAATTCCCTGTTAAACCTGTAGCATTTAGGGGACGGTACTTTAAACGAATCAATAATTCCAATCATTTATTATCGGCTATGGAAATTGCGGATTTGAGTTTGAAATCTCTTCAGATTTCTTGGGATTCCTATGAAAAATACGGTAAAACAATTTCTGATCTTGATTTAGAAAAAGTAAGTCGTTTTGTTGAAAAAGTGAACGAAACAGGTAGATTTATTCTTGATGGCGTACTATTTGAAAACCTTGAGAAGCTTAAACTGGTTAATGGTAATGCTATTACTAATGCAGCGTGGTTGTTATTTTCCAAAGAAAATATTGACTATAATATTCACCTTGGTAGATTTAAAACTTCTTCTTATATTATTGACGATAAGATGCTTAATGGTACTTTATTTGAAATGGTTGAAGAATGTATGAAGTATATTATTTCTCATATTAAAGTGGCTTTTGAAATTAAAGGAATGCCTACCAAGCGAACTGAGATTTTTGAATACCCCTTACCCGCATTAAGGGAATTAGTTCTGAATGCCTTAATTCATAGGGATTATCTTAGTCCTGTGGATGTTCAGATTAAAATTTTTGACAATAAAATTGATTTTTTTAATCCTGGTACTTTATTTGGAAGCTTAACCGTAGCTGATTTGAAGAAAGATAATTATCAGGCATATGCTAGAAATAAGTTAATTGCAGAGGCGTTTTACTTAACTGGTGACATTGAAAAATATGGGAGTGGCTTTTTGCGAATAAGAAAGGAAATTAAGTCATATTCAACGATGGAATTAAATTTTGCTGAAATTCCTAATGGCTTTTTAAGCTCTTTAAATTATGAAGAGCAAAAGATAAGTACGAATATAGCGAGGGAGGATGTTAGGTACGATCGATATGAGGGAGTAAGTGAGGGACTAATTGATGGGTCAAGCCATAACTTTGACTTGATAATGAATGGAATAGAAAAAAATATTGTAAATTTAAAAAATGATGAGGGAGTAAGTGAGGGAGTAAATAAATTGTTGAGTTTAATCAGTTCTTATCCCGGGAGAAGGCTTCCTTTTTTCACGGAGAAAATGAAAGTTCCATCAAAAACGATTGAGCGCTGGTTGAAGATATTAAGAGATAAAAATTACATTATATTTATTGGAGCAAGTAGAAACGGAGGATATTTCAAAACTGATTACTAAATATAATTGAAATAATGAGATACCAAATTAAGAATTTATAACAAAAGCGACTATCTAAAGCTGACAACTATTAGTGTTGGTTTTCTGGTATGTTTATTTAATCGAAAAATAAAGGAGCTTTCTTTAGATTTTCTTTTTCCTCTATTATCTTTGCTAAAAATAAAAAGGAATATTATTATGGATCGTACGGAAATTGCAGAACTGGGGGAATTTGGATTGATTGACTTTTTGACAAAAAATAATGAAACGCGCCGGGCAGGGACGATTTTGAGCGTTGGTGATGATGCAGCAATAATTGATAGTTTTGGAAAACAAACTGTAGTCAGCACCGACATGTTATTGGAAGGCGTTCATTTCGATTTGATGTACACGCCCTTGAAGCATTTGGGCTTTAAAGCAGTTACTGTAAATGTTTCGGATATTTGTGCAATGAATGCCTTGCCTACCCAAATCACGATGAGTATTGGCGTGAGTAATCGTTTTTCTGTTGAGGCATTGACAGAATTTTACGAAGGCGTTTATGCAGCCTGTGCGCATTATGATATTGATTTAATTGGGGGCGATACCGTTTCGGCGCCTAAAGGTTTGATTATAAGTGTAACGGCGATTGGGGAGGTGGCACCTGATAAATTTGTTACCCGTTCTGGTGCAGGGAAAGGGGATTTAATTTGTGTTAGTGGTGATTTGGGTGCCGCTTATTTAGGGTTGCAATTATTGGAAAGGGAAAAGAAAATTTATCTTGAACATCCGGAAATACAACCTACCCTGGATGACCGGGCTTATGTGGTGGGGCGTTTATTGAAACCTGAAGCAAGGGTCGATATCATCGAATGGTTCGAAAAACAAGAAATTATGCCTACTGCCATGATGGATATCAGCGACGGTTTGAGTTCGGAATTACTGCATATTTGCAAACAAAGTAATTTGGGTTGCGTGCTTTATGAAGATAAAATCCCCTTTCATGACGAGACCAAAGAAGTTGCTTATCAATTCCAGGCAGACCCGACGGCTTGTGCATTAAGTGGCGGTGAAGATTATGAATTATTATTTACCGTAAAACAAGAAGATTTCGAAAAAATTAAATTTTCCGAAAAAATAAGTGTAGTTGGTTATATGACCGATATTGAAGAAGGTACACATATCATAACAAGTGGCAATTCAAAACATAAATTGGTAGCACAAGGATGGCAAAATATTTAATTTACTAGTGAATAGGTTAGTCAGGGAAAAAGTAAATCAGTAATCTTCACCTACGCACAAACTCACAAATAACCCAATGGTTTTAAATTATGTCTGGATAGGTTTTTTTGTTATTGGCTTTCTCGTTGCGCTTTTTAAGCTAATGGTGGATGGGCAATTGGACATCTTTACCGTAATGATGACGGATTTGTTTAAAAGCGCGGAAACGGGTTTTACCATTTCCATCGGGCTTACCGGAATCATGGCTTTATGGCTCGGGATAATGAAGATTGGCGAAGGTGCAGGAATGGTAAATTTGTTTGCAAGAGGCGTGCAGCCATTTTTTAAAACTATTTTTAAAGATGTACCAAAAGGCCATCCTGCCTATGGAAGCATTGCCATGAATTTTTCGGCAAACATGTTGGGATTGGATAATGCAGCAACACCATTGGGCTTGAAAGCAATGGAAGAGCTGCAATCTTTGAATCCTAAAAAAGAAAGAGCTACGGATGCACAAATCATGTTTTTAGTCTTGAATACTGCAGGCATGACCATTATTCCCACTTCGATTATCGCTATCCGGCAAACAATGGCGGTTCAGCAAGGAGTTACGAATTTTAATGCTGCGGATATTTTCTTACCGATCCTGATTGCCACTTTCATATCTTTTGCCGGGGGCATGATCGTAACTTCTTTCTTTCAAAAAACGAATATTTTTAAATTGCCCGTATTGGTTTTTTTATTGGGTTTTGGAGGCTTGATTTTTGGCTTGTTTTTTTGGTTGAAACAATATCCCTCTGATGTGATGAATCAATATGTCGGACTTATCGGAAGCTTGATTATTATCGGCATCATCATTGCGTTTGTAATTGCTGGATTAATTAAAAGGTTGAATGTATATGAGCTTTTTGTGGAGGGTGCTAAGGAAGGATTTATTACGGCTGTAAAAATTATTCCTTATTTGATTGCGATGTTGGCTGCAATCAGTGTTTTTAGGAGTTCTGGCTGTATGGATTTTTTGATTTCAGGAATAGCGCATATTGTGGCTGCGTTAGGGTTTAATACGGAGTTTGTCCCTGCCTTACCGGTTGCTTTCATGAAACCGCTGAGTGGCAGTGGAGCGCGAGGTCTGATGATTGATGTAATGCAACAATATGGTGTCAACTCCTTTGTAGGTAAGTTGGCTTCAATTATTCAGGGCTCTACGGAAACTACTTTTTATGTCTTGGCTGTTTATTTTGGTAGCGTTCAAATAAAGAATACACGATATGCGATCATTTGTGGGTTGATAGCTGATTTTATTGGGGTGGTTTCCGCTATAGTAGTGGGTTATATTTTTTTTTATAAATAAATATTTTATTGATAAAACCCTAACTCAATTGCTTTTTTAATTAATCCGGCAGTATTTTTCACTTCTAATTTCAAGTATAAATTCAAGCGATAATTTTCAATGGTGCGCAAGCTTAAAAACAGATTTGCTGCTATCTCTGAATTGCTCAATCCTTTTGCCACTAATTTTAAAATTTCTTTTTCTCTTGGTGTGAGTGCTTGTTTGGAGGATGTGGACCGGAAGGTTTGTTTTTTAAACTCTTCCATTTTTTCCTTCATTTTTGTATCTAAATAAATCTCCCCTTTTGCCACGCAGTGGATGGCTTCAATCAAGGTACTTTGATCCGTATTTTTTAAGAGGTAGCCCAATACGCCATTTTTCAACATATTATTTACATAAAGTGTATTGTCGAAGTTAGTTAAAGTAAGTGTTTTTATATGGGGATATTCTTTTTTTAAAATAGCTGCGATTTCATCCCCGCTCATCCCCGGCATTTGAATATCCAATAAGAGTACATCTGGTTGGTTTTCTTTCAAACCTTCCAAAAGAGCCTTTCCATTTAGATATGTTGCACAAATAGTCAGGTCCGGTATGGCTTCTAACATATCGTTTAAACCATTGATCACAAGCGGGTGGTCGTCTGCTACGGCAATTTTAATCATTCTATGGAATTAAATGTTTGTGTAATTTAGGAAAATAAATACAATTAAATGGGGATTTCAATATTTATTGTTGTCCCTTTTCCTTTTTGTGAGTCGATTGCGAGAATCCCATTCAGCGTTTTTATCCTTACTTCTATATTATTTAGACCTAATCCTTTTTTTGTTTCGTTAATATTAAAACCTCTTCCGTCGTCTTCCAATGCTAGATTTAATTTTTTATGCTGATGAGAAATTTGAATGATAGCGTTTTTTGCATGAGCGTGTTTTATAATGTTTTGTATGGTCTCCTGAGCGATTCTGTAAATATTCAATCTCTGCTGTGGTGGCAATATGGGTATTGGTGTCAGGATTTGCAGTTGTAATTTTAGGTTATTGCTTTTATTGATGTTTTGGCAATATAAAAATAATGCTTCTTCTAAACTAAATTGTTTGATGGCTTCCGGCATCAAATTATGGGCTGTTTCTCTAATTTCTTTTGATGCTTGTTTAAGCATCTGAAGGATATTGGTTAAATCTGTGTCAAGCCTGTTTTCTTGAGCGCTACAATGCATTTGTATTGCCGCCAGTTGTCCACCAATGCCATCATGAAGTTCTTGTGCAATCCTTGTCCTTTCTTTTTCCTCGCCTTCGATCATCGCTTGTAGCAGCACAATTTTTCCTTTTTGTTTGTTGCTTTGGTTTTTAACGATTCCAATCCCAATTAAACCAACCAGTCCCATTAAGGTGATGGTGATCCAGATTTGATTTTTTTCTATTTTTCTTTTTTGTTCTGTAATCAGTAGCTTTTTTTCGGTTATTTCTTTATCTTTCTGAGCGGTCCTGTATTTTACTTCAAGTTGGTTGATGGCTTCTACCTTTTCTTTGTTGAGCAATTGGTCTTGAAGCACAATAATTTCTCTCCGAATTTCAAGTTCCTGTTTTTTTACTCCTAAAGCTTTATAAATATCCCCTAATACAAGTAAAGCATTAAGTTTTTCTTCCCGAATTCCAATTCCATTGGCTTTATGCAAAGCCATGGTCAACACGCTTTCTGCTTCTTTAAAACTACCCATCCTGAATAAAGCTTCCCCCAGCAAATAATAGGGTGCAACAAAAGCGTAATATGGATTGCTGTCACTGCCGAAGCTTATAGCTTTTGTCAATAATTGAACTGCTTCTTCTGGCTGGTTCAATTGAAGCATCATTCTGCCTTTGCAAATCAATAGTCCTTGTACGGCTTCTTTACTTGTTTCATTTTCGTTATAGTCGCTTGATTTTTTCAAGAAAACATTTGCTGCATCATAGTTTTTTTTGATAATTTCAATTTCTGCTTTATTTACATATATGTATGGAAGGATATAATTGTCTTTCTTTTTAAAAGCTAATATTTCTCCTTGATTAAGATAATCGCTGGCTTTGTCATATTGCTTCATTTTAATGAAGACATCAGCAATGTTGTTATAAGCCATCAATAAGTTGATATCATTTTGACGATAATTATTCATGTATTGCAATGCCAAGTAATAATATCTTGCGGCTTTTTCATATTCCGCTTGATATAAGTAAGTGGCTCCGATATTTATATGTAGGCCAGTTAAAAGTTGTTCTTTGCTATCTGCATAAGGAATGTATCCATAAGCGCGTGCATAATATGTGAAACTTTTTTTAAAATCACCTTGCCCCATTGCTATCAATCCTCTTGTAATTTCTGATTCAGCCAAGCCTTGAAAGTTGACTTCTTTTTTACTGATGTTAAATGCACTGTCTATCCAATAATTTGCAATTTCTGGCTGATTCCAAATATAACTTTTCCCTTTTTTTAACAAGTGCATAATGGGGGAATAATCAGATTGGCTTTTGAACGGATGTATCCGCAAATTGTCTCTATTGCTTAGGAGCTTGATTAAACTCATATACTGCGTTTGTGCGTTTGCAATATTTAAAAAAAGGATTGTAAATACGCATGTTAAAATGGTAATGTAAATATTCCTCATTAAATGACTGGGCTAAAAAATGATTAGATATTTCGTGGCGTTAATATTTCTCTAGATTTTTCAAAATTAGTCAATTTTACCGAAAAAATAATTGGAGTATTTCTACTCTAAATAATTTAAAATGTAAAAGTGAAATTTGTTGCATTATTGAAATATTATCAAAAAATAATCTAATGAAAAATTTACTACGGAAATCATTATCGGTTGCTCTCCTAGGTGCTTCCTTAGCATTGGCTGTAGAAAGTCAAGGGCAAATTTCGACAATAGGGAACGGAACTGATTCTTGGTATTCAAGCAATCCGGTTTCAATTGGAGGTTGGGGTTTTGGATGGAACCCGCCGAATGCAAATGCGCATATGCAGATTTTATATACTGCTGATCAGATCAATGCCGGCGGCGTCACGGGAGCTAGGATGTTGGATTCAATAGCTTGGGATGTACTTGCAATCCCGGCACAAGCGTTAAAAGGTTATAGTGTAAAAGTAAAAGTTACGCCATTAACTGAATTAAACGATTTTGAAACGACAGGCTTTACAACAGCTGCCACTTTACCAACTTATTTACCGGCGGATACCACTTGGTCCTGGATTCCATTTTCTACACCAATTTTTTGGAATGGAGTGGATAATATAATTTTTGATATTTGTACGGATACTTTAAAGGCAGACCCAAGTGGTATGGTTCGGACTTATGAGCCAACTGATATAAAAAATTATTGGGTAACGATTAGTTCGCCTAATCCATTGTGTGGTATCTATACAAGTCCGGCCGGTGTTTATCCAACAACTGACCAGCCCAATATAAAGATGGCATTTACTTCACCGGCGCCTTCTTGTACAGGTACGCCCGCTGTTTCATCGTTGATACCTGCTATAGATACTGTTAGCGTATGTGCCGGATTAATACAGACTTTCCAAATTACCAATCCTGCTCAAAGCAATGTTGTTTATCAATGGCAGGAATCCATTAATGGCGGTGCCTGGGCTGACATTGCATCGGCGAATGCAACGGCATATACGGCTACTGCTTCAACGGCATACAATTTCGTGAAATACAGGGTTAAAGTTACTTGCACTGCCACTGGTCTCTTTTCTTATAGTGGAGAAAAAGTATTGGAAACTTCTGCAGGTGCAACATACGCGACTTTGCCTTATAGCCAAAATTTTGAATCATGGATGACAAGGTGCAGTGATTCCGAAATTCCTGATGATCATTGGAGTGCAATCCCGGTTACGGGAAACGGAAGTTGGAGAAGGGAAGACCAAGGCGCAACTGCAAATTGGACCGAGGATGTGACCCCACTTTATTACTTTCCTTATAGTTCCGAAGGAAGTCATTCTGCCCGTTTCCGTACTTCATCCGGCGATAGTGGAAGCTTGATGCTTTCTTTGGATTGTAGTGCTGCCGGTCAAAAGGAATTGCGTTTTGATTATTTCAATAAAAGTGGTGCACTAACTAATAAATTAGAAATTTTATTGTCGACTGATGCCGGCGTTACATTTAATTCCATTGCAGTTTTTGGACCGCAAGGCGTAACAGGTGCGCAATGGTTACCACAAGTACTTCCTTTCAACTCAACTTCTGCTACGACAATCATTAAATTCTACGGTACAGGGGTTTATCAATCCGGTGATTTTGATATGGGTATTGATAATTTATTGGTGCTTCCATCTTGTGAAGGGACTCCTGTAGCTGGTGAAGTTGATTCGACAGCCGGCTGTTTAGGCGAAAGTGTTCACCTTACGCTTTCGGGTGATACACAAGGAGGTGGGGTGGAATATTTATGGCAATATTCCACAGATGGCATTGGATGGGTCGACTTGGATACTGTTGCCAGTCCTACAGCTCCTTTGACCCAAGCTACCTGGTATCGTGCAATCGTGATTTGCACTAATTCCGGACTAAGTGATACTACTGCACCAAGATTAGTAACAGTCAATCCTTTTTATTACTGTTATTGTGCTTCGGCTTCAACGGTTTCAAGTACTCAATTGAATGTGGGGAATGTTACTTTGGTAAACGGAACTAATGATACACTTATTAATAATGGGAATCCACTTCCCGCAACTTCAAACCAAGAAGCTAAAAAGCATTATTCTAATTATACGAATTTAACGCCTCCGGAGTTATATATGGACAGTACTTATCATGTCGCAGTGACTTATTTCACTTCCAATGGCACGAATGTATATCCACAAATGGGAAAGTCCAACACTAAAATTTGGATTGATTTTGACCATAATGGCCAATTTGACCATCCTGCTGAATTAATTTATGCAGGTGTAAAACCAGATGATTCCTTCCATACGGATTTTGATTTCGTAGTTCCAAATACCGCATTGAGTGGGATTACGGGAATGCGGATTGTTACAAATGATGATTACGACAGTACGACTGTTGTGCCTTGTGGTCCATATAGCTTTGGCGAAACAGAAGACTATTTGGTAAAAATAAATGCACAATCCTGCAATGGTCCGGTTGATGCGGGAGTTGTGACTACTTCTGATACCATGTCTTGCCCGGGTTACCCAGTTGAGCTGACCAATAGCGCATACGATTTGTTGAATGCACCTTATTCGAAAGTATGGCAGTCGTCGACTAACCAAAATACATGGACGGATATCGCCGGCTCCCAAGATCAAGACATGATTTCAACCACAATCGCTTCGAGTACTACTTGGTACCGTATCAAAGCGACTTGTTTGAATACGCAGGATGTTTCTTATTCCGATACGGTAAAGGTGGCACTTAACCCAGTTTGCTATTGCGTGAGTTATGCCGACGGTGGTTATTCGGGGATGCAAGACAGTAGTGATGTTGGTAGTTTTAAATTCGGCAGCATCAATATTCCATTGGTAGGGGGACACCTGTCAAATGCAACTGCAACATCCAAGTATGCCAACAACCATTCTTTAGGCTTGATAGAGTTGAAAGCAGACAGCACTTACAGTTTCGTATTGGATCATACAATTTTGCGTGGTACGGATGCGGACGCAAAAATTACCATGTTCATCGATTACAATGCAAACGGGGTGTTTGACATCCCCGAAGAAAGGGTTTATTCATCCTTGTCGGAAACAGGGACCTGGCATAAAACGGGCACGGTGACGATTCCGGCTGATGTAGTGGTCAACACACCAACGGGTTTGCGTTTGATCATCAACAATGATACGGAACCCAATGTTGCCTCTGATGAAGCTTGCGGGATTTATACCTCCGGCGAAACGGAAGATTACAGCGTAATTTTCAATCGTACTACTGGCATCGGGCAGGTTTCGGACCACACGAACCAATTCGTACTTTACCCTAACCCTACTACTGGTGTCGTGACATTATACTATAGTGGCCTTGCGCAAAAAGGGGCAAGCGTGAAGGTTCAAAATGTAATTGGTCAGGTATTGTTCCAAAATGACATTGATTATTTGGAAAGTGGGAAAACGATAGAGTTGGATTTGAAAAATTATGCCAAAGGTGTATATTTAATCCAATTGGAAGTCGGAGATAGCAAAACGACTAAAAAGGTTGTAGTGCAGTAGGGGTCATTTTTATATAACTGAAAAAGCACTACCGGGTTGGCTTCAAAACTACCCGGTAGTTTAATTGAAATAAATAAAGTGAAATGAAAAAGATATTATTTATTGTTGCGATTCTTTTTGCATCCTTTCTTTCCTCGCAAAAGACTTATGCGATTGCGTATGGAGCAGGCGGAGAGATTATGTATCAATATATAAATGACAGTACCTATAGGTTTTACTATAAATTTATGAGGGCATGTACTGGGATTGGTGAAAATAATGAATTCAGTCTTTGTTACCGAAATACTTGTTCTAATGTTTGGTTTACAAAAATATTGAGTAAATCGCTTTTGACGCCCTGGGGAACACCAAACGGTCAAATGGTAGATCCGGGATGTGCTGATCAGCCTAATGCTTGCACCAATCCCAGCTCCACGCTCGAGATGTATCGGGAATGGTGGTACACTGGTATCGTCGTATTGACGGAACCTTGTGATGACTGGGCTTTTTCTGTAAATATTACAGAAAGAGACCGCACATTTTTAACGAATTTGGCAATCATGCCCATCAGTCAACATAATTTATATGTGGAAGCAACGCTTAAGCCGCTCTCGCAACCCAAGCAATCTTCTCCTTATTTTACGATTCCTCCACCGGTTTATACTTGCGTTGATGCGACCTTTCGCGGTAATTTAGGCGTGATTGACCCCGATGGTGACTCATTGGTTTATAAATTAATACAACCTCGTGCCGCCACTACGGATATTTTTGTTGTATGTGCTGGTTATCCTCCATATGACATGCCATTTGCCGGCCCCCAATACAATCTTACAAATAATCCTTTATTAACCAACAACACCTTTAATTTGAATGCCCAAACTGGCGATTATAGCTTTACACCAACGGGCAACCAAGTGGCATATCTTGCGTTTTTGGTTGAAAAATACAGGAACAATCAATTAATTGGAACCGTGATGAGAGATTCCCGGATTGAAGTAAATACTTGTACTGCTCCTCCTATTCAGTTTAACCTCAATACGGTATCCCTTACCGGAGCAACAATGTCGAACGATACTATTGTTGTGTGTGGGAATACAAAAGTGAATTTTTGCTATACTGCTCAAACTACAACTACTACTGCAAGTTTACTTTTGAAAGATAACAGTAAAATAGCATTAAAAGGCTCAAATGTTGCAATTCAAAATCAAGGTGCTGCTAATGTAACTGGTTGTGTCACCTGGACTCCCCAAAGGGGGGATGTGGGTTTTAAATACCTTATTGTTTCCGTAAAAGATTCAACATGTGGCTCGGGTTATCCCGTTACGCAATCTTTTAAAATACCCATTTTAGTAAAACCGGGCACTTTTGCAATTGCAAAAGATTCCATTATTTGTCCCGGTGCTTCAACAGAATTGTATGGTTTTGGTGGAAATACTTTTAACTGGACGATTCATCCTGATGATTCCATGTCATCTGTTACTTGTGGCGCTTGTGATACTGCAATCGTATCGCCAACTGCACCTTCCACAAGATATATCCTGACTTCAAATCTCGGAAACGGTTGCAGTGCGACCGATACGGTTACAGTGAAAGTGGATTATTCGACTTCCATAAATATTACTACTCCCGGACCAATCGTATTATGTGATGGTGAAGCCTATATTCAACTGGCATCTCAGGCAAGTGGGGCAAAGCCATTGAAGACGATAGCTTGTGGACCTTATTCCCCTCAATGTACCGGAATCATGGATTCTGCACAACTTGCGGAAACGAGCAACAATAGTTGGTCAAATAACATGATGTATACTTATGCAGAATATTGGGGGCCTTTTTATGCGGAGTATAAAACGCAGAAAATGCAGGTTGTTTATCGTAAAAGCGAATTGAGGAGCGTAGGTATGCAATCAGGTACGCTCCAAAAGATGTCCCTTAATTTTGGTCCATTTACCGGACAGGCGCAGACTTTTAATAATGTGAAAATTTCCCTTAGATGTACGGATAAAAATGAATTTACGGCAACTTCCCAAGTTGAATTTGAAACTGGCTTGACTGAAGTGTTTTCTGCCGCATCGGTAACTTTAACCCCGGGATGGAATGATTTCAATTTTTTGGTTCCCTATGATTATGATACTACGAAAAATTTGGTCGTTCAATTTTGTTATACGAATGTCGTGCCAGGTATTCCGGTCGTTCCTGGTGGTGCCCCCACAACCAGTATGTTACCTATATATTATGTGACCACCGATTATAAATCATCTATCTGGTCTGGTCAGCTTGCGGCAGGGGATGCTTGTGCCAACAGTATCGGAACCATCCGTTTGGATCGCAGAAAACCTGATACCCGTTTTGTGTTTTGTGAATTGCCCGAAACAGATTTCATTTATACCTGGACGCCGGGAACAGGAATGGATAATCCCGGCGCTGCATCTACCGGCGTTATTGCTGATGAAAGTAAATGGTACACGGTAAGTACGGTTGGTAGGTATGGATGTGTAGTAAAGGATTCCATTTATGTGCATGTTGCAGATAACCATTTTAAAATGGAACCGGATTATGCAGAGATATGTTCGGGGGAAGCGGTACAACTTAATGTCATAGATGCATATAAGGGGCTTTGGTTTGATGAAAATTACAATATCCCAACTTATATGAGCTGCACAGGTTGCCTTTCGCCATCCATTTTCCCTACTGTTCCGGGTTTGTACCCATTTAACATTATCGCATCGGATTCCTTTGGTTGTGCTGATACGCTGCAAGCCTCCGTATTGGTAAAACCTGTGCCAGCAACTAATATTTTGAATAATGACACCACAATTCAGTATGGACAAAGCGTTCGTTTATATGTAGAAGGAGCGGAGACTTATTTATGGACTCCCGTAAGTTATGTGGATGACCCACGGTCGCCATCTCCCTTGGTTTCGCCCTTGGAAAATACAATGTACATTGTTACAGGATACCTGGAAGACGGTTGTCATAATTCCGATTCCGTTTGGGTAAAAGTGGACAGAAGCGGGGCGATTTTGATTCCCTCCGCATTTAGTCCTAATGGTGATGGCGTAAATGATTTGTTCAGGATTGAGAATTTAAGTTTTCAAAAGGCAAGTACATTCAGGGTTTTCAACAGATATGGACAAGTGGTTTATGATGGGATGTCAAATGGAAATAAAGGTTGGGATGGACTTTTTAAAGGAAAACCGTCGGATGTAGGCACTTACTTTTATCAAATTCAAATAAATTACCCAGATGGCAAAACAGAAAATTACAAAGGTGATGTAACGCTTGTCCGGTAATTATTTAAATTTACTTTTTTTGAAATGACTTTTATGCAGTATAAATTTAAAATTGTTTTTTGTTTATTGTGGGGTTGTTTGTCCGTTAGTGCCCTTTTTGCTCAATCAGAAAATGTTTGGGCATTTGGGCATCACGCCGGCTTGAATTTTAATTCAGGTGCTCCAGTTGCTATACAAACCAATATCCAAGGGTTTGGAGAAGGCCAAGCTTCCATCAGTGATGTGAATGGCCAATTGTTGTTTTATACTGAGGGGACTTTTAGTTGGGATAAAAATGGCAATTTAATGCCTAATGGTTCAGATTTGACTGGCATTGTGAGTACTACTTCTTATTCGGCAACTTCGAGTGCATCTCAAGGGACTTTGATTATGCCCAAACCTGGCACGAGCAGCAAGTACTATGTATTTTCCTTGACTTCCATGGAACAAAATGGTATGGGAAATGCCGGGAAATTATTTTATAGCGTGGTGGATATGACCCTCAACGGTGGCCAAGGTGATGTTGTGCCAGGCGAGAAGGGGATTTTTGTTGCTGGTGGATTGTCCGAAAGAATGACTGCGATTGTTGGTAACCGTTGTAATATTTGGTTGGTAACATGTTCTATCCTGGGCAAAATCCAATCCTATGAAATTACCCATGATGGTGTGAATAATATCCCTGTAATTTCAACTGTAGGTGTAGCACAGGAGTTTACCGGTTATCTATCGGCTTCGCATGACCGTCAAAAAATTGTTGCCACAAAATGTTTTCAATATGGGAATAGCTTGGACGGGGGGGCGATATTTGATTTTGATGTTTACACAGGATTGGCTACTAACCCAATTCCCATACTGCCTGGATTTGGTGGTTATGGCGCTTGTTTTTCTCCGGACAACTCTAAATTGTATGTGATTGCCGACTTCCAATGGTTGTATCAATATGATTTGAGTTCAGGAAATCCTGCTACAATTGCAGCTTCCGGGATTAATATAGGTAATACCACGATGTCTGGTTTGAAACTTGCACCGGATGGAAAGATTTATGTCAATTCCAATTATCAAAGTGCCTTGGCGGTAATCAAATTTCCTAACGCATTAGGCTCCGCCGCGCAATATACGGACAATGCCGTCGCTTTGATTGGCGGGACGAATTGCATTTCAGGATTCCCAAATGATGTGCCTATTTTCAGTTTCCATTTGGATACGGCTTATAATTCGTTTGATAAATATGGAGATTGCCTTGCAGAAAGTGTTTTGTTGGGTGCGAGTAATTCCACCGGCTGGGAATATACCTGGAGCACGGGCGATACGGGGAAAAATATTTCCATCTCTGAAGCCGGAACTTATTGGGTTAAGTATTTTACCGAACCATGTACTTACAATGTGGATACATTTAATGTTTACATGCCTAAATTGGTTTTGGAAAAATCCTGTAATACCGGAAGTTACGGCGGAGCATGGATTGTTCTTCCAAATGGGGATACAACGAATTATACTTATTCCTGGTCAGATACGATCGATAATGTTTTGTCCACAACGGATTCTTTGGGGAATGTGCCAACGGGGTATTATGAGGTTCATTTATCCAATTCAAAAGGATGCAATAAAACGGTCCGGTTTTTTATTGACAATGATATTTATACGGCGTCATTTACTTCCGATTCTTTGATTTGCGAACAAGGAACTATTCAATTTACAAATACATCTGACCATCAATTTATACAGTATAACTGGCAGTTTGGAGATGGTTCAAGCTCTACATTGGAAAACCCAGATCATCAATTTACGGTACCTGGAACATATCAGGTAATGCTAGTCTCTGAAAATGATCGCTGCTCTGATACTTTCCATAAAGTGATTATGGTGGATCCAAACCTTTTAAGCTCTTTTTCCGTATATCCAGATAGGATATGTGTTGGCGAAACAGTGCATTTTTCGATAGAAGCAGATAGTAGTATTGTGGATTTGACTTGGGACTTTGGCGACGGCAGTAAGAATAAAGATAACTTTGCCAATCAGCTTCAACATGCTTATGATAAAGCGGGGCAAATGCCGATTAGCTTATCTGCGCATCCAAGAGTTTGTCCCGATGTATTACTGATGGACACGGTGGAAGTATTCCCTCTGCCTAAATTAGATTTGGGGCAAGATCAATATTTATGTTTGCATGATCGGGCTATTATATTGAAAAATTTGGTAAACAACCCTAACTTAAATCTTCACTATAAATGGAATACCACGGATACCACTGCCATCTTAAATGCGGTTCATCCTGGTATATATGCCTTGACCGTAAGCGCGGACCCCATAAATTGTAGCACTACCGAATCAATTACCATTTTCAAGGATTGCTATATCGATATCCCCAATGCCTTTACGCCAAATGGCGATGGGGAAAATGATTATTTTTTCCCGAGACAATTGTTGTCCAAAAATTTATCTGCATTCAAAATGCAAATTTTTAATCGCTGGGGGCAGCTGGTTTTTGAAACAAACCGCATCGATGGCAGGGGTTGGGATGGGAAATTTAATGACAAGGAACAACCTTTGGGCGTATATGTTTATGTGATAGATATTACCATAAATAATGCAGTGAAACAAGAAAGATATGAGGGGAATGTGACCTTAATCAGGTAATGTTAATAATATAGGATAAGCACTGTCCCTTTGCCATAGCAAGGACAGTGCTTATTTGTTTTTTAGCAAGTTTCGGATTCTTCAAATCAAATTTACTGCCGACCTTTGTTTCTAATTTTGAAAGAAATGAATTACACGGACATTATTAATTATGATCGCATTGCAAATGCAATAGATTACATCAAAACTAATTTTAAGCGACAACCTAATTTAGATGAAATTGCCGAATGGGTTCATTTAAGCCCATTTCATTTTCAGCGTTTATTCAAGGAATGGGCAGGAACAAGTCCAAAAAAATTTTTGCAATACATCAGCATTGAACATGCTAAATACATGCTTAGGGAAAATAAGGGAAATTCTTTATTTGATACTGCTTTTGAAACCGGGCTTTCAGGAACGAGTAGGTTACATGACTTATTTATAAAAATTGAAGGCATGACGCCAGCAGAATACAAAAACGGTGCAAAGGATTTGGTTATCAATTACAGTTTTTCCACAAGTCCGTTTGGTAACTTAATTATTGCCTCCACTGGCAAGGGCATTTGTTATATGGCATTCGAAACGGAGGCCGAAAAGGCATTGGCTGATTTAAAACGGGAATTTCCCAATGCTGGCTTTCAAGAAAAACTAGATACCTTGCAACAAAACGCAAGCTCTATTTTTCAAAACGATTGGAGTAAGTTATCAGAAATCAAACTGCATTTAAAAGGTACGGATTTTCAAATGAAAGTTTGGGAAACCTTATTGAAAATCCCTATGGGAAGTTTATCAACCTATGGTAAAATTGCTGAAAAAACAGGAAACCCAAAAGCTGCAAGAGCAGTGGGTACAGCCATTGGAAGTAATCCAGTTGCATTCTTGATCCCTTGCCATAGGGTTATCCGGTCCTCAGGTATATTTGGCGAATATATGTGGGGATCCACCAGAAAAACAGCCATTATTGGCTGGGAAGCTGCTAAAATAAACGCGTCAGTTTAATTAAATCGTAAAAAAAATTATAAATGATGGAATTATTTGATAAGGAGATAGACTCCAACCAAAACTTACTGCCGGAAGGCGGAACGGTAAACTATTATGGTAAAATCTTCAACTTGAAAGAAGCGAATTATTATCTGGAAATATTATTGAACAACATCAACTGGCGCAATGACGAGGCGGTTATTTTTGGAAAGAAAATCATTACTAAACGAAAAATAGCATGGTATGGCGAAAAGTCTTTTCAATATACTTATTCCAATACCACAAAAATAGCATCGCCCTGGACGGATGAATTATTGAAATTGAAATCCATTGTGGAACAAAAAACTAAAACAACTTTCAATTCCATTTTGCTCAATCTGTATCACGATGGAAATGAAGGCATGGCCTGGCATAGTGATGGCGAACATGATTTGCAAAAGGCTGCTGCAATCGCATCTTTGACCTTTGGTGCAGAACGAAGATTTGCGTTCAAACATAAAAAGACTAAAACGGTTATTCCCTTAGTTTTGGAGCATGGCAGTTTGTTGGTCATGAAAGATGAAACACAAACAAATTGGCTGCACCGATTGCCACCTTCAAAATTAATTAGGCAGCCAAGGGTGAACTTAACTTTCAGGACAATTATCGGATAATTAGTTACTTTAAAAGTTGGCGAAAGAAGCCTTTTGTTGTTTTACTGCATTTTATAATTATCAAAGTATTTGTTTTTGAACAAAGCTGCATTTATTTCGTTCTAAACCTAAATTAATGCAGATAGTTGGTCTGAATAAAGAAAGAAAAAATGAAAGATGCAAATGAAATAGTGCCAGAAGTTTTGATTTTGACTTCTTTCCCTCCCCGGGTATGCGGAATCGCTTCTTTTTCTCAAAATTTAATTGAAGTCATTAACCGGAAATTTGGCAAATCGTTCGATTTAAAAATTGGCGCCTTCGAAACCAATAAAGAAAAATATGATTATACGCCCGAGGTCATTTTGAAATTAAATACGGATGATCCCCTTGATTTTGAAAAAACTGCCTTATTTATCAACAAGCGAAAAGCGATAAAGATCGTTATTGTTCAACATGAATTTGGTTTTTTTCATAAAAACCAACAAGCCTTCCTGAAATTTCTTTATAAAATAGAAAAGCCAAAAGCTGTTGTGTTTCATACTGTTTTGCCAAATCCCGATCTTGAAACGAAGGTGAATGTCCAAAAGATAGTTGCCGCAAGTGCCGCAATCGTGGTAATGACCCAAAATTCAAAAAGGTTATTAGTTGAGAATTATGATATCCCCAATTCAAAAATTTCAGTAATCGCCCATGGGACACATTTGGTAAAACATAAAAATCCGATACTTTTAAAAGAATCGGCTGGTTTCAAGAACAAAAAAATCTTGTCCACATTTGGCTTATTGAATTCCGGAAAGGGAATAGAAGTGACTTTGGATGCCTTGCCTGCCATTATAAAGAAACATCCTGAGATGCTCTTTTTGATTTTAGGAGCAACGCATCCCGTAGTTTTGGAAAATGAAGGAGAAATATACCGAGAGCTATTGGAACAGAAGGTAAAGGATTTGAAATTAGAACAAAATGTTCGTTTCGTAAATCATTATATGGATCTTGATGAACTTTTGAACTATTTACAAATGACGGATATTTATCTGTTTACTTCCAAAGATCCAAATCAAGCCGTAAGCGGCACTTTTTCTTATGCGATGAGTTGCGGTTGCGCTATTGTGTCCACCCCAATTCCCCATGCAATTGAAGTTTTAAAAGATAATTGCGGCTTCTTATTTGATTTTGACCAGGCGGATGAATTGGCAAATGCCGTGAATTTATTATTGGATGACGATGGTTTACGGACTCAAATCAGGTTGAATGGACTTCAAAAAATCATATCAACCGCTTGGGAAAATGCTGCCATCCGATATATCCGTTTATTTCAAAAAATAAGCGAAGATGATTTTCCGCTAAATTATAATTTGCCCAGATTAAATTTAGGTCATATCAAAACGATGACGACTGATTTCGGCATGATTCAATTCGCAAAAGTGAATCAACCGAATATTTCAACCGGATACACGATTGATGACAATGCCCGTGCGATGGTTGCAGTTTGTCAACATTATGAATTTACAAAAGATAAAGGAGATCTTCAATTAATTCAAACTTATTTGGATTTTATTGAATTTTGTCAGCAAAGGGATGGTAGCTTCCTGAATTATGTAGATGAAAAGCACTTGTTTACTTCTCAAAATTATGAGACGAATCTTGAAGATTCCAATGGCCGGACCATTTGGGCATTGGGTTATTTAATTGCTCAAAAAGGAGATTTGCCGGAAGAATTAATTATACAATCCACCCGGATTATGGATTGGGCAATCCCTAATTTCCACAATATTTCATCCCCAAGGTCAATGGCATTTTTAATAAAAGGGCTACATTACAGGAATGGCAAAGAAAATTCAATAGAGTTGAGGGAAAGTATCCAATTTTTTGCAGATCAGTTAGTTCATCTTTATAATCAGGAATCAGAGAAAGGCTGGGAATGGTTCGAGTCCTATTTGACCTATGCCAACAGTATAATGCCGGAAGCATTACTTTGTGCTTATCAGGAAACCAAAAATCCTTTATATAGGAAAATAGCCAAGATAACTTTTGATTTTTTATTGGACAATACTTTTAATGCGGAAGGGATAAAAGTGATTTCCAATAAAAGTTGGCTTTACAAAGGAGAAGAATCCGCCATTTATGGTGAGCAACCTATTGATGTAGCTTACACGGTTTTAGCCCTCAGCAGATTCTATGATGAATTCAAGGGTGAAGGGTACAAAGAAAAAATGATTATTGCATTCGATTGGTTTTTAGGAGCCAATCATTTGCATCAGATAATATATAATCCGGAAACGGGTGGTTGTTATGACGGTTTAGAAAGGACACAAGTGAATTTGAATCAGGGCGCAGAATCGACGGTTAGTTATTTGATGGCAAGGTTAGCTATGGAAAAATTAAACCAAACCCCGCAACCTATATTTGAGAAAAGCTTGCTTCGTACATATACCAAGGTCTTGACCCGTTCGATAATTAAATAAAGCCGGAAGGATGAACAAGAAACAAAAAGCTAAAATGGAAACTTCTTTTTTTGATGATAGCCTTTATCTTCCGGCGGATGTACCACCTGAAAAAATAGGGAAATTCAAAAAGATACTCAAAATGGCTACCGGAAATACCGGTCGCCTAATGCTTTTTGCGGGAGATCAAAAAGTCGAGCATTTAAATGCTGATTTTTATGGGAAAGAAATTGATCAAGAGGATGCGAATCCCATACATCTCTTTAATATTGCCGCACAAGCAAAAATTGGTGTTTTTGCTACACAGTTGGGGTTGATAAGTAGATACGGCCGCCAATTCCCACACATACCTTATCTTATAAAATTAAATTCCAAAACAAACTTAGTGCCTTTCAAACAACAAGACCCCATAAGCCGCGCATGGTACAGTGTTGAACAGGTAGTCACATTTTCAAAATGTGCAAAGCTCAAAGTTCTGGGTGTGGGTTATACTTTATATTTAGGTAGTAATTTTGAAGCGGAAATGCTACAGGAAGCTGCACAAATAGTCCATCAGGCACATTTGAACGGATTAATTGCCGTTCTATGGATTTATCCTAAAGGTAAAGTCATCAAAGATGAACACGACGCAGATTTAATTGCCGGAGCCGCTGGGGTGGGTGCCAGTTTAGGTGCAGATTTCGTGAAACTAAAAGTTCCGTTTTCCGAACAGGGTTTTTCTTCTGAATTATTGGAAAGGGTGGTTCGAGCTGCTGGCAATACAGGAGTATTATGTGAAGGCGGAACAAAAGAGGAGGAGGGAATTTTTTTGAAAGGATTGCATGACCAAATCCAAATTGGAACAAGAGGAAGCGGGACTGGACGAAATATACATCAGCGAAGTCTAGAAAATGCTGTAGCAATGGCAAATGCCATCTATGCAGTTACTGTGGAGGGCGCTACGGTAGCGGATGCTGCTCAATTGCTGAAGGTTTGATTTCTAAAAATTCTACCCTTATTTTAATATTCTTTTATCAATTCTATGCCACTCCATTTGGCATAATAGTGCTTTCTATTTATAAAAATAAGCCAATCAGAATATATTTTCAACTGATTTTTTTTTAATAATTTACGACTTAAAGAAGCCAATCAAATAAAGTTAAAAATTTATAATTTCCTCCTATAATTTAGGATATTGCATCTTTTACATTATTTTCGCTTAAAAGATTGGAAATGGAATTTACGGCTTTGCAGATCGCATCATTTATTAATGGGACAATTGAAGGAAATGAGGAAAAAAGCATAACAACCATTTCAAAAATAGAAGAAGCTACAGATGATGCGTTATGCTTTATCGCAAATCCAAAATATGAACATTTCCTTTATGAAACTCAAGCTGCAATTGTAATAGTCAATCAAGACCTTCAGTTACACAAAATAGTCTCCCCCACCTTAATTCGCGTTCCGGACGCTTATGCAGCATTTGCTTCGCTGATGGAATTATATCAAAAAATGACTACTCAAACCAGTAAGGTCGGTATAGAACTCAATGCATTTGTTCATGAAACTGCCATTTTGGGGAAAGATATTTACATAGGTGCTTTTGCATATATTGGCGAACATGCTAAGATTGCTGATGGTGTTCAGATATTCCCACAGGTTTTTGTGGGCTCTCATGTAAAAATCGGAGCGGGAACAAAGATAAATGCAGGTGTGAAAATTTATGACCATTGTGAAATCGGAGAAAATGTATTGTTGCATTCAGGTGCGGTAATTGGTTCTGATGGTTTTGGTTTTGCACCCCAAAAAGATGGTACATTTAAAAAAGTACCACAATTAGGGAATGTTATTTTAGAAGATAATGTGGAAGTGGGCGCCAATACTACCATCGACCGGGCCACGATGGGTTCTACCATTATGCGAAAAAATGTGAAATTGGATAACCTAGTTCAAATTGCCCATAATGTCGTTATTGATGAAAATACCGCTGTGGCAGCACAAACGGGAATTTCGGGAAGTACTAAAATTGGCAAAAATTGCATGATTGGCGGACAATGTGGTATAGTAGGGCATATTCAAATTGCTGACGGTACAATTTTAAGTGCAAGAAGCGGTATTTCTAAATCAATAAAAGAAAAAAATACTATATTGAGTGGTTTTTTTGCATTCGATTATAAAAATTCCTTGAAAAGTCAGGCAATTTTCAGAAATTTGCCCGAATTGGAAGAAAGATTGCGCAAAGTGGAAGATCATATTAAGTAAATATACTAATGCCTTATTGGAAGGGATAATCGAAGCCTTTCCTTTTTTTAACATAGAAATCAATGAAATGGAAATTGTGGGAAATGAACAAATGAAGCAAGCTGCAAAGACTTATAAAAGCGTTTTGGGTGAATTTCAACAAACTTTAAAAAGTGAAATAAGTTTAAATGGAGTTGGATTGCATACCGGAAGCAGCGTAACGCTTACGCTAAAACCAGCTAATCCCGGTTTCGGTATCCGGTTTAAACGCATAGACTTGCCCGAACAACCTATGGTAAAAGCGGATGTGGATTTTGTGGTGGACACCTCACGGGGCACAACTTTAGAACATAACGGGGCAAGGATAAGTACGGTAGAACATTTATTGGCAGCCTTTACGGGAATGGGACTAGATAATGTCTTGGTAGAGCTCAATGGTCCCGAAATCCCTATCATGGATGGCAGCGCAAAGCAATTTATAGAAGCCATTGAAAGTGCCGGGATTGAAGAGCAGGATGCCAAGAAAATTTATTATTCCATCGATACTAATATCCATTTTTATGATCCTGTTAAAAATGTAGACATGCTGGCAATCCCGGCAAATGAATATCAGATCACGACCATGATTGATTTCAGTTCGCCGGTTTTAGGAACCCAACATGTGGTTTTGCGCAACCTCAATGAATTTAAAGATGAAATTGGCAATTGCCGCACTTTTTGCTTTTTACATGAATTGGAATATTTAGTCGAAAATAATTTGATAAAAGGCGGTAATTTAAACAACGCTATCGTAGTAGTGGATAAAGTAGTGAGCGAGGCGGAGCTGGCTAAATTGTCCAAAATCTTCAATAACCCGGAAATTGCGGTTAAGCGGGAAGGTATTTTGAACAATGTACATTTGCATTTCCCAAATGAACCGGCGCGACATAAGCTTCTGGATATTGTAGGGGATTTATCATTGTGTGGTTTTAATATTAAAGCGCATATTATAGCCAACAGGCCGGGACATGCCACCAATGTCCAATTTGCAAAGAAGATAAAGCAATATATTAAGAAGAACAGGCATTTGTCTGATTTGCCTATTTATGATCCCAATCAACCGCCCGTTTATGATATTGTACAAATAGAAAAAGCACTACCTCATAAATATCCTTTTTTGTTGGTGGATAAAATAATCGAAATGTCGGAAAAGGAAGTTGTTGGCATAAAAAATGTAACTTTTAACGAGCATTTTTTTCAAGGTCATTTTCCCGGTAATCCGGTGATGCCAGGAGTTTTGCAAATAGAAGCCATGGCGCAGGTCGGTGGTATTTTAGCCTTGAACAATTATAGTGACCCCGAAAATTACGATACTTATTTTTTGAAAATTGACAAAGTGCGGTTTAAGCAAAAAGTTGTTCCTGGTGATACTTTGATATTGAAACTAGAATTGATTAATCCAATACGGAGAGGGATCTGTGAAATGAGAGGTACGGCTTATGTAGGTAATAAAATTGCCACAGAAGCGGAACTGGTTGCTCAAATATTGCCTAAAACAAAATAAATTACCCAATAAGTTATTGTAAATGATTCATCCATTAACCTATGTTCATCCTGAGGCTAAAATCCATCCCAATGTTCAGATCGATCCTTTTGCGGTTGTACATAAAGATGTAGAAATTGGCGAAGGCTCTTGGATTGCTTCTCATGTTACCATTATGGATGGTGCCAGGATTGGTAAAAACTGTAAGATATTTCCGGGCTCCGTTATCTCCGCAATTCCTCAGGATTTAAAATTCAATGGAGAAATCACTAAAGTAGTCATTGGCGACAATTGTACCATCCGGGAATGTGTAACCATCAACCGGGGAACTATTGACAAACATCAAACCATTATCGGGAATGATACTTTGATTATGGCATATTCTCATATTGCGCACGATTGTATTGTGGGCAATCATTGTATTTTTTCAAATGACACCACCTTAGCAGGGCATATTAAAGTAGGTGACCATGTAATTTTGGCTGGTTTGGTTGCTGTTCAACAATTTGTGACCATTGGTTCGCATGCTTTTGTTTCCGGTGGGTCCTTGGTGAGGAAAGATGTTCCGCCTTATGTCAAGGCGGGACGTGAACCACTTTCTTATGTAGGAGTCAATTCCATTGGTTTGAAACGCCGTGGTTACAGCACCGAAACGATTAATGACATATTGGATATATACCGTATTTTATTTGTCAGGGGCTATAATGTTGCACATGCATTGCGGATTATCGAAGCGGAAATCCCTGTTTCTGATGAAAGGGATGAGATTTTGACTTTTATCAGGGAATCCACCCGTGGAATCATGCGGGGTTACAACAGAAAAAATGGCAATGACGATTGAATTAAACCAAGTTGGGAAGAGATATAGGGAAAATTGGATATTCAAAAATGTAACACTCAACTTTCAATCTGGTGAAATTTATGCACTTTTGGGAGCCAATGGATCCGGGAAATCAACGCTTTTGCGCATTATTGCTGGGATCCAAGGAGAAAGCACAGGAACTATAATCCATAAAAATAAAAATAAAATTATTGCGCCGGAATTGGTTTTTAAACAAATTAGCTTTTGCGCACCCGGAATGGATATTGTTGAAGAAATGACTTTAAAGGAATTTTTGAACTTCCATTTTTCTTTTAAAAAATTGCTGCCGGGAATAAGCGTTCCATTTATTTTGAAAGAGATGGACATGAAAAGCGTTCAAAATAAGTTCATCCATGAGTTTTCCTCTGGGATGAAACAAAGGGTAAAATTGGCACAAGCATTTTTTGCCGATACAGAACTGTTGCTTTTAGACGAACCTTGCAGCAATTTAGATTTGAAAGGGGGAGAGCTCTACCAAAAATGGATTAATAACTATGCGAATGACAGGATATTAATTATCGCATCCAACGACCAGCGCGAATTTGAACAGGCTCAACATTTGATTTCCATTGAAAATTATAAAGAATGGGATAATTAGAATTTTATAAGAAATCCCCTATCTAATCCATTGAGTCATAATTGTAGCGTAAAAGCTATTCATAAACTAAGTTTAAGCATTAAATTATAGCCGTGGCTGGCAAAGAAATCAAAAAAAACTTATCTTTGCCCTCGCTTTTATTGGAACTTAAATAAGTAAGGAAACTGTAAATAAATAGCTGAAATAATATTACTATGACTATTGAAAATATTAAACAAAAAATAAATGATTTCCTGATTGAGGATTTTGAAGTAGAGCCAGATGTAATAACGCCAAATGCCACTTTGAAAGAAACGCTGGATTTAGATAGCTTGGATTATATTGATTTAATCGTGGCAATTGAAAATAATTTTGGATTGAAAGTGAAACCTGAAGATTTTCAAACGATGACTACCATTCAAGATTTTTACGATTATATTGATAATCGGCTCCATTCAAAAATAACAGTGTAATGCCCGAATGGGATGGGAAATCAAAGGGAAATCGATTAGGTTATTCCATTTTCTTGTTTTTATTAAGAACAGGTGGCTTAGAACCCGCTTATTTTTTATTGAAATTCGTGCGCATTTATTATGTACTCTTTGTTCCAAAAGTCACCCGTCCACTAAAGGATTTATATGTCAATAAACTGCATTTTTCAAAATCAGAAAGTCGCCGGCTAATTAAAAGGAATATTTATGTATTTGGTCAAACAATTATTGATAAATTAGTTGTAATGAGTGGGTTGCCTAATAAATTTTCAGTAAAACATAATGGCGGGGAATATTTGGATCAACTAGTGAAGGAAGGGAAGGGTGGTATTTTGGTAAGTGCACATTTAGGAAACTGGGAACTTGCCGGGCACTTATTAAAAAGGCTGAATACTATTGTCAATATTGTAATGTACGATGGCGAAGCTGTCCAGATCAAAGCATATTTGGATAAAATAACCGGACCTAAAACCTTTAATATCATTTATATCAACGACGATATGTCGCATGTTTATGAAATGTCAGCGGCATTGGTAAGAAACGAATTGATTTGTATCCATGCGGATCGCTTTTTGAAAGGTAATCGTACTATTCCTATTGATTTTTTAGGTGAAAAAGCACATTTTCCACTTGGGCCATTTATTTTAGCGAGTAAGCTTAGGGCACCGGTTTGTTTTGTTTTTGCTTTTAAAAAGTCAAATTATCAATACGATTTTTGGGGATTTCCACCTCGGATTTACGAAGGTCGGGGAATTTCCGGTGCCGAAAGGATGCTTCAGGACTATGTAGTTTTATTGGAGGATGAGGTGCGTATGCATCCGGAACAATGGTTCAATTATTATGATTTTTGGAAAGCACCCGAACTCTAATTTTTTTAATAATAATTAAAAGTTATGCAATATATTCCTCAAGCCGCACCATTTATAATGATTGATGACTTAATCCTTGCTGAGAATGAAGAAACCCAGACTAGTTTTTATATCAAAGAAGATAACTTATTTGTTGAAAATGGTAAATTCATCGAAGCGGGGCTAATCGAAAATATGGCACAAACAGCGGCGGCTGGAATGGGATACAAAGCAAATTGTGAAAATAAACTTCCCCAAGTGGGATTTATTGGGCAAATCAAAAACTTGAACATTAATGAATTGCCAAAGGTGGGACAAACATTAAAAACAACAATGCGCATAATTCATCAAGTCATGAATGCATTTATAGTGGAAGGTGTAGTCTTTTGTGAAGGAATAAAAATTGCATATGCGGAATATAAAATTTTCTTGCAATAATATTTCACGCTTATTTTTTTTTCGTAAATGTTTATATTTGATTAATTTCCGTTTTTGTTTTTTAAATAATTTCCTGTTTTGAATACTGTTTATGCTATTTCCGATGCTTGTTTTTGTCCTTTAGGCAATAATACCGATGATTTTTTCGATGCTGTATTGAAAAAAGAACATTCACTTACTGAAGAGGCATTCAATGGGACCATTCAATATGTTTCGAGGTTGAAGGATGGACAAATAAAATATTTAAACAAGTGTTTTCATGAAAGTGAATATACACTTTTTGAACAAATGTGCCTTTCAGTCATTAGAACAGCCTTAGAAAGTACTACGATTGATATAACATCCAGGGATTGTATCATTATCTTATCCACTACGAAAGGGAATATCGGTTTATTGAACAAAGCAACCGATGAACGCATCGCACTTACAACTTCTGCAAAATTAATCGCAGCATACTTTAAAAATCCCAATACACCAATTGTTGTTTCCAATGCTTGCATCTCGGGATCTTTAGCTTTGATTACTGGGAAAAGATTGTTGGAAAATAATAGATACAAATATGCGATTGTGATTGGATGCGATTGTTTAAGTGATTTTGTGGTTGCAGGATTTCAATCTTTTCATGCTTTGGCATCCTTGCCCTGTCGTCCGTTTGATGAAGAAAGGACAGGGTTGAATTTGGGTGAAGCTGCGGCATGTATCATTTTATCTATTGAAAATGAAGTGCGAAAATCAGCGAAATTCAATCCGGTTTTAGCCGGAGGTAGCGTCTCCAATGATGCCAATCATCTTTCTGGGCCGTCAAGGACAGGTGCAGAGTTGGCTTTCGCTATTTCAAAGGCAATTGCAGAGACCCAAATCGACACTTCGGAAATTGACATGATTTCGGCACATGGTACCGCTACGGAATACAATGACGAAATGGAAGCAAGGGCTTTAACAATTGCCGGTGTTCAACATGCTGTGCTACATAGCTTGAAAAGTTATGTAGGTCATACACTTGGGGCTGCTGGCATCATAGAGTCCATTATTGCTTACAAAAGCATGCAAATGGAAGTGCTTATCCCGACTTTGCGTTTTGAAAAGTCCGGGGTAAGTTCAGAAATCAATGTTCCTAAAATCCTCATTCAAGGTAAAACTCGGAATATTTTAAAAATAGCCTCTGGCTTTGGGGGCAGTAATGCTGCATTAGTTTGGAGCAAAGGATAAAATGGATGAGTTTCTCCATTACGCTGAAAATATTTGCCGTTTTGCTCCTTGTTAAACGACAATCTGAAATGTTCTCATTAAATAAACAGTTCATCTTACCTGAAAAGTTAGTCGGTGATAATTTGTTGAACCAATTAATTTAATGGTTTTTTTATGGAAGGGAGTAGGGTAGCCTTTGTTTTGTTTCCAATTATATTGGGGAAATTCCTTGTCTAAATTTCCCATAAATTCATCACGGTGTGTTTTTGCCAAAATACTTGCTGCTGCTATTGAATTATATTTTCCATCTCCTTTGATGACGCATTGATGTGGAATTCCAAGATAAGGAGCGAAACAATTCCCATCAATTAACAGCAATTCCGGTTTTATCTTTAATGCATCAATGGCAATGTGCATAGCTTTAAAAGATGCTTTTAATATATTGATTCTATCAATTTCTTGGTTATTAACAAAAGCTACTGCCCATGCCAAAGCATTTTCTTCGATGATTGGCCTTAGGGTGTCGCGGTCATTTTCTTTTAATTTTTTACTGTCATCTAATAAAGGGTGATAAAAATCGTTGGGTAAAATGACAGCAGCAGCCGTAACCGGACCGGCAAGGCAACCGCGTCCGGCTTCATCACAACCAGCTTCTAACAACGACTTTTGAAAATAAGGTAATAGCATGTTTTTGAAAGTATCTGAAAATTAAGGAAGGATTTTACGAAAATAAGAAAGCAAAACACAACTTTCAAAATTAATTTGGGTTATGGGTGAATGACTTAGCTCCATCCATTTAAAATCGACTTTTTTTTAGGACAAATCTTCTTGCATAAGTCAATCGGTAATTGCCTGTCCTGAAAATATACGGACTTTTCGTTGAAGCTCCTTCTGCCAACACGGTACTGTTGACAATTGAAATTGAAGCTGTCCAGTTTCTGGAATTATACCCAATACCTCCTCGATATAATAGATTAGAGGAGATACTATGATTATTTTGTGAAAAGGTAAGGTGATTTTCTTTTGTGAAATCAGAAGTTAAGGAGGCGGTCAATGATGCAGTTGCAAACCAATTTTCTCTATAAACGAAAGTATAAGCATAACCTATTCCCGGTCCGAAATTAACGAACCGCAATCTTTTGGTGTTTTCTTGTGGAAAGTAATTTATAATTTCTAACGGAAGAATAGTTTTGTCACTATTTAAAACACCGTAGTAAAAATCAAAACCCAAAAGCAAAGTGCCGGCAGATTTCTTTTGCCATTCATTTTGAATCAAAGTAGCACGGTAAGAAAAACGGTTATGGTTAAAGATATAATTCCATGAAAAGCCGACTAATCTTACTTTTAAATCCGGTTTTTGGTAATATTCCGGAAATGTTGGAAAATTCTCTTTTGCGTCAATGTAGTAACCTTTATAAAATTGCCCGAATATATCAGCTACCCATCTTTTTGAATAGATATGGGATTGCAAATCGAGGTATTTAGTTTTCCCTTTTTTTGAGGAACCTTCGTTTAGTCCGGGAAATCCATAAGCCAAATTGAGCGTAAATGATTTCCAAGTGGCACCTACCCCAAAATTCAATGTTGTGTTGGGTCTATATTTGAATGACATTAAAGAATCGCTGCCGCCAATGGAGATACTTGTATATTTTTGGGAGAGGTAAGTTCTCAATATTAATTCGGAATCATAAGATTGGATGAAGGTGGAATCAGATTCCCGCTCATTTGAAAATAAAGCACTTATCTTACCAATACAAAGGAATGGAAAACTAAGTCCAATAGGAATCAGTAATAGACTTCGTTTGATTTTATTCACTGCTATTTTGGGTTTCCGGTTCAAAATCCAATACAATTGAATTCATGCAAAAGCGCTTATAAGTAGGTGCGGGACCATCATCAAATATATGCCCCAAATGAGATGCGCATCTTCCACAAAGCACTTCAATGCGGCTCATGCCAAATGAACGGTCTTCTTCGTAAACCACGCTGTTGGTTCGGATAGGTGCATAAAAACTTGGCCATCCACAACTGCTTGAGAATTTTGCATCAGATTTAAACAATGGGTTGCCGCAAACTGCGCAATAATAAGTCCCTTTAGTGTCCGCATCCCAATACTTCCCTTTAAAAGCCCGTTCTGTTCCTTTTTCCCGTGCCACTTCATACATTTCGGGAGGGAGGATTTTCTTCCATTCAGAATTGTTAATATTTATTTGGTTAGTATCCGTGCGAGAATAAAAGGCATGGTTTTTGGAAATAGAGTTCATAGTAGTATGATTTTGGGGGTTATTCAAACAACTTACAGTGCATATAAAAATTAGAGCAAAAGTAACCAGTAATCTCGGATTCATATTCTAATAATTTTGTAAACCAGCAATAAAATAACAAATATGAAAAAGAAAATGTTAGTTCCTGCGTTGATACTTTTAAGTTCAACAGCATTTGCACAAGTAAAGTTCGCACCAGAGGTTGGTTTAAATATGTATAACCAAACTCTAACGACAACCAATACAAGCACGACAGGAAAGATGCTTCCGGGGCTTCGAGTAGGTATTATGGCAGACTTGCCAATTACCGATCATTTTGCAGTGCAACCCGGCTTATTGTATAATTTGAATAGAACACAAACCGAAATGAGCTGGGGAAATGCGGTATCTGTAACAGCCAATCGTTCCATGCATGCCTTACAGATCCCTGTTTATTTCCTATACAAATCCGGCACGGAAGGAAGTGGTCGCTTCTTTGGTGGTATTGGTCCCAATTTTACTTATGCACTTTCCGGAAATGACCATACGACGGCTAATGTTCTTGGGCTTAATGGCGATACAGATAGAAAAATGAAATTCGGCAGTGATAGTGGTGATGACATGAAACCCTTCAATGTTGAAGGAACGGTCACTTTAGGATATGAATTGGCGTCAGGAGCTTACATCCGCGCAAATTATAATTTCGGATTGCTGAACCAATTGCCGAAGGGCGATTCAGATAATGGCCTTAAAAATATGAGTTTCGGAGTGTCGTTAGGTTATCTTTTAAAATAAAATAAATAATCATAATAAAAGGACTTTAATACCTTGAGTATTGAAGTCCTTTTATTATGATTGGATTCGAAAGTAAGTGTACTTGTCTTGCTTTTAGGAAGCCATTATTTGGTTTCATAGGTTATTAGGGAGATTTCATCTTGAAATTAATTGTTCGGTTCTATTTCATTATTATTACCATCTCTTATGGCTGACATAACAGATGGCAATAATAAACTAATCGGGGACGGTTATTATTTATTCAAAATTCTAAAACGGATAACCAATCGCCAAATTGAAGTTGATGTTTTTCTTCCTCCATTGCACATCTTGGAAATCAATCTGATTAATTACCCAACCATGATTTTCAAAAATATAAGGTTGTTTCAATGGAACCGCCCAATCAAAACGGAGGACAAAAAAACCGCCAAAATCGGCCCTTAAACCTGCACCGGAACTCAATGCGATATCTTGATACAGTGTTTTAAACTCAAAATTTGTACCCACTAATTGAGGGTCTTTCCGCGCGAGCCAAATATTTCCCGCATCTGTAAAAACAGCACCATTGATTTTGATGGCGCCGGAAAATAATTTGATTAAATTGAAACGGTATTCACCGTTTAACTCTAATTTAATATCGCCAGCTTGGTCGAGAAATAAATTGTCGGCTGAGTTTTGTTGTTTTGGGTCATAATAACTTCCTGGTCCTAATAATCTTGGGCGCCAGCCTCTTAAACTATAAGCGCCTCCAGTGTAATATTGTTTGATATATGGCAGAACCGTTGATTCCCCGTATGGAATGCCAATGCCGCCATAAAACCTGAAAATAAGGGATGAATTTCGAGATAAAAAATATTGCCGTAAGTCAAAATCCAAACGCACATATTGCGCATGCTTAAAAGTAAGTTCGGAGCCTAAAAGGTTACTGGTTGCTTTTATCCCACTCATCAAAGCTCCGGCTTCTTCTAACCCCAGTTTCACAAAAGCATGTTGTGCTTTTTTTCTGCCCTCTGTGTTGATAATGTATTCGATGCTTTCTCCTTCAATAAAAGTTTCTTGATAACTGTTTTTTATTGCTGGAATGCTGTCCATCCTTAACTTAAATAATGAGTCAATATTTGATAAATGAATTACATTGACGAACACGGGTTTGACTGTCCATGATTTGATGTCGGTTTCTTTCCATATATAACCAAAACTTGCGTTATAACTCCTTAATGAAAAATAACTGATTCTATTCATAGAAGTAATTCCGGCATCCAAAATGGTTTTGGGCAGGTTATTTTGACTGAATCTATTTTGACTGATTGGTAATATAAACTTAGGAAAGGATAACCTGAAATTCAAACCGAAATTTTGCGAAGAAAAATAAAATTGTTTGAAGAACGGTAGTTCTTTTGATTGATTTTGATCGATTTCAACTCCATATGCAAGCGTGGTCGTCAATTGGTTGGCGCCCTTTAAAAAATTTTTATCTGTAACCGATACATTTACTGCCGAACCCAGCATATAGAAATTTCCGCCGGAAGAAACCTCCAAATTAGTGTTGAAATCGAATTTTTTTGTGGGGCTCAATAAAATATAACATGTCAACGCATTGTTCAAACTATCAGCTTGATTGGCAAAAATAAATAAGCGAACATATTTGAAAATACCAAGGTCGTTCAATTCCCTTATCGTTCTGTTGTAATCAGTCTCAGAATATTCCTTTCCTGATCGGATAAATATCTTTTTGTCTAAAACAGAGGTGTGTACATACTCGCCATGATACCGGAATTCAGTACCGTTTTCTGTTTTTACAGTAAATGTGGAATCCCTAAAATCAGTGGCATCCTTATAATTTGGGAAAACAACTACCTTTTTAAAATGATATTTCTGAAAAGCCAGCTCATTGTCTGTAGGGCGAATGATGATTTTAATATTTATAGATCGCTTTTCTTTGTTGTTTTTAAAAGCTGCTTGTGTCCAAATGCCTTCAATCAGATTGTTTTTACTTCTGATACTAGTGGTAGTCAGTGTATCCAATTCAAAAAATATGTTTTCGGCGCTAAATTTATAGTATCCGTTATTGCGGATTACATTCGCAATCCTTGCCCGTTCTGTTCCAGCAAGTGTGTTGCTGTAATAAGTACTTCCTAAAAAAAGGGAGTTCTTGCGTAGTTCTGCACTTAATCCTTTTAAAACGGAATCCTGAATATCAAAATGGAACGAATCTATTAAATAGCTAAAACTTGTTTTTACGGAATATTTTACTGTAGCTTTCTTTTTTTTATATTTTATACCATGCCCTACTTCTGCATAGAAATAACCGTCATTTTTCAATACACTTTTCATGCGTTCTTCCGTAACAGGAATTAAGGTACTATCAAAAATTACAGGTTTCTCCACCACTTTTGAAGTGATTTGAAAATTGCTGGTGTCGTTTTGATATTTTTTGTAACGGATATTATATAGCCATACCTTTACTGGGGCAATGCCAAAAAGATAAGTGTTTGGTTTTTGCAGATTGGTGGACATTAATTCATCCTTTAATATGCCTCTGTCTGCAAATTGTCCATTGGTTTCCAGATTTAAATTTATACGTCGTAAAATAAATTCATTTTCTTTTAAATGCTTGGTTGAAGAGCAGCTATATATGGTAATGATAATGATTAAGGAGAAGAAAGCCTTGATATTTTGCTGCATGATTTTTTAATAAACAACAAAATAGCAAATTTATTTTTGATTTTACTATTTTGCAGGCAAATTGATGATTAACCATTAGAATTTGATGATTACGAAAGCGCAAATAAAATTTATCCAAGCCTTATCGAGGCAAAAATACAGAAAAGAGTACAATTTGTATTTAGTAGAAGGTGACAAAAATGGGAAGGAATGGTTAAATTCCGCTTGCAATATCCCTCAAATATTCGGGATAAAGGAATGGTTGCAAGTACACGAAAACTTTTTAAAAAGACACCCGGAAACGGAAATACACATAGTCGAGGATTTTGAATTGGAAAAAATCACTGCATTAAAACATCCCCAGCAAGTATTAATGGTAGTGGAAAAGCCCAAACATCAGGCATTGAATTTGGATGGTGGGGAATGGATCCTTTTTTTGGAAAAAATACAAGATCCGGGAAATATGGGGACAATTATCCGTACTGCGGATTGGTTTGGGATATCCAAAATATTTATTTCGCCGGATTGTGTCGAAATATTTAACCCTAAAGTAGTGCAAGCGACTATGGGCAGTCTATTACGCATCAATTTTTATGAAATGAACATCCAAGATTTAAGTGAAATCATGAACTCTGAAATCCCATTGTATGCTGCATGTTTAAATGGGAAGAATATCCATGAATTCAAAAATGCACATCCCGGAATTATTGCATTTGGCAATGAATCTGCTGGATTATCGGATGAATTGCTGCAACTTTCAGATATGAAATTGACGATTCCCTGTAACGGGAATGCTGAATCTTTGAATGTTGGTGTCGCAACCGGAATCTTTTGTGCATTGTTGATTTAATCTTTTCCATTGCTTAACGAACAACAACAAATAACCGGAACTTTGACTTTGTCCTGGCAAGAGCGGAAGCAATTACTTCATATTTTTTTGACAAGATTGAAACTATGGAGTATTGCGCTTTTGACCATGACATACATGATGGTTTATATAAACCTGAGGTCGGAATTGTTTGAAGATAAGGATTTTGGCTGGAGTAACAATACTCTATTAATAATCAGGTTTGGCTTTTTGGCTTTACTGGTTTATGGTTCCTGCTTTGTTTTATTTTGGAGAAGAATTTATCCGTATTATAAAGATTATCGGAAAAATGAAAAGGAAGTCGTGAATTATACGATTACGCTCAAGCGCTTTTTTCCGTATACCAATCAATGCTTTATTGGTTTGGATCATCCTGATTATTTATTTCATCAAATTGAAGGGCCAGAATGGTTGAGTTTAAATGTCGGTGATCATTATCCTTTATATCGCGCCCCGAAATCAAAATATGTTTTTAATCCCAAAGGGTGTTTTACTTTAATGTAAATGGAGTCGTAAAAAATTTTTTTGAGTTTTCAAACAAATAAAAAGACAAAAAGGTCTTTTTATTTGAAATTACGATTTACCTTTGCACATTATCTATTCAAAGTATGTTTTCTAAAACTTGCGAGTACGGAATTAGGGCGATGATTTTCGTCGCAAAACAAAGTGAGCCCGGCATTAAAACCGGTATAAAAACAATTGCGCGCGAAATCAATGCGCCAGAACATTTCATTGCCAAAATCATGCAGGATTTAGGAAAAAAAGGGCTGGTTGAATCCACAAAAGGACCCAATGGCGGCTTTTACCTGGATAAAGCATCATTGGAAATTTCCATTGCCGATATTGTAAAAGCCTTGGATGGCGATCAATTATTTTTAGGCTGTGGTTTAGGGCTGAGCGAATGCTCAGAACGGAGGCCTTGTCCGATTCATTTTGAATTTAAAAGTATACGGGAGCAAATTTACGCCATGTTGCAAAATGCCAAACTGTTGAATTTTTATGAAAACAAGAGTTTGGATCTTACCTACTTACGGTTAAAATAAGTTTAAAAATAAACATAATATCATCAATATGTACCTAAATAAGATCGCTTTCTTGCTAAGTCTTTTTTTTGCAGTTATCATGATACCTACGCCTGTCCTAGCTGATACGGAAGTCGTTCCCGTCAGTCAGCCCGGTTTAGGTGCGTTATACCTTATCGTGTTATTGGTTTTGGCGCTTTTGGGTGTTGGGTTATTCCTGAAATATAAAGTTGATGGAATCAAAAAAGAAAATGATATGGAAGAAGAAGCTTTGGAATTGGAGAAAAAGCATTTCAAACAATATGTTCAAAATTTAGATAGTGAACAAATTGAAAAACTGTTGCATATTAAACAAAACATGCAAGATAAAAGAAAGACTAACATCCACCTGAATTTCGGCGTTGGTGTGGCATTATTGCTTTTGTCATGCTTATTTCTTGGTAATACTTCCTATGCACAATTTGCCCAAAATGGCGCAAACCCTACCAGGGATGGAATTTTCAGTGAAGGCGGAGTAATCGTCATCCTGATTCTAATCCTGATTCCTATTTTAGGCGGCATAGCATTGATGGCGGTTAAAATCAAGAATATTTACAGGAAATTCAAAAATAAAAACACTTTGGAAGAAGCGGAAAGATTAGCTGCTTACTTAAAAGGACTTCCGGAAGAAGACATTCAAGAAGTATTGGTTAAAAGGAAAGCTGAACTCGATTATTCTTTAAACAACAACGAACTGTCCGGAATAAAGAATGCTCATGACCCCAAAGGTTTGATCAATATCCGTGCAAGCAACCTTCCGATTGTTGCACTGAAGAAAAAAGCGGTAAAACGACCAAATATTGACCCGCAATTGTCGAAACTGGTGTTGTGGTTTATTCTGACTTCCACTTTTTGGTTGATTTTCGGCACGACGGTGGGGGAATATGTCGGGATTAAATTTGTTACGCCTGATGCTGACCATTTAAGTTGGTTAAGTTTTGGACGGTTGAGGCCTGTGCATACCAACTCCGTGTTCTGGGGATTTGCTTCTTTGGGTATGTTGGCATTAGGTTATTATATCGTGCCAAGAGTGGGTAACAACAAATTATACAGTTATAAATTGGGATGGCTTTCTTTAATCTTCATCAATTTCACTGTGGTAGCCGGAACAATTGCTTTAATGGCGGGTGTCAATAACGGCGGCGGGGAATTTAGAGAATATATTTGGCCCATCATGCTTCCTTTTGCTGCGGCTTTGGTGATGACCTTATACAATTTCCTCAAAACTATTGCAGTCAGGAAAACGAAAGAAATTTACATTTCCAACTGGTATATGGTTTCTGCATTGATATTCGCAATTGTCATTACGCTTGCTGCTTACCTTCCTTTCTGGCAAAATGGATTGGGTGAAAGCATCATTCAGGGATATTATATGCACCAAGGGGTGGGGATGTGGTTTATGATGTTTACACTGGGAATTGTTTATTATTTTTTGCCGCAACAGTTGAACAAACCTATTTATTCTTATAGTTTGGGTATCCTTGCTTTTTGGACGCAAATTTTATTTTATACCGTCATTGGCAGTCATCACTTTGTGTTTAGTGCGATTCCTTGGTGGTTGCAAACCGTTGCGATTATCGGCAGTGTGGGCATGGTCATTCCCGTTGCTGCCGGGACGACGAATTTTATCATGACTTTCAAGGGTGCCTGGCAAAAGGTGGCCAATAGTTACACCCTGCCTTTCTTTATTGTGGGAACGATATTTTATTTTACTGGATCGATGCAGGGAACTGCGGAAGCATTTAGATCCTCTAATTTGTTTTGGCATTTCACGGACTTCACGGTTGCGCATTCTCACTTGACTATGTATGGCATTATTGCATTTTATGTTTGGGGTGGCATGTATGCGGTTATTCCTCGTCTGACAGGTAAGGAACCTCCTCAAATAACTGTCGGTGCACATTTTTGGTTGGCATTGATTGGTTTGATATTCTATTCCTTTCCATTAATGTATGGCGGGACATTGCGGGGACTTTCGTGGCTGGAAGGGAAACCGTTTATCGATAGCGTGGTCTTGATGGCGCCTTATTGGCTATGGCGTGCCATCGGCGGAAGTTTGATGTGGCTGTCTCATATTTTCTTCGCTTATAACATTTATAAAATGTATTCTGAAACTGGTTTCTTAAATGTAAAAGACGAAGCTATCAAGAAGCTGGAAATGGAACAAAACAAAGAAGAAGAAATGTACTCATTTTTAGAAGAATAATTTAAATTTCAATACTAACTTTCGAATATGGAATTTTTTGATGATCATAAAAAGCTTTTTGGTGCTGCGGCCGGTTTATTTATCGGGCTCACGATTTTAGTGGCCATAATTCCGGCATTAAACAACCAAAAAAACAATGCGGTCTTGCCAAATGCAGAAGCGATGAGTCCTGACGCTGTAAAAGGCAAGGAACTGTTTATCGCAAATGGTTGCGTAGCTTGCCATACCCAACAAGTGCGGAATGTGGACATGGATAAAATGTGGGGCGGGCGCCCAAGCATTTCTGCGGATTATGCAGGGAATACGCGCCCGAATGTTTGGCAGAATACCGCTACGCTGATGGGAACAGAAAGGACAGGTCCTGATTTGACCAATATAGGTAACCGTCAGGCAAGCGAAGACTGGAATTTAGTGCATTTATTCAATCCCAGGATTGTGGTCAAAGAATCGGTGATGCCTTCTTACCAATGGTTGTTCGAATTTAAAAACGAACCTTCTAAAAAGGATGTTCTGGTCAATGTGCCGGCTGAATTCATGGCCGGAAGGACAGGGAAAGTGGTTGCCAAAAAAGAAGCATTGCAATTAGTGGCTTATCTTTTGTATTTGAAACAAACAAAATTGCCGGATGGCTCCAACCCGGAATTTATCTATAAGAGGGACAACAAGAAAGCAGCGGCATCCGGTGATGCGGCACCTGAAGCATTGGATGGCGGGGCATTGTATGCAACCCATTGCCAAAGCTGCCACCAGCCAAGCGGGGAAGGACTTGCTGGCGCATTCCCTCCATTAAAAGGGAGTAAAATAGTATTGGACGACAATTCTGAAATCATGGTAAGCATTATCATGAACGGATATAGCGGAAGGGCAAATGAAGGTTATGGACCCATGCCGAATGTGGGCACAATGGCTAATTTAACGGCGGAAGAAATCGTAGCCATCATGAACCATGAGAAGACCTCCTGGGGAAATAAAGCCAAGGAAGTAACCGTTGACCAGGTAAAGGAATTGATGGAAAAAGCAAAAGCTTCCGCCATCCAGTAAGTTTTGTAAATTTGAGTGGATTTTAACCGAATAAAAATTTGAATAATGAAAAAATCACTTTTAATGCTGCCCATGTTGTTGATAAGTTTGGTAGGAATGGCATGTCCGGCATGTGAAAAACAACAACCGAAATTGTTGCGGGGAATCAGTCATGGCGCAGGACCTGATGGGAATGTGGATTTATTGATTGTGGGCATTAGCGCAGTAATTGTTTTGCTTACTTTTTATTATTCCTTGAAATGGATTATCAAACCAGGCGAAAAATCCCCGGATCATATAAAAAGAGCAATTTTAAACCACGATTAAGATGCAAGACAAAAGCACGATATTTATTTTCATCGACGACGAAAAAGAACCGATTGGTGAATTTGTCGCACCCGTCCATTTTGAACTGGATACCCGGAAATTGGTTGACGGAAAACATAATTTAAGGGTGATAAGCAAAGATCCGCATGGAAAAGAGGGACTTCGCTTAATCCCATTTGAAGTAAAAAACGGCCCGCATATTTCAATTGAAGGGATTTCGGACAATGCTGTCGTGGATGGCATTTTGCCGATAATGGTCAATGCTTACGGGAAAGGCGACTCTAACAAATTTTATATAGAAGGGAGTGAAACACCACAAAGCATCCCCGCATTGTTTTGGATACTTTTGATCGGGTTTGTGGGCTGGGCCTTATATTATTTAATTACTTACATTACAATGCCTTCAGGAATATGACAGAGCAAGGAAAGAAAGCGATCCTCACTATAGAGGATGTGAAATTACTGGTAGATACCTTTTATGATAAAATAAGAGAAGATGAATTGCTGGCGTCTATTTTTAACGAGCGCATACAGGACCGATGGCCAGAACATCTGAATAAAATGTATAGTTTTTGGCAGACTATTTTATTGGGTGAACATACTTATTATGGAAGCCCTTTTATGCCACATGCGAAATTACCTGTAGATCACCATCATTTTGAGCGATGGCTGACTTTATTTGCCATTACAATCGACGATTTATTTACTGGCGAAAAAGCTTATGAAGCCAAATGGCGTGCCGAAAAAATGGCGGAGATGTTTGAATATAAAATCAAAAGCTTTAGAGAGAAAGGATTTGAGAGCTTGTTTTAATAATGGGTTTTTCCACATGCTAAAAATAAAACTGCATATTGAAATTCAATTACACAAGATTGTATTTTATTTCTGACAATTTCAGTAGAGGACTATTGTGCTACAAATACCGGGATATCCACTAAATGCCGGACCCTGTTCACGGTTTCACCAAAGATGAAATCTTTAAAGCCTTTATGTCCATGACTGCCCATAACTAATAAATCAGCTTCTTCAACTTTGCAAATTCTTGCTATTTCTTTGTTGCGGGCTTTAAATCCTAATTGAAATGAAGTTTGAAATCCCTTTTCTTTCAACATGCCAACATATTTCTCCATGATCCTTTTGTCATTCCTGATTTCAAAATCATCTGAATCTTCCTCCATCATTTGTGGAGATGCGCTTTCCGTAATATGAATTAAAAGGAATGAGGTATTGGGAGCAGCTAATTTTAGGGCATATTGAAAAATTAAATTGTCCGTTTGCGAATAATCCACTGCTAAGGCAATCTTTTTAAAATCGGGCATTTTATTTAAATTTATGGAAGAAAGTGGTTGATGCAAAAGGGCAGTGTGTATTTTACTTTTAATAAGTAAAGGATAAACGGTGGTCATTACCAAAAGCAGGATTAATCCTATGCATAAAAGTAGTAAAAAGGTGATAAATAACCAGCTGTCACTTGCCTGAATCCAAGAGGACACTTCATCATATACCAATTTAAAATTTAAAACAGCGATAATCCCGGCAATAATCCAGGAAAAGAATATCAGTTTTTTCTTTAAAACAAACTTTCCCATTTTATGTTTGTCACTCACGAAATGTATAAGAGGAATAACTGCAAACGCCAATTGCATACTTAAAATTACCTGACTGAAAATCAGTAAAGAATCCACACCCTTGTCGTGGGTTATCAAAATGACAATTACCGCCGGAACAATTGCGACTAAACGGGTAATCATCCGTCTCAATATCGGACTGATCCTAATCCTTAAATAACCTTCCATTACGATTTGTCCGGCTAAAGTACCTGTAATTGTTGAACTTTGTCCGGCAGCAATTAATGCGATGGCAAATAATTTGGGTGCCCAATCTGAGCTTAATAAGGGTGCCAATAATTTGTGTGCATCTTCCAAACCGGCAATTTCATTCATCCCATTTTTGTGAAACACTGCAGCAGCTAAAATCAAAATTGCGGCATTCACCAAAAAAGCCAAATTTAAAGCTATTGCCGTATCCCAAAAGTTATATTTTATGGCTTTACGAATGGATTGTTCGTCCCGTTTAATTTTTCGGGTTTGCACCAATGCAGAATGTAGGTAAAGGTTATGTGGCATTACGGTGGCACCAATAATCCCTATTGCAATATACAACGCATTGTTATTCGGTATTTTTGGGATAAAGCCTTCAGATAATGCAGCCATATCCGGTTTTGCCATAATCATTTCTGCTAAAAAACACATGCCAATCAAGAAAATCAAGCCAATGATGAATAATTCCATTTTACGCATGCCAAACTTTTGCAAAACCATGAGTAATAATGTATCTGCAAAACTAATACCTACCCCCCATAATAAATCCAAACCGAATAATAATTGCAAACCGATAGCCATCCCCAATATTTCTGCAAGATCACAAGCAGCGATTGCTATTTCCGCTAAGATATATAAGATGAAATTCAATCCTTTGGGATAAGTTTCACGATTACATTGTGCCAGATCTTTTCCTCGTACAATACCTAAACGGGCACTCAAACTTTGTAATAGCAATGCCATTAAATTGCTCAGAACCAAAACCCAAAGCAAATCATATCCAAACTGACTTCCACCCGCCAAATCCGTAGCCCAGTTGCCAGGATCCATATAGCCAACACTGATTAAATAAGCCGGGCCAAAAAAAGAAAGTACTTTTCTCCATTTTGATTTCCTGTTCTCTGTATCGACTGATTGATGGACATCATCTAAAGATTTACTCGTATGTTTCATTAGGCTAAACTAATATTTAGGCAAATCTAAAACATTCATTTCAATAAAAAAAATAATTAAGAATTGAATTTAACAATTTTATTTTTTAGCAATCTAAAACTTTATCATGAAAAGAATCCGTTGACTTAGTTTTGGAAATTCAATAAATAAAATTACCTTTGCACACTTTCCAAAAGGTACCGTGACCGAGTGGTTAGGTAGAGCTCTGCAAAAGCTTCCACAGCAGTTCGAATCTGCTCGGTACCTCGATAAATTCCCGCATCAATGCGGGAATTTTAATTTTAAACTAAAGTTTTTGATTTGGTCTTTTAATTCTTGAATTATTATGTAATATTACCACTCTTAATTTTTTTTCAAAAAAACAACCTTTTTCATGGCTAAACCCAATACTTCTTCTACAAAGGGCGTCTATATAAAAAACCGACCAGCTACTTTTCAATATGAAATTGAAGATAAGTTGATGGCTGGAATGGTTTTGACAGGTTCTGAAATAAAATCTATCAGACTCGGAAAAGTAAGTTTTAGTGATAGTTATTGCTATTTTGATAAAAATGAATTGTGGATAAAAAGCTTGCATATTGCTGAATATGTGAATGCCGGATATGCAGGTCACGACCCGGTTCGGGAAAGGAAATTATTATTGACCAAAAAAGAAATCAAGAAGTGGCAACAAAAAATTAAAGAAAAAGGGTTGACCATTGTTCCCTTATCCATTTTTATTACGGCAAAAGGTTTGGCAAAAATTGATATTGGTTTGGGAAGGGGAAAGAAATTGCATGATAAACGCGATTCCATTAAAAACCGCGAAGCGGAAAGAGGATTAAGGGAAAAAAATTATTAAGATACATGACATTTGTAAATGACAAAAGACATATAATTTTATATTTCAAAAAAATGTTGGCATAAATTTTGTTTCAATAGGATAGGTTCACTTTTTAAATGAGTAAATAAATAAACTTCCCAATATGAAAAACCTTAAATCATTATTATTTTCCGGCATTGTAACACTTGGGGTGTTTTCAATGATTGGATATACTTCTTGCAAAAAAGATGCATGCAAAGATGTTGTCTGCAAAAACGGGGGAACCTGTGCAGATGGATCTTGTAAGTGTCCAACAGGATACGAAGGAGCGAGTTGTGAAACAAAAATGACTGCGAAATTTGTAGGTACATTTAACGCAACGGATCAATGCCCCATAGGTAACAGGACCGGGAATCAATTGAAATATGGAGTTACGAGCTTTGCTGATAATCTAGATCCGCTAAAAGTGAGTTTTGTGGGCATTGCAAATACACCTTCATCTAATATCCTTACGGCAACAGTGGATGATCAAAATAAAAACCAACTAAACATTTTAGATCAGGTTATTGCAGGGAAAACTTATTCTGGGACTGTAACTTATGTCGCTAGTGGTCAGTTGAATTTGGTTTTCCAAATTAAGGAAGACGGCGATGCTGTTGAAGCTTGTACGTCAGTATTAATCAAGTAAAATAAACAAAAATCTTTTAAAAATTCACAAAAACAACAATTATGAAAAAAGCACGGTTAATTTTATCCGCATCCATGTTCGCCCTAATGGGTATGTCCGCATTAACATTTACTTCATGTAGTAAAGATGATAAAGTATGTGATGCAGGTTATGAAGGTAAGGATTGTGATGTACAAATTCGCACTCCAATGTTAGGTACTTATACTGCAACAGATAAAGATAATGATGATGGTACTATTGAAACTTATACTGCTGTTATAACAACAAATTCAACTGTTTCTGTAGTTAATATCTCTAATTTTGGTAATTTCTATTCCAATTCACAACTAGTAACTTCAAATGTAACTAAATCTGGCAATATAATCAACTTTACTATTCCAGCTCAAAAGCCTGATAATGTATATAAGGTAGAAGGAAATGGTACTTTTGATATTTCTTCTAAAAAAATAAACATCAATTATTCCCTTGATAATGGAATAAGCATTTTGAATTATACCGGAGTTTGGAATATGCAGTAAAGAGGATATTAAGTCATAATCAAAAGGGTCTTAAGCGAAAGCTTAAGACCCTTTTGATTATGACTTAATCATATTAATAAAATTGTATAAATGGGTGGGATTGCACTTATAAGCTGATAAAATCCTAGTCATCTTTAGGTTAAAAGGTGTCGATTTCTATTCAATCATTAAGTATAATTAATTATATTTTTGGGAGATGCTTCAATATAATCTGTGATGAAAAAAATAAAGGAGGAATCGTGCAACTTTTTTGAATACGATGATAAAATGCTTTTAAAAAGGTGGTGTAAAAGAATGAGCCATAATTTGATTATCTATTCATATTTGTTCTTAAATTGGTTCCTTGGATTTTGTTTATTCACCTTCGGAGTTTTGCTATTCTTTTTATCTCCCTCATTAGATTTAGTAACAGCGAATGCCTATCATCCTCATTTCTTCAACTATTGTTGATGAATTTCATGAGCGAATATGATTCAATAAACGAATTTCTCATTTGAGTTCAGCTTTTATTTATTGCCTTCTAAATAGAAGCAGCTTCCTTTTGTGTATTTCGGATTATATGAAAAATCATCTTACTGAATCTTATTATTTAATATTAAAAGATAAAAGCTCATACAAAAAATAAGCCATCCAAATAAATGAATGGCCTATTTTTGAAGATATAATTATTGTGATTTACTATTTATTGAACCTGTCCGCTTTCTTTTGTGCTTCAGTTTCTTGTACTTTTTGTTTTGCATCTGGATCCCCAAAGCGTGCAGCTTTTTTATTTGCCTCATCAGTTTTTAAACGAGCTTCAGCTTCTGCATCACCAAAACGGGCCGCTTTTTTATCAGCTTCTATTTGTGCAGGTGTACGGGTTTCCGGTGCTTTATTAACAGTTGATGGTGTAGTCGGTACAGGGGTAGATGTTGAAGGCTTTTTGTTAGTGGTAGTTTTGGTTGTTGTCGTTGTGGTGGCTTTTGTATTTTGTGCGGCACGATTCGCAGAATCAATCGCCATAGCGTTTATCATGGAATCATTTTCCATTTTTAAAGCGTTACTTGCGGAATCTGCTTTAAATTGAACAATAGAATCTAATTGTTCTTGGGTATAACCAGTTCCAGCATTCTCGTTTTGACAAGCTGTAAGTCCAATGGTAGCAGCGGCTGCTAGTAAGAAAAGACGAGTTTTCATATTTTGTAAGTTTTTCAATTTAATGATTGTAACAACAAATATTATGCCATTTATTTAAATTTAATAAAATATTATTTGTTGATGTTTTTTAATATGTTGACCCTGCTTTGGATAGGCATTTTTCTCAACTTCGAGAAAAAGTTAAAGGGGAGGAGGATTAAGTAAGTGCACACCGGTTGAAAGCACTAAGCATGCGCGGATTTTCTTTTAGTTTTGAATAGGTCAATATTTGTTATGCATGCTACCAATCCTTCTCCAATTTGGTTGGCGAAGCTTTTCCCTTGTCTTTTTCGCCTTCATGCAATTTTTTTTCTTCCTGTTGTAAAGCGTTCAATAAGTTTTCGGCTTGTTGTTTAGAAAGCTTGCTAGGTTGAGCTTTAGGATGTTGCTGCCCTTCTTCTCTATCCTGATTTCCTTTGTCTTGTTCTTTTTTGTCCTGTTCTTTTTTGTCCTGATTTTTATCTTTATCCTTATTATCCTTATTATCTTTATCCTTATTATCCTTATTATCTTTATTTTTATCTTTATTATTTTTCTCTTTTTTCAACATTTCTTGAGCATAGGCCAAATTGTACATGGTATTTTTGTTCTGCGCACTCACTTTCAAAGACTCTTTATATACATTGATGGCTTCTTCCCATTTTTTTTCAGACATGTAGGTATTGCCAATATTATGCAGCGCCTTTGCTTTTTCTATTTTATCTGAAGTTAATTGTGCACTGTTACTAAATGCTTTTCTTGCATTTGCATAATCTTTTTTTTGATAAAGTGCATCCCCTAAATTGAAATTGCTTTTAAAAGATTCGGGTTGCTTTTCAACCGCTTTTGAATAGTGATTTTGAGCGGTATCAAAATTTTTTTGCTGATATGCTTTGTTGCCTGCTTTTAGTTCCTCTCGTGGTTCTGCTTTTTGAGCAAAGGAATAAATAGGGATAAGAAAGCTCACTATTAAAAAAATGCATCTCATTATAAAGCCTTTATTTTAATTTTTGATTTGAATTTTATGTTGAGGAAGCAAAGACGCTTCTGGTAATAACCATCCGATAATCAGGAAAATAACTCCGCAACCAATGAAATATTGAAAATAACTTTTATAATTCTTATATTCAAGCTCGCCTAATTTTTTGGTTTCCATTTTGCCGATTTCTGCAATCAATGTTTCTGTGGCACTATTTACATTTGTGAGTCTTAGGTAGCCACCACCACTTGTTTCAGCAATGTTTTGCAATTCTGCTTCATTTAATTTTGTGATTACTGTTTCGCCGTTGATGTCAACTTTGTCTTTTCCTGTTGTGGCGTCAAAAATCGTGCTTCCTTGTGGTGAGCCGATGCCGACCGTATAAATTATAGCACCTTTATCTTTTGCATCTTTGGCCGCACTTTCGGCTTTGGAATCATGATCCTCGCCATCTGAAATTAAGACGATCACTTTATGTTTTGTTTCGTTTTCTTTAAAAGATTGGTTGCTAAGCTGGATGGCATCTGCCAAAACAGTCCCTTGGGATGGAATCATGCCCGGATTTACGGAAGATAAAATCATCTTCATGGCACTATAGTCGATTGTTAATGGCACTTGCAAATAAGATTTTCCGGCAAAAACCACTAATCCCGTTCTGTCACCTTTCATTTTATCCAGCATATTGTATATCAGTTGCTTTGCGCTTGAAATGCGATCCGGCTTAATATCCTTTGCGAGCATACTATTGCTTACATCTAAAGCAAAAACAATATCCAAACCTTTTCTTTCCGTTGTTTCCACCTGCCCGCCGGCTTGAAGATTTGCCATGCCGATAATCCCACAAATCATTGCGAGCATTAAAAGAACGAATCGGGTAGTGTTTCTTCCGGCAATCCGACCTTTAAATAAGGGCTTAACTAATTCAGGATCACCAATTTTCTTTATTTTATGTTTGCGCCAATTTAAAAAGCTAATATAAATAATTACTGCAATTGGAAGGAGCAAAAGTAGCCATAGGTATTCAACATGCTGAAAGCGGATCATAGTTACTAAAAATACATTTATGGTGTTAAAGTACAAAAATATGTTTTTAAAAAGGAGCAATTTCCAATAAATAGTTATTTAGCCTTTTCTTTAACTGGAAATATGTCTTACTTTTGAGCACTTTTTGTGCTTATCTATAACGGGCAAAAATGAATTTTATTTTATTAAAAACTAAACTTAAATAATGAAAAATACCCCTTTTACGGAGAAACACATTGCTTTAGGCGCAAAGATGGCAGAATTTGCCGGATATAACATGCCCATTTCTTATTCTGGCATTAATGACGAACATGCCGCTGTCCGCAATAATGCAGGAGTTTTTGATGTCAGCCACATGGGGGAGTTTATTTTAAAAGGTCCTCATGCATTGGAATTGATTCAACAGGTTTCCACAAATGATGTTTCCAAGATAAAGGCGGGTCAAGCGCAATACGGGTGCATGACAAATGATAATGGTGGCATAGTGGATGATTTGATCGTTTATTGTTTGGAGGATAACCAAACTTATATGTTGGTCGTGAATGCCTCAAATATTGAGAAAGATTGGAATTGGATCAGTAAACACAATACGCAAAATGTAGAAATGAATAATGTTTCTGAAAAGACAGCTTTGCTGGCAATTCAAGGACCCAGGGCAGTTGAGTATTTGCAGGAATTGACCGATATGGACCTGACCCATCAAAAGTATTTCACTTTCCAAAAAGGTGTTTTTGCAGGAGTGGACAATGTTCTGGTAAGTGCGACAGGCTATACAGGAAGTGGTGGTGTTGAAATCTATTTTGAAGATAAAGGTGATGATGCAGACAAGATATGGGATGAAATTTTCCGTGTCGGCACACCAAAAGGATTGAAGCCGATCGGCTTGGGTGCAAGGGATACGCTTCGCCTGGAAAAAGGATTTTGTTTATATGGAAATGATATCGATGACAGCACAACACCTTTGGAAGCTGGCCTGGGCTGGGTAACAAAATTCACAAAAGACTTTACGGCTAAAGATATTTTGGCAAAACAAAAGGAAGAAGGCGTTCAACGGAAATTAGTGGGACTGGAAATGATTGATCGTGGTATTCCCCGTCATGGTTACTTGATTAAAGATGCGGATGGTAAAGAAATAGGGCATGTTACTTCAGGGACACAATCGCCAAGTCTTGCAAAAGCAATTGCGACTGGCTATGTAGCTACTGAATTTGCTAAAGAAGGGACAGAAATTTTTGTAAGTATCAGGGACAAAAACTTGAAAGCTCTTGTGGTTAAAATGCCCTTTTTGAAATAAAGAAGGAGATGTAATTGGGTATTTGGGCATATGTGGACTGCATATGCCTATTTTTTTTATAGTAATAGCAATAAAAAAGACAAGCCATTGAATATTAATGACTTGTCTTTGCGCTTGTAGCGAGGCTAGGGATCGAACCTAGGACCTTCGGGTTATGAGCCCGACGAGCTACCGCTGCTCTACCTCGCGCTGTGGGTGCAAAAGTAGGACTCCTTTTTTACTTTACCAAATAAAAATTAAAGTATTTGGAACTTATTTTAAGGTGCTATCTTTGTGCCATATGGAAACACCTCACAAAGCCGGTTTTGTAAATATCTTTGGTCCGCCAAATGCGGGCAAATCAACTTTAATGAATGCCTTGTTGGGCGAACGATTGGCAATTGTTTCTCCAAAAGTGCAAACGACGAGACATCGTATCCTGGGGTTTTTGACTGAAGAAAATTACCAGATTATTTTCTCGGATACGCCCGGTATCATCGACCCTAAATATAAATTGCATACTAAAATGATGCAACAAGTAAGGAGTGCGGTTGAGGATGTGGACATAGCGCTTTTTATGGCTGATGTAACTGTCGATCCAAGGGACTTTGCTGAAATGATGGAGGAGTTGAAAATCAAGACAAAAAAAATATTGATCATCAACAAAATTGATCTCATTAAAGACAAAAAAGAGCTGAAATCCATTATCCAGGCTTTTGAAGAAAAAGTAAAAGTGGACAAAACGATTGCAATATCAGCATTAAAGGAAAAAAATACCAATACGATTATTGACGCTATACTTGAATTTTTACCCAGCAATCCACCATTTTTCCCGGATGATAATATCTCCGATCGTTCAACGCGTTTCTTTGTGTCTGAAATGATCAGGGAACAAATCTATTTTATATACGAGAAAGAGGTGCCTTACCATGCAGCTGTTCTGGTGCAAAGTTTTGAAGACTTGCCACATGTAATCAGGATCAGCGCAGATATTATAGTTACGCGAGAAACCCAGAAAATGATTTTGCTAGGCACAAAGGGCGCATTGATTAAAAAATTAGGAACACAAGCCAGATTGCGTATTGAAGAGTTTTTAGGAAAAAAAGTATTCCTGGAATTATTCGTAAAGGTAAGACCCAAATGGCGCGACAATGATAATTATTTAAAGGAATATGGCTATTGACCTTAATTTGGAAATTCGTGTTGACTACATCCACGATCCTTTATGGGTCGATCAAAATATCAGGTTGGGGATTTTAAGATTGGATCAAATTCATCCTTTAATATCCGGTAATAAATGGTTTAAGCTGAAAGAAAATATCCGTGCCGCACAAATGAGCGGGAGGAGTCGCCTTTTGACTTTTGGTGGTGCATTCTCCAATCATTTGATTGCAACTGCCGCTGCTGTCCAAGCTTTAGACATGAAATCAATTGGTTTGGTTCGCGGATTTCATGCCAGTACGCAACAAAGCGCTACTTTGGAATCCTGTGTAAAATTAGGGATGAAATTAGTGTTTGTAAGTAGGGAAGCGTATCGGTGGAAATCCAATCCCGAATTTTTATTGGAATTACAACAGAAATATCCTGATGCGTGGATTATTCCAGAAGGTGGAAACAATGAAGAAGGTAGGTTCGGCGTTCGTGAAATTGTGGATTATTTGCCTAAAGATGCGGATATAATTGCGTTGCCAATTGGTAGCGGGACTACATTTTCGGGATTGAGGAATTGCATTCATGAACATATCAGAATGTTTGGTTTTGCAGGGTTTAAAAACGGCGCATATTTAGTGGACGAAATAAATAAAAGCTTAGTTAATTCTCAAGACAATTGGGATTTTTATAACGTTTATCATTTTGGCGGGTTTGCAAAGCATAAGCCAGAGCTCATTGGTTTTGTTAATTCATTTTATGATACATTCAAGATCCCCCTTGATTTTGTATATACCGGGAAAATGATGTTTGGACTTTTTGATCTTTTGAAAAAACATCTGGTTCCGGAAAATTCACATCTAATTGCTATTCATACCGGCGGGCTTCAAGGAAATGGCATTCTTCAAGACTTATTGGTTTGGTGATAATCCTTCTACGAAAGGGAAAAAAATAAATTGATGGCAAAATTTATAATAGCATATGCCAATTTTGGTTGTTGTTTTTGACATGAGAATGATTGTGAAGTCATTAATATGTTAAAGGTTAATCTTGATTAAACTATTTTGTTTATTGGAAATAAAAAGCCATATATTTGTCAGGTAGTTTTAAAATAAACAAAATTTTTTCATTATCAAATCAATAAACTATGGGTAAGAAGTATTATTCCTGCAACGTTATAAGTTATCACAATTGGCGTTTGCCTTCAACTGCCACTTAACTATTCTTCATTATCATAGTAAATGCTAATGAAGAATCCATTTTACTTAATAAAAATTTACCAAAACAAAACAAATTATGAAATCTCTACACAAAATTAGAGCACTGATGCTCTTGTTTGTCTTTTTCGGGTTATCGACATCCTTAATGGCGCAAACAGTTACGATTGGAACGGGTACATCGACACAGCGTTATCCTTTAGGAACCAATTCTGGATATGAAAGATCAGCTGCAATTTATAAAGCTTCTGAAATTGGGAATGTGGGTGCAATAAATAGTATAGCATGGCAATGCAATACTGCAGGTTATGACCGTCCAATAAAAATCTATTTAGCAAATACGACTGATACGAGTTTAACTTCAGTAACTTGGTCAAGCATTACTACAGGGGCAATACTTGTATATGACAACACCCTTACTCCTACAACGGGCTGGAATATAATTGATGTCAGTTTGTTAACACCTTTTTCGCTAGCAACAGCTTCCAATCTTCTTGTATTGGTAGAAACAAATGTTGGTGGCTCAGGTGGTTCTGGTACGGGAAGTGGTTCTTCTGGAAATGCATGTCGGTATACATCCTCTTCAACTAGACATGAGTATTGGACAAAAAATACGAGCCCGCCTACGACTGAAACAGGAACGGTGACTTCAAGCAGACCTAATCTCCAAATAATATTTGGGTCTCCAACTACTTGTGTTAAGCCAAGTAATTTATTGATTTCGAATGTTGAGAGTACAAGTGCAACTGTAAGTTGGACAGCGCCAAATTCCGTACCAGCTAATGGTTATCAGTATTATTTGAACACAACTAATACAGCACCTACTGTCTCAACAGCTGCTACTGATTCTGTTAATGCAGGCATTTTAACTAAAAACTTAAGTGGTCTTACTGCAAATACTACTTATTATATTTGGGTGCGTTCTTCTTGTTCTGTAACAGACAAAAGTATTTGGTCAACAGTTGCTACCTTCACTACTCCTTGCACAGCAGTTACAGTGCCTTATCTTGCGCCATTAGCCGCAGTAACAACTCCGGCGATTCCTAATTGTATGTCAATACAATTTATTTCTGGTAATGCTTGGACAACGACTAATGCCCCTGGATACGGCTTTGCAGGAAAAACGCTTAGATACACTTATAATTCAAATACTGCTGCTAATTCATGGGTTTACACTCAGGGCTTAGATTTAACAGCAGGTGTGGCTTATAGGCTGAGTTATCGTTACGGTAGTGCTGGTTATACTGAAAAAATGGAAGTAAAATATGGCACTTCTAATAATGCTTCAGCAATGACCACAGCTTTGGCTGATCATCCAAGTATTACTAGCTCGACACCTCAAAATAATGTAGTAGATTTTATGCCACCAACAACAGGTGTATATTATATTGGGTTTAGGGCATATTCGGCCTCTGATCAATTTTATCTTTTTTTAGATAGCGTAGAGGTTGAGGAATCGCCTTCTTGTTTAGAGCCCAATACCGTTGATGTAGCAAACATAACCAGTACTTCTGCGGATATTAATTGGGCAGCTCCTTTAATAGCTCCTGCAAGTGGTTATCAGTATTATATAAGTACAACGAATACGGCACCCACTGCAACCACAGCACCCACTGATTCAGTGAACGCTGGTATTTTAACTAAAAGTATAAGTGGGCTTACTGCAAACACTACCTACTATGTTTGGATACGCTCTTCATGCAGTGTAACGGAAAAAAGTGATTGGAGTGCGGTTATGTCGTTCAAAACACTCTGCGGTACTTACAATCTTCCATTTGCGGAAAACTTTGACCAAAGCTTCCCTCCTGATTGCTGGTCAAGAAATGTTGGTTGGTTAGGAAATCCGGTTACCTTCGCCAATACGAATGGCAACTGGAGTTCTTCCGGTGTGACATCTAGTTCATCTACAGATAAAGCCGCGATGATAAATCTTTACGGTACTAGTAGAAAGGATTGGTTGATATCGCCTTCAATTGATCTGGGTACTGCCGCTGACAATCAATTGGAATTTGACCTTTCAATCTTGAAATGGTCTAGTACTAATTTCACTATTGATTCCGCTTTAGGATCCGATGATACACTTTCAGTATTGATTTCATTGGATAATGGCCTTACTTGGAGCAATACAAATGTATTGCAATCTTGGACGGCAGCCAATACGCCGATTCCTGGTGGGACACATTATATTATTCCATTGACTCAAACCGGCCTTGTAAAATTTGCATTTTATGCATCTGCTGGCACAGTTAATGATGATCAAGACAATCGTGTTCTTTTCAATAATTTCTTGGTGAGGGAAACTCCATCTTGTGCTGAACCTATTTCCTTAACGGTTTCGAATGTCGGTTCGGTTGGTGCTACGATTGACTGGACGGCACCAGCGGTAGCTCCAGCAGATGGTTATGAATATTATCAAAGCACCAGTAATACAGCACCCACAGCTGCTACTGCCGCTACCGGTTCGGTGGCTGCCGGTGTATTAACAGCCGATTTGTTATCGTTGACCTCAAATGCAGTATATTATGTTTGGGTTCGTTCTGTATGTGCTGCAGATATGAATAGTGAATGGACTTCTGCAGCTCCTTTTAATACGCTACAGACACCTGCAACGATTCCTTATGCAGAAGACTTTACTTCTGGTGGAACGGACTGGACTATTCTTAATGGTACTCAAGTCAATAAATGGTTTATTGGAGATGCATCCGGGAATACCGGCAACAGCTTATATGTCACTAATGACACTGGTGTTTCCAATGCTTATACGGCTAATAGTGCCAGTACGGTTCAGGCTTATAGGGATATCGTTTTCCCAACAAGTGGAACAAACACTTTCAATCTTTCATTTGATTGGAAATGTATTGGCGAAGGTTTCACAAGTAGTTTCTATGATTACTTTAGGGTATGGCTAGTGCCAATTTCTTTCGTTCCAACTCCAGGTACTCAGATATCAGCAGGACCGGGAAGGTTGCAGATGGGTGGTTATTTTAACAATAGCTCAACTTGGCAGACTACTGGGAATTTTATTGTGCCTGATAGCTTTTCGGGGACAACTTCACGCTTGGTTTTTGAATGGAGAAATGACGGCAGTACTGCGGGCCAACCACCAGCATCCATTGATAACATCAATATTACCGAGATCACCTGTAGTGCGCCAACTGGTGTAACAGCCTCAGGGGTTCTTGCTAATACTGCAAATATCACTTGGACAGCACCTGCATTTGCTCCGGCCGATGGATATGAATACTATCAAAACACTACCAATACTGCACCTACGCCAACGACTACTCCAACCGGAACAGTGGCTGCTGGTGTGTTAACCCAGCCCTTAACCGGATTAACACCAAGTACTACCTATTATGTTTGGGTGCGCTCTTCATGTTCTGCAAGTGATAAAAGTGCATGGTCAGCGGGTACTTTTACAACAACACAAATACCGGCAACAATCCCTTATATGGAAGATTTTACTTCCGGAGGAACACAATGGGATCTTTTTAATGGTACACAAACCAACAAATGGATAGTGGATGCTGCAACTGGAAATGCAGGTAACAGTTTATATATAACCAATGATGCAGGTGTTACCAATGCTTATACGAGTGGTAGCACTAGTACCGTTCAAGCTTATAGGGATATTACTTTTCCAACAGGCGGCACAAACACATTTAACCTTAGCTTTGATTGGAAATGCCTGGGTGAAGGATATAGTGTCAATTACTATGATTATTTCAGGGTGTGGTTAGTCCCAACTTCTTATGTGCCGACTGCTGGTACCCAAATTACAGCGGGTCCAGGAAGGTTACAGATTGGCGGATATTTTAACAATAGCTCAACTTGGCAAAATTTTGGAAACTTCATAGTTCCTGATAGTTTTGCGGGAACAACTTCGCGCTTAATTTTTGAGTGGAAAAATGATGGTAGCACTGCTTATCAGCCACCTGCTGCAATTGATAATATTAACATTATAGCTATTGTACCATGTGCCGGAACACCAACTGCCGGTATAATTACTACTGTTGATACAATTTGTTCAGGCATTGAATTTAACCTTAATGGTGTTGCTCCAAGTGGTATAAGTGGACTTACTTACCAATGGCAGGAATCTCCTTCAGGTGCAAACACATGGGTTGATATTGTTGGTGGAACGACAACTGTTTATGCCTTGACAACCGGAATTATGGCTGCTACTGATTTTAGAATGATTGCTACTTGTACAAATGGGAATATTTCGGATACTTCAAATGAAGTAACTGCAGAAGTAAGATCCCCCCTTGAATGTTATTGTATTCCACTTTCGACATCAACTACTTCTTCTGATGTAATTGCCAATTTCGAATTGGAGACTATTAATAACAATACTGCAGGAAATAATACCTATGGGTATAGTGATTATACTTCCATGAGTACGGACTTGACAGAAGGATTGACTTATACTGCAAATGTTACGAGTTATAGCGGTTCTGGAGATCATGGATTAGCCATTTGGATCGACTATAATGAAGATGGTCATTTTGATGTATCTGAAAGATTAGGATTTGCAACAGATGTTGCGCCAAGTACGGTAACTCCGATAACTTTCACAGTGCCTATTGGTACGCTAGCTGGTAATCATCGCTTAAGGGTAGCTTACAGATATAATGTTGATGGTGACGATGTTGATCCATGTGTTGCTGTAATTCATGGTGAAACAGAAGATTATACCGTTAATATAATTGCGGCTTGTACTGACCCAATCGTAAATTTAGGAAATGACACCGCTATTTGTATTGGCGAATCCTTGACATTGGATGCGGGTAATGCAGGTTTGGATTTCTTATGGAATGATAACTCAACAGATCAAACATTGGATGTAACAACCGCCGGTGCTTATTCTGTTACTGTTACGGACGGTACTTGTTCCACAACTGATACCATCAATGTGAGCATTAATCCATTACCATCTGCTGACAGCATAAATGTTGGTGAAAATGGTGGCTGCTCTTTTGCTTTCAGTGGGGAAAATATTGCTGATGCAACAGGTTATAATTGGAATTTTGGCGATGGTTCTCCAAATACAGATGATGCAACGGCCACACATACCTACACTTCAAATGATGAGTATGTAGTTGTGTTGACATTGACCAATGATTGTGGCACGACTACATTGACAACTACGGTTAATTGTAGCGGTGTCGGAATCAAAGAAGTTGATTTAGGAAAGGATGAATTGAAATTATATCCTAATCCAACGGCGGACAATGTTACGATTGAAAACACAAGCAATTTGAATATGGAGTATATAACGGTATTTAATGTCTTAGGACAAGTTGTTTACCAAAATACACCTCAAAGTGCCAATAAGCATCAATTGAATGTTGGTAAAATGGCATCCGGGCTTTATACCGTTCGCATTAAAACGAACAAAGGTATGGTGGTCCGCAAGTTTGAGATTTTGAAATAAGAATCATTGAACACCATTTTGAAAGCACCTCATGAAAAATCATGAGGTGCTTTTGTATATAAGATGCAGATTGCTTTATCTAAGTTTTCAGATTTACGGAGCACTAATGTGTTGTTGCCAAACAGCGCCACTAATATCGATTAAGCGGATTTTGAAATCCCCTTTTAGGTTTTGAAAAGCAGGATCATTGAAGTTCAATGTTGCTTTTGCGCCTAATGGCAAAATCAGGCTATGTTTTCCAGGCTTTATTTTGGCAACATAAAAATTATGGATTTGTCCCTTAGGCAATTGAGCCAAATCTTCTTGCGTTTTTTCAAAAAGGATATTGTTCTCATAATCCATTAATTTTAGCCCAATCAAAAATGAACCGTAAACATCTGCACCTTCATCCCGGAAAACCGTAAAAGATAATGTGCTATCTTTAATTTTTGGGTCGGAAATGGTAACATGTGGCCGGACGGAAAGATTGTGTAATTTGCCATACACGCCACCATGAAAGTACTGGTTGGTGAATAAAGTCAGTGACAAGATGAAAACAGAACCAAGCAAAACGATTTTGTTGATTGCTTTTTCTTTGATGGGTAATATGCCGGAACCTGCCCAGTGAAACCATTTTTTGGAGGTAAGTGATGTCCCTTTTTTGATGAAATATTGATCAAGGGAATACTTCCCGCCACCAGTAAAGAATATCGTGAATCCGGCAGCTACCCCTAAAACGCCGATTTGCCATTCGTCAAGGCAAGTTGTACCCAGCCAGCCGGAACCTAGCAGAATGCCCATGGCCAGAAAGGTCATGCCAATGCTCATTATCCTGGTGAATAAGCCAAGTAAGAGCATCAAGCCTACGATTCCTTCAATTATTGTAAATGTTACCATTGCCGTCCAAAGGCTATCGGGATTGGAAACTAAATATTCGATCAATGGTTTTATGCCTAAGGCATTTGGTAAAAAATGGTTGAATTTTTCGCCGATATATCCTGCTTCATCAGGGTTAAGTTTGTTTTCTAAAATTAATCTGCGCCAAAATGCGGAGAAGTAAGTCCAGCCGGCGACCCAGCGCAAAGCAGTGGTGAACATGCCCGCAGTTGAAAATGCGGCATTATTTTGATTATTCATTTTATTTGTATTTGATTATTGAAAATTAAGGTAAGCACTAATCTTGCAGATTAGCGTATCATACGGTAAATTCAATAGGGTATCAAATCAAATACTGTTGGTGTTGGATATAAATGGGGATTGGTGCGACAAAAAACTGTTGACTATAAACTGTTTTTCTGTGGTTTTTATCAAATGCTGCATAAATTAATGGGGCAGCGAAACCTATGGAGGCCTTTTGAAAGGATGGCTTTTTGGCAATCGGGTTATGTGAATCAGAAGCTTTGATATGCACACAGGAAGCGAGGGTATTATTTTGTGTGCTTTTTTCTTGTGGGACAGGAATACCTAATATTTGTTTGGCATCTCTTTTTATGGTACACGGAATGTACAAAAACAGCATCATTAAAATGATGAGTGCTTTTTGTGCATATTTTTTTGGTGTGACCATAGCTGTGTTTATTGTGTTGCTTTTATTTAGTCAAAGGTAGGACATTTTTGTGTGCTTATTCTATGCTTGCAATACGCTTGTTGTTATACTTTAGGTACGGAGTTACTAAGCTTTAGGTACGGAGTTACCATGCTTTAGGCAGGTAGTTGCTAGGTTGGATTTATAGGTATGGTTTATATAAAGATTCTAGTGTTTTGGTTAAGTAAGTTTGTATGGAATGGATTTTTTTCATAGGTCACAAAGACGTAAAGACACGAAGACTTAGGGTATTCTGAAACTTGAAAGCATTTGCTACCGTGGGTTCAATGAGCAAATGACTATATCACATGACTTATTTTAATTCCGAAGGAATGAAATGATTATAGAAATTTGATATTCCATCCAGAAAATTCCGAAAGGATGTCCTATTCACCCTTTCAGGGTTTTTGCATACTTGCCATGTTCATAGAGCTATAATAATTTTAGCCTTTCAGGCTTGTTAATTTTAAAAACGAAAATAATAAATAAAGTTATTGAGCAAACCCTATATAGGATTTTGTGTTTTTGCATAGGTCACAAAGGCGCAAAGACACGAAGTTAGTGGTATTGCTAAAGATTTTGGTCACAAAGGGAATAGGGATGGAGGTTAATTTGATGGTTTGGGTATTAGGGAAATGTTTGGTATGTTTGTGTATTTATGCAAATTATTTTTAAATTATGGCTAAGCAAATTGGATTTGTCAAGGTGAGCGGTACGATTGGGGGCATAACTTTTTATAAGTTAAATGGTGGGTATTATGCCCGGAGGAAATCTTCATTGGATAAGGAACGGGTGTTGCGGGATGCGGCTTTTGCCGGAAGCCGGAGGAGTTCGGCACTTTTTGGGACAGCTGCTAAGATAGCGAAGGTAGTATATAGGAGGATGCCTATTCAAAAAAAGGGGCATGGGGTGATTGGGAAGTTAACTGCCAAGGCTAACGGGTTGTTGCATGAAGGGCTGGAAGCGAATGATGTGCTGGAATTGCTGTTGGGGCAATATGTTGGAGCCTCGGCTATGATGCTTTTGCAGCGCGCAGTTGGGGGGGAACAGGTGAAGATGAGCGGAATGGGAGATAAAGGCGGAAATGGAATAATGGGTGCTGATGCTTTTGGGGAAATGACGGTTTGCCGACAGGATTTTATGGAGGTTTCGGCAGGGTCGGGATAGGGAGATGGATGGTTGTTTTTATTATTGGGCATTGTAGAGACGCAATGCATTGAGTCTCTACGGGATTTTTTTCAAATAATCATCTAAATTCCCGAAGAGGAAATCAGGGTATTCTTTAAGGAAACGAAAGGGAATAAGTCCGCCCAGTAAAGGCCTTTGGGCTTTTTGATTTAATGCTTTTGTGGAATAAGAATTAAGTACATATTTGGCATTTGGGAAATGACGCAACACTTTTAATGCAAGCGTAACGCGATTCATATAATCTGTGCCGCTGAGGTTATAAATGCCGAATTTGTTATCTTTTATCAATAGGAATAAGGCGCGTGCGATATCATATGCATTAGTGGGTGTTGCATATTGATCAAAGGGTAAATCCAGTTTTAGTGTGTTGTGTTCTTCGCATTGCCGGATGATCCTGGAAATAAAATTTTTTCCTCTTTCTTCATTTCCGTAAACATTGGTGATCCTGATGATCAAACTGTTGACACTATATTTCATCACTAATTTCTCGGCTTGGAGTTTGTGCATCCCGTAGATATTAATGGGATTAATGGGTGCCGTTTCCGTATAAGGACCATTGGCGCCATCAAAGATATAATCCGTAGAAATATACACGAATTTGGCATTGCATTTTTTTGCTGTTTGAATCAACAATTCCGTGCTTCTTACTGTTTTTTCGTAACTTTCATCCTGATGTTCTTCGCAGTGATCAACATGGGTCAATGCGCCACAATGTATGATTACATCGGGATTGAATTTTAATAAATCAAAAGAATCGGGCTGGGATTGGTTCAGGGAATCGAAATAAACCGTTTGGGTAGTAGGGTATGACAAGTGTGAGCCGATGGTTTGCATGCCTTGTTCTTTAAAGTATTTCAAACAATTCCCACCTAAAAGTCCGGATGCTCCGGATATAAATATTTTCATTTTTTCAAAAAAGATTACTGATTACATTGCTTTTTGTTGAATCATAAAACTCATTGCTTTATCCACCATTTTTGAAGAACCAATAAAGATGGGTACTCTTTGATGTAATTCTGTAGGTTGAATATCAAGGATGCGGATATGTCCGTCCGTTGCTTTTCCGCCAGCCGCTTCAATGATGAATGCCATTGGGTTACATTCATATTGCAATCTTAGTTTCCCTGATTTGTTTTTCTTGTCTGCTGGATAAATAAATATGCCGCCTTTAATAATTGTACGGTGAAGGTCCGCTACCATTGACCCAATATAACGATGGGAATAGGGTCTGTTTTCCGCGGTGTTTTCTTCCATACAAAATTCTAAAAAACGATTCATGCCATCATGGAATTTGCAGGAATTACCTTGGTTCAATGAATATATTTTGCCATCTTCATTGCATTTCATATTTGGATGAGAAAGGCAAAATTCACCGATAGATGGTTCTAAAGTGAATCCATTTACACCTAAGCGGGTTGCATATACCAGCATTGTGCTGCTGCCATAAATGACATAGCCGGAGGCCATTAATTTATTTCCCGGTTGCAAGAAATCCTCTTTAGTGCAGGGTTTGCCCAAAGGTGAGATTCTTTTATAAATAGAAAAGATGGTTCCTATGGAGGCATTCACATCAATATTGGAAGAACCGTCTAATGGGTCAAATAACACAACATATTTTGAATTGATGGAGTATTCATCTTCAAAAGCGATAAAATCGTCGTTTTCTTCAGATGCGATTCCTGAGCATTCATTACTGAATCTCAATACATTAATGAGCATTTCGTCAGAATAGACATCCAATTTCATTTGTTCTTCACCCTGAATGTTGGTTGCGCCGTATTGCCCAATGATATCAACCAATCCCGCTTTGTTCACTTGCTTATTGATGAGTTTACAAGCCAAGGAAATATCCCTTAGTAATGCTGAAAGTTCACCAGTCGCTTTTGGGAATTCGCGCGTTTGCTGTATTGTGAATTCATCAAGGGTTACTAATTTACGAGAAGAGGCCATTCTGTTTTTAAGTGTTTTGGTCAAAGAAAGTGCAAAGGTAATTATTATTGGTAATTATCAATTATATATTGCCAATTATCTCAAATCTATTCCCTACTTTTGCGATACCAATATCCTTTAAATCAAAGGGATAAGCTGGGTCTTTTACACATTAAAAAGAAATTTGTGAAGTATAAGCATGTATTATTTATTGTATTCTTGATTTTATTGTTGGATCAGGCGATTAAGATTTATGTCAAAACCCATTTTTATTATGGTGAATCTGTATCGGTAAGTGGGAATTGGTTTCAGTTACTTTTTATTGAAAATGAAGGGATGGCGTTTGGCATGAAGATCATGGATGGTGAAATAGGCAAAATTATTTTGACTTTATTCCGGTTGATAGCCGTTGCTTTTGGCTTTTTTTGGGTGAAGCAATTGGTTGATAAAAAAAACAGCAAGGGTTTATTGATTTGTGCTTCTTTAATTTTGGCCGGTGCGGCAGGGAATTTAATCGATAGTATGTTTTACGGAATGATTTTTTCTGAAAGCGAAACGCATATTGCGCAGTTTGTACCTTTTGGTACCGGATATGCGTCTTTTCTTCATGGGAGAGTGGTGGACATGTTTTATTTCCCTGTCATTGATACTACCTGGCCGCAGTGGATGCCTTATTTTGGGGGTTCCAAATTCCGCTTTTTTGAACCTATTTTTAATCTTGCAGATGCTGCGATTTCCGTCGGTATCCTTGTTTTGTTTTTCTTTCAAAAGAAATTGGTAAAACCCGCAACAGATAAAAAAGTAGTGGATATGCCGGAAGAAACCCAATTAGATTCGCTAAACAAAAAATAATCAGTCCGTTAAATTAACATGAATATGCCTCAAAAATTTGAACCTACTTTAGAATTCGCCCGCGCCAAGGATGATATGGATATTTTGTTTTCTTATAGGGAACGATTTCATTTTCCGCAACATAATGGAAAACCTGCGTTATACCTTTGTGGTAATTCATTGGGGTTGATGCCCAAAAGCACTTCTTATCTTTTTGACAAGGAATTGGAAGACTGGGCAAAGTTTGGGGTAGAGGGTCATTTTCAAGCTGCGCATCCATGGCTTTCTTATTCGGCTCAATTTTCTAAAACGCTGTCCAAAATAGTGGGTGCCAAGGAATTGGAGGTGATGGCGATGAACACGCTGACCGTGAATCTTCATTTATTGCTGGTTTCCTTTTACCGGCCTGCAAATGGTCGTTATAGAATAATTATGGAAGCCGGTGCGTTCCCTTCGGATCAGTATGCGATTGAAACGCAGGTTCGGATGCATGGTTTTGACCCAAAGGACGCGATTATTGAAATCGCACCAAAAGAAGGAGAATATTGTTTGGAAGAAGAAGCGATTTTAAATGCTATCGAAAGTGCCGGTGATAGCTTGGCTTGCGTGTTGATGGGCGGCGTAAATTATTATACTGGTCAATTTTATAATTTAAAAGATATTGCTGCGAAAGCGCATGAGGTGGGTGCGTTATGTGGTTTTGACCTGGCCCATGCGATTGGGAATTTGCCTTTGGAATTGCATGATTGGGAGGTAGATTTTGCATGTTGGTGTTCTTATAAATACTTAAATTCCGGTCCCGGCGGTGTTGGTGGCATTTTTGTCCATGAAAAATGGGGCAATAATCCGGATACTTTCCGCCTGGCCGGTTGGTGGGGAAATGAGGAAGGCGACCGCTTTGAAATGAAAAAGGGTTTTGTACCTTCCAAAGGTGCTGCCAGCTGGCAAATGAGTAATGCGCCTGTGATGAATATGGTGGGTCATAAAGCGGCATTGGATATTTTTGAGCGTACTTCCATGAAGATTTTAAGGGAAAAAAGTGTGGAACTGACGGCATACTTATATTTTTTGTTGAAAGAACTGACGCATCTTTCTTTTACGATCATCACACCTGAAGAGCCTGAACGCCGTGGCGCACAGTTGTCTTTATTGTTTCATGAAAATGGAAAAGCTGTTTTTCAGGAATTAAGCAAACAAGGCGTGATTGCCGATTGGCGCGAACCTAATGTTATTCGTATTGCTCCCGTTCCTTTATACAATAGCTTTGAGGAGGCTTTTCATTTTTATGAACTGTTGAAGGATATTGAATTATAAGAGAAGTTTTTTGAAGGTGCGTCCTTTTTTTTATGTCACTATAAGGTAAATTTTAGATATGCTATTAGCCATTTTATTTCCTTTTGTGTCTTTTTTTGTCCGTGGGAAAATCTTTAGTGCAATAATTTGTCTGATTCTTCAATGTACTTTGTTGGGTTGGTTGCCGGCGGCAATTTGGGCGGTAATGTCCTTACATAATGCCCGTGCCGAAAAAAGAACAGACAGGATCGTAAAAGCTTTAAAAAAATAAGGAGTCATAGAAATTTAATTTATGAGATTTGAAATGGGTTATGTGTTTTCCTTGATCCCTGGGAGCTATGCAGATTATATTTTCTTTCCTGATTTGAATTACAACAATTACCTTTGCCGTCTTAAAATAATTTTTTCTTTCTCGTGGAAAATGAAAAAAAAGCTACTGTAATTAAAAAAGCTACATTAGCGGGTCTGGTCATCGCATTAGGAATTGTTTATGGTGATATCGGTACCTCGCCGCTTTATACGATGAGTGCTATAATCCGGGGGAAAGAAATATCCGAGCTCTTGGTTATTGGTGGTGTTTCCTGTGTGATTTGGACTTTGACGCTGCAAACAACAATTAAATATGTCTTACTTACTTTAAAAGCGGACAACAATGGGGAAGGGGGTATTTTCTCGCTGTATGCTTTAGTGCGGCGGAACGCCAAATGGATTGTTTTCTTTGCCATGGTTGGTGGCGCCGCACTTTTGGCGGATGGCCTGATAACGCCTTCGATTACTGTAACTTCGGCTATTGAAGGACTGGACATGAAGGTGAACCAAACAATTCTGGTCGTATTGATCATCCTTGCGGGGATATTTTTCATGCAACAGTTTGGCACAAAATCCATTGGTAAGTTGTTTGGACCCGTGATGGTATTGTGGTTTTTGATGATGGCCGTGATGGGCGCATCGCATTTATTCGATTATGGCCGTATTTTTTATGCATTCAATCCTTATTATGCCATAAAATTACTCATCGTTTATCCTAAGGGGTTTTGGATTTTGGGAGCGGTGTTCCTTTGTACGACGGGGGCAGAAGCATTGTATTCTGATTTGGGGCATTGCGGCAGGAACAATATCCGTGTTTCCTGGATATTTGTAAAATCTTGTTTAATATTGAATTACCTGGGGCAAGGGGCGTGGTTGTTGTCGCAAAACTCAGGGAGGGTTTTGCCGGAAGGCATGAACCCGTTTTTCGATATGATGCCTGAATGGTTTCGGATTATGGGCATTTTGTTGGCTACATTGGCTGCCATCATCGCCAGTCAGGCTTTAATTTCCGGTGCTTTCACTTTGATTAGTGAAGCCATAAAATTGAATTTATGGCCTAAGATGAAAATCAATTTCCCGACGGCGGAGCGGGGGCAGTTGTTCATTCCGGGACTTAATTTTATCCTTTGGGTTGGCTGTTCCATAATTGTTTTGATGTTTCGGGAATCTGCAAAAATGGAAGGGGCGTATGGTCTTTCGATTACCATAACGATGATCATGACTTCTTTGTTATTGAGTTTTTACCTTTATACCAGAAGGGTTTCCAAGGTTTGGATTGCTTTATATCTTATTGTTTACCTTACCATTGAGTTTTCGTTTTTAATTGCGAATCTGGAAAAATTCCCACCACCGCATAATGGCTTTGTTTCTATTTTCATTGCCGGGGTTTTGTTTGCGGTCATGTTTATCTGGTATAAAGCGAGGAAAATAAAAAACAGATATGTCGAGTTCGTAAATTTGGAAGATTATGTCCCTATTATCCAGGAACTGAGCAATGACCGTTCCATACCTAAATATTCGACCCACCTTGTTTATATGACGAGTGCGAATTTGAGCCGGGAAATAGAACATAAAATCATTTTTTCCATTTTATTTAAGCGGCCCAAAAGGGCGGATATTTACTGGTTTGTGCATGTTGATGTTTTGGATGACCCTTATACGACGGAATATGTTGTGGAGACGGTTATCCCGAATGAAATCATCAGGGTAGAGTTTAGGTTAGGATTCCGGGTGGAGCATCGTATCCAGCTTATGTTCCGTAAGGTTGTGGAGGAAATGGTCGCCAATAAAGAGGTGAATGTCATCAGCCGTTATGAGTCTTTAAGTAAAAATAATGTGCAGGGTGATTTCAGGTTTATCGTAATGGAAAAATTCCTTTCGCAGGATAATGAATTGCCGTTTTTTGAAAAGCTCATCATGCGCGGGTATTTTATTTTAAAAAAATACAGCCTTTCCGAAGAGCGTAGCTTTGGATTGAATTCCAGTGATGTCGTGATTGAAAAATTCCCTCTTTTGATTAATCCGAAAACTAATTTGAACCTGACGAGGATTGAACCTAAAACGCAATTTTAATGGCTATTTACTATGATTTAGGTAAGCTTCCCAAATTTAAAAAGCCTGTATTGACGATCGGGTCTTTTGATGGGGTGCATGAAGGACATAAAGTTATTTTGGAAAAAGTGGTTTCTTTGGCGGAGTCGATTGGTGGGGAGAGCATATTGATTACATTTGACCCACATCCCAGAAAAATCATCCATCCTGATCAAAAGTTGGGGTTACTGACCGATGCTGCCCAGAAAATTGAATTGATTTCTGCTTTAGGAATGCATCATATCATCATGGTGCCCTTTACCAGAGATTTTTCCATGCTTTCAGCGGAAGCGTATATTACGGATTTCTTAGTGCAAAATTTTCATCCGCATACCATCGTTTTGGGCTACGATCATCATTTCGGACATAGTAGGGAAGGGGATATCAATTTACTCAAAAGGCTGATTGGTGATCAGGTAAATATCGAAGAAATCCCCGCACAATTAATTGATGAAGCCGCGGTGAGTTCTACAAAAATCCGGACAGCGTTACTTTCAGGGAGGATCCATGAAGCGAATGAAATGTTGGGCAGGTCATTTTCTTTGAAAGCAACGGTCGTGCATGGTAGTAAATTGGGCACGAAGATAGGTTTCCCAACGGCAAATTTACAGCTTAATGATCCGGATATATTATTGCCGAAACCTGCGGTTTATGCGGTTCTTGTGAAAATGGATCAAGAAGTTTTTAAGGGAATGATGAGTATTGGCTACCGGCCGACGGTAACTTCCGAAAATAAACTGACTTTAGAAGTAAATATTTTGGATTTTTCCGAAAATATTTATGGGCAAAGTATGGAAGTTTTTTTCATCTCATTTATTCGTGATGAGGAAAAATATGCCAGCCTGGATTTGCTGATTGAACAATTGAAAGATGACGAATCGGAAACGAGAAAGATTTTAAGTGGGTTTTGATTAAATGAGGGATACTTAACTTTGTTTCTCTGCTAAGTCCTCTCCTCCTTGATTTAAACAAATTCTTCCATCTGCTTTTGAAAATCCGCGGCCGCATTTTCTACTGCTTTTTCAAAATCCAAGCCATTAGCTGCAAAAATAATTGCCCTGCTGACATTTACTAAAATCCCACAATCCTTATTCATTGCGGCTTTGGCAACGGTTGCAATGTCGCCGCCTTGTGTACCAACGCCGGGAATCAGGAAAAAATGATCAGGCGCGATGGAACGGACATGTGCCAGTTGCTCCGATCTTGTGGCGCCGACCACAAACATTAAATTTTCTTTAGTACCCCATTGAATGGTAGTTTTTAATACTTTTTCATACAGCTTTTCATCCCCACAATCCTGCAATTGGAAATCTGCGCTTCCTTGATTACTGGTCAGGGCCAATATGATTGCCCATTTGTTCGGGAATTGTAAAAAAGGTGCTACGCTGTCTTTACCCATATAAGGCGCAACCGTAATGCTGTCAAAAGGGAAGGTGTCAAAGAAAGTTTTGGCATATTGCTCGGCAGTATTGCCAATATCGCCTCGTTTGGCATCGGCAATTGTGAAACAATCTTTGGGGATGTATTCCAAAGTTTTTGCCAAGGCTCTCCAGCCATTTATCCCCTGGGCTTCATAAAAGGCAGTATTTATTTTATAGGCTACTGCATATTTTTTTGTCGCGTCAATCACTGCTTTGTTAAAAGCAAAAACAGGATCTTCTTCTGAAAAAAGATGATGGGGAATTTTGGTTATATCTGAATCCAGGCCTACGCAAAGGAAGGATTTTTTAGCTTTTATTTGCTCGATTAGTGTTTGACGATCCATGCGACAAAATTAAGAAAATGAACTGCTTTTTCAAATTAAGTTTTGTATTGGCTATTGTGGACAATTCTGATTGATTAATTAGGGCTTGCTCAGAAACTATATTGGCATATCAATTATGAAATATATATTTCTATTAATTGGTTTATCAAGCATCTGTTCTTAACCACAAAGTCCACAAAGATTTTCACAAAGTCCACAAAGTCTTGTATGCATTATTGTATAGTACAATTTTAGAACCGGTAGCTTGGTATTTGATATGGTTATTTGCCTATGAACATATGGTAGTAAATACGTCTATGTTTCTGAGCAAGTTCTAATTAGGGATGCTCAATAACATCTATTATTTTGGTTTTTAAAATTACCAAGCCTGAAAGACTGAAATTATTATAGTTTCACGAATATGTAAGCATTGAAAAAAACTGAACTGGTGAAATATGACATCCCTTCGGGATTTTTTTGAATGGGATATCAAATTTCTATAATCATTTCATTCCTTCGGAATTATAATAAGCCAAAAGCGAATTCTGTTTCATTCCGGAGAAGTGAAATATGACATCCCTTCGGGATTTTTCTGGATGGGATATCAAATTTTTAATGAAAGATATTTATTTAACTACAAAATTCTTTTTAGAAATCCCGTTCTTGTTGATTAATTGAATCTGGTATATGCCGGAAGCATATTGGGCAATATTGATTTTGTGGTTGTCTTTGACATCTGTTTCTGAAAGGATTACTTTTCCTAGCATATCAATTAACCTTAAATCTATTTTGCCGGACTGATTGTTTTTTAGCTGGATGGTTATTTCATTAGCGGCAGGATTGGGATAGACCATGAATTGAGTGGAATTGTCGAGATTGCCTTTTATAGAAGTTGTTTTTCCAAAGGTGCCAAATCCACTTCCACCGCCGAATGCTTTTACTTTGAAATGTGCAAAATTGCTGCCGTTCGTGGTTTCATATTTCCAGGTAAATAAGGAGGCCATATTATTGTCGTAAATAGAGGTGGTGGTGTTTGAGTTAGTGGAACCAAGCAAGCCTAAACTTGGATCAGGATCAATACCGTCTCTTGTATTGTAGATGATCAAATCTTTATAGGTATTTACATTATTGGTGCTGCCCTTAATATCGTTCATATCCTGCTCGTCAAAAGGGAAATAAACATCGACATTTGTGGCAGGTTGTGTAATCGGGGTTAATTTCCAATATCTGTTCATGGCAAAATTTGTATCATTTGCAAACTCGAGGGTGGTTGGGAATTGCAATAAAGTACCTTGATTGGTTCCATAAATATTATTCGTTTCGACTTTCACTTCAAATCCCAGCTGATCCAAATCGCCGATTTGATTATTGTTTTTTTGTATTTTCAAGGCTAGGATATCATCTTCTTTTGTTGCCGTATTTTTATCGTCCCAATAATAAGTCATTCCATCTTCAGAGCATTCCCTGTTTGCGTTGATTACTGTATTTGCGGCTGACAAAACATTATCAGGTAAATAAGAATCCGAACAATCAGATGCTTCTACCCCTTCTCTAATTTTGTCCCCTGGTTGCGGACCAAAACCATTAGCGAGGTTGATGCCTACACCATTGACTAAATGACAATAACTCATAATCGTGCCGCCATTTGGGGGATATTGGGGCGATGGCATATTGCAAAGCGTGCCTCCTCCTTGTTGCGCTGATTCCAAAGCATAGCATCCGTCAATCGCGCCACCTACCCAGCCGCACCAATGTGTATGTGGTGAACTTAAATTATGCCCGATTTCATGGGTCATGCACTCCGTATTCCATGAAAAAACCGGGAATTGCTGCACTGCTGCGGAAGCCTGGAAGTTAGAAAAAGCATAGGGTCCATAATAATAATTAGGAAGAAATGGTTGGCATAAAACATCAAGCCATGCGACGCCGCCCAACCCTTCGCTTTTTGAAGATACCAAATGTGCTAAATCCGCGCCATATAAAGTGTTCTGGGTCAGTTCGCCAAATTGGTATAAATATTCCGATGAGTTTCCCGTAATTGATTGATATTGGTCGGGGCTTGTATTTATATTCAGTTTTTTTAAGCTGATATAAATGCCTTCATTCCTATATAATGTTGCAACGGTATTGAATATAGCTGTAATGTAATTGTTTGCATTGCTGATGCTGCTGTTTCTATTGAGGTAAGTTTCGTAATCTATAAGGATATACATTTCAATTTCCTTACAACTTGAATAAGTGGATCTGTTGGCATTTTGAGTTGTAGTTGCATCTTTGGAAAGGGTTGGGAGGTCGTCCGAACCACATTTAAACCCTTCAATTAAAAGGTCGGCATCATTATAGGAGATATAAGCATTTGGATCTGATACAGCTAAAGTCGTGTTGGGCAGTATATTGATGTTTCCTACATCCGGGATGGAAAAAATGCCGTAAACTTCATTTTCAAAAATAGAAAATGCGGCATAAGAGCCTGTCATCCCTTCAATTACGCCACGATAGTGCATTCCCGGATTTACGGAAACCACTTCTTCTTTCCCTTTATTTACCGTACTTACCGAAAATCCTGAACTGAAGATATCATACCTTACTAAATTGATGGTATAGGTCTGTGTGCCAAATGGGATTTCCAATGTAATGACTTCTGCTTTTTCAGATATTAGTTTGCTGAGTGTTGCAGTTTCCAAATATAAATTATTGGCTTGTTTTACAGAAGCATGCACAATTGGCGAATTGCTTTTTTCAACTTGTTGCCAAAGGGTATAATTTTTGATATTTTTGTTTGCCATTTCTCTTTTTACAAAGGCATCCAAGGGTTTAGCTTCTTGTGCTTTCAAATTATTTGCAAAGCAAATGCATAGAAAAATCATTAAAATTCTGGAGTAGTTAATCATGGGTAAAGGTGAATTTATTTGCAATAATACAAAATTCTGATGTATAAGTAGTCTCTTAATTTGTTCAGTAAACTTTTTTCTTAATCACAATGGTCAACAATTTTAGGAGTAGTCGTAGCCACTTGATGGGAGAAAGGGAGCTTAGGCCCTTAGTGGTTTAATGGCAAAAATAATAGTCCACAAAGGCGCAAAACCACAAAGATGTCCACTAAGGATCATAAGGTGCTTATTGGTTGTGTTTCTTTTTGATGAGGAAATTGCATATGCCAACTAAACCGCAAAAATTATAAAAAGGCATCCGGAAACTAATTAAAGTTCCTGAATGCCTTTAAAACTAAATTTATATTATTTCTAAACAGTTCTGAATATTCTTATCATAATGTATCCGGTGTATTCAGCATTACACCGTTATAAACTGGTTGTTGTATTTGAATCACTTCTTTGCCTGATGCAGCTTGTTGTTGCGGAATAGATGCTTCTGCTAAAAGAGCCCTGCTATTGGTTTTTTTCTTAAATTGATCATTATATAAATCTTCGCCAGGAATGTTGGGCATTCTGGTCAACCATTTGCTGCTTGCCAAATATTTTTCATTAGGGTAATAAGCGAAAAAACAAGTTTTTCCTTTAATTGTGTTTATGATGGACTCTGCCGTTGCTTTGGGCAATGCGGGGCATCCCCAACTCCTGCCAAGTCGTTTGTGCGCCTGGATGAAGGAATTGGATACATAATCCGCTCCATGGATGACGATTGCGCGGGCATAAGCATTGTCATTATAGCTTTTATCTAAGCCCTGCAATTTTAAGGAGTAACCGTTATTACCAAAATAAGTTTGGTCCGTTATGAAAAATCCCAAACTGCTCTGGTGAGAATTGTTTTGGTTGGAAAATTTTTCCGCAAATTCATCACCTGTACCCTGTCCATGAGCCACTAAGGAATGGAATAATATTTCATGTTTGTCCAAGTCAATTACCCAAAGTCTTTTTTCATTGGCGGAAAGGGAATAATCCGCAATGGAAAGAATGTCTTTGTCTTTCTCTAACATGCCTTCTTGTTGCAGGTTTAAGAAGCCGATGTATCCTTTTTTGAAAACTTCATAAGAGAGCGGTTTTTCATTGCCGAAATCCAGTTGACGATATGCTGTCTGTATTTTTTGTTCTGTTGTCTGATTATTATTGGTATTGCTTTCACTTAAATGGGTAGAACTATAGGGTAGCCCAGCTTTCACATTTTCAAAAATCCCTGAAAGGACTATACTCAAACCCAATAGCACCATTTTCATTTTCCTCATACGCTCTGTTTTTGTTTTGTGGAACCTTACATAAGTATGCATATATGTTCCTGGTTTCATTAGGATAAAGGTAGTGAATTTTGATGCATTTTTTGAGCGGCAGATGCTAATTTTACCTTAACGATGTCGTAATTTAATATCAAAATTCTAATCGAATGAGCGAGGGTTGGCCTAAGAAAGGAGTCGGGCCTTTACTTTGCGGTACAGTGGCTTTTGCGTATGTTGCCAAAATAGGGAATGTTTGAAATACATCCTTCGAGGGGGGATATTTCAAAAAGATAGGGAATCACCTTGCAATTGTTTTAAAAAAATTATCTTTGTCCGCCAAATGAAAATGGCAACCTGAACTGAATCATTAAATGAAGCATCTCCCCAATATTTTAACGCTGGCAAATCTGTTTTTTGGCTGTATTGCCATCACATTTGTTTTGAATGCACCCACATTTTTGACCTCTATCACGGGTGAGGAATATACGCCTGTAATGGCTTTGGAGCAAATATACTGGGGCAGCATATTTATAGCCTTAGCAGCAGTGATGGATGTTTTTGATGGTTTGGCTGCCCGGTTATTGAAAGTGGAGTCCGCCATCGGAAAAGATTTGGATTCTTTAGCTGATGTAGTTTCTTTTGGGGTTGCGCCGGCCATGATTTTATTTAAATTTTTATGGTGGGGATATATGTCTGAGCCAGGGGCAATGGAAACTTCTATGTGGGTAACGGCACCGGCTTTTCTAATCCCTTGTTTTGGTGCTTTGAGATTGGCAAGATATAACCAAAGTTCAGGAGATCAAAAAGGCAGTTTTATAGGGATGCCTATTCCGGCTGTTGGATTGTTGGTCGCTTCTTTACCATTGATTCAATGGTTTCCGGGTGCATGGGATATTAGTTCCTTATTGATCAACCGATGGGTTTTATATGTCCTAATCATTGTACTGTGTTATTTAATGGTCAGCAAAATCCGTTTTTTCAAATGGAAACCTGTAGGAAAGGGCATTTCGACCTGGATGCCACAAATCATCATTGCATTAGTTGTCATCATTGGTTTTCCTTTTTTAAAATTTGGGGTAATCCCAATTGCATTTGCACTCTATATCTTACTTTCCCTCTTGCCTAAAAATAAAAATCTCCAATCTCAAATCTAATATCTCAAATCTAAATCAAAAAAAATGAAATACACTGCTCAAATCAAAGTGATGCCACTTGCAGAATTACTAGATCCACAAGGAAAAGCTATCACTGGAAGTTTGCATAACTTAGGGTTAAAAACCATTGATAATGTAAGGGTGGGAAAAAATATTTCCCTGACTATTGAAGCGGATTCAAAAGAAGAAGCGAAAACTATGGTTACCACTGCCTGCACGAAACTTTTGGCAAATGCTGTAATGGAATCTTTTGAAATTACAATTTCTGAAAACGCTTAATCCATAAATTTGAAACTTTTCCTTATTCCCACGCCCATAGGCAATTTGGGTGATATTACGCTGCGTGCTTTAGAAACGCTAAAGCAAGTGGATTTAATCTTGTGTGAAGATACCCGGACAAGTGGGAAATTGTTGAAACATTACGAAATTTCAAAACCATTGTTCCCTTATCACCAACATAACGAGCATAAGGTATTAGGTGTCATCATTGAAAAATTAAAATCGGGCGAAACCCTTGCTTTAATTACTGACGCGGGAACACCGGGGATTTCCGATCCCGGCTTTTTATTATTACGCGAATGCCTTCGGGAAAATATTGCAATTGAAAGCCTGCCGGGGGCAACGGCTTTTGTGCCAGCGTTGGTTCAGAGTGGATTGCCTTCCAACAGTTTTGTTTTTGAAGGTTTTTTGCCTTTAAAAAAAGGGCGGCACACGAAGCTGACCGAGCTTTCAGAAGAAAAAAGGACAATGATTATTTACGAATCGCCACATCGCATCGTGAAAAGCCTGGTGGAGTTTCAGGCATATTTCGGTAAAGAAAGGAATGCTTCGTTAAGCAGGGAAATCAGTAAAATGTATGAAGAAACCCGTCGGGGGACTTTGGTTGAATTGGCAATGCATTATACGGATCATCCGCCCAAGGGGGAAATCGTATTGGTAATAGAAGGGAAATAACGCTTGTTTTTTAATTGGCAAATACAGCTTAACTTTGAAACTATTCATTCATCAATAACATGGTCAAAAAGGAATATAAAGCTTCACTTTTATTAGTGGAAGACGAGGAGAATTTAAGGGAAACCATTAAGTTAAACCTGGAGCTGGAAGATTATGAAGTCACTGCGGTTGATAATGGTCCGGCTGTTTTGAAAGCGGTAAAAAACGAGTATTTCGATTTGATTATTTTGGACATCATGTTGCCGGAAATGGATGGGATCACGGTTTGCGAAAATATCAGGATGCAAAATAATCAGGTTCCCATTTTATTCCTTTCTGCACGAAACAGCAGCGCCGATCGCATAGAAGGTTTGAAGAAGGGCGGTGACGATTATTTGACCAAGCCATTTAACCTCGAAGAGCTCTTGTTGAGGATTGATAAATTGGTGGTCAAAAACAAAAGGCTGCAAGACCGCAATTTCTTACCGGAAGTGTATTCCTTCGGAAAATGCAAAATTGATTTTTCAGCCCAATCAGCAAAAGACAAAAATGGCAAGCCGATTGAATTAAGCAAGAAAGAAATTGCTTTGTTGAAATTATTGGTGGAACACAAAAACGAAGTGGTTTCACGCGAACATATTCTGCAGGCCGTTTGGGGCTATAATGTTTACCCGACAACAAGGACGATTGATAACTTTATATTGAGTTTCCGTAAATACTTTGAAAAAGATACCAGAAATCCCAAGCATTTCCATTCGGTAAGGGGTGTTGGCTATAAATTTACAGAGTAAACTTCGTTTTTTAATTAGAATTTTATATTTTTAGACCTTAATTGAACATACATAATGAAAAAATACTTTTTTCCCCTTTTGATAGCTGCCTTATTTTCTTTTACGGCTTGTAAAAATGACAAGAACATGGTGGATGCAACTGTGATCGACACAAAGGATTTAACTTATATCGGCTGTGGTTATGTATTGGAGTTGCAAGATAATGCCTTGGTTTTGCCTTTGAATTTACCTTCAGCTTATCAGCATGACGGCATGAAAATAAAAGTAAAATACAAGCATACGGGTATCCAGGATACTTGTAAATTTGGGACGGTTATTTATGATATGGTCAATGTGGAAGAAATAAAAAGGGCGCTTTAATGTGTATCTTTATATACACTTACCATCAAAATAAATTAAAAGATAAGATCTGAGATAGATTGGAAGCGTTTTTAAGTGAATAGCTAATGCTCACTAAATTAAGCATAGGCATGTTCTTAGCTTTCAGCTATAGAAATAATCATTTTGGCAATAAGTAAAAGTAGTTTGATTTACACTTTTGGTCTTTGTGCAAATATTTCTAAGGCCGATTTTTACATTTGAACCCGTAAATTAAAAATGAATCGTATTGATAGAGTAACCTCCATTCTTATTCATTTACAGTCGAAGAAAATCGTGAAGGCACAAGAAATTGCGGATCGTTTTGAAATAAGTCTGCGCACTGTTTACCGCGATATAAAAACCCTGGATGAAGCGGGGATACCGATTGTTGGTGAAGCGGGGATTGGTTATTCCATCATGGACGGCTATAGATTACCTCCTATTCAATTTACCCAAGAAGAAGCAACCTCGTTTTTAATGGCCGAAAAGGTTATTGAGCAATATATTGATGCTGGCAATTATAACCGCTATAAAACGGCTTTATATAAAATAAAAGCGGTTTTAAGGTCTTCCGAAAAACAATTTTTGGAAGAAATAGATCCCCATATCCTTGTTTTACGGAATAATTATGGGGATCGTGGAATGAAGGGCCATTACTTACAGGGAATATTAACCGCCATAAATGAGAAAAGGGTTGTTTCAATGGTTTATACTGACCTTGCGCATCAAAACACGAATACTAGGAACATTGAACCTGTTGGCATTTATCTGCAAAACAATTTTTGGTATCTCATTGCCTATTGCAGGTTGCGCAATGATTACCGCACATTCCGGGTGGACAGGATTTCAGGCTTTGAGCTTTTAGGTGAAATGTTTAAAAAGCAACATCCCACATTAAATGAATACCTGGAATCCAAATCCAAAATCGAAAATCTGACTACGATTAAGATTGCTGTGGAAAAGAACATTGCCAAATATATAAGTACTCAAAAATATTACTATGGTTTTGTTTCGGAAACTGATATGGGGGATCATTTGGAAATGAATTTTTTATCTGCTTCCACAAAGGCTTTTGCCGGATGGTATTTAACGATCGCTGCTTATTCCAGAATCATTGCGCCAGCAAGTTTGAAAACGGAAATCAGGGGTATGCTTACTCTTATTTCTGAGCGGATTTAAAAGAAAGTTCCGTAGTCCGTAATTAATTATTTAAAAAAAACTTTTTAACCACAAGGGGCACAAAGATTTTCACAAAGTGCACAGAGGCTTGTTGGCTTTGGGCGTTCATGAGGATTAGTTTGGGCTGATTGTTCAATAAACAGAGGGGAATTTAAAAATAAAATTTTTACTGTTGACATAGGGTTGTCATAAGCCGGTTGTTTCTTTGCATTCTAATAATAATAAAACTATTTTATGTCAATGATCCCCATGTTCTTAAATGAACTCAAACAAGAAGGAGCAATTACAAGGAAAATGTTAGCCCGTATTCCGGACGACAAATTTGGTTGGCAGCCGCATGTCAAAAGCATGACGATAAAGTCGCTGGCAACTCATATTGCCGATCTGCCTTCCTGGGTAGGTATGGCCTTGAATACAACGGAATTGGATTTTGCCAATAATCCTTATCAGCCTCAGGATTGCAATAATACTAAAGATTTGCTTGCTTATTTTGAAGGCAATCTTGCAGATGGTATTTCACAATTTGAACAAGCGAATGAAGAGCAGCTTTCCGAAATGTGGACTTTGCGGAATGGATCGGAAATTTATTCTTCCGGGCCTAAATCTGACATAATCAGGATAAGTATATCCCAAACGATCCATCATCGTGCTCAACTTGGCGTTTTCTTGCGTTTGTTGAATGTTCCCATTCCGGAAAGTTATGGTCCTAGTGCGGATGAGCAATAAAATTAATGTGAGTTTTTTATTGGAAAATTAATGGGTTAATTTTCAATTACTAACATTATTGTCCAATGTCGCCTATACAATGGCGGATAGAAATAAATATTCATCCGCCATTGTTTTGTTTTTTTCATCTTGAGCGCTATGATAGTTCAGTTGCTTCATAGAAGCCAGAATAAGATTAATCAGGAAAATCCTGATTGTCTAAATCAACAAAATCAAAGAGATATTTTTCATTATATTCAACCTCGAATTTTTGTAACATTTCTAAATATTCGGCTTTAAATGTTTTTTTTCGATGGTGCATTTCCTGATTGGCAATATATTGAATTACGGTATCCCTTTGGGATTTACTATGTGAAAAAGCTCCATATCCATTTTGCCATGCAAATTTAAATGATGTGAATTTATTTGATTTTATAAATGCATTAGAAGATGTCTTAATTTCTTCTACTAATTTGGGTAATGGTTGAACCGGATCATATCCAATAAATATATGAATATGGTCTGGCATGCCGTTAATTCTCAGCATCTTATGTTTGTGATTCTGGACAATGCCTGTAATGTATTTATACAAATCTGCTTGCCATTCTTTTCTTATTAGGCTTTCCCTCCCCTTTACCGCAAAAACCAAATGGATATCTATCTGTGTATATGTATTCGCCATTTGAGATAATAATTTATGTTACGCTCCTCTGGAGCTATGTTAAAAATCTTGTTTTTCCCTATCAATATTTTGCTCCTCTGGAGCTCAATATAATTCATGTGTTTTACTACCAATATTTTGCTCTTCCGGAGCTCAATATAATTCATGTGTTTTACTACCAATATTTTGCTCTTCTGGAGCTCAATGTAATTCATTTTTTTTGTTCAGTAGCTCCATGGGAGCGGAAACATTGGTAGCAAAATTATTCCGGCTTATAATCAGCTCTGTAAGAGCGAAACATGCCAACATGTATCTTTATACAAACCTATTGTCGTTTTTTACATCAAAGATGCAGTAATATTAGATAAAAATGCTTTAAAGCTAAAAACTCTTTAAAGCTTTTTGAATATAATAAGGCATGGTGACATGTATAGAATAAGCAACGATAATAGTAGTTTGATTCGCATACCCATCTGGAGAACAATATTATTCAATGAAAGTTGATATAGTCTGACAGGTTATTGTGTTTCTAATAGCAAAGCATTATAAACAATAGCATTTATTCACCAGGCCAAATCATCATCGGGTTTGTCACTTTTGTTTAATTTTCTGGAGATTATTTTCTCCACTTGTCGGTCGTAAATTAAATGGGCGATGATAAATGAAAAACCTTGTTCATCTGTCATCGCCTTTTTGATGTTTTTTTCTGAAATGTCCAAACGGTAAAGCATGGAAAACAATTGGTCGGGATTGCCTTCCAGCAATTGTTCAATCCTGTGTGTAAGCGCCTTTATCAAAGCATCTTTGGAAATGACAGTTGATGTTGTAGTTATCCCAAATGAATTTAAAAGCTCGTTTTGAATATCCTGTTCTGTCATTTTGATTTTTGTTATGCGGAATTGTTGTAAAAACAAATGCCATCAGGGATGGTAACAGCATTTGTTTTTTATGAAATTTTATAGTGCATCCAACACCATGTTTTTTACGGATTGGATTGGAATCCTTTTTTGTTCCATGCTGTCCCTGTATCTTATCGTTACGCAGTGGTCTTCTTTAGTTTGGTGGTCGATGGTGACGCAAAAGGGTGTTCCCAATGCATCCATTCTCCTGTATCTTTTCCCGATGGTATCTTTTTCTTCATAAAAACATTTAAAATGTTTTTTGCAATCATCCATTAATTCCCTTGCGATTTCCGGAAGTCCGTCTTTTTTAGTCAAAGGTAAAATTGCCAATTTAATAGGCGCCAATTTGGGGATAAATTTCAAAACCACGCGGCTGTCTTTTTTATCGTCCGTACTTAAATCCTGTTCTTCAAAAGCTTCGCTTAAAACCATCAAGATAGTGCGATCCAAACCAATGGAAGTTTCGATTACGAAGGGGATATAATTCCCATAAGGTTTCCCGTTTTCGTCCAAATCATTGTCAAAATACTGCATTTTCTTTTTACTGTATTCCTGATGGCTTTTCAGGTCAAAATCCGTTCTGGAATGTACACCTTCAACTTCTTTGAATCCCATGGGGAAATCATATTCTATATCGCAAGCTGCATCTGCATAATGCGCCAATTTCACATGATCGTGAAAACGGTAATTTTCTTTGGCGATACCTAAGGACAAATGCCATGCCATGCGTTCTTTTTTCCAATGCTCATACCATTCTTTTTGTGTTCCAGGGCGTACGAAAAACTGCATTTCCATTTGTTCGAATTCCCGCATCCTGAAAATAAAACCACGGGCAACGATTTCATTCCGGAATGCTTTTCCTGTTTGTGCAATGCCGAAGGGGATTTTCATCCTGCCGGATTTTTGGACATTCAGGAAATTCACGAAAATCCCTTGTGCGGTTTCGGGACGAAGGTAGATTTTGTCGGTTGTATCGGCGACGGATCCCACTTCTGTTGAAAACATAAGGTTAAACTGGCGGACATCCGTCCAATTACAAGTGCCACTTACCGGGCATTTGATGTTTTTTTCTTCTATTAATGTTTTTAATCCGGTATAATCGTCATTGGCCAAGAGTAAATCCATTTTTTCCAACAAATCCTTTCCGGCATCTTCCGCAATTGTTTTTGCAAAGTCTTCAATCAAATGATCCACCCGATAACGTTTTTTGCTGTCTTTGTTGTCGATCATTGGGTCACTGAAATTATCAACATGACCACTTGCTTTCCATACTGTCGGGTGCATGAAGATCGATGCATCAAGTCCCACGATATTTTCGTGGAATTGGGTCATGCTTTTCCACCAATAATCACGGATATTCCTTTTTAGTTCCACGCCCCATTGACCATAATCGTAAACGGCACTGAGTCCGTCATAGATTTCGCTGGATGGGAAAATAAATCCATATTCTTTTGCATGTGCAATAATTGCCTGAAGCTTATTTTCGTTTGCCATAAGGGCGCAAAGATAAAAAATTAACTTTGGGTTTGCTTCATTTGTATGCGGCTTTATTCCCCTGAAAGTAAGGGTGCTCTTCGTTTTGATTTTTGGCAACTTTTTTGCTATATGCTTGTATTATAGTTTAACTCATAAATTCAACTTAGGGATGAAAAATGTTTTCTTATTATTTTTGGCAAGTTCTTTTTTCTTATTTGGCGGTTGCAAAAAAGGAGAGGGTATTAATATCTTTTCGATTCAGGACGATATACAATTAGGTCAGCAAACGAAAGCGCAAATCGAAGCTGATCCTGCTGAGTTCCCGATCCTTAATGAAAGTACACATGCCGCTGCATATAATTACATCAGGTCGATGCGGGACGATATTTTAAATGGTGACCAGTTAAGCCATAAGGCAGATTTTGCATGGGAAGTTTACATTATCGATAAAGATGATGTTCAAAACGCATTCTGCACGCCGGGCGGTTATATTTATGTCTATACCGGGTTAATTAAATATTTGGACGATAAATCTTCTTTAGCGGGCGTTTTAGGTCATGAGATGGCGCATGCGGACAAAAGGCATACGACGCAATTACTGACCAAGGAATATGGAATCCAGACTTTACTGGATATGTTATTGGGTAAAAACCAGGGTTTACTTACGCAGATTGCCACTAGTTTAGTGAATTTGAAATTCAGTAGATCAGAAGAAACGGATGCTGATAAATATTCTGTTGTTTATCTATGTCCCACCAAATATCAATCTGATGGTGCAGCCAATTTTTTCCAAAAAATAATCGATGCCGGAAATGCAACGCCACCGGCTTTTTTAAGTACGCATCCAAATCCGGATAACAGGATTTCCAATATCAGGGGCAAAGCCACAGAATTGGGTTGCAGCACAACGATTACGCAGAATGAAAATGTGACGGGTTATGCGCAGTTTAAGGCTTCGTTGTAGTAAAATAAAAGATGTTATATTGAAGATAAAAGTAGTTTTAGATTTTGGCGGCTTAGGGAATGCTCTTTTTAACCATAGAGTTCACAAAGATTTTCACAAAGGACACAAAGGCTTCTGAGATTTGTACACAAAGGGTTTGTGTGCTTTTATCCAAGTTTTTGGCTTCAAATTGAATAAAAGAGGCTGTCCCAAAAATGTGGGATAGCCTCTTTTAAATATCTATTCCTTATTTAATCCATAATAATAAGTACCATTTCTTCCGGGATATGTCCCCGCTAGTTGGAACCTGCCTTGGATATTGTTCAGCTTGCTTTGTAGCTCGGCCACATTTTGGACGGGTTCATCATTGATGCTGAAAATGACGAAGCCGGGTTTGATGTTGGTTTGGTTTTGTAAAATACCGTCTCCAATTTTTACAATTACTACACCGCTTTTTAAGTTGGAAGATTTCATTTCGTTAGCTTGCAAATTCCGGAATTCTGCACCCAAGGCATTTGTTGCAGTGCTGCCTTTTGTAATTGAAGTGGTTCCGGCATTGTTTTTCAGTACTATTTCTGTATTCAGGTTTTTCCCATTTCTTCTGTAATTGACCTTTAGTTTGTCGCCTGGATTATATCTAGAAACCTGTTCCAATAATTGTGGAACGCTGTTGATATCGATATTGTCGATTTGCGTAATGAAATCACCTTTTTTTAATCCGGCTTGTTCTGCGCCGCTTTTTGCCAATACATCATAAACATAGATTCCTGACGCACTTTTAAAGTCTTCGGGACTGATGCCCAATTGTGCGGCACTTTTCACATCTAGGTCATTCAAATCCACGGGTTGGACGCCAAGGTAACCTCGCTGAACGCTACCGTATTTTATTAAATCATTGGTTACTTTAAGTACAATGTTTGATGGGATGGCATAAGAATAACCAGCGTAAGAACCGGTAGGCGAAGCTATTGCAGCATTAATCCCAATTAATAATCCATCCGTATTTACCAATGCACCGCCACTGTTTCCGGGGTTTACGGCCGCATCCGTTTGAATATAGGATTCAATGGCATTGGGCGTATTTCTTTGGTTCAACCCTATCGACCTGCCTTTCGCACTCACGATACCAGCGGTAACTGTTGCGTCCAAATTTAAAGGATAGCCCACTGCGAGTACCCATTGCCCTAATTTCACATCGTCGGAATTGCCTAAGGTCATAAACGGTAAATTGACACCTTCCATTTTTAAGACCGCCAAATCCGTGGATGGATCTGTTCCTACAACTTTTGCAATCTGGGTATTCCGGTTATTGAATGTAATCTGAACTTTGTCAGCTCCTTGCACCACATGGTTATTGGTAACGATATAGCCATCTGCGGAGATAATAACGCCGGAACCGGAACCCATTTGATTTGGCATTTGGAAGGCTCTTCCTGACATGCCAAAGGGATCGAAGGGATCCCGTGCTATGACTGTTTTGCCTTGTGTCAAGGTCATGATGTGCACTACGGATTTTACGGAAGATTCTGCCGCAGTTGTGAAATCCACAGGCTGGGTACTTACACTTCCGGTATAGGAAGCATATTTTACGGGTAAATCTTTATTTCTTGGAATAAAGATGTCCTTGTCTGAAAGTTTAGTGAATCCCCAAAATGTAATAATCGCAGTTGCTGCCGAAGTTAAAACTACTGGCAAGATTATTTTTTTCATAGAACGCTTAAAATTAAAATTTAAAAATAAAGCGTAGAATTAGGTCATTTTTTTGTTTTAAGACTTAAAAAGTTCTGTACAAATTTAAGGAAAGTACATCCTTTAGTTGTTAAGTATTTGTTTTTTTATTTTTTCTTAATTCATCCAAAAAATCCAAGGTTGAAACACCATCGGCATAATCATCCAATTCAGGCTTTTGGGTACTGCCGAAATCGATCGTATTTATTTTGTCCTTTCTTAGTGTTTTGCTGGAAACGATGCATTGGATTTCCTCATTTTCCATTAAATCATTTACCAACTCGTCCAATTGATTATAAGTTTCATAGTGCAATACGCTGATTGGGGCAAACGCACTTTTGGAAGGGACAACCAACACGCTTTGGCTGCTCATGTATTCCACTCTGTTTAAAAGATATAATGCCAATTGAAAGTCATAATTATTTTTGTATTTATTATGTTCGATGTTTTCGGCATGGTTGTCCAAAGCTTTAATCAGGGGTTCAAAATTGTAGTGTTCGGGTACAAATATTTTACTGACATTCCTGCAACCAAAACCGAAATAGGTACAGATATCGTCGCTTAGACTTTCTAACTCGTCCCAAGTTTCATTTCCGTCTAAAATGGCTACAGATGTGCGGTTTGAACGGATGATGTGTGGGTATTTCCTGAAATAATATTCAAAATGCCTTGCCGTATTATTACTTCCGGTCGCAATGAAAGCATCGCAACCATTTAACCTGTCGGCTATGTTTACGCATTCGGAAAATGCGGGGTTCCATTGATTTAAAAGATGAAAGATGGATTCCCAGAGGATGGTATCTTTTGAGGATAATTTTATTTTAAGTTTGCATCCCGAAATAAAAACACAAAGAAAGTCGTGAAAACCAACCATAGGGATGTTTCCGGCCATCACGACACCAACTAAGGGCGGATTGTTTTCATCCGAATTAAAGGAAGGGTATTTTGAAACCCAGTTTTCCAGTTTTTCTTTCTGAAGAAATTGCAATGCAATATTTGTTGCTGATAATTGAATGCTTTGTTCTGTAAACCAGGCATTTGTATTGTATGCTTTTCTGACTATTGTTTGCCAGTCTTCGTTGTTATCCAAAAAGTATTGACCTAATTCCGTCATTAAAGCTATTCTTTCTTCCAATACCATTATAAGTGAGTTTATTATGTGAGTGCGAAATTGTATTTTTGCAGCGGGATTACCAAATCCAGTATTAAACTTTTAAAGAAATTTACAAATGGCTATCATTATAACGGATGAATGTATTAATTGTGGTGCATGTGAACCGGAATGCCCTAATAACGCAATTTATGAAGGTGGGGTGGACTGGAAAATGTCGGATGGGACGGGTGTGAAAGGGGATTACACCATGATGGACGGCACTGTAACGACAGGGGATGCTGCTCATGACCCGGTTGCGGTGGATATTTATTTTATTGTTCCTGATAAATGTACGGAGTGTCAGGGTTTTCATGAAGAACCGCAGTGTGCGGCTGTCTGCCCGGTAGATTGTTGTGTCCCTGATGCGCGTTATCAGGAAACGGTGGATGAACTATTGATGAAAAAGGACCGGTTGCATTTGTAGTGTGCTTTATTTTAATGTTTGTTGGCCACCTTTTTTTGAGGTGGCTTTTTTTTGGGGCGTAGCGGAATATTTTAATCTCGGTCTTCCGCATCCTCCAGCTAAAGCAGGAGGCAATTCAATTGCTCATGCTGGGTAATATAGGGGTCGGTTAATTTGCTTTTATCAATAAGCTGTTTTTTTAACCACAAAGTCCACAAAGATTTCCACAAAGTACACAGAGGAAAGGGCTCATACTTCTAACCGTTCTTCCATTTTCATGACTGCTTTTATTTCGGTATAAGTGAAATCATCGCCGAGCATGGATTTTAATGCGGAAAATGTGGCGGTCGGGTTTTCTTTAATGGCAATTTTTATCCTTAATTGTTTATCGGGTTTCACGAAATAGTTGATGTTCACCAAACCTTCGGGAAGATAAGCAATCAAATGGCCTTCAACGGTGGAGGCTGCGTATCCTCTTAGTGTTGCGATTTCTTGAATTGTTTTGCCTTCCTGGTATAATTTTAAGGACATTGATTTTGAGCCTCCTAATATTGCTTTCTCTTTGGATGCTTTTGATTTTGGAACAGCCGGTTTTGATGTTTCTTCGTTTTTTGCAACAGGTGAAGTGGATGAAAGTGGCTTGAATTTATTGAAAGCTTCCTGGATGTTGCTTCGGTTATCCAAGGCTTCGGTAATAATCAAGCTTCTTTCGATAATTTGTTTTTTGCGTTCGGCAAGTGTTAAGAGTACTTCTAATTCCCCGACATATTTTTTTGTCCTTGGTTTATCTTTCTGTTTCTCAATTTGAATTTTAATTGGGGAAATTATGCGCTCTTCCAAATCCTGGACAAACCAGGCCGTCGCTGCTTTATTGCGCTCGTGGATATGATGGTAGTTGATTTCAATTTGTTGAAACAAACTTTGTAAATAGCTGTTGAATTTCTGGGCTGTCGATTGCTGTTTGTAAATGGGGGACAGAAGTTCTTCCGACCATGCAAATGCTTGTGGACGGTCCGGGATTTGTTTTTCGTAGTAGGATGCAGAATGGTCGCGGAACTCTTCGGTAAAGTCTTCAAAATCGTATGCTTTCAGCAATAAATCTTGGGCGAATTCATGTTGTGAGGATTCCAGAACTTCATCAATTGCGTCGGTGGGTAATTCCTGGCCAGAAAATTGTATGATCCTTGGGTCCACCATGATGTTTCGAGGTTGGATGGGGGAATGCAAAATCAATCCTTCCAGATTCGTGAGTCGGCTTAATGCTACATAAACTTGTCCGGGGGCAAAAGATTGCCCGGCATCAATTATTGCTTTTTCAAAAGTCAGACCCTGGCTTTTGTGAATGGTGACGGCCCAAGCCAGGCGGATAGGGTATTGTTGAAAGCTACCCAATTCGGTTTCGTTTATTTTGTCTTTTTCCTTGTCGTATTCGTATTTAATATTTTTCCAGACTTCCAATTCCAAATCTATCGGATCCAGTTCCTGTTCACAAACAACTTGTATTTTTTTATTGGCTAAATCCAATTTGGAAATCTTTCCGATTTTCCCATTATAAAACCTCCGGTTTTCCCCTTTGTCGTTTTTGATGAACATGATTTGCGCTCCTTCTTTCAGGCGTAAATTTTCTTCGACCGGGTAGGCGTTTTCCGGAAAACTTTTATCGATTTTTGCTTTGATGTCCACGGATTTTCCGGGTAATTTTTCCAATTCTATGGAATTGATGGTATCTGCTTTATGGTTGTGTGTGGTTAATGTGATGTATCCTTTGTCGGAAAGTGCGGAAAATTGTGGTTTGTATTGTTCTTGGAGTATAGCATAATCCGCTGATCCGCAACAATTGTTCCTTACATTGTCCAGGAGTTGGATAAATCCTGCATCTTTTTGGCGATAAATCTTTTTGAGTTCTATGTATAATAAGGGCAAAGAATGCATCACTTGTGCATCAAAGAAAAATGGTCCGGCATAATTTTGGTTCATCAGGGACATTTCGCTTTGTTTGATAACCGGTGGCAGCTGGTACATATCGCCAATAAACAAGAGCTGTACGCCACCAAATGGTTCATATTGCCGTCTTCTTACCGATCGCATAATGGTATCCATGGCATCCAGGACATCAGAACGCAGCATGGAGACTTCATCAATGATCAGTAATTCCAGTGATTGAATTAGTTTCCTTTGCGGTTGGCGCAGCCTTTGATTCCGCAGCAATTGGGTTTTGTTGTAAACCTGTTGCACTTCACCGCCCCAAACGGGTGAGTCGGTGGGGATGAAAGTCCCGAAAGGCAATTGGAAAAAGGAATGGATGGTTGTCCCGCCGGCGTTGATTGCGGCAACGCCGGTGGGGGCTATGATGGCAAGTTTTTTAGGGGAGTTTTCCTTTATGTATTTCAAAAAAGTCGTTTTCCCCGTACCTGCCTTTCCTGTTAAGAAAATTGATTTATTGGTATGATTAACAAAGGAAACCGCTTGTAAGAATATCCGGTTTTTATCGTCAATGTTAGCCATGTTGTGTACTTGTTTTTTATTTTTTTCTGAAGAATATTTTTACGGGTACTCCTGTGAAATTAAAATGTTCTCTTATTTTGTTTTCCAGGAAATTGCGGTAGGGCGTTTTGATTTCATCCGGATGATTGGTAAAAAATGCGAATGCCGGAGTATGTGTCGGCAATTGCATCACAAATTTAATCCTTACGCTGTGTCCCCGAACTACTGGTGGTGTGAACTTTTCTATTTCCTTGAGTAAAACTTCATTGACTTTTGAGGTAGGTATCCGTTTGATCCTGTTTTCAAACACTTCCATTGCTTTTTCAATTGCCTGGAAAAGGCGTAATTTTTCTGTTGCTGAAGTGAAAATTATGGGTACATCAGAAAATGGTTCCAGCCTTTCCTTTAAGGCGAGCTCGTAATCCCTTGCAGAATTGGTTTCTTTAGTTTCAACGGCGTCCCACTTATTGATCAAAATCACGATGCCTTTACCTTTTTTGGTAGCAAGACTAAAGATACTGATGTCTTGTGCCGTCAAACCAATGGTTGCATCGATGACCAGCAAACAAACATCCGCTTCATCCATTGCTTTGATGGCACGGATTACCGAATAAAATTCCAGGTCTTCCCTTACATTTTTCTTTTTCCGGATACCGGCAGTGTCAATGAGGTAAAATTCTTTTCCGAATTTGTTGTAATGCGTATGGATTGAATCCCTTGTCGTTCCAGGGATATTGGAAACGATCATTCTTTCTTCGCCGGTCAATGCGTTCAACAGCGTCGATTTCCCGGCATTGGGCTGACCGATAATGGCGATTCTGGGAACCGGGTTTTTTTCTCTTTGAATGATGATTATATTGCCGTCCTCGTCTTCCACTTCCACATCTTCCATTTCCACTTTGAATACGCCGGACTCATCAGGTATGTATTTTGTAACTGCATCCAATAAGTCGCCCGTTCCACTACCTGAAATGGAGGAAATGAAATAGGTTTCTTCAAATCCGAAAAGATAAAATTCCGTGGCATCCAATTGTCTTTCCGAATTGTCCACCTTATTGACTACGGCTATTACGGGCTTATTGGATTTTCGCAACACTTGTGCCATTTCATCATCCAAATCCGTTATTCCGGCTGTTACATCCGTCACAAAGACCAATACATCCGATTCTTCTATTGCAATATATACTTGTTTCCTTATTTCTTTTTCAAAAATATCTTCTGATTGGGAAACGAATCCCCCTGTGTCGATCACATTGAAATTTTTTCCGTTCCAGTCAGAAATCCCGTATTGGCGGTCACGCGTTACGCCACTAAAATCATCTACGATGGCTTTTCTTGTTTCTAGTAAACGATTGAAAAGTGTTGATTTCCCAACATTAGGTCTTCCTACGATGGCTACTGTAAATCCCGGCATGGTTATAAATAAAATTGATTATTCCATTACAAAGATACAATTATAGAGGGAAGGAAGTGTTTTTATGGAGAAAAAATTGGATGGTCCCGTATTATTTCTTTTAGGCCTTGGGTTGTACTGAAATGAAAGCTTATCGTTCCAACTCATTCCTTTCCGTATTTCCAAGATCGCTTTTGCCAAAAACCGAGCGGAAATATCTATCAGCTGATGCACCGCCACTGCCTTTGATGATGAATAAAATCAAAAGTAACAATACAAAGATGGAAAGCACCAATTCCCAGGGCCCGCGGCCTATGTTTTTGATATTGACAAAGAATGTAGCTACAAACAAAATCGGTATTTGTATCAATGCGGACACTCTAGTCAATAAGCCGATTACAATGAATGTGCCCACAACAATACTAACGACTGAAATTATAAATGCCAGTATTTCCGAGTTTCGTGAAAAGAAACCTACGCCTGTTTGTTGAATTAAGACGCTTAGGTCGGTAGTGTCTTTTATGTAAATAATCCCTTTTACGATGAGGATTAAACCCAGGATATTCCGTAAAATGAATAATGTCAGGGATTGGTTCCTTGAGGGATAGTTGCTTTCAATTGAGCTTGCCATAGTTTTTGATTTTTAGAGATGAATTTAATTACACAAAAAAATAAATCTTTTAAATGCTATAACAAAAGCCAGTTAGATTTGTTTACCTGTTTTGGAGACAGTGCACTAAAATTGTTCTTTTTATTGCAACATTTAATAAAGGAGGCAAATTGATTCAGGGGTTTTTGAGGGAGTATATTTGCTTTAGTGATATTGTTTTATTTTAAGATTCCCGAACTTTGAATTGTAATTCATCGGTGTCGGTAAAAAATATTTTCAGGATTGAACATTCAAAACAAAAATTATGAGTTATAACATTCAGGATGGGGAAAAAATAAGGATTGTGGTGGTTGGTGGTGGTTTTGCGGGTATTAAGTTCTTAAAAAAGCTTGCTTCGGACAGCCGTTATTCCATCACTTTGGTTGATATCAATAATTACCACTTTTTCCCGCCTTTATTGTATCAGGTTGCAACTGCCTTCATTGAGCCTTCCAATATAAGTTATCCATTCAGGCGTATGTTCCAGAAAACAAAGAACCTCAGGTTTCATATGGGAACACTGACGCATATTTTTCCGGAAGAAAACAGAATTGAAACAAGTACCGGTGGCATAGGTTATGATTATTTAGTTTTGGCGGTAGGCACGGAATCCAATTATTTTGGGATGGAAAATGTAAGGAGGGATGCAGTGCCGATGAAGACGATCAATGATGCTTTGAATATGCGTAACCACTTATTGCTCAATATGGAAAAAGCGGTAAGGGTGGAGGATTTGAATGAGAAAGAAAAGTTTTTGAATATCGTGATTGCGGGTGGCGGTCCTACTGGTGTGGAGATTGCGGGAATGCTTTCGGAATTGGGAAGAAATGTGGCAGCGAAGGAATATCCGGAAATTGCCAACCTGAGGACTTATATTCATTTAGTGGACGCCGCAGCTACTTTATTGGGTCCCATGAGCAAAACGGCTCAAAAGGAAGCGGAACAGGTATTGCGGAAATTAGGAGTGAAGATTAAATTAAATGTTTCGGTAAAGGATTATAGAGAAGGCATTGTTTATCTTGGGGACGGCAGTACTATCCCGACCAATATGCTGATCTGGACTTCTGGGGTAACCGGGCGGGATCTTCCGGGGTTACCGAAAGAGGTGATTGGAAGGTCGAAGAGGGTAAAGGTTGATGCGTTTAACCAAGTGATCGGTATGCCTCATATTTATGCTTTAGGTGATATTTGTCTTCAGGAAACGGATAAAAACTTTCCTCATGGTCATCCTCAATTGGCGCAGGTGGCAATTCAACAGGGCGTATTATTGGCCAAAAATTTCAAAAGAATGGGGACCGGAGAAAGTTTAAAACCATTTTCTTATAATGACAAGGGAAGTATGGCGATTATCTCCAAGTATAAAGCGGTGGCGGATTTGCCCAAGTTTTCACTTAAAGGGTTTGTTGCCTGGTTGATTTGGTTGTTTATTCATATTATACCGCTTGTCGGATTCCGAAACAAAGCGAAACTGGCGTTCAGTTGGTTCTGGTCGTTTATAACGAACGATCCTACACTTCGGTTAATCATTCGTCCGAGAGAGGATGCTTTGGAGGATGGGACTGATGGTGCCAGGCCTGATTAATTGCTGTTGGCAAATGCCAAAAACTTAGTTTCTAAATACTATCTTTGAAGTTCAAAGATTTTCAAATGATTTCTATTTCAGTAATTAATCAATCTCATCATCCTTTGCCTGAATATCAAACGGAGGGTGCTGCGGGGATGGATTTGCGTGCTTTTATAAAGGAACCCATCGAATTAAGGCCTTTGGAAAGGAAATTGATTCCAACGGGGCTTTTCATTGAAATCCCAATGGGTTTTGAGGTGCAGGTAAGGCCAAGAAGTGGACTGGCAATTAAGAAAGGGCTTACGCTCATTAATACACCTGGCACGATCGACAGTGATTACCGTGGGGAAATCATGGTGCCAATGGTGAATTTATCCAACGAAACCAATATTATTGAAGACGGTGACCGCATTGCGCAGATGGTTTTGGCAAGGCATGAAACTATTGTCTGGGAGCGGAGGGAAAATCTTTCCGAAAGTAAGCGCGGGGTTTCTGGATTTGGTCATACGGGTACAAAATAAATCTAAAAATGCAAGAAATAAAAAAAATAGGTGTCTTGACTTCGGGGGGCGATGCACCCGGCATGAATGCTGCAATAAGGGCGGTTGTCCGTACGGCGATTTATCATAAATTGGAAGTGTATGGCATCCGGAGTGGTTATCAGGGGTTGATTGAAAATGATATTTTTAAGATGGAAACCACTTCCGTTTCCAATATTATCCAAAGAGGGGGTACGATTTTGAAGACGGCAAGATGTGCCGAATTTAAGACTAAAGAGGGCCGCAAAAGGGCTTATGAGCATCTGACAAGATGGGGGATTGATGCTTTGGTATTGATTGGCGGCGACGGAACATTTAAAGGTGGTAATGAATTTTGTAAGGAATATGATATTGCCATTATCGGAATTCCGGGAACGATTGACAATGACATTGCGGGAACGGATTATGCTTTGGGTTTTGACACTGCAGTAAATACTGCGGTAGAGGCGATTGACAAAATCAGGGATACCGCGGAGGCGCATAACCGCTTGTTTGTTGTGGAAGTAATGGGGCGTGATTCAGGATATATTGCGCTGCATAGCGGTATTGCCTGTGGAGCGGAGGATATCCTGGTACCGGAACAGACGACGAATATAAGTGCAGTTCTGGATCGGATAAATGAGGATAAGAAAAGGAAAAAGCTGGTCAATATAATCGTGGTTGCGGAAGGTGACGATTTTGGGGGGGCTTTTGAATTGCAGAAGCTCATCCAGGCGCGTTTTCCGGAAACTGAGGTAAGGGCAACCGTTTTGGGGCATATCCAAAGGGGTGGTGCGCCTTCTTATTTTGACCGGGTGCAGGCGAGTAAGCTGGGATACGAAGCAGTGAATGCGTTAATAGCGGGAAAGTCAAAGGTGATGATTGGCTGGCACAGGCGGAAAATCGTATTTACGCCTTTGGAAAAGGCTGTAAAACAAAATACGCCCATGAGTAGGGAGTTGTTGAAAATGGCGAGTATTTTATCGTCCTGATGAGGTAAATGTCAATAGATATTAAAATGGGAAGCCTTTTCTTGGACAGTGAGGCTGTGATTGGCCGAAGGTGGGTGAGGGTTTGATCTTAGTGAGAGGCTGAGATTAGGGTTGATTTACTTATCATGAGTCTCTTTTTTTAACCAGAGCGTCCGCAAATTTAACCACAAAGTCCACAAAGGTTTTCACAGAGTGCACAAAGCCCTGAAACTTTGAAGATTAGTTTACTTATGAAGGGTTTCTTTTTTAACTACAGCGTCCGCAAATTTAACCACAAAGTCCACAAAGGTTTTCACAGAGTGCACAAAGCTCTGGAAGCATGAGGATTAGTTAATCCAGTGTCTTTTTTCTTAAGATTTGGATTTGAAGGCAGATAAAGTTTTCTTGTTCAACTCATCCCCGCCTCTTTCCATACACATTTTCAAACAGTCTTGCAAGCAAACTCTTGTTATCCGTCAATATTTCTGCAGTGCCTTCTAACTGAGCCTGAGGAGGAATGCTTACTCCTGCATTAGTTTGAAGTTTATTGGTTAATTGTATTGCGATTGCGAATGTACTATCCATCGCCACTGTTGACTTTGAAGCAATTTTGCCTGTAATGCTGCCGAATTCAGCATAAGGATAAGCAAAAAGCTTAATTAATACTTTCTGCCCCTCTTTTATTTTTCCTGCACCATGTACTCCAATTTCTCCACGGGCAATAAATTCCTGAAGGGGTGGGGTAATCATCAATATCGCTTGTCCGGCCTGCACGAATTGATTTTCTTTCCAGTATTTAAAAAAAGATACTTTACCTGAAACAGGGCTTCGCAAAACATAATTTTGTTCCCATTCCCCAAATGCTCCATTGAACTGCCTGGCAGCTTCCCTGATTTTTTGCTCCATATTATTTTTATCCGTTTGCCACTGAATTTTTGTTTCTGAGACATTGGCAGTAATTTCATCGTGTTGCAACTGACTTTGTAAAATTGCGCTATAGTTATCTTCTGCATTCATTTGTTGGCCAACCAAATCTTTCATTGCATTTTCATACTCAACTTTTGATATTATTGCCAATGCCAATAGCGTAGAATCAACAGAAAACCTATTTTGCTGAATGGCTAATTGGGTATTCATTTTTTTATCTTTTTGGGTTAGTTGCGCTGTGAGTCTCTTTTGATAGTCGGCGAGTGTTTCAAGATGATTTATCTTAGCATTATAATCATTGCGTAATAAGAAAAAACGATAATCTTCAACCGCTTTTAAAAGTGTAACATAATTACTCTGTAATTCTCCGAGGTTTAAACCTTGTGGGATATCCGTTTCTTCCATAAATCCCCTTAACTCCATACACGTATCAAGTATTTTGGTTATTCCGGCAATTTGTTGCACATCCTGATAGTCAGCAGGATTTGAGAAAATACAGATTAACTGATTTTTCCTTACATCTTCGTTATTCCGAACCTGTAGTTGTTGAATCGCTAAGCTATTTTGGGCAATTAATTTCACAGGGGGATTTGCCGAAGTTATAATTACATGAGCCTGAATAATGTCTGGGTATTTAAAAAAATAAGCGCCAATCAGGAGACCTAAAATAATTATTCCCATCAATGTGATGCCGCGCCGAATAATCCATGTTGGCATTTTGCCGATAATTTCCTGCACTTCTTCACTTCGTGCGTCCTGAAAAATCGGAGCCGAACTATTTTTGGGATATATGTTTTTTTCAATAGACATTTTCTCTTAATTCTTTAAAATTCTAGGGTCTGCTTTCCAAATAAATAACCTCAGGCTCCTAATTCCAATTGATTTCTGACTAATTCAAAATAGTAGCCTTTCTTTTTAACCAGTTCATCGTGTGTCCCTGTTTCTGCAATAATTCCCTTTTCCAAAACTACAATCTGGTGAGCGGCTTTAACCGTACTTAAGCGATGTGCTATAACCACAACTGTTTTACCTTCAAAAAATGCATTCAGGTTATCCATAATAACGCTTTCATTATTCGCATCTAAAGCACTTGTCGCTTCATCAAAAAATAAATATTGGGGATTTTTATAAACTGCCCTTGCAATTTGGAGTCTCTGCTTTTGCCCGGTACTGATATTTACACCTGAATTACCAATTTTAGTCTGAAGACCTAATGGTAATTCCATTGGAAGCCAACAGTTTAATCTTCTCATTAGACGAGCCGGGTTATGTTTTCGTTTATATCGATAACCAAAGCATTGGCACGGATGCATGGTTCGACAATGTGCATATCGAGCACTACACGAGTTCGGTATTGGAGGAGAATCATTATTATCCTTTTGGTTTGACGATTAGTGGGCAAGCAGGTGGGAATACTACGGGTCAGCCCTATAAGTATAATGGCGTTGAATTAGAACGGCATTTTGGCTTGGAGACCTATGAAACATTTTATAGAGGATTGGATCCACAAATCGGGAGGTTCAACCAAATTGACCCTAGATACGTTTATAACATAAGTCCATATTCGGCTATGGCAAATAATCCGGTTCTCTATTCCGATCCCTTGGGGGATACGACGCAAATTTATGCGAAGAACGGAGTTTTGTTTGGGACAATTAACGATGGTCTTCAAAACCAAGTGCATTTTATGAATTTCGAACATAAAGGCGATGCGATGGATTTAGGTGCAGGTGCCAAAAATCAGGATGCAGTCGCAGAAGCTTGGAGAGAGAATTCAGTAGCTTTTTTAGGAGAAAATTCTGCAAAAAGTTTAAAAGCACTTGGCAATAAATCAGCTAACAATTCAGGCGATGGTTTTGAAAGTGGCGAAGAGTTAGGTTTTTATGGGGAGGTTTCTAAAAGCAAAGAAATTCTCTTTAAGGAATTGTCCCTTCCTGATGGTGCTAGTGGTACACCTAATAGTTATCCTATGGAAAGCGCACTTTATACTTATGATAAAAACGGTGGTAATCGTAGTTCTTTATTTATAATTGGCCATACCCATGCAAATGGGTGGAATAGGCAGTTAGGAAATGCACCCAAAAAAGAATTTAATAGAAATATGATGCTTCAAAGTTATGCAACACCATCAGGAAGTCCGGGATCAATAGATTACTTACGGTTGGGGACAAATCCAGCAAGACTTATTTCAAGTCCATTAGGGATAACAATTTACAGTACACAAAAATTTTATGATTCTAAAAACAGTGTCAAAAGCTATGATTGGTTTAAAAAATAAAGGATTGAATAATAAATTAGTATTGTCCACATGTCTTATGATTTTAAATCTTAGTGCATGCAATTTAAATTCAGAAAAACAGAGCGTTTCTCAAGTTGGTCTTTTAAATAGCCCAACTTATAAGGAATATCTTAATTCTTATGAGGACAAAGAAAAAGTTCAAGATTATGATAGGAAGTTTTTTAACCTCATCGGTGAGGAAGCTTTTTTAAATGCCGAAACATATGATTTTTATGCTGTTTATTTAACTCAAACAATAGAGAATAGAAGTATGGTTCTCTATATATTAAAGCAAAAGAGCGGAATAAGCATTGCAACTCTTGATAAAGTTTCAAACAGCGATTTTATGACCTTTGCAACATTTCAAAACGACCTGGATATAGTAATTCATAGAGATGTTTTTTCGCGTATAGTTAAGGATGCGGAAATCCAGAAATTCAAGAAAAAAATTAGTTTAGCATTACCTCAAATTGAAGAAAGAGTGCCAGAAGATAATCATAGTCTTTTTAGACTCCTTTTCTATTTTGATGGAAACAATTATTATCGATTATCCAATCAGCAAATTAGTGAAGAGCAGATGAGTGGTATTGATACTCTTTTTAGGAATGCAAAAATATTTATGGAATAAAATATAACAAAGATTCTGAGCGCTTTCCAATTGATCTTTACGTCCATGGCTATAGTAATAACCATAAAGTAGATTTAAAAATATGAAATATACTAAGCAAATTACGGTATTCCTATTTTTGGTAAGTTTTGGTATTCATAGTTGCAACACCCAAAATAAAGAAGTTGAAAAAGAGGTAAAGTTCGAAATTGTTTTCGACACCGCCTATTTCGATAATCTTTTTGAATTATATAAAGACTCTTCTTTTACTGAATTTGTCATAAACCGTGAATTTTCTTTAATTGGAGAAGGAGGTTTTTTGGATTCAGCATTTTATGACTCATATTTCATTTTTACTATTACTGAAAACTGGGAACTTTTAAAAATTTTGTAGTAAAAGCAGAAATGGAACGACAGTTATTTCTTACAAGGAAATTTTGGGTGATGGTCAAAGACGGCCAGTAAATAAGGAAGAGTAGGCGTTTATTACGCAACCTAATAAAATAATATCAAAACTCAAATAGTTAATGATAGTTTTGGGATACCCTTTAAACGACTCATTGAGAAAATGCATATACAAAAGGTCAATTATCATACTAGATGGACGAGTCGTGAATTATTTTATTTAAACAACTCCTCTTATTCTTATATAAATGAAGATCGATTATCAAGTAATGATTTAAGCATTTTCGATTCCATTATTAGAAATCAAAAGGAATTTAAAGAATTAATGAAGTTAGATGCTATAACTAATTATGATACTCCTTAGTCTCGGAGATTTTGATAATTTATCCTATTGATTGGAAATCCTTCTGCAAGGAAGGTTGGAATTGGCAGCATGACCCTCTGTATATGGGGAAACGGCCTGCTCTTTTTTATGAAAGAATTCCAAATTTCTATGAGTTTAGTATTTGAATTTTATTTCTTATCTTTAAATCTGATTGGTACTAATCGAAAAACAATGTGTTATCATACTTCGCAGCAGAAAGAAATCAATACGATCAAGGAGGCATTCCAACTCCCCGTTAAAGCCTGTTCCCACAAGCCTTCCAATTAAACGGTTTTGCGAAACCATTCCTACCGGTCATCAGTAATTTGGATAGCCATTCTATTGATTTTTTTCGATGGCAATTACTTCCGAGCTGGGTAAAGGAAGAAAAGGATTTTAAACCCAATACCCTGAATGCACGGGCAGAAGGAATATTCGATAATGTCGGTAGTGTCTGTTAAAGTGTGTAATTTAATTTTCCTTATTTAACTTAATTCTTTCCAAGGTTATATATTTGATTTTATTTACTTTCTTTTTTTTGACAAGCCCATTTAAATTTTATGGGAAAATAAATGGAGCGTAGCGAAATGTTTTTCCCATAAAATTTTTTATACTTTTCTCTTTAGTTCCTCCACTTCCCTGAACGCCCAGACTGGATATTTATAAGTC